>Ga0315295_10005842_pt1 | contig 10518 bp, 11 predicted proteins | sample YL17G14_0_MG_FD_204453 | JGI IMG/M metagenome (GOLD analysis project Ga0315295, IMG submission 204453) | Sediment microbial communities from Yellowstone Lake, YNP, Wyoming, USA - YL17G14_0 | ecosystem: Environmental > Aquatic > Freshwater > Lake > Sediment | place: USA: Wyoming | collected...
GAAGGAGAGATCGGGGTAGAATTTTATCATGACGATAAACATAGCAATAGGTTGTCATAGCTATCTTTTGGGTGAAGGGATAAAAAAGCTCTTCAAATATGAAGACAGCATAAATATTATAGGTATATTTGACGAAGGAATAGATGTAAGGGAAATATTAAAACTGAATCCTGATATTATCATTGCTGATTACAAGATATTTCGTTCCTTTCCCGAAGACCCTTTCAGAGAAGATCAGGTGAAGATTATCATCATCAGTGACAGGGCCTGGATTTCTGAAGTTGAGAGACAGATGCCGGAATTAATCTTAAGAGGTGTTTCCGGTATCCTGCCCCCGGAGGCGGATTCAGATATTCTGAAAAAGTCAGTCAAGGTTGTCTATGCAGGAGAACTGTGGATTGATGGCAAAATAATAAAGCATATGCTGTCTAACATGAAGAATCTTGAAAAGAAAATAGATCTTACTAAAAAAGAAAAAGAGATAGCAAACCTTATCTGTAATGGGCACAGGAATAAGGAAATTGCACAGAAACTTGATATCTGCGAACAAACAGTCAAATCACACTGCAACCGTATTTACAAGAAGATCGGTGTTTCTGACAGACTACAACTCGCCCTTTATACTCACAAGATATGGCCAGGTCATATCTGAGGTATTAAAACCAAAGTATATATCTTTTTAAAACCTATATTAATAAAATTAATCCTTCAGGGTAATTGCAAATTACTTACATCTGTAGTAAAAGTAATATGACTTGCAGTAAATCATATTAGGCGGGTCTTCTCCAGGAGGCAGCTTGCTCTTAAGGCTTACATGTCCGGAGTGTGAGAAAGATTCATACAGTATTTCTGTGGAGAACTTTAAACCATGTCCTTACTGCGGAATTCTCTTTAGCGCGAAATATGGCGCTGAAAAAAGAGATGACGGTCGCATAAACAAAGAAATCCCTTTTATCCTTCCGTATAAAGGTCAGAATCTTGAAGCAAGCACAATAAACTTTTCAAAAAAAGGATTGAGTATCAAGATATTCGGCAACCCATCTCTCCCTGTCGGAGATGTAATGGAATTCAGTATTGGAAACTCATTGGTAAAAACAGAGATTTTGTGGTTTTTTAATGCTCCTGAAGTCTCTATGGCTGTGACTGGGCTAAAGATACTGGAAGGCAGTTTAAATCCTCAGGAATTTCCAGGCCTCAATATATCTGATGACAGATCTACAGAAAGTTAAGAATTGTCAGATGTAGTACAGGATTTCCGTATTCTGTTCCAAAACCCGCTTCTTTTCTGTTAGAATTAACTCCCGATCATAATTTACCTGGATGAAGGAGGTAGCATGGATTATTTCTTAAATGAAGATCAGGTTATGATAAAGGAACTTGTACGGCAGATATCTGAGGAAAAGGTTGTTCCTGTGAGAGAAGAGCTTGATGAAAAAGAGGAGTTTCCCTGGGAAATCATGAAAGTCCTTTCACAATCAGATCTGTTCGGTCTTTTTATACCTGAAGAATACGGTGGAATAGGAAAAGGCTCTCTTGAATTATGTATAGCGGTCGAGGAACTCTCAAGGGCATGCCTTGGCGTTGCAACGACATATGCAGCGAACGCACTCGGTACATATCCTATACTTCTCTTTGGTTCAGATGAACAGAAGAAAAAATATCTCCCTGATATTGCTGCCGGTAAAAGGCTTGTTGCCTTTGGACTTACAGAAGCAAATGCAGGGAGTGACGCTGCGGGCATACAGACTACTGCAAAGCTGGATGGCAATGAATATGTAATTAACGGTACAAAACAATGGATTACTAATGGAGGAGAGGCCGAGATTTATACGATTATTGCCATGACGGATAAGGCAAAAGGACCGAGAGGTGCATCGGCTTTCATCATTGAAAAAGATACCCCTGGTTTTCAATTCGGGAAAAAAGAAAAAAAGATGGGTATCAGAACATCATCAACAAGGGAACTCATATTTGATAACTGTAGAATACCCAAGGAGAATATTGTAGGCAAGGAAGGTATCGGGTTTATTGTTGCCATGAAGACGCTTGATAATGCAAGAGCTGGTGTTGGTGCGCAGGGTGTTGGCATTGCTCAGGGGGCATTTGAAGAAGCGCTAAAGTTTGCACGCCAACGAGTTCAGTTCGGACATCCCATCATAAGTTTTCAGGCTATTCAGCATATGCTTGCAGACATGGCTACAGAAATAGAGGCAGCACGCGCACTGGTATACGCTGTTGCAAGATATATGGACAGTGGAGCACGTGAGGTGTCAAAGGTATCGGCAATGGCAAAGGTCTTTGCCACAGATATGGCTATGAGGGTTACTACAAATGCAGTGCAGGTTATGGGTGGTTCAGGCTATATGAGAGAATATCCTGTCGAAAAAATGATGCGTGACGCAAAAATCCTCCAGATTTATGAAGGCACAAACCAGATCCAGCGTAATGTTATCGGGCAGGCATTAATCAGGGAAGCAGCCAAGAAATAAATTGAATGTAAAGTGCAGCCTTGTTTTCATGAAGGCTGCACCTCAAGATACAGTAAATGAAGGAGTTACTTCTTTACCCCCATCAATATTTCCGTATGAACTTCAATATTTGCCTCTTTCATCGCTTTCTCTATAAACTCTGTAACCTTTGTTTTAGTGCGTTCCTGAAGCAGCTTCTGTTTAATTTTTTCTTTTGCAGTATCAAAGGGCTCCATTCCAGGCTCTTTCTTTTCTTCAACCTTAATAATATGATATCCGAATTGCGTTTCTACGATTCCACTGACTTCTCCGGGTTTTAAAGAAAAAGCTGCATCCTCAAAAGACTTTACCATCCTTCCTTTTGGGAAAAATCCTAATTCGCCTCCCTTGGGTTTAGAGCCTGTATCATCTGACACATCGGATGCAAGTTTTGCAAAATCTTCACCGGCCTTTATCTTTTTGAGAATTTCCTCTGCTTTTCCCCTGGCTTTTTTCTTATCGTTATCAGAAGCAGAGGGATCGGTTTTGATGAGTATATGCCGTGACCTTACCATCTCAGGCGTTTTAAATTCATCTTTATGACTTTCGTAATAAGCCTTTATATCCTCTTCTGAAACCCCCACTTTGTTCGTGACTTCTTTTTTCAGGTACTCAATTGCGATATAATTGTCTTTAATCATTTCTAATTGCTCTTTTAATTCAGGATTTTTATCAAAACCTTTCTTTTTCGCCAGTTTAGATATTACGATTCCCTGAATATACTGTTGGAGCAGATTCTCTTTTAACTGGGGATTTTTTTCTATGAGTTTCTGTTTTTCGCTGTCAAGGTATCCGAGCATTTTGTTGAATTCTGAGATTGTTATTTTCCTGTCTCCAATTTTAGCAACAACGTCATCATCCTTAGCTGATACGTTGCCATGAATGAATACCATTACCAACAACAAACTTACAATGATTCCAAAATACCTGCGCATAGATAACGCTCCTCCATATATTGAATTTTATTGAACGAAAGCAAAAAGAAAAAATATATAAACACAAAATCAACAAAATGTCAAACTACACATGGTTTCTGAGCATCAGCTCAATCGGATGAGGATTCAAATAGAATTGTTCCTTAAGATAGGATTCATCGAACTTTCTGACATAATGGTTGATCAGCACAACAGGGACAATTAAAGGCACATATCCCTTGTGGTAATTCTCAATGACTTCGAGCAGCTCCCTTTTATCTTCCGGTGAGAGAACTGATTTGAAATAGCCGGCGATATGGGATAATACATTTGTATTCTTTTTAGCAGTAGCGAGAAGCTGCAACCCTTCCATAAGGAGCTTAATATACTGTGTCAGGAGATTTTCTTGTTTATATTTCCTTGAGCTTGCAACAAGCTGTCCAAGAGTTGTGAGATGTTTTGGGCTGTGAGACATTATCAGGAGTTTATGCTCAGTATGAAAATTTATGAGATCCTTGCTGGTTGCATTATTCCTGAATAATTCTTTCCAGCGTTTATAGACAAATACCCTTTCAATGAAATTCTCTCTAAGCTTTGGGTCATGCAGCCTGCCGTCATCTATTACCGGAACAAGAGGAAAACGTCGTAAAAATGCCCCTCCAAATAATCCTGCGCTTTTTCTGCCCGGCATACCGGATGGCGTGTATATGGTCACTCCTCCTATTCCTGAGCTGGGAGACCTGCTTTTAAAGATAAAACCATAAAGATCAACCAACTCCAATACTTTCAGTTTGTTTTTAACCCATTGGAGCATGCCTTCAGTATAGTCAATGCCTGTACGTGTGGTAATAAGACGCGGATTATCAGGATCACCCACTAAATGCATTGACTCTCTTGGAATTGAAAGACCGCATTCAACTTCAGGGCATACGGGAAGCCAGTCAAAATACTCTCCAAGTGTATCTGTGATATAACGATCCCACTTATGTCCGCCATCATAACGGACCTTCTCGCCAAGAAGACATGAACTTATGCCGATTTTGATTTTTTCCATTAGCGTTTTTATAATTCTAACAGTCTTTACACTTAAGTTAAAATCAGAAAATGAATCTGATAAAAAGAATGTGATAAAATCTATCAGGAACAGGTATCTGACGCAAATGATTTTATTGGCATGATAATCAAGGAATCTATAATTATTAATGCGGCCATGAGTAAAGTATGGGATACATTTACTGATCTGACGTGCTGGATTAACTGGAACAGTGTTATGAAAAATGTCAGCTCAGAGGAAAAATGCCTCACAAACGGTAAAAACCTTAAATGTTACTTCAGGCCCTTTATCTTTCCGATTCAAATGAGGATCAAAGTTGAAGAAATAGTACCCTATGAGCGTATAGTATGGTCTGCAAGGAAAAAAGGGATATTCGCATTTCACGAATTCTTCTTTCAAAAGAATGAAGGAGGCATCCTGGTCACAAGCAAGGAGACCTTTTCCGGCTTGCTCGCAGGAGCTTCCGGTTTTTTGCTCCCTGAAAAGAGAATGCGATCTTTAACAAAGACTTTTCTTAAGGACCTTAAAAACGCTGCAGAGAGCTAAATGCAGACTGATACGATAGAAAAGCCTGGGCAGGATACAGATTATACGCTTATATTATTTTCTTTGCCTGCTTTATGATTGCATTTGCCGATATCTCCTCATAATCAAGGAGTTCTCCTGGTTTCCCGCTTTTTGGCATTTTTCTTACTGATAATGAATAAACAGGCAATGCTATAGCTCCGAGCGCAGTCCTTACAGCTTCTCCAATACCTCCCTCTGCAAAATGATCTTCAACAGTAATAATTGCTTTAGTAGCCTGAGCAGCTTCATGTATTGTTGCCTGATCAATAGGTTTAATGCTGTAAAGGTCAATAACACGAGCGAAGATGCCTTCTTTCCGGAGTTCGTTGTAAGCATTCAGTGTTTCATGAAGTGTTATCCCGGCAGAAATAATTGTTATATGATCATTATCGCTTTTCCTCAATACTTTGCTGCCTCCAACAGGGAAATCCTCATTGTTTTTATACAGGATTGGAGTGTCTTTTCTTGTAGTGCGCAGGTAAACAATTCCATGATATTTTGCGGCTTCCTCGACCAGTTTTTCTGTGGATACAGCATCTGAAGGATACAGGACTACACTGTTCAGTACAGACCTGAACATGGCAATATCCTCAAGGCCCATCTGAGAGGGACCATCCTCGCCGATAGATACGCCTGCATGAGAACCCGAAAATTTTATATTGGGATCTGAATACTGACACATCCTGATCTGATCGAATGCGCGGGTAAAAAATGCTGCAAAGGTTGAAATAAAAGGTATCTTCCCACGACGGGAGAGGCCTAATGCTGTTCCTACCATATTCTGTTCTGCTATGAACATCTCGAAAAACCTCTCAGGGTATGCTTCTTTGAATATCTCGGCAAAGGTTGAATTACTCACCTCAGCGTCCAAGACCACTATGTCCGGGAATTGAGGAAAAATTCGGACAAGCGCCTTGCCATATGCCTTACGTGTGGCAACGTGTTTGTCATCCGGATAGTGTATGCTTTGTGGTTTTTGTGGTAGCTTTGTTTCCGGTCTGAGATCCTCCGGTTTGCTAATTTCACCCCTAACCGAAATATCAACTGTACCAAGTTCCGTTAATGCCAGATTCAATTCGTCTTTATTGAGAGCTTTTCCATGCCATCCATCATGGTCTTCAAGGAAAGAGACCCCTTTGCCTTTCGTAGTCCTGGCAATAATCATAACAGGTCTATTTTTAGATCTCAGAGCCTTTTTAAAGGAATTCAGGATTTCCTGAAAAGAATGGCCATCAATCACGATTGTTTTCCATCCGAATGAAGAAATCCTCTTTTGGTAAGCCTTCAGATCGTGGCCGTACATTGTTTCTCCGCGCTGTCCAAGACGGTTTACATCGATAATCCCTGCAAGATTATCTAATTTGTAATGGGCTGCGATCTGCATTGCTTCCCACTGTGAACCCTCAGACATCTCGCTATCGCCGAGCAGCACATACGTTCTGTAGGGAAGCTTATCGATAAATTTCGCGTTTAAGGCCATTCCAACTCCAATGGAAAGTCCCTGACCCAATGAACCTGTTGCTGCTTCAGTGTATCTGAAAGATGCGGTAGGGTGACCTTCAAGGGGACTGCCGAATTTCCTCATGGTCATCAGTTCTTTTTCTGTCAATTTTCCCGCAACACACCACAGAGCATAAAAAAGAGGAGAGGCATGGCCTTTGGAAAATATTAACCTGTCGTTATTGGGATGTTCCGGATGATCTGCATCGAATCTGAAAAGACCGCTGAAAAGAAGAACCGTCATTAAATCAGTTGCAGACAGAGAAGATGTTGGATGTCCTGACCCGGCCTCAGTTGTTGATGTAAGTATATGGTAACGGATTAATTTTGCTATTTCTTCTAATGTCTTAATATCAATCATCAAAACAAAAAAGTAAGGGGAATGATTTTTCAGCCATTCCCCTTACTTTTCTCCATGCTATTTCAGTGAACCTGTTTGGATGTAATCGTTATCTTTCTTTGCACTATGGCATTTGATGCAGGCATCCACTTTCCCTTCGGCTTCAACCTTTCCATCAGGGGTATATTTTGCCCAAAACCAGTCGCCGGCATCAGGGTTGTAAGCTCTTACTTTATACATCACAGTAACAGACATAAGTTTCTTGTCAGCAGAATAATTCTCTTTTACAACCATTGCCCCTTCAGGAAGCACACCTTTTTTGCCAGCAATGCCCATAAAAGCAGGGATGTTGACATATGTGGTTAAGAGCGAACCATGTGGCTCTGTGCCTTGATATAAGGATGTCTTTCCAGGCCACATCTTGAATTTTGCCTTATAATCCAGTTTTTTCAATTGTTCCCATAAAATGGCCCCTTTTGGTTCAATAGTAGTGGTAGCTTGTGAGCCTCCTCTGCCACCGCCGCCACGAAAGGCCTGAGCAGGATCAGTTCCAAAAAGCATGATACTTGCACTTGCCAGAATTGTAATCAACAGCAGAATTCTTTTCATTGTTTTCCTCCTGATATTAAAAAGTATTTGAAATATTATAACCTTTCACCTCTTCTGTCATGAATCACCTCCTTACTAGTTCTTTTCCGCTAAATTCCATGAGAAAATAAATTGCGTGTTAGATTGTAAATATCTAACTTTATTATTCATTTTAACAAAAAAGCAAAAGAGATGCCTGAATTATAACCTTTTGATTTTATTAATAAGTCAAAATAAATAAAATGCCGATATGGAGATCATTTTCCCATTTGAGAAGAAAACTTCATGATAATTTAGCGTATGAATATACTATTGCCGGTGCATGTATAAACATGATATAAAAATAAAAATATCGGAGATTAAATCATGAATGAAAACATAAAGAGAGTCTCAGGCAACATCGTAGATGTCCTGAAGCGCCAGATATATCCCGGAACACTCGTGATTTGCAACGGCAGGATAGCTGATATCAAGAGAGAAATGAAAACATATCAGACCTTTATCATTCCCGGATTCATTGACTCGCATTTTCACGTGGAGAGTTCAATGCTTGTTCCGTCTGAATTTACCGAAGTAATAATATAGATTTTTGAGACAGCATGGTTAACAGACTGAAAAGATAATTTAGCGGTCTGAAATTCCTGCTGCTGAACAGTTCATTTGATAATGTGGAGGCTCTCTTTCTCCCCGTACTTGTTGCTCTACCAAGGTGGCAAACAGTCCATCCTTCACATAGGAGTCAATGCATCGAGGAATTTTGAGTCCCGTTCATTATGAAGTGAAAGTAAAGTTCTTCGATCTTCGATAAGGTTGCGCGCAGTTCAGCCACGTCGCCAGGCACTACTGACGGGCTTTGCTGCGCTTCTTGGCCATGGTTACGCAGTATATGCCCCGGCCATCGGATGCAGGTGCAAAACACGCGTTGTCTGAAACGCATTCAGCCTCACGGCGGTCGCCCTTCCGCCAACGCTTGATTAGCGATGGTTCGCAAATCAGCGGCCGACTCATTGAAATATAGTCGGCTATTCCATTTTGGACCAGTGCCTCTGCAACACCATAGGATCGGATGCCACCCACCAGCATCAGCGGGATCGTGACCTTCTGTTTATATTGCATCGCAGCTTCGCGGTAATAAACCTCTTGCTTAGGGGTCAGCTTGCCTGGTCGTACAGGCATTAACTTTTCAGGTGAGGCAACTGTTCCGCCCGACAACTCAATAGCATTAATAGAGGCATTCTCCAGTATACCGGCGACCTGAACGGCCTCCTCGCGTGTCATGCCGCCCTCCAAAAAATCCTCGGAGTTTAACTTGATGAGAACAGGGTACTCCGGACCGACTGTCTTTCGGACGCTCCTCACTACCTCAAGTACAAGCCGCGCACGGTTCCCGAGTTCGCCGCCGTATTCGTCCTTCCTCTTGTTGAACGCCGGCGAAAGGAACTGGCTGAGCAGAAAGCCATGAGCAGCGTGGATCTGCACGGCCTCGAATCCGGCTTGTTTCGCTCTACCGGCGGCACGGGCGAAAGCGGATATGATGGCTGAGATATCCTCCCTGCTGGCCTGACGGCACGTCGGCTGAACGGACGGCCCGACAGGCTCCAAGCCGCTGAGTTCCGGATTCGAGCTGCACCCCCCGTGGACTAATTGCAGGGCCATCTTTCCACCGACTGATTGCACTGCATGGGCCATGTCCCTGAGCCCTGACAGGAAGCGGTCGTCGTAGACAGCCAGCTGGCCAGGACTGGACTGTCCCTCGGGGCTGACGAAAGCATAGCTGCTGATGATCAACCCCACCTCTCCTTTGGCCAACTCGATCATCATCTCTATAAGCCTGCCGGTGACGGAGCCATCCTTGTCCGCCAATCCCTCCCATGTAGCGGAACGCACGAAACGGTTCGGCAGACTCATGCTGCCTATGGACGTATGTTCAAATAATTCAGCCATTGTTACTCTCCTTTTTCATCCTGTCAAATGATTATTCCAATAGATTCAACTCGATCTTGTCTTCAGTTTTTCCCTCGTCTAAGGTTTGCATAAAATAATATTATAAGACATTATGAGAAGCAATTTTAAAATACCACCTGACAGGAAATCCCTTCCCTTTCAAATGCCATCCTCAACTCATATCCCTTTTGCGAGAAGAAGCCGTCTTCCATGGCCCACTCAATCCCGTATTTTTTGTATGCCCAGTCTGCGTAATGATAGTTCAGCCTGTCGATGATCACATACTCTACCTTACCCTTAAATACACGAACCAGCCCCTCGGCGCCCGGAAGAATGGGTGCTATCATGGCAAAGGTTCTAATACCTTCTGAGTGAAGATTGGCTAAGGCCTCAATCCTCTTACTTAATGGGGGTGCCCCTGGTTCAAATATCCTCCTTATCTTCTCATCCGCCGTGGTTATGGTGAATCCGACCTCAGCATCTTTCGACCTTTTGAGGGTCTCAATATCCCTCAAGACAAGAGAAGATTTGGTCTGAACCGTGAAAGGCCAGCCGTTTTCCACAAGGATGTCGAGACATCTCTTTGTGAGCTTGTACTTTCGTTCTAAAGGTTGATAAGGATCGCATACGCCGCTTATCCATACCCTCCCGACCCTTTTTTTCTTCACCTCATGGGCTAAAAGCTCAGGGGCATTTATTTTCACATCTAAAAACTCCCCCCATCGCTCATTGTGACCTGTAAACCTCTTCATAAATTTGGCATAGCAATAGACACAAGCATGCTGACAGCCAACGTAAGGATTTAAAGCATAATCATAGACCTGAGACTTTGACAGGATGCTTTTTGCCTTTATCTCTCTGATCTTCATATTTTAGACTCTATCATGTTTCACTTAATTCTTAAAGCTGTCCCATGATATCATTGCGCATACGATAACCCGCCCTCAAGCCTGTAGATTTCCAAAAGTACTGCACTCCTCGCAAGAAATGAGCTTTGTGCGTATTAGATGAATTATGTGTAGTTGTCCGTTATGTGAAGTAAAAGATGTGGGGGTATTAATCACGACAATCTTTGATGAATCTACTTCACATAACGGTTGGTCT
>Ga0315295_10005843_pt1 | contig 10518 bp, 7 predicted proteins | sample YL17G14_0_MG_FD_204453 | JGI IMG/M metagenome (GOLD analysis project Ga0315295, IMG submission 204453) | Sediment microbial communities from Yellowstone Lake, YNP, Wyoming, USA - YL17G14_0 | ecosystem: Environmental > Aquatic > Freshwater > Lake > Sediment | place: USA: Wyoming | collected...
CGGAGAGAAGTTGACATAATACGGCGACCCGCGTAGACTGGATGAGTCGGTACAGCGCGAGAGACCCCGCGAGTCAGGTGCCAATCGCGCTTTGACGCCTTCCACCGGCGCTGCTATATTATGTGGTGGGTAAGCAGGTCAAGTGGTCGCAGGCGCAGCGAAAGCTCGCGTCTGAGGAAAGTCCGGGCTCCGCAGGGCAGGGTGCTGGGTAACGCCCAGCGAAGGTGACTTCAGGGAAAGTGCCACAGAGACATACCGCCCGCTCCTCCGGTTCCCTTCTGTGTCTCGGGCGTGCCCAGCCAGGGACACTGCATAGAAGGCGCGCCGGTCGAATGGGTAAGGGTGAAAAGGCGGTGTAAGAGACCACCGGCAGCCGGGCGACCGGCTGGCCAGGTAAACCCCACCCGGAGCAAGGCCAAATAGGAGGACGATGACGCTGCCCGCTGAGTCCTCGGGTACGGCTGCTTGAGGGGAAGGGCGACCTTCCTCCCAGATGGATGACCACTCTAGACAGAACCCGGCTTATCGACCTGCTTACCACTCTTCTTACTTCTTACTTCTTGCTTCTTACTTCGCCTGAGCCAAGTCCGCACCGCGAGCCCCGTCGCATCCGGAAGGAAGTCCCTGCTACACGTCGAAACATATCAGGAGTCCCTGAAAGGACGATGCTCGTGCTGAGCGTTGAGAATCTTCTGGCGTACGGACCGCTCGGCCTCTTCATGGTGGCTTTCTTCGAATCCACCGTCTTCCCGATCCCCCCTGACGTGCTGCTCCTGCCGCTGTCCATGATGTCGCCGCGACTGTCCTGGTGGTATGCCTTTCTGACCACGTCCGCGTCGGTCCTCGGCGGCCTCGCAGGCTACGCGATAGGCAGGAAAGCGGGGCAGCCCGTGCTCAGACGGCTCTTCAAGGAGGACTCGATCCGCGACGTAGAGGCCCTTTTCAAGAAGTATGGCGGGTGGGCGGTCGGGGTCGCCGCGTTCACCCCTATTCCATACAAGGTCTTCACCTTCGGCGCCGGCATCTTCCACGTGCCGCTCCTGACCTTCACCTTCGCCTCTGCAATCGGCAGGAGCGCCCGTTTCTTCATCGAGGGAGCGCTGGTGTACTTCATGGGAGACAGGGCGCAGGCCTACCTGGGGAGGAACTTCGAGATAGCTACGATGGCGCTGACTGTGGCGCTGCTTGCGATCACCTGGCTCCTCCCGAAGATGCTGCCGTCCGCGCGGAAAGCCGGAGCACCTGGAGTCAAGAGGCCGTCGATGCCCCGTGTGTATCTCGAGAGACTGCGTTCACTGCGCGCGCTGGGAGCCGGTTTCCTGGCTTGGACGGTGCTGGCTGCGGTCCTCGGCATCTTCGCCCTGGCGTTCCTGGAGGATGTGGCCGGCCCTGAGCGCGAGACTCTGAACGCCGTGCTCGGTCCGGCGTTCCGCGCGTTGCCGCTGGTGAACGTCCTGCCGTCGCTGTGGGCGGTCCTGGGCAGCCCGTGGCTGCTCGCGACGTTCGCGATAGCAGGCGTCACGGCGCACGCGATTGGTGAGTATCCAGCATGGCCCCGAGGTTCGTCTGGCTTCATCGCCTGGACGATCGCAGCCGGCGTTGCGGCTTACGCTGTCGAAAGGGGAATCCTCGCGTACCTGGCGTCGGCATACCGGGCGTGGATCGCCATGCCGGAGGGAAGGCCAGTATTGGCTCCGTATCTCATCATGATGGGAGCCTACCTGTTGCTGGAGCGAGCCAGGCCGCTCTTCAGAACAGCAGGCATAGCAGCAGCGGGGATCCTGGCACTCGGCATCGCGGGCCAAGCAGTGACAAGCGCCGGCCTGGACCCGGTGGTCGGCATGTCGTCCCTCATAGCCAGCGGCTTCATCTTCTGCCTGACGATGGCCGTCCTCTCAGCCCTTTCTGCCTATTCGGCGCGCAAGCCCAGGTCCCTGTAGCGGACAGAGCGCGCCAGCCGAGCCCTCCTCTATGTGGCCCTGGTCACGGCCTCCTCGCTTACGGCCCAACCGAGGACGAGCCCGTACACCAGCATGGCTGCCAAGGTGACGATGGTGGTCGAGGTCCCGACACTCCATGGAGCTGACGAGATCCCCGAAGGAGCAAAGGCCACGCCCGCGATGACCCAGAGTAGAAGCCCGAAGATGAGACCCGCGACGATGTTGTGCCTGGAGTGAAGCGCGCGCACGATCGCCGCGAAGATGAGCGCCAGGATGGCGCCAGCCAGCAGGTCGATCACGAAGCCGAGGATCATCCCGCTGGGCGTCGCCGCGACCCCGGCGGACGTGAACGGTCTTGCCATGGCGGCCAGCCAGTTGATCCTGACCCACCCAGCGCCCCGGCCGATCAGGAGGATGGCGTCCTTCACCACTGTCCCTACTACCCCGCCCCAGAGAGCTCTCGTCCATAAGTTCCTGCTCAAGTGCATCCCTCCGCTGCTAGTATTTGCCGCCAGCGGAGAGCTTTATTTACTTGTGGAGGGTCGCCCCCAGGTTGACCAGCTTCTTGCCATATTTTTTCCGCAGCGCGTCGACGGCCTTCGCCACTTCCTCCCAGGACTTGTCCTCGCGCCCGAATAGGCTAGGTTGGGACGTCGTCTTGTCCGAGAGTCCGCCCGCGCTGACGCCCAATAGCCGGACCGGACGCGGCCTCTCCAGCCTTTCGAGAAGCTCCCTGGCAGCGGCGAAGATGTCGGGATCGGAGTTCACGTGGGATTGCAGGGTCTCTTCCCGGCTGAACGTGGAGAAGTCCGAGAAGCGCACCTTGATGCCGATAGTCCTGGCAGAGAGCCCGTGCTGGCGCAACCTGAAGCCGACGTCCTGCGACAGAGAGGCCAGCACCGCGTACAGGATCTGTGGGTTGTCCTGGTCGACCTCGAACGTTGTCTCCTCGCTGACGGACTTGGCCGCCCTCGATGTCTCCACAGGGGTGGGGTCGCGGCCCTCCGACAGATCTTTCAGGCGCCGCCCGTACTTCCCGAGGGTGGACTCGAACCAGGCATCGGGCATGGACTGCAGGTCGCCCACCGTCCCGACTCCATGGCTCTCAAGGACCCGGAGGGTCTTCGGCCCCACGCCCGGGATCTTACCTACGGGCAGGTCGTGGAGGAATGCCATGGCTTCGTCCGGCGCCACCACGCCCAGGCCATCAGGCTTGTGCTGTTCAGCGACTACTTTCGCGAGGTACTTGCAGTAGGAGACGCCCGCCGTGACAGTTATGCCAAGCGTCGACCGCACCTCATCGCGAATCTTCTGAGCGATCCCTACTCCAGGCAGAGGTGTCACGTCCAGGTAGCCTTCGTCTATTGATACCCGCTCAACGAGGGGGGTGTACCTCTCGCAGATGGCGAACATGCGGTCCGAGGTCTCCTGGTATTTGTGGGGATCGGGCGACAGGTAGATCCCCTGGGGACAGAGAGAGAACGCCTGGGAGATGGGCATAGCCGAGCGGACGCCGAATTTCCGCGCCTCGTACGAGCAGGTCGACACGACTCCGCGGGTGCCCGGCTTCGCGCCGACTATGACGGGCTTGCCCCTGTATTCGCGGTGGTCGCGCACCTCCACTGCAGCGAAGAAAGCATCGGCGTCTATCAGGATGATGACTTTGGGCCAGCCCTCCAACGCGACTCCACCTCTCCATGCCGAGTATACGACTCCGGGGCACCTGTCACAAAGGAGCCGGAGAAGGGATCTGGTAACAGAAACACAGCTTCTTCCCCGAAGGGGAATGCGGCGACGTGCAGAATTATGATATCTGGGTCAGATAGGAGACGATGCGCTTCATGAAGCCGGAGTTGTCGCAAGGACTAGAAGAAGACCTCAGGCTCGCCGTTAGAGAGATACAGGATGGGTGGTCCGCGGCATTCGCGCGGAACGGCTTGGTGTTGGGAAGGGAGCAGGGCAAGGGACTCCGCCCGGCCCTCAAGCTGGTGGCGAACCTCGAGAGAGGGTCGGCCTGCGCCTTCGCAGACAAGGTGCTCGGGCTGGCGGCATTTCGGCTGGGATGCCTGCTCGGAGCCGGGGTCATGTGGGGAGAGCTGGCGAGCGAGCTCGCGGCCGCCGAGGGCCGCCGCCGTGGCATCGAGGTCCGATATCACAGGCTTGTGCCTGCCATCATGAACCTCCGCAGGGACGGGCTCTGCCCTATGGAGGACCTGGCTTTCCGCTCGAAGGACGATACCGGGTTCCTTCGCGAGGTATCTCTTGTGATCCGTTGAGAGGTCGGATTCAGGGTGGGGTTCTGGAGTAGGTTTAGAAGATTCTACCTAGCGGTGCTCGACGCCATCGTGGTGAACCTGGCGGTACTCCTGGCTTTGTACCTGCGGTTCGATGGTGTTGTGCCGCAACACTACATAGACAACTACGTTCGGGTCGCTCCCTACTTCACGCTTGTCACGCTCGGAATCTTCACCGCCTGCGGGCTGTACTCGTGGATCCTGCGATACGCCGGCATCGACGCCGTGCTTGCCTCGGCGGTCGGCTCGGCCGCTTCGGCCGCCGCCCTATGGGCTCTGACCAGGTATTGGGTGAACAGGTCGTTCCCGAGGTCGGTCCCGATAATCGCGGGACTCCTGGGATTCCTCCTCGCGGGTGGGCTCCGCCTGTCGGTCAGGGTGTTCATGCGGTTGGAGCAGAGGGCGCGGCGGATGATCGACAGCGGCGACACCATCCGCGTCCTCGTGGCCGGCGCGGGAGACGCGGGGGCGATCTTGGGCAGAGAACTGGCTAAGCCTGCGACTCCGCAGCGCAAGATCGTCGGGTACATAGACGACGACCCGGCCAAGAAAGGCTCCCTCATCTACGGGGTCAAGGTTCTGGGGCCACGGGCGGCCATCCCCTCTGTGGTCGAGGAGCTTGGTGTGCTGGAAGTCATCATCGCCATGCCCAGCGCGCCACCCGAGGTGACCAGGGCGATTGTCGAGGTCTGTCAGGGCCTCGGCGTGAAGATCCGGTCTCTGCCCAGGCTGGTCGACTTGGCCGGGAGGGGCTTCGAGCTGGACATGGTCAGGGAGATCGAGATCGAGGACCTCCTCGGTCGCCCCGAAGTCAAGCTGGAGACCGACAAGATCAGGGAATACCTGGCCGGGAAGAGAGTGCTGGTAACCGGGGCCGGGGGATCCATCGGGTCGGAGATCTGCAGGCAGGTCGCGGGGTTTGGACCGGCGTGCCTGATCATGCTGGGACACGGTGAGAACTCCATCTTTACGGCGCGGATGGCCGTGGAGGACGAGTTCCCTGACCTCAAGCTGGAGGTCGTTATCGCCGACATACGCGATTCAGCGAGGATACGGGATGTCTTCGCGGTTCACCGGCCCAACGTGGTGTTCCACGCCGCGGCGCACAAGCACGTTTCGCTCATGGAGGAGAACATCACCGAGGCCCTCAAGACCAACGTGTTCGGTACGCTCAACGTGGCCAGGGCAGCCCGGAGCTACGAGGCCGAGAAGCTCGTCATGATCTCCACCGACAAAGCCGTAAACCCGACCGGTGTGATGGGTGTGAGCAAGAGGGTAGCTGAGATGGTGGTCAGGTCCATGAGCGAGGGGTCCCCCAGGACCACCTTCGTGTCGGTGAGGTTTGGCAACGTCCTGGGCTCCAGCGGCAGCGTGGTCCCGATATTCAAGGAGCAGATCGCGCGGGGCGGCCCGGTCACGGTGACTCACCCGGAAATGAAGCGCTACTTCATGACCATCAGGGAGGCCGTCCAGCTGGTGCTCCAGGCGGGCACCATGGGCAAGGGCGGCGAGATTCTCGTCCTGGACATGGGAAAGCCCGTGCGCATCGTTGACCTCGCCGAGCAGATGATCAGGCTATCGGGGCACATGCCGTACACCGAGATCCCCATCGTGTTCTCGGGAATCCGGCCCGGCGAGAAGCTGTTCGAGGAGCTCCTGACGGCCGAGGAGGGCACTACCGCCACGAACCACTCCCAGATCTTCGTGGCCAAGCAGAACTGCCTGTCCCAGAAGGCTTTCTTGGAGGGCCTGGCGCTGCTCGAGGGAGAGCTGTTCCCGAGGGACTACGAGTGCAGGCTCTTCGACAACGACGGCTACCGGGAGACTCCCGGCGGGAGCGGCGGGAGCGACGAGGCCGATGCGATCCGCGAGGTCATGAAGGGCATCAAGGAGGTCGCCCCGGCAGTGGACGGGGGCGGGACTTCCTCTGGAGCGCGGGTGGCTGAATCCCGGGGGTACTGGGGCGAGGGGCGCGACCGCCTGGTGTTGGCGTCCCGCGAGCAGCTAATCAAGCTGCTGAAGGCCATGGTCCCGGCGTATGACCCATCCCGGGCCCAGAAGAGCGGGGAGGAGGCAGGGGCATCGGGGCGGGCGTGAGGACTCCCTGGATCATGAAGGTCACCTGGGGCGTTTCCTTGGTCCTCCTGGCGCTGTGGTTCGCGTCCGCGGTTCTGCGCCAGGCGCCTTCCAAGGAGGCTGGTGGCTATTTCCCGCAGGAGTTCCTGTCTAGGGCCAGGAGGCGGGCCACGCTCGCGTACCTCTCATCGGGCCTCGGCACCCTCGCCACGTTCGGCATCCTCTACCTGGTCGGGAGGGAATCGGCTACTGGACCGCTGCTATCGTCCTTCTTCCGACGGGGCGTCACGCCAGGGAATGCCGCCCTGCTAGGCCTATGTTTGGGCGTGACCGCCGCCGTGGCGCTCTCCGTTGTGAACCTGCCTTTCGGCATCTATGGCCTCTACCTCGACCGGAGCTATGGGCTCTCGCGAATGACCCTCGTGGCCTATCTGGGCGACTACGCCAAGAGCGTGTTCCTGAGCCTCCTGGAGTACGCCTTCGCAGGCTCCTTCGCCGCGTGGGCTCTCGAGCGGTTTCCGCGGACCTGGCACCTCGTCGTGACCGGCGCATTCATTATCGCGGCCTTCGTCATGTCCGCCATCTTCCCCGTGCTGATAGCCCCCATGTTCAACCGGTTCCACCCGCTGCCTGAAGGCTCCACCCTGGCGGACGTCCGCGAGCTGGCCGGTAAAGCCGGGATGCGAGTCGACAAAGTCCTGGTCATGGAGGCTTCGGTCAAGACGACCAGGGTCAACGCGTACTTCGCCGGGGTGGGAAGCACCAAGGAGGTCGTGCTCTACGACACGCTCCTGGACTATCCCCGCGAGCAGGTCAGACTGGTCCTCGCTCACGAGTTAGGGCACTGGAAGCACGGGCACCTGGTCAAGGGGCTCCTCGCCTCCGGGGTGGGGGTCCTGGCTGCACTGTTCTTGTTCCGGGCAGTCTTCTGGACCGCGTCGGCCTCCGGGGGCCCAGGTCCGGCGGGCATCATCACGTCTCTTCCGGCCCTCGAGCGCCTGCTCGTCGCCCTGTTCATATTCGCGACTCTGGTGGGATACGGCTTGACGCCGGCGGCAAGCTACATCTCGCGGCGTTTCGAGGTCCAGTCGGACGCCTATTCCCTTGCGCTTACCGGTGATCGCACCGCTTTCGTATCAACCCGGGTCAACCTGGCGAGACGCAACCTGGGCGACGTTGAGCCCCCGCCCTTCATCCGGTGGTTCGCCTGGACCCACCCCACTACGCTCGAGCGAATCCGCTCCGCATCGTCCCACTGACGGCCCACCTCCCCTCCTCGCTTCCAGAAAACCCGCCTGTCCTGCGATGTATATGAACGAGCACAAACCGCGCGCTCAAGAACGCCAAAGGAGGCGGGACTAGTGAACGCAAGAGGCAAACGTTCTGGCTGGAGCAGGAGGGCCTTGGGACCCACTGTCGCCCTGTTCCTGGTTGTTCTCATGGTGGCCGGCACCCCGGGCGTGGCCAGCGCTCAAGGTTGGGGACGGCTGAAGCAGATGGACAAGTTCATGCAGAAGATCGGCGACAACATGAATAAGCAATCGGACCTGCGCTTCAAGGACTTCGAAGAGGCGCTATGGGCCGCCGCGTCCGTCGCCAAGATGAGGGGCCTTGGGATCATAAACGGCTATGACGGCAACGTCTTCAAGCCCAATAGCCCTGTGAAGCAGTCCGAGGCCCTCACCATGATGGTCAGGGCGTTCGACCTGGAAGATGAAGCCAAGGAGCTGGCGGACAAGTTCGGCCTGTCCTACGCGGCTATGGCTAAGGAAGACGACGATGACGACGATGACGAGCACCGGGCCGTGAAACTGAACGGTGCGTTGTTCCCCTACGTAACGACTTCCTCGAGGTGGGCCCTCGGATACATCCTCCTGGCGGTTGACCAGGGCTGGGTGAAGCTGTCCGAGTGCGACCCCCAGTCTCCGGCGACCCGCGCCTGGGTTTCCAGGGTGATGGTGCGGGCTCTTGGCCACGAAGCTCAGGCGCTCACCAAGATGAACGCTGTGCTGCCTTTCATCGACGCGACTGCTGTCCCCAGGGACGTGGTCGGCTACGTCGCCGAGGCAGTTCAAATGGGCTTGTTCCTGGGCTACGAAGACGGCACGTTCCAACCCAACAAGCCCGTTACCCGTGCCGAAATGGCGACCATCCTGGAGAGATTCCTCGGCAACGAACTCCCCCCGGATATGCCCTACATCGCGTTGGGCACGATCCAGAAGGTCGAGCAGAACAAGATCACGCTGAAGACGCAGGCTGGCACCGTACTGGTCTACGTAGTCTCGGCTGACGCGCTGATCATTGTCGACCGCATGCCCGCGACCCTGGGCGACCTTAGAGTGGGGGACCAGGTAGAGATCCTCTCCAACGGCAGCGGGACCGCTCTCCTCGTGACCGTCAAGAGCCACGGGGTCCTGCCCCCGGTGTCCAATGAGATTACCGGAGACATCGTCGGCATCGCCATTCCCCCGGCCCTGACTCTGAGGATCGACGGCCAGCCGAACCGCACCATCCCGGTTGCCTCTAACTGCACGATAACTATGGGGACCGCCACCCTCTCGTACAGCCAGCTCCTGCTGGGTGACAGGGTGAAAGTAACGCTTTATGGCAACCAAGCGGTGACTATCGTTGTGCTCTCCCGCGGCCAGACCGGCCAGACGGTGACCGGAGTGGTCTATGGGATCACGACTTCCGCCGCCGGGACCGATGTGCTGCTGCAGCAGGCGACTACCCAGGTCACCGTGAGGCTCGCCTCGAACGTGCACATCACCTACGGGAGCGCGACGCTGGGGATCGGTGATCTCAGGATAGGCGACCAGGTGGAGGCTACCATCCAGAACCAGCTTGCGACCCAGCTCAAGATCACGGCGAGGAACGTCCCGATTTTCGGGGACTTTGGCGGCAGCATTGTATCCATCAGCCAGACCGGCGCCGGTTTTGTGATCACCCTCAATGACAACGGCACGACCAGGACGGTCACGGTAGCGGCCAACGCGGTAGTCACGTACGGATCCACCGCGCTCACGCGGTCTGACCTCAGGCTCGGCGACGTGATCCGGGTCAGGCTGCAGAACCAGGTGGCCGTGGAGATAAGGATATCGTCCAGGGCCCCGTGAATAGGCCGCTCACGAATCACTGAGTCCGGCGAATGACAGGAGGCCTCGAGAGAGGCCTCCTCCTCTTCTGGCGGGGTACCCGCGACGTTGCCAACGTTGCCTCCCTGGAGGATTAGCCAGGAGTGATCTTGAAAGATCCGGAGGTGCACCAATCCTGCAGGTAGATTTCCTGAGAAGGTGGCAGACCATGAGCGTTTCCGACCTCAAGTTAAAGGCTCTAAAGGCAGTAGATAGCCTTCGTGATGAGCTGGTATCGATCAGCCTCGAGATCCACAGGAACCCGGAACTTGCCTTCAAGGAATACAAGGCCGCTGCGCTGCTGTCCTCGTTCCTGGAAGGACGGGGCCTCCAAGTCAAGCGGAACATCGCGGGCATGGAGACCGATTTCTCCGGCACGTTCGTGTCGGGCCAGGGAGGGCCGACCATCGCCATCCTGGGGGAATATGACGCTCTGCCCGAAATAGGCCACGCGTGTGGACACAACATCATCGGCACGTCGGCGGTGGGCGCCGGCGCGGCACTAAAGGAGGCCCTGGAAGGCACCGGGATCCCCGCGCGGATCCTGATCCTCGGGACACCCGCGGAAGAGGGCGGGGGCGGCAAGGTATTCATGGTCGACAAGGGCGTGTTCAAAGACGTCGACCTGGCCCTCATGGTCCACCCGACCTCCGGTGCGACCAGGATAGGCGGTCGCAGCACGGCGACCCACTCGTTCTTCTTCGACTACCACGGCAAGCCCGCTCACGCCGCCGCAAGCCCGGCCGAAGGCATAAATGCCCTGGATGCGGCCAACATCTTCTTCCACGCTGTGGCCTGCCTGCGGCAACACGTGCCCGAGGACGTCAGGATGCACGGGATAATCACCAAGGGCGGCGATGCGGTGAACATCATCCCCGAGTACACCCAGGTACGCTACCTCCTGCGGTCCTACTCCATGAAAACCATCGCCAGGATAGCCGAGAAGGTCAAGGACTGCGCCAGGTCCGGAGCCGTCGCCACGGGCTGCAAGCTCGACATCCAGGAGAAGGACGGGTACAAGGCTCGTATCCCCAACAAGGCGCTTTCTCGCCTGTTCGTGGACAACATGAGGGC
>Ga0315295_10005844_pt1 | contig 10517 bp, 8 predicted proteins | sample YL17G14_0_MG_FD_204453 | JGI IMG/M metagenome (GOLD analysis project Ga0315295, IMG submission 204453) | Sediment microbial communities from Yellowstone Lake, YNP, Wyoming, USA - YL17G14_0 | ecosystem: Environmental > Aquatic > Freshwater > Lake > Sediment | place: USA: Wyoming | collected...
AGGTTTTCGGAGAGGCGGGGCGCGCACCGCCCCGCCAACGGCCTCCGGAATGGGGGCCGGAATTGGCAAGATACTCCCGGGACACGACACCAGGTCTTTTCGGAAAAAATAGCCGCCTGATCATAATAAATTATTCTTGAAAAACCAGAGGTGGTCGAAATGACCACTCCCTGGATTTTCCGGTTGGGACCATCAGGGAAGCAGTGGTCCCTGCATTAAGGTGACATATCACCTTCAGGCCAAAACAATCCCATCATTACTGGTAGGGTTGGGGACAAAATTATAAGGGGCCAGGCTTTTTGCCTGACCCCTTGAAATTCCTGGCGGGCGATGGGCGACTCGAACGCCCGGCCTTTGGTTCCGGAGACCAACGCTCTATCCACCTGAGCTAATCGCCCGTGAAAAAATCATATCAAATTCCGGCACTCTGTCAAGGCGGCTCGGACCGGCGCCGGGTGGGCCAGGGGAGGGGAGCCGGAGCCAATCTCCTGATATCGAGTTGCAGTCATAGTCGCATGAAACCCTGAAGGGAGGCGTACACCTGAGCGTAAGCCCCAGGTGGGCGGAGGCGCAGGTCCGCCCTCACAAAAAATTGCTCTTTGACGGCAACTCGGTATGAGATGAGAGAACCACGAGCCAGAGGCCTTCTCTCCCATGCCGGGGTGAAGCAGAAGGTGGTCCCTGACCTTGCCGCCGCCAGTCAGAGCTTGTCAGGGGGCCGTTACCCGGCCCGGTCAATCCCATAATTTAATGGCCACAAAGGGTCCCCGGTTCACCGGGGGGGTCTCCCCCTGGGCGACCCACAAGAGCCGGTCAGCGGGGTGAAAGACGGTGCAGACCGCGGTGCCGGCATTGGCGATGCCGGGGTCGGCGAGGATTTTTTCTAAGTCGATGGGACCCAAGCGGCGATCTGAGGCCAGCTCCTGGAGCCGGTGGTTGCGGGCCTGGCTGTAGGCCTCGGTGAAATGATACGAGGAGAGCACGGAATAGGGGGGGCGGGGGGGAAAGCGCCCTTTCAGTCCCTGCATGGCCGGGCTTTGAAAGTGGTTGGTGGCGGTGAGCAAGCCGCGGTGGGGATGGCGCGCCGCGGCCTGCCGGGCCGAGAGCTCCAGCACCAGGGCTTCCCGGGGCCCGCACAGCATGAGATTGTTGCCGATGGTGCCGGGCGCCGCCAGGACGCGGGCGGCCACCGCGGCCACCGTGTGCCCGTCTTCCAGGGCCTGCCTAAAGCGCAGGGCCGCTGGGGTCCCCTTGAGGGTGCGGTCCCGGCTCATGGCTGAGAGCTGGGCCAGGGCCACGCCGGAAGCGTTGATGCCGGTGCATACCCCCACATATCCCGGCCAGGCCAGGGAGGCCAGGCGCTGACCCTGATGAGGCGAAAGGAGAAACAGGGTCTGGAGGTGCGACAGGTACTCGGTGAACACCGGATAATCCAGGTTGCGGCCCATCAGGTAGGGGCCCTGGGCGGTGCGGCGGTCCCCCACCGCCAGGGCCGAGCACCGGGGGCTGTTATTGGCCAGGTCATCCACCACATTAAGGAGCAGGATGCTCCCCAGGCTTACTTCGGCCCCGGCGGCGAGGGCGACCATCTCCTGCTGCAGGTGGGGCGGGGTATAGGGCCAGAAACCCCGGGCCAGCCAGTGAAGCAGGCCGTACAGGGGCAGGCCCCCGGCATAGAGGCTGATCCGGGCCAGGTAGGTGAGGATCGCCCGGCGCAGCAGGCGGATGTCGGGGCCCAGGGTTTGTCCGTGGCGGCGTCCCCGCTCCTGAGAGTCGCCCCAGATTTCCAGCGTGCGCAACACTTTGGGTCATCTTGCCTGCGCCCGGCCCGGGAAGAGCCCTTCCGGCTCCTCTTGATAGTCAGGCGGATTTAAGGTTCCGGCTTGGCGCGGCCAAATCGGAGATGCAGTGCGGTTTTGAGGGCCGAAGCACGATCGGCTGCCGCCCCCTTACCTTTTTAAAAATCTTACTTGGCCAGGGTGGCCAGTTTTTTCAAATCCATCTGTTGAGCGACTTTTTTTAACACCTCGAGATTATCGATGCCCTCACCGTCGATTTTCACCCAGAACCGGTCCGCCACGCTGATGTTCAGCTCACCCTGCTTGTCCTGGTGGCGAAAGGTTTCAAAGGCCTTGAAACCCAGCACCTCGGTGGTGCGCACGGTCTCTTCGCTGCTCTCCATTTGCAACTGTTGCCCCGTCAGGAAGGGGATGGTCTTCCCCAGGAAATCCATGATGATAACCTCGAGGGTCTGGTCACCGGCCTTAAACGAGACCCTGGCTTCGCTTACCATCACGTTGCCCTGTTTCAGGGTGGTGCCGCTGGGCTTGCCTTCCATGGTCCAGCCGGGGATTTTAATATCCACAAAGGGCAACAATTCTTTGAAATTGACCACTTCCGCCCCAGCCGGGGTAACCAGACCGAAGATTATCCATGACAAACCAAGCAGGGTTGCCAGCCTCCACTTTGCCGTTTTAGCTCGATGACCGGGCATTGCGATCTCCTCTGCCTATGATTAGGGACGTCTCTTGCGCCAAAACTCCCGGATTTTATGCACCCTCCCGGGAAAATGTCAACCAGAACGCCGTGGCCAGACCCCAAATCACCCCGAAGAAGGTAACCAGGACCGGGGCCATATAACCCAACTCCAGGCCCAACATGCCTTTCCCCATTTTCGGGAAAATGATCGCCAGCTGGATCAGCGTCTGGGCCAGGCTGTATAACGCGCCCCTGGCGTAGTAAGACCGCCGCAGGGGCAAGAAAAACAAGAAAGCCCAGATGCCGCCCCACACCATGTGCTGATAAATCCACATGGGGGTCAAAGCCGGCGCCATCTTAAATCCCAGGAGGGCGTTGAGGCCGACGGCGCCGAAGATCCAGGCCACTATGGCCTTTACCAAACCGCCAAAGACACCGGCGGCGAAGATCAGGCTCAGGTTCCGATAAAAATTGTTCATATGAGCAGGTCTTTCTCCGGGATCCAGGGTTACGATCGGCAACGATGATTCCCCGTGAATTTCCGGTGCAGTAGGTATTGTCGGCCGTGGCAAATTTTAGAATATTTTTTGCGAAGCTCCAAAGAGTTTTCGAGTGGGGAGCCAGAGGTTGCCGAGGGGAGGGACCCGGAATCCCGGCCCCAACTGGGGCTCCGCACCCTTTAGTGAGGGCGCGTCCATTTCAGCCACAGGCCCGCCCCCAGCCCCCAGATGGCATTGTAGAACACTACCATGACGGGGGTGAGATAGCCTAACTGCAGGCCCAGAACGCCTTTGTGGGCCATCACGGGAAAAACCAGGAAGAGTTGCACTAGGGTGGGGCCCAGGCTGAAGAAGAGCCCTCGGACCGGAAATGACCGCCGACCCAGGGGCACCAGGAACAAGAAACCCCAGAGGCCGCCCCAGACCAGCCGGGGATAGAGAAAGGCCGGGGTTAGCGGAGGGGCGATGTGGACCCCGAGGGCCGGGGCGATCCCGAGTAACCCGAAGAGCCATACCGCCAGGCTGTTCCACAGGGCCCCCCAACATCCGGCCACGAAAACCAGGGAGAGGTTTCTCATAGTCAGGTCCACGGTATTCTCCTTCAACGATTCGCCCCGGAAAACCGCCGCCAGGAATCCAGCAGGCGCTTAGGGCCGGATCAGGCTCTCGGCCGCCACTATCCGGGGGCACCGGTTCAGCCGGTGCGGACCAACGGCAGGCGGGCCTGGCTTAAATATAACCATCCTGGGGGGCTTGTCATGGGCCCGGCCCCGGGTTTTACGCTGAGATGAAAAAATCCGGACCAGATGGGCGCTGCCTTAAGGAAGGGAAGAAACTTATTAATGGGAGCGGAAAAGTAATTGCATGCCCCCTCACCCTCACCCTCTCCCCCAGTGGGGGAGAGGGGATAAGAATGCAATTCCCTTGTTGCTCTGATTAATAAGAAATCAATGGTCAGCTGGCGGCAGAAGGGGGAACCGGCAAAGATGGCGGAGGAGGGGACTTGGCAGCAGCCGGTCCCCTTCCTCCGGTTTAAGGCGGGCATTATCCCAGGATGGCCTTCAGGTCCGCATCCGGGGTGGTGATGGGTTTGAGGTCGAAGTTTTTCACCAGCACGTCCAGGACGTTGGGGGTGATGAAGGCGGGCAGGCTCGGCCCCAGGCGGATGTTCTTGATGCCCAGGTAAAGAAGAGTCAGCAGGATGGCCACGGCCTTCTGTTCGTACCAGGAACAGATGATGGACAGGGGCAGGTCGTTGACTCCCACCCCGAAGGCGTTGGCCAGGGCCACGGCGATTTGCACCGCAGAGTAGGCATCGTTGCACTGGCCCACATCCAGGAGCCGGGGGATGCCGCCGATATCGCCCATTTCTTTGTCAAAGAAGCGGAACTTGCCGCAGGCCAGGGTCAGGACCACGCAGTCCTTGGGCACCTTTTCCACGAACTCGGTGTAGTAGTTGCGGGTGGGTTTGGCCCCGTCGCAGCCGCCCACCAGGAAGATGTGCCGGAGCTGCTTGTTCTTGACGGCCTCGATGACCGCGCCCGCCACGCCCAGGACGGCGTTCCTGGCAAAGCCGGTCATGACCGACTTGCCATTGCTGTCTTCGGCAAAGCCCGACAAGGCCAGGGCCTTGTCGATCACCGGCTTGAAGTTGAGGTCCGGGATGTGGGTGATGCCCGGCCAGCCCACCAGGCCCCGGGTGAAGAGGTTGGGGGCATATATTTCCTGGGGCCGCTGGATGCAGTTGGTGGTCATGACGATGGCCCCGGGGAACTGGGCGAATTCCTTGGCCTGGTTCTGCCAGGCGGTGCCGTAGTGTCCGTAGAAATGGGGGTACTTCTTGATGCCGGGGTAGCCGTGCGTGGGGAGCATCTCGCCGTGGGTGTAGACGGAGATGCCTTTGCCTTCGCTCTGCTTCAGGATCTCTTCCAGGTCCAGGAGATCGTGCCCGGAAACCAGGATGGCCTTGCCTTTCTTGTGCCCCAGGGGCACCTTGGTGGGCACCGGGTGGCCGTAGCGGCCGGTGTTGGCCGCGTCCAGCAGTTCCATGGCCCTGAGATTGATCTCGCCGCATTTGAGCACCAGCCCCAGGAGGTCGTTCAGGCCCAGGTCTTTAGCCGCCGTGGCCGCCAGGCCCTCGTGGATGAAGGCATAGACCTTGTCGTCTTCCTGCCCCAAAATCCGGGCGTGGTCGGCATAGGCGCAGACCCCTTTGATGCCGAACAGCAGGGTGTGTTTGAGGGCCATGATATCGGCATCGGCGGCGGGATAGGATTTGAGGCCCACCGCTTCGGCCTGCTGGACCAAGCCGTCCTTGGTGGCTTCGGGCTTAAAAGCTGCCGGGCCGGCGCCGACCTCCAGCTTGCCCCCGGCCTTAAGGACTTTCTCTTTCAGCTGCTCCCGAAGTTCGACGCTCTTGCGGATCAGCTTCACCAGGCGGTCAGGGTCGAAGTCCACGTTGGTCAAGGTCGAAAACGCCGCTTCCAAGGTAAAGGCGTTGACGTCTCGGTCGCTGACGCCGACTTGGCGGCCGGCCACGGCTACCAGCGACAGGCCCTGGAGGCTGTAGATCAATAAATCCTGGAGGGCCGCCACCTCGGCATTCTTGCCGCAGACGCCCAGAACCGTGCACCCCTCACCTTTGGCCGTTTGTTCGCACTGATAACAAAACATTTTCAACCTCCTAAATTTTGTATTTCTAAAACCCGTTGGTTTGGCTTGCCAAAACCATTGTTGGCCTTAATCTACTTCCGGCTACGACGGGCCGCCTTGACTTAAGACAAAAATTGAAGAAATTCTTCAGGGTTCGGATATTGCCTTTCGGAGGTGAGGTTTTCGTACCCCCGGGGGGCCGGCGCACTGCAGGATATGCGGCTGCCTCTCTGCAGAGTGCTCATAAAATTGTTAATGCAAAGATAGCTATCAAATCCGAAAAGTCATCATGTATGAGTTTTTTTTACGGGTTTAAGGGCCGGGTTGCTATCAAAGTGATAGTAATCGGAATGAAAAATATTGTCTTGCCGTGGGGCGGTGCGCTCACCGGCCTATAGTGGCTTAAGGAATTGAGGAGGTAATTTGAAAGATATTCCCGGGACGGGACACCAGGTCGGGCCCTGAAAAAATGGTAATAGCCGTTTGGAAGCATCCTCTTATGAGGGGCGCTTTTACGGGATTCGGGGGAGATCAGGGCCGCATTCCGGGGCGGGCGCCGCCCGGCACCTTTATTCCAGGAGTTCTTTCAGGGCCAGCAACTCGTCCCGGATGGTTTTCAGCAGGGTCAAGACCTGGTTGTCCAGGGGGGCCGGTGGCAGAGGCCGGGGCGGCACCAGGCGATGATGCTCGGGCTTATGGTTCATCTGGCGGCGCATGGCTGTTAGGCTCAGTTTTTCTTCTTCCCGCAGGCGCTTGATTTCAAAGATGAGCTGGATATCGGCAGGGCGGTAGAGGCGGTGCCGGGAGCTGCGGCGGCTGGGTTTCAGGAGCTTGCCCTGGGTTTCCCAGTACCGCAGCACATGGGTATTGACTCCGGTGATGCGGCTGACTTCACCGATGGTATAGAAAGCTTTGCGGGGGAAATTCTCTTCCACTCTCTTCTTAACGAGACCTCTGCAACAAGATGTGGTTCGTGAATCTTTTGTAGGGGGCTGAGTTGTCAGGCCCTCAATACCTTAGTATGCAGCGTCATGGGGCGCAAGGCATTAGGCCCCTCCATTTTTGGAGAGGTCTTTTAACGCAGTTCCGCGCCCAGATCTTTTTCCAGGGCCGCAACCAGGGCCTGATGGTGGGTATTCACCAGATCATCGGTCAGGGTGCGCTCCGGGTCGCGATAAGACAGGCGGAAAGCCAGGCTGCGCTTGCCGGCGGGTACGGGGTCGCCGGCGTAAACGTCAAAGAGGCGGGCTTCCACCAACCAGGGACGGCCATACTGATAAAGGGCCTCGGCCACCCGGGCGGCGGGGATGCGGTCACCCAACACCAGGGCGATGTCCCGGTAGACCGCCGGATAGCGGGGCAAGGGCGTGAAGCGGGGGGGAATGGAGGCCTGGCACAGGGCGGCGAAATTGAGATTGAACCCGAAGATGTCACCCTCCAGGTCCAGCCGCTCGCCGATGTCCGGCCGGAGTTCCCCCAGGACTCCCAGTTCCCGGCTCCCCGAAAGCACCCGGGCCCCATAGCGCAGGTATCCGGGCAGGCCATCGGGAGCAAAGGTGACGTCGGGGATCAGGAGGCCGTCCAACAGGGTCTCCACCATCCCTTTGAGGTCAAAGAAATTGACCGGGTCCCGGGTGGTATTCCAGGCCGCCTCCTCCCGGGCGCCGTACATCAGCCCGGTGAGCCAGTGCTCTTCTTGGGGCAGGTCTTCGCCGGCCCGGGGCGCAAAGACCTTGGAGATCTCGAACAGGCGCACATCCAGGCTCTGCTTCAAGGTGTTGCGGCGCAGGGTGTCCAGCAACCTGGGCAAGAGCGAGGTGCGCATCATGGCCTGCTCTTCGCTCAAGGGGTTGGCCAGGCGCAGCGCTGCGGACGTATCTGCCGCCGGCGTCAGCAGGCTCCCCAGGCGGTCCGGCTGGAAGGAATAGGTGATCACCTCGAAGAAACTCAGGCCCTCGAGCAGTTGCCTGGCTGCGGCCAAAAGGCGCACCTCGGGGCCGGGCCGGGGCGTGGCCACCACTCCCCGGGGCAGGGTCACCGGGATGGCGTCAAACCCGGCCAGGCGGGCGATCTCCTCGATGAGGTCCACCTCCCGCTCCAGGTCGCCCCGGAAGGGGGGCACCTGCAACACCAGGTTTTCGGTATCCACGGCCAGGGCGGGCAGATGGAGACGCCGCAGCAGGTGCAGCATCTGCTCCGGGCTGAGGTCGGTGCCCAGCACCTGGTTGGCCCGGGAAACCCTGAGGTTCAGCCGGGGGTGTTGTATGGGCGCGGGATACTCATCCAGGCGCGCCGCCGCCACGCTGCCGGCGCCCACCTCGCACATGAGCTGGGTGGCCCGCTCGAGGGCATGGATCACCCCGTCCGGGTCCACCCCGCGCTCGAACCGGTAGGAGGCCTCGGTGCTGAGCCCCAGACGCTTCCCGGTCCGGCGGATGGTGCGGGGATTGAAATAGGCGCTCTCCAGCAACACCTGAGTGGTGGCCCCGGTGACCTCGGAATCGAGACCCCCCATAACCCCGGCCAGGGCCACGGGGCCCTCGGCATCGCAAATAAGCAGGGTCTCAGGATCAAGGGGGCGCTCGGCGCCGTCCAGGGTGGTGAAACTGCGCTCCTCCGGCCTGGGCAGGCGCACCACGATTTCGCCGCCCCGGAGGCGCTGGAAGTCGAAGGCATGGAGGGGCTGGCCGAACTCCAGCAGCACGTAGTTGGTAACATCCACCAGGTTGTTGATGGCCCTCAAGCCCGCCAGTTGGAGGCGGCGGCGCATCCAGAAGGGCGAGGGCGCCACGGTCAGCCCTTTGATGAGGCGGGCGGCATAACGGGGGCAGTGTATGGGGTCCAGGATGGTCACCCGGGCCTGGACCCCGGGCGCCGCAGCCGCAGCCACGTTGACCTCGGGATGGCGCAGGGGCTGGTCCAGGAGCGCCGCCACTTCCCGGGCCAGACCCAGGACACTCAGGCAGTCGGGGCGGTTAGCGGTGACGGCAATTTCCAGGATCACATCCGCCAGACCCAGGGCCGCGGCCAGATCCCGGCCCAGCGGCAGACCCTGGGAGATCTCCATCAGCCCCACATGATCGGCAGACAGGCCCAGCTCATCTTCCGCCAGGAGCATGCCTTCGGAGAGGACGCCCCGCAGCTTGGTGGCCTTGAGCTTGTGACCGCCGGCCAGGATGGCCCCGGGGGGTGCAAAGGGGTAGAGAAATCCGGCGGCAACGTTGGGCGCGCCGCACACCACCCGATAGGTCTGACTGCCGGTGGTCACCTCCGCCACCTGCAACCGGTCCGCCTGGGGGTGGCGTTCCACGTTCAAGACCTTGCCCACGACCACCCCGGAAAATTCCGGGGTCACTTGTTCCACGGCCTCGACTTCCAGGCCGGCCATGGTCAGTCGATCCGCCAGGGCCTGAGCCTCCAGGGTGAGGTCCACAAAATCAGCTAGCCAGTTGAGAGACAATCGCATAATGGTTTAATTTAACCCCCCTGGCCGCAAAACTCAAGAACCTTGACCCCTCCAAACCTAAGGGAATCAAGGGGAGGAAGTCCTAAAGGACGGAAAATGATTCACTGGGCGCCGGTCTTTCGGCTCAGGCGGGCAGGTTCGGTGGGCGGAATTTCAGCATCCCCCCAACCGGGCGGTCTTAACATGAAAAGGGACCGCTTCCGGTCCCTTTCGAACCTCGTCCTGATGACCCGGACCTGAGGGCAAACGTTGCGGCGCGATCTGGTTGATAACCTGATGAATGCTTTGGGGTTAAGGCTCTTTAGGCCGAGGCTTTTTTGCGCCGGAAACCCCGTTCCCCCAGGCCCTTTTCTTTGGCCAGTTTACGCCGCTGTTCGGAGTATTCTTTGCACACCAGAGGATACTTTTTGGGTTCAAGGCCATAGCGGCGGAAATACTCAGCCGGGGCCAGGTGATGGGCTTTGCGCAGATGAGCCTTGAGAGTCCGCATCTTCTTGCCGCATTCCAGACAGACGACATACTTTTCTTTGACAATTTCATCCAGCGGAATCGAAGGTTTCTTTACTACTTCCGCCTCGGGTCCTGGCTCGGCAACCCCACCGGCGGTCTCCAGCAAGGCCTCGCTGCTTTCAAGAGCGGTTAAAACGTTATAGATGTGTTTAATCTCAGCTACTAATTCTTTAGGGGTGAGTTCGCTCATTGACGCGTGGGAAATTACAATCTGGGCCGTTAATTTGAGTGCCTCAGTCGCCATAAACGTCATTCCTCTCCGAATCTTTTTTAGTTACTGCGGGTGGATTTATTTTGATGCAACCTTTATAGAGGGTTATATGTAAGTGTCATTTCTTTTGTCAAGGGATTTTTTGTCTAACTTAACTTTTTTGTGTACCCGATCGATTTTCTCATTAATTAATCGATCACAAATTGAATGGGACAACTCAAGATTTAGTTCCCCCAGCCATCTTTTGTAATGCGACGGGGTCAATGATGGTTATTTTACCCTTATCCATTTCTATTAAGCCCAAACTCTTAAATCGGGATAAAGTTCGAGACAATGTTTCGCTGATAGTACCCAGATAAGCGGCCAGCTGTGTTTTGGTGGTGGGTAAATCGCAGTGCAGTCCGGGCGCGATTTCGCCGTGTGTATGGTGGCATCTCTCCACGATATACCGGGCCAGCCGGGCCGATACTTCTTTCAGAGAGAGATCCTCCAGTTGTTTGGTCAGGTGGAACATCAAGCGACTCAAGGTGGCCAGCATGTTGCGAGCCAGGGCCGGGGAGTCGGCCAGATGCTGCAGAAACGGCCCCTTGGGAAAGAATAAGGTGTGGCAGTCCTCTAAGGCGATGGCCGTGGCCGGGTAGGGGATTTCTCCGAAAACCGCGGCCTCGGCGAAAGTCTCTCCCGGCCCCACCAGGCGGAT
>Ga0315295_10005847_pt1 | contig 10517 bp, 9 predicted proteins | sample YL17G14_0_MG_FD_204453 | JGI IMG/M metagenome (GOLD analysis project Ga0315295, IMG submission 204453) | Sediment microbial communities from Yellowstone Lake, YNP, Wyoming, USA - YL17G14_0 | ecosystem: Environmental > Aquatic > Freshwater > Lake > Sediment | place: USA: Wyoming | collected...
CGTGCCAGCGAAAAAATCAGAAATACGTCCGGGAACTATAAGAATAACGGCCTCCCATTTAAAGGTTTACGAAAAAACAAAGGCTTCATGGAAAAGATCTTCAAAAATCTTTCCGGAAGCAATGCTTGTAATCAAGTTATTTAAAGAAAATAAGAGATCCTCTTATCTTATAGATAAAAAAGATCCAAGGTTCCTTAAAGGGCAGTTAGCGCCTAACGACATGAGCCAAGGGGCCAGGATTGACATCCTGCCCAACGGTAAAAAACTAAGCAAGGCATTTTCGCTTTTTGCGCCGAATTTAATGATCCATGATGAAAACACGCGGCACCATTGGGACGTGATATATAAAAACCCCGGAGGGACTTATTCTTACCTCTACACCAGGGGAAAAGTTAAAATGTCTAGAAAGAAAAAATACCATACTGTTAAAGAGTTTGAAAAATACTACCCAACAATTAAAACCAATGTGTATAACGCGCTAAATAACGAAGATGACCATTTTGCCGTGCCGATGTATACGCTTTTAAAAACATATATGAGGGTAGGCAACCAAATATATTACGCTTTACACCGCCACAAAGGATTAACTACCATGAAGAAAAATGACATTGAAATTAAAGGCACGAGAGTTTCCTTTAATTATATAGGAAAAGGCGGCGTGCCCACAAGCATTACGGAGACTTTTCCGAAGGCTTATGTAGACAGGCTAAAAATCCTCTTAAGGCGTGCCGGTAAGTCATCGTTTGTTTTTGTTAACGGGAATACAGGGCGTCCCATAAATGAAGAACATTTCAGGGCGGCATTCAAAAAATACTGCGGCAGGGAATTCTATCCTCATATAGTAAGGAGTTTCTACGCAACCAACAGAGTAAAAAAGTTCCTGGCCTTGCGCAAGTCCGTTAAGAAAAAGGACGTCCATGATCTGTTTTATTCTATTGCTGAAAAACTGGGCCATAAGCGCTTCATTAAAAAGGACCGCGCCTGGAGGGAAAATTACACGGTAACGATAAATCACTATGTCCAGCCGGAAATTTTGGAAAAGGTAAGGCGTGCTCTCGCCTAGCTCACCATAAAACACAAGAAGATATAAAGCGCTATATCGTTATGGCAAAAAACAGCATCCATGGGTTAAGAAGATCCTGCTTTAAGGATAAAGAAAATAGGGGGACGATTCTATTTTAAATATTTTTTAAAATAATTTGCAAGTGAAGAAAAATACAACCGTCCCCTATTTATAATCCGAGAGGATTGAAGTGAAAAGATTATTTATGTATATTTTTGCGCTCTGTCATTGCCTATATATTTTTACTATAGGATATTTATTTAAGAAAAACCGCAGGCTTATATCCAACTTGTGTGAACTTTTCAATTACCAAAGAATAAAAGAAACGATACGCCCGGAACTTAAGGCCATAATACCTGAGATAAGCGCTGACGATCTGGTCAGAAATAATACACTTATTGAAATGCGAGAATTAAGCTGGATAGACGGCAACGCCTCTACTGAAGAGCTTATCTTTATAGCCAAGCTCGTACGCCAGTATAAGCCAAACAGACTATTCGAAATAGGAACGTTCGATGGCAGGACCACCCTGAACCTCACATGCAACTCTTCGCCTGACGCCAGGGTCTATACACTGGATCTGCCGGACGAGAATCGGCCCGTTAAGAAACCGGCAACTTTAGATGGCGACATGAGTTTTGTCAATAAGACTGCGACCGGCTCTCGTTTTCATGGAACCGACTGCGAAGACAAGATCACCCAATTATATGGTGATTCTGCGACATTTGATTTTTCGCCGTATGAGAATAAGATGAACTTCGTTTATATTGACGGCGCCCACACCTATGAATATATTTTAAATGATTCCGAAAAGGCCTTGAGATTATTGAGGGACAGGCAGGGTATAATCTTATGGCATGATTATAAGTGGGTCTGGGATGATGTCAGGAGGGCTCTCAATACGCTGTATTTGACGCGAAGCGAGTTTAAAAATCTCAAGCACATCAAAGATACCTCATTAGTCTGTCTGATGAATTACAGAACACATATAGAATAGGGGGACGGTTCTATTTTCTGACGGTGAAGCAAAAACAGAACCGTCCCCCTATTTAGTGTGACAAACAAGAAAACAGTTCCCCCTCACCTTAATCCTCTCCCCAAAGGGGAGAGGAAATGAGAAGGGATAATTAATCTTCTCCCAAAGGGGAGAGGAAATGAGAAGGGATAATTAATCTTCTCCCAAAGGGGAGAGGAAATGAGAGTAACATTGGGGACGGTTGTTCTCGTTATAACTCATCTATCAGGGCAAATTAAAAGCAATGAATACCCCCTCATCTTAATCTTCTCCCCCTAAAGGGGGAGAAGAAAAGGGTGAGGGTGAGGGGAAAAGAAATAGAATCCCCCCTCATCTTAATCTTCTCCCCCTAAAGGGGGAGAAGAAAAGGGGGAGAAGAAGAAAGATGGCTTTTGTACCGTTTGCGATTTTGAATAGGCAAATCAGGAAAACAGGGATCAGGCAACGGGCAACAGGGAACAGGCAAATAACAGACGTAAAAACAAGGACACACTCCATTTATTTAGGTATTAGGTAGTAGTAGGTAGGTGACATATATCTAGACATCGTTGACCCAAAAGTATCAATACATCGTTTACCCAACATGGAATTTGTTATGTAGTCTTAAATACAGCTTAATGTTTGCATTAATAATTTAGCTATTCGGAAATTTAAAGAATTCTGCTTAACAAAAGCTATAAAAAACTGTTTTTGGGGTCATCGATGTCCTGATACTTTAGCTCTCTAACTAGGGTAAACGATGTCTTGATATTCAAGAGGTAGGTATTAGGGAAATAGGGATCAGGCAACAGGCAACCCTCCTACGCCAAGGCTTCGGAGGGCAGGCAAGTAAAAAGTCATCCGCCTTCGCCAACGTAGAAATTCATAGTAGATATGCTTCGGTGGATGATCCGCCGAAGTTTATACCGGTGTTAACGATTAGAAAAACGAAGGCGGATCAAAAGTAAGGAGATGTCAAATAGCAGTCTGCCAGCATGCCTACTTTACAATAAAAACAAAAAAGCCAAAAATGTCATTTCTGCAATGCGGGTTTGGGGAGGTTTTTATCAAAAATGGGCTAACATTTGCGATATTCAGGTCCTTCTTGGCCACCGCTCGATCAAGAGCACTTTGGTCTACACGGTGCTCACGGCTAAGGATCTGCGTGACATGCACGATAAGTTTCATCTGCTGGAGAAATCTGCTGGACAATTAGGTTGATGATTAGGTTGATGATTTTTCTTTTCGTTATTGTTTTTATGAGGTACAATACGACTTAAAAGAGGAGATTATGGTTTTCAATCCAAAATATACAATAACAGATAAAATACTAAATAACCTCACACTCATTGCGTCGGCGCGTGAGGTTATTGAACAGTCCCATCTTGTGCCAAAATGGGAGGCAAAACTACGCCGTCAGGCGTTGATGCGCAATACCCATTCATCCACCGCTATTGAAGGAAATAAGCTAACTCTTGAGCAGGTAGAGGCATTGGCCAGCGGGAAAGATGTTCCTGCCACGGATAAGGATAAGAAAGAAGTGTTAAATTATCTTGAAGTGCTGGAGATGATTCCAAAGCTTGCGAAAAAAGGCGAAATTAAAGTTGAAGATCTTTTGAACGTTCACCGTGTCATTACTAAGAACGTCATGGAAAACGACGCGAATTCAGGTACTTTTCGCGATAGGCAAGTATTCGTCGGAAGGCGAATTATCGGTGGTACCGGATTAAAGACAGAAGTTGAATATATGCCTCCGCCGACCGAAGAAGTACCGGCTCTTGTTGAAGAATTCATTGATTGGCTAAACATAGATAAGACATGGGAGCTCAATCCCGTTTTGCTTGCCGGAATAGCACACTATGAAATAGCGAGAATCCATCCATTTATAGACGGTAATGGCAGGACGGCAAGATTGCTTGCTGCCGTGATTTTATATTTAAGCAGATTCGACCATAGAAGAATTTTCGCTCTCGACGATTATTATGACAGGGATCGAAAAGCATATTATGCCGCTTTGAAAACCGCGCAGACCAGTAATGGCGATCTCACGCAATGGCTTGAATATTTTACGAGTGGCGTAGCAGCTTCCGTTCAAGAGGCCAAAGATGCCATTTTAAAACTAGGGACTAAGGGTAAGCGTGGGCTGCGCGAGCAGGTTTCTCTTACAGCAAGGCAGATGCAGATAGTTGAATACATCAATACCCACGGGAAGGTCACAAATAGAGACTTACAGGAACTGTTCAATATTACACCCCAGGCAGTACATAAGGAGCTCTCCAAACTGGTTGAAATGAAGGTTATTAAGTCTGTAGGTGAGGGCAGATCCTTGCATTATATCCTTGTATAAATGACCAAAAATCGGTTGATGATTAGGTTGATGGTTAGGTTGATGATTAACAAATCCGGGTGCGTAACACAGCGGTAGAAAGGCGGTTATGACTTCTGAAGATAGGTTCGAAAAAGAGGAACAATTTGCCAGGGATTTTGTAAAAAAATACCCTTTTCTCAAAAAGATGTGGCAGGAACGGGAGAAGGCCTTCGATGAAGCTCATAGGAAAGAAGAGCAGATCGAAGCCAAGTATAACAAGATAGCCCAAAAAGCAGGGCTAAAAAATGTCAAATTCGCTTACACCGAGAATTGTTTTGGCATAGATGTGAATGACGTGCTTGGACATGGAACCAATGAGAAGGAGAATAGACTGGTCATACATGAGTTTGCATTACGCGAGGATAGTGTTGAAGAGGCGAAAAAACCATAAGGTAAAAAACACATTATTTTTTAGTGACCGAATAGCGACCGAATGGCTTATTGGTGCTTTTTGTTGCGACCGGGAAAGTGGGGAGAAAAGTAGAGAGTAAAGTAGACAGAAAAGTAGGGAGAAAATATTGAAGGCAATCAAAGAGAAACCATACACAGAAGCCGAATGGCGTGAGATCGGAAAATTGTCTAGGCTGCCAGGTATAATCTACAATTCCGTAAAGAGTGCTAAAAAGCATATTTCCGCATTAGTAAAACCTAGTTTTCCCCCTTAAGATTATTTAATTTGACATACCTATTTTACTATGTTACGATAAAAATACATAATTTTCCTTGTCTTGGCATAAATAGGAGTAAAATGTGACTCCTAATAAAAAGAAGTATAGGATTGAATATAAACCTCCAAGGATACTTGGGGGTTTTTTATTGACTTATATTTTTCTAATATCTTGCTTCATTCGTCCGGATATTGCATATACGAAAGATGAAAATATCTCGGTTGATAAAACTAAAATATCGGAAGAGGTTTCAAAACTAAATATAAAAGGCATTAACCAAACACCCGATAAATCTAAACTCCTGGAACAGCAACAGCTTGATATCCGCAGCGTAGAAAAGAAATTAGAAAAAGCGGAAACAAAAACACTTCAGTTACAGAAAATATCCGACGAGCAGGTAAGAAGCATAGATGAGACCGAGCGGGAACTTCCGAATATTGACGAAAAAGGGAGATTAAACCTTAAAGCGCTTCATAAACCAAACGCTGAGGCAATGCGAAACAGCATCTTAAGCGCAAAGCCGATGGATGCCGCGGCGGCACAGGCGCTTGGCTGGCCTTCCAAGCCGCTTAGCCACCCCGAACCAATAGAAAACATTATCAAAGCCGCGCCAAATGAGCTCGAAAGCCTTACGAGGCCAAAAAAAGACGATTCGATAAATAAGATTAAACTTGTCGGCACCCAACAAGAAACAACGCCAAAACTACTCGTAACCCCTGAATATCTGACCTTTCTTGCCAGAATCGGAGCAAATCCTCAAAGCCAAAAAATAAAGATAAAAAATAAAGGGGCAGGCACGTTAAATTATTCCTTATCTGAAAGTACAGCATGGCTGGCCTTAGATTCTTCAGGCGGCTCGGTTACAACAGGTGAAAATTCAATAACAATCTCAATCAACGCAAGCGGCTTATCTGAGGCAGGCAGCCCATATACAGGTGAAATAGTCGTATCGAATAATGATGATACCCAGGATCGGGAATACGTTAGAATCAAACTCTATATTACAAGCGCTTATGGTTTAGCCACTACCTATAGTTATGACCCGAACGGAAATCTCGTAAGGCGAATAGACGCAGACGGAAACGTTATTGAATACGAATACGACAACGCCAATAGGCCTATTAAGATTTTATACCCAAACGGAGATATCGTAAGTTATGAATATGACAAGAATGGAAATAAGACAAAGATTATTGATAAAACAGGCATAACTGAATATATCTACGACCAGTTTAACAGGCTTTTTGCAGCTCACTTCCAAGAGGTTGCTTGGGTTGTCTATTATTATGATAATAATGGGAACGTTAAAAAACTTATTAATCCTGACGGTAGAGAAATAAATTATACCTACGACGGCGATAATAGATTGACGCAGGTAAGATACACTGTCGACACAACGACATATACCACAACGTACGCTTATGACCCTGATACAGGAAACCTTATATCAAAGACTCTCCCGAACGGCGTAGTAACGACTTACCAATATGATACCGCTGACAGACTTACGGATTGCATAAATAAAAAATCGGATGCAGCGCTAATTTCATCCTATCATTACACGCTCGATGCGAATGGAAATAGAAACAGCGTTTTAGAGACTACTCCCGAAGGTTCTAAAACTACCAGCTATGAATACGATGAGCTGAACCGCCTCACAAAAACCGTATATCCTGATACTACAAACGTTAGATACACCTATGACGCGGCCGGCAATAGGCTTACCGAAACCACAAATAGTGTCGTCAAAAACTATCAATACGATGAGGATAACCGCCTTATTCAAGCAGGGGACGAGATATTCCTGTATGACAAACGTGGTAATCTAAAAAAGAGGGTCTCGCCGACTAAGCCGCAGGAATACACCTATGACTATGAGAATCGGCTCATAAGATACGCTGACGGAGTAAGAGTAGTTGAGTATGAATATAACGGGGACGGGATACGGATATCGAAAACCGTAGACGGAGAAAAAACGATCTTCATAAACGACGTCCGAACGCCTCTCACGCAAGTCATCATGGAATGCACAGGAAACTGGTATATCACGAAGCGCTACGTCTATGGGCGGGACTTGATAAGCCAGGAGGAGTAATAGACACGGATTTATAGACACGGATATGCGCGGATTTATTGACACGGATTTACACGGATTTGAGACGCCTGCCTGCCCACGGCTTCCCTCGGCTTCGCCGAGAGGCGAGCGCCGTGAGGCGAGCCGCAGGCAGGGATTTATAGACACGGATTTACACGGATTTATTGACACGGATATTCACGGATGCGTTTGGATATCAGGGTATCGGGTTTATGATGGTTATGATATAGAAAGAGATTGAATATGTTATCTATAAACTTCTCTACGGTGGGCAATATCGAGGATTCTGACACTCTTTTTGCCGTCTTCAATAGAGTAAATAATTCTATAATCTCCGACTCGAAGACGGTAAAAAATACTATCGCGAAGTTTCTGACTTCCAAACGGTCGTGGGCGGGCTTCAAGAGAAAAGAGTTTTGGAAGTATTCGGTTCTGAAGGATAAGGGAGAGTTTCTTAAACTGGCGCTGAGCGCTAGTCGTTATCTCTATAGAGTACTTACTCAATTCTTGCGGCCCTTTTTAAGATTCCTTACGAAGGTGCGGAGTTTTTTATACTTCTCGGAGTTTCTTTTTATGGCTGTCGCAAGATCAATAATGTCCTCTCTGAAAGAATGGTCATTTATTATCGTGAATAGAAAGGCGTTCTGTTCCTGCCTTGGAAGCGCTCTAAAAGCCGTTAAGAATATTTCGACAGTAGCTTGTCTCGAGGTCATTTTAGTTTCTCCTATATTTAAAAAAACAGCCCTTCACAAAGCTCGTTCAGGGCTGTTGATTACACAGATTTTAGAAAGATTACACACCTGCCTGCCCTCGGCTTCGCCGAGAGGCGAGCCGGTCAGGCAGGGATTTTCTCGTCGATATCTAATCTGTGCAATCATAAAATATTGATTTTTGTGAAGCCCTATTTAAAAAAAGTATAGCATATAAAACTCATATTGTAAAGAAGGGGGACGGTTTCATGATATGTGTAATTGTGTGTACTTTAGCTTTTAGTAGCGGAGGTTTAAACCTCCGCTACTCCGGGCGTTAGCCCGAAGGCTTCATTCAGTTGAAGGTTGGGTGGTGAGCGTGCTTACCATTTTAAAAGTTGCGCCGAAACTCGGATAGAGGAGAGTATCATCTGTATCTGTGTTTGTGTCTGATGGAGTGCTCCATTTTATTGTTAAATATGTTAAATATGACGGCCCGTATATATTATATCTTATATCTTCATACCTCATATTCGGAGGCTCTAAGCTAGGTAAGAAACTTCTATCAAAAAATGTAATCCTTGGTCTTTGATATATGTTGCGACTCGGCTCATTTATTCTTAAAGAAGGATCGATACTTTTCTGGTTTTGTTCTACTGGGATGAAAAGGTCTCCGTTTTGTTCAAGATCAATTAAAATATCGCTTAGCAAAGGCTTACCGTCTTCAGGCGGCAAAGGTATATGGGGTATCGTAGGAGCCTTTTCATAATCTTGTTTTAGCGTAATTATGGTCTCTTTAGCTTGTTCGGATGCTATTAGTTGTTCCGGTGATTTACCCGGGATGGGCTCAATTACGTTGTTTTCGAATACTTTTTCAATAGTCTCAGCGAAACTTACTGTATAACACAATGTAAGGCTTAAACAAATAACTAGTATTATGATTCTAAACATTGTTTTCATTTTTGTCACTTTAACTTTCTTTTACTTTAACTTATTATTGTATCTGTAAAATTAATATAAAGTTAGATAATTTGAGTGTACCATATTTTTAGGAAAGTGACAAGATTAGATAGCTTACTTTTTTATACTTTAACATTATTGTATCGCGTCGGGGTTTGATAGGAGATATTGAAGAAGAAGGGAATGGGTGACGGCGTGAAGTGGGGCAGGTCTGGGATTGTGAAAATAAATGTTAATGAAAATAAATCTTTTAGTAAAAAAGAGAATCATTTTATTGTTTTACTACGAAAATATGTATTAACAGAGTGGATTGAATTATTCCAGGATATAAAGAAAGAAAAAAATAGGCTGTCTTTTGTAAAGAAATGTCCATATTGCGGGGGAGACGTAACGATGTTTACGAGTTGGCTGGGGGTATTTCATTTAGCAGAAATGACATATCGAATCTCCACACCTTTTACTATTAGAACTAGATGTGTTATGTGCGAAAATAGGATTGCTCTAAAACAATTTAAACCTATCCAGGCATTATTCTATCTGGGAGCTATCTTCTTTTTCTGGAATTTTTCGCGGTATAAAATATTTTGGCCTTTTGTATTATCGTTTTTTATATATTGTAGTATTTGTTCAATTTTAATATTTTACTTTGCTAAAGTGTCGAAAGGTTGAGAGGCTAATTTTGGGTACCGCCAGTCTCATTAATAAAACCGATACGAATAAGAAATTTAAATCTAGAGCAAAAATCAAACTATATAAATCTATTGCACTGGTTTTATTTGCCGTGCTATTTCCTTCGATTGCGGAAACGGTGACCGCTGAGACAATTTATTATCTTTCTGATGCACCTAACGGAAATGTTACCTCCACAATTAATAGTCAACAAGGTTTAACTAACAGCTACACCTACAATGATTTTGGAATGATACAATCAGAAATAGAGTCTATTCCAAACGTATTTAAATACAATTCTGAATATAACGACAAAGACACAGGGCTTATATTTCTACGAAATAGATATTATGATCCTTCAGCAGGAAGGTTTATTGGTAAAGATCCACGCCCCGGAATGGGGAGGGCGCCTCAAAGCCTGAATCCTTATATATACTGCATCAATAACCCTCCTAATTTAATGGATCCGCTTGGATTATTATTTTATAATCCATATTATAATCCCGTGGATTATCTAAATAGAGATTTGGCTATTAAAATATACCAAACAAGCCAAGTAGCCAGCCAAGAAAACGTAAGAACATCTTTTGGTATGAGATATGATCCATCAGCATCTCTTTCCGTCGGGCCTTTTGATTTTGGAACAAATGGTTTTTCAATATTTGGTGTCTCATATAATGGAAGAGCTAGCGACTTTTTCCGAAGTCCCTCGCTAGGCGAGACGATAAGAGAGGGATTTTCATATTCACCATCTCTGTCCTTCGCTTCTTGGAGAGGATTAGATTTTTCTGCTGGACTTGTTTCTCTTGATCTTAACGTTGAACGTACGAGAACGTTAACTCCTGCTTTTCAAGATGCGTTTGACCGCTTCAAAAATTATTACTATGGTGGTGGCCCAGGTGGTGGCGGAGGTGGTGGATATGGCAGTTCCTATAGTAATCTCTCTTCCTACGGCTCTCTCCGCAGTTCTCTCGCTAATTACGGCGGCGTGTCACTCTCAAAAACTGCCGA
>Ga0315295_10005849_pt1 | contig 10515 bp, 5 predicted proteins | sample YL17G14_0_MG_FD_204453 | JGI IMG/M metagenome (GOLD analysis project Ga0315295, IMG submission 204453) | Sediment microbial communities from Yellowstone Lake, YNP, Wyoming, USA - YL17G14_0 | ecosystem: Environmental > Aquatic > Freshwater > Lake > Sediment | place: USA: Wyoming | collected...
GTGCTGGCGGGCCTTGAGGATGATCCGCCGCATCAGCTCCCGGCCGGTCCCCAGGCGGAGCGTGACGGCCCCCTCGTAGCTCTCCACGTCGAGGGGGATCCGCGCCAGCCCCTCCGCCACCGCCTGTGCGGCGACGGCGTGGGACTCCCTGGCCAGGATGCGGGGGTCGATGGGCTTGGGGAGCAGGTACTCGGGGCCGAAGGTGAAGGTGGCGTTCCCGTAGGCGCGGCTCACCTCCTCGGTGACCTCCTCGCGTGCCAGATCCGCGAGGGCCCTCGCCGCGGCGAGCATCATCCCCGTGCTGATCCTCGAGGCGCGCACGTCCAGCGCGCCGCGAAAGATGTACGGGAAGCTGAGCAGGTCGACGATGGCGTTGGGATCCTGTGCGCTGCTGGTGGCGACGATGGCATCGCGTCGCGCGGCCCGCGCCTCCTCGTACCCGATCTCCGGATCCGGCATGGCCATGGCGAGGATCACCGGAAAGCGGGCCATGGAGCGGATCATGGGCGGGTCGATGACACCGGCCACCGCCGCCCCCAGGAAGACGTCGGCTCCCACGAGCCCCTCGGCCAGCGTCGGGGGGCCCTGGCGCGCGAACGACCCCTGGTAGGGCGAGAGGTCGTCGCGGTCCGGGTGAACGAGTCCGCGGACGTCGTAGAGCAACAGGTTCTCGGCCGGGAGGCCCAGGGCGGTGAGGAGGCGCGCGCAGCCCAGCCCCACCGTTCCGGCGCCGCAGATGACCACGCGGACGTCCTCGAGGCGCTTGCTCGCGAGGTCGAGCGCGTTGATGAGGGCCGCCAGGGCCACCACCGCCGTGCCGTAGAGGTTCTCGTGGAACACCGGGATCCCCATCGACTCCACCAGATGGTCGTAGATGGCGAGACCTTCCGGGGCACGGAGGTCCCTCAGGTTGATCCCGCCGAAGGTCGGCTCCAGCAGGCGCACCGCACGGGTGAACTCCTCCACCACGGTGGTGTCGAGCTCGAGGTCGAAGACGTCGATGTCGGCGAGGGTCTTGAACAGGACGGCGATGCCCTCCTGCACCGGCTTCGCCGCCGCGGCGCCCACCCCGCCCAGGCCCGGGACGGCGGTCCCGTTCGTGATCACCCCCACCAGGTTTCCACGCGCGGTGTAGAGGTACGACGCCGCGGCGTCGGCGGCGATCTCGGAGGCGGGGAAGGTGGCGCCCGGCAGGTAGGCCAGGCGGATCTCCCGGGGGCTCAGGCAGGCCTTGCTCGCCTTGACCTCCACCTTTCCGGGGCGGTCGCCGGAGTGGTAGCGCAGGGCGTCGAGCTTGCGGATCATGAGGCCTCCTTCACGAGTGCGGGTGCGGAGCGCAGCGGGTGGCGCGCCAGGGTTTCCCTCCAGGCGGCGTCGCAGAGGGGGATGGGGCGCGCCTGAAGGATGAAGAGGGACTGACCCTCGATGGCGAACTCCACGTCCAGAGGCTGGAGGAACGCCTCCTCCAGGCGGGAGGCCGCCCTGACCAGATCGCACAGCTCCACGTACTCCAGGGCGGCCCGGAACCGCTGGTGGTAGCGCGTCTCCTGCCGCTTCGTCCCGGTGCCGCGTTCCCGGTCGAACACCACCTGCTCCTTCTTGTCGCCGACCCGGTAGCGAAGCTGGAGGTCCCCGCGCAGCAGGTCGCCGGTCTTGGCCACGAGCACGTGGTCGACGTCCACCGTCCCGGACACGATCCCCTCGCCGAGCCCCAGGCCGACGTTGATCACCATCTCCCGGAGCTGGTCGGCGGCCGCGTACACGGTGTGGAGCACCCCGGAGACCCGGGCGTCCACCATGCGCTGGACGACGATCCCCCCGCCTCGGGCGAGCGGCGAGGCACCCAGCGCGCGGCGGCGGTCGATGGCCCGCTCCGTCCAGAAACCAGCCCAGGCCAGCTTCAGGTGCTCGAGCACGGCGTCCTGGCCTCGCACGAACAGGAAGGTGTCGAACTCCCCGGCCCAGGTCGCCACCTCCGAGTCCTCCTCGTGGGTGGAGGAACGGATGGCCACGAGGGGCGCCGCGCCGGTCGCATCGGCGAGGGATCGGTAGGACGACGCGACCTCGTCCACCAGACGGCCCGGGAGCGGCATCGCCTGCCACAGCTCGCGGATGGCCGATGCCTGGCCCGGCGCGTCCATCCCGGATCGCTCCGTGACCCGTGCGATGGCCTCCTCCAGGCTGGAGGTCCCGGGGAGCCCGAGCCGGTCGAGGACCTGCGACGGGACCGAGGAGGTCAGCACCTCCCGGAATGCCGCATCGGAGACCGCGAACCACCGCGGAACGGCCGAAGCGCCGAGGACCCGCCCGATCTCGCCGAGGAAGGCGGCCTTTCCCCCCACCAGGGCCCTCAGCTCCAGGCCTCCCGAATCCGCGCCGAGGACCAGGCGCCCGGTCAGCCCCTCCTGGAGCTCCTCGTCGGAGCGGGCCATCGCGATCGCCGCGGCGGGTTCGGCCTTCCCCGGTTCGAGAACCCCCTCCACCTGCTCGAGCCGAGGGAGCAGGTGACGAAGCCTCCAGCTCGCGCCAGCTTCGGCCCGGCACGCCGCCGCGCGAGCGAGAAGTGCGCCCCGGATCTCCTCCAGCCGGGACCGGCACGCCTGGTCGACGTCGATCGGCTCCTCCGGGTCGGTGAGGTCGAGCCCGTGCCCCCGCGCCAGGGCGAGCGCCTCCCGCAGCGAGTCGTACATCCTGCGGACGCCCAGTCGTGCGAGCAAGGCCTCCGCGGGGTTCACCAGGAGCGGGAGGTCATCCAGCGCGACCCGTCGGGCGGCATCCAGGCGCGCGCGGAGGTCGCGGAGCCGCAGCGACGCCGAGGCGGCCGCCTCCCCCGCGCAGGCCGGATTGCGGAGCAGCACGGAGAGCAGCCGCGATCTCCCGCCGCGCCCCTCCGACGACGCGGACGCGCCGGTCGGGACCAGCAACTCCCTCACGGCGTGCCGGACCAGGGCCGGGCGCTCCAGCCGGGAGAGCAGCCTCTCCAGCTGGTGCAGGGCCCGGAGAAGCCGTCCCCGGCTCGACAGGATCTCCTCGTCGGACCGGATGACCGCGAGCGCCTGCGAGGACCTCTCGAGCTCGTGGAGGTCCTGGTGGAGGGAGAGAGCCTGCGCATCGTGCCCCAGCACGATGAGCGCTCGCTCCTCGCCGTCGACGACCACCAGGTCGCCTTGCGCCAGAGCCTCCTCGGCATGGCGCAGGTCGAGGCGGCAGATCACCTGGTAGGGACCCACCATCCTCTCCTCCTCGCGCCACTCCGGCCTTCGATAGAGGAGGACCTCGGCTCCGGAGGGCGCGGACGACCAGGTTCCCTCCACGATGAGAGCGGGCTTGGCCAGCTCGAGGGCCACCAGCCCCACGTGGCTGAGGATGCCGCCCCCCGTCGAGACGATGCCGGCGGCGTGGCGGAGCCAGGGTACGTCCTCGGGGCGGACGGCGCGCGCCACCAGGACGCAGCCGTCGAGGTCGGCGACCTGCCTCCCCCCGGTGTGGAACTCGGCGAATCCGGTGGCTCGACCGGGCGCTGCCACGGTCCCCGGCACGACCCGTTCGTCGGACCGGAGGCGCCCCACCGGGGTGGCGTGAAAGGCGGCGAACAGGTGGCGCAGGGCCTCGAGGTCCTCGTCCCTCTGCGGCGGCGTCAGGCCGGGGCCGGCCCCCAGGTAGTTGTAGGCCCGCAGCGCGCGCGCGAGCTCCCCCGCGTCCAGCTCGGCGCTCCGGGCCCACGGGTCGTCGCCGGACGGGCGATCCCGGAAGAGCACGCCTCCTCGGGCGGAGAGGGCCAGGCGGACGATGCCCTGGCCGTCCCGGAGCACGAAGAGACCGACGGGGCGCGGCGCGGTGGGGAGGTTCGCCGCCTGGACCGCGTACCCCTGGATGCTCCCGGTGGTCTGGAACCTCGCCTGGCGTTCCACGCTGCGAACCAGCGCGGCCATCTCCACCGTGGCCCGGAGCGCTGCGCCCCCCTCGGCGAGCGCCAAGGCCAGACGAGAGGCCTCGTGCTCCCGCTGGAAGAGGTGCTCGGGAGCTCGCTCGATCCCACTTGCCCCCTCCTGGACCTCGCCCCGCGCCGCCGCCGCGGCGAGCGGTTGAAGCACCGCGAGGTCGAGCCACCGCTGGCCCCATCCGCCGCGCGGCGGGGGAATCTCGGCGACGAGCGGGGCCAGGCCCCGGCGCTCCAGCTCGTGTCGCAGCCGCTCGGCGAGGGCCGCCGCCGGCGCGCCGGAGAACCGGTCCCGGTAGGCGCCGCGCCCGGCCCAGGTGACCTCTCGCGGTCCGGCGGGATCGGGCTCGATGGCCACCACGATCTTGCGGCGGCTGGAGCTCAGCACGTCCGGGGCCGGAAGCACGCCCCAGCGGGCGAAGAAGCCCGCCCAGGCCGCCGCGACCTCCGCCCGCGTCCCCTCGGGATAGTCGAGGTCGCCGATCAGCCAGTCGACGTCCATCAGGCAGGGCAGGAGGTCGAACAGCACCCCGACCTTGCCCACGATGTCGCCCAGGTCGACCGCCCGCTCCTTGTCGTATCGGGCCCGCAGCCGCAGCCCGTCCTTCGACACGTCGAAGTCGAGCTCCCGCATCACGCGCTGGATTCCCTGCAGCGACAGGTCGGGGTGCTGATCCATCTCGTACTGGCTCACCGCGAAGTACTCGAGGTCGATCATGCCTCCGCGGAAGGGGGGCGACAGGTCGATGCGCACGAAGGCCGGGTGGTTCCGGTAGCTGACGTAGATCTGGAACTCGTTGCCGTAGCCCAGCACCGTCACCGAGGGGAGCTTCCTTCCGTGCAGCATCTGGCGCCCGAAGGCCTCCACGAGGAGCGAGACCAGGAAGGGCAGCCGCGCCGAGCCCACCGGGGGCGTGGGCTCGAACTCGAGGTAGCGGATGACCTGCTCGCGGCGCAGCACCTGCCGCTCGTCGGCCACCAGCAGGTCCACGGTGTGGCTGGCCCCGCTGTACGATCGGAAGAGCCGGAATGCGAGCCGCAGCCCCTGCTGGTGAAGATAGCGTTTCAGGCCGTGCAGCGAGGTCACCTCGTCGAGGCGCTGCGGGTCCTCGAACATCTGGATGCGACGGACGGTCGCGCCGGTGAGCGGCCCGCTGGAGCGGTCGCGCCCGAGGTCGGCCTTCACGAGGCCGCCGAGCCGCTCGAGCACCGATGGCGCCCGCCGTGCGTCGTCGCTGATGGTGTCGAAGAGGGCCGAGAAGTCGGCCACCACGCGATCGAGGAGGGCGAGGATGCGAAGCGCCTTGGCCGCATCGACGGGCTCGACGGCGAGGATCTCGTCGAGGAGCTCGGCGTGAGCCACGTTGTACCTTCGAAAGCGCTGCACCGTCTCCTCGGAGGCCGATGACGTTCCGTCGCCCGGGGTACCCCCCTGCGCCACGATGAGGTGCCGCAGCCAGATGGGCTCGGCACCCAGTGCGTCTCGCAGCAGCTGCGCGTGCCCCGGAGAGACCACGAACGGGAAGCTCCCGCCGATCCCGACGCCGTTCCGCGAGTCGCAGGAGAGGCCGCCTCCGAGGCGTGGCCATCCGAGCTCCCCGATCACCTGGCGGAGGAGCGCAGGGCCGAGCGACCGCTGTGCCTCCTCCAGCCCCTTCAGGCAAGGGACGTCGCCTCCTCCACCCGGGGCGATGTCGAGCAGATCCAGGTGGGTCGCCCCGCTGTACTCGAGGTACGAGGCGAGGAAGTCGGCCGCCGCGTCCCCGATCTGCTCGCGCACGAGCGATGGGCTGGGCCGCCCTCCGGCCGCGTCGAGCAGGCGCGCCGCCAGCCGGCGCAGCGCTCGCGTCGAGCCCGCGCGGAAGAGCACGAGCGCCCGATCCTCGCCGCCACCGTCCGGGCCCAGGCGCCGCACCAGCTCGCCCAGGCGACCCAGGGCGGCGATCGAGAATGGGCTCGACGCGTCGGCCTTCGCGATTCGCTCCAGCAGGGAGGGGCCGACGACCAGGGTCCCGACCTCCGCCAGGTCCGCCGCGAGGGCCGCGGCGCGATCCCGGACGTTCTCGTCGGAGGCGCCGAGCAGCGTGACCACGACCTCGCCGTGGGCGCGGAGGCCCGGAGCCATGCTGGCGATCAGGTCAAGGAGCGCATCGGCGGTGGGCCCGGTCCGGGTGACGAGGATGGACGCGAGTCGCGCCAGGGTCTGGTCGGCGAGGTCCGGGTCGCCACGAGCCTCGACCAGGCCTCGGATCTCGACGCCAAGCCCGAGCACGACCTCGGGCGACCCGGTGGCAAGGTGCAGCTCGGACTGGATGCCTGCGATCAACCGCTCGAGGGAGTCCACGTCGCGTCCCGTCCTGTCCGCTCGCGCACTGCTCCCTACAGGGATACGCCGTCAGCACAGGACCACAATGCCCCGGGTGGGACAGGAGCGGCGGGCCCCAGGAAATTGTGACTCCCGACAGGGTAGCCTACACTTCCGGGCGGGGGTGCCGATGAAGGTCCTCATCGCCGAGGACGACTCGCTCTTGCGCCAGATGCTCCGAGGTGAGCTGGCGGCCGCCGGGCACGAGCTCGTCACCGCTGCCAACGGGCTCGAGGCGTGGGAGATGCTCCAGAAGGAGCACATCCGCATGCTCCTCGTGGACTGGATGATGCCGGGCCTGGACGGTCCCGAGCTCATCCGTCGCATCCGCGGCGCGGGCTGGCCGGGATACACCTACATCATCCTCCTCACCGCGAAGACCGGGCGGGACGACATCGTCGAGGGGCTGAACGTGGGCGCCGACGACTACGTGACCAAGCCCTTCCGACGCGACGAGCTGGTGGCGCGCATGGGAGTGGGCACGCGGATCCTCGACCTGGAGACCCGGCTCAGCGAGTCGCTGGCCCGCGAGGAGGCGCTGGCGGCCCGGGACGCCCTGACCGGCCTGCCGAACCGGCGGGCCCTCTACGACCGCGCCCGGGTCGAGCTGAACCGGGCCGCGCGGGAGAAGAGGAGCGTCGGCCTCGTCATGATGGACATCGACGGCTTCAAGGCGATCAACGACCAGCTCGGTCACGCCGCCGGCGACGAGGCCCTGCGCCGTGTCGCGGAGGTTCTCCAGAAGAGAAAGCGGGACTACGATTTCACGGGCCGCTGGGGCGGCGACGAGTTCCTCGCCATCCTCCCCGGGACGTCCATCCTCCAGGCAGGCCTGGTCGCCGAGCGGATCCGCGAGTCCGTCGGCGAGATCCGCCTGGGAGTGGACGGGGCGGGAGCCGTCGAGCTTCGATTGAGCCTGGGCGTGGCCTGCGCCTCGCCGGCCGTCCATCCCATCGAGCTGGACGAGCTCCTGCATCGGGCGGACGGCGCCCTCTACCGGGCCAAGGCGGAAGGGCGAAACCGCGTCTGCCTGCACTCGGCGCCCGCCCAGGGGTGATCCCGGGTCAGCGGCCGAACACGAGGGACAGCCGGCGCCTCAATTCGTCGCGGACGCCCCGAAAGGCCTGGAGCTTCTCCTCGGCGGTGGCGCCGGCGGGGTCGGGTAGCCCCCAGTGGTAGCGCCGGGCCTTGCCCAGGAACACCGGGCACTCCTCCTCGGCGCAGAGCGTGATGACCGCCTCCACGTCGTCCGGCCGCATCGGCCTCCCAGGATCGATCTCCGCTCAAGCCGGCCTCCGATCCGAGGGTGGAGCGGGGAAGTCACCCACACAGTTCCTGACCCCTTCGATCCGGGCCTGCTCCAGCGGGAAGTACCGCTTCCGGAGCCACAGCGAGACGTTGACCAGGCCGATCAGCACCGGCACCTCCACGAGCGGCCCGATCACCGCGGCGAAGGCGGCCCCGCTCGACATTCCGAAGGTGGCGACCGCGACCGCGATGGCGAGCTCGAAGTTGTTCGATGCCGCGGTGAAGGAGAGGGTGGCCGTCTGCGGGTAGTCCGCGCCCACCTTCCGGCTCATGAAGAAGGACGCGAAGAACATGAGCACGAAGTAGACGAGCAGCGGGATGGCGATCCGGACCACGTCGAGGGGCACCTGCACGATGGTCTCGCCCTTGAGCGAGAACATGAGCACGATGGTGAAGAGCAGCGCGACGAGCGTGATGGGCGAGATGCGCGGGATGAAGACGTTCCGGTACCAGTCCTCCCCCTTCCACCTTCGCAGCACGACCCAGCTCGCGAAGCCCGCCAGGAACGGGATGCCCAGGTAGATGAAGACGCTCTGGGCGATCTCGCCGATGGTGATGTGGACCTCCGCGCCAGAGAGCCCGATCCACCGGGGCAGCAGCGTGATGAAGACCCAGGCGTAGACCGAGAAGAAGAGCACCTGGAAGATGGAGTTGAAGGCCACGAGCCCGGCGGCGTACTGCCGATCGCCGTCGGCGAGGTCGTTCCAGACGATGACCATGGCGATGCAGCGGGCCAGCCCGATGAGGATGAGCCCCACCATGTACTCGGGCCTGTCGCGCAGGAAGATCACGGCGAGGGCGAACATCAGGATCGGCCCCACCAGCCAGTTCTGCAGGAGCGAGAGGGCCAGCACCCGGCCGTTCCTGAACACCAGCGGCAGCTCGTCGTAGCGGACCTTGGCGAGGGGCGGGTACATCATGAGGATCAGCCCGATGGCGATGGGGATGGACGTGGTCCCCACGCTCATCCGTCCGAGCGCGGGAACGACGCCGGGGACGAGGTAGCCGAGCGCCACGCCCGCGCCCATGGCGAGGAAGATCCAGAGCGTCAGGTAGCGATCGAGGAACGACAGGCGGCGGGCGACGGATGCGGACATGGCGTTCGTGCTCCGGCTAGAGGCTGCCGACGAGGGCCTTGAGGCGGCGGAGGACGCGAGGCTCGACGCAGTAGCAGACGCGCGGGCCGTCGATCTCTCCCCGGACGAGGCCGGCCTCCTTCAGGACCTTGAGGTGCTGCGACACGGTCGACTGGGCCAGCGGGAGCTCGTCCACGATGTCGCCGCACATGCAGGCCTCGCGCCGTTCCAGGAGCCGGAGGATGGCGACCCGGGCCGGGTGGCCGACGGCCTTGGCGAGGAGCGCCAGCTCCTCGTCCGCCTCGGGGCCTTCCACCGGGCGGGGGTCGAGCCTCTCCTCGAGCCGGGGGGAGGGGATGCAGACCTTGGACTTCACGGGCGAGGAGGTCATTAATCGTCAAAATACGATGGATGCCTCCAGTTCCGCAAGCCCATCGCGCGTCGTGAACGGAAGGAGGCGATGTCGCAGCCCGCCTGGCGCAGGGACGCGGCGAGCAGGACGCGCTTCGGTTGCCTTCGATCGCCACTCCGGGTACCTCCTCCGCTATGCCCGACGAAGTCCACCTCGACCCGAACGTCCCCGGAAATCCGGCCTACCACTTCACCATCGTTCCGGCGGGAACCCCCGGCAACGTGGGATGGGCCCGGCGGGCACCGCTCGTCGCCGGGGCCGGGCTCGCCACGCAGTGCGTCCACGCCGGCGTGCAGCCCGACCCGGCCTACGGGGCGGTGATCCCGCCCATCTACCAGACCTCCACCTTCGCCTTCCGCGACGTCTGCACCAACGCCGGGTTCGACTACACGCGCAGTGGAAATCCGACGCGGGCGGCGCTCGAGGAGGCCATCGCGCTCCTCGAGGGGGGCTCGGGCGCCACCTGCACCGCCACCGGCATGAGCGCGGTCGTCGTGGCGCTCAACCTGCTGCCGGCCGGCAGCCACCTCGTCTGCACCGTCGACTGCTACGGCGGCACCTTCCGCGCCCTCGAGCACGCCCGGACCGCGTACGGACTTCAGATCTCCTACCTGGACCTGGCCGACCTCGGCGCGGTCGCGGCGGCCTTCCGCAGCAACACGCGAATGATCTGGATCGAGACCCCGTCCAACCCGCTCCTGCGCCTCACCGACATCCGGGCGGTGGCCGCGCTCGCGCGCGCCGGAGGCGCGCTCACCGTGGTGGACAACACCTTCCTCTCGCCGGCCCTCCAGAAGCCCTTCCTCTTCGGGGCGGACCTGGTGGTCCACTCGACCACCAAGTACCTGAACGGCCACAGCGACGTGGTGGGCGGGGCGGTCGTGGCGGCCCCGGGCCAGGTGGCGCTGCTCCAGCGCATCCAGAGCATGAACAACCTGCTCGGCACCTCCCAGAGCCCACACGACTGCTTCCTCGTGCTACGCGGGCTGAAGACGCTGCTCCTCCGGATGAGGGCCCACGAGGCCGGGGCGCAGCTCGTGGCCCGCTTCCTCGCGGCACATCCGGCGGTGGCGAAGGTCCACTACCCGGGGCTCGCGACCCATCCGCAGCACGCGCTGGCCCGAGCCCAGCAAGCCGGATCTGGCGGGATGGTGAGCTTCGAGCTGGTGGACGGCCGGCGGGAGCGGGTGGACCACGTGCTGCGCGCGCTGCGCTGGTTCACCCTGGCGGAGAGCCTCGGCGGCGTCGAGAGCCTGGTGGCCCACCCCGCCTCGATGACCCACGCGACCATGACCCCCGAGGCGCGCCTGCGCGCGGGCATCACCGACGGGGTCATCCGGCTCTCGGTCGGCATCGAGGCCCCGGAGGACCTGGTCGCCGACCTGGATCAGGCGCTCGCCACGCTCCCGGCCTG
>Ga0315295_10005850_pt1 | contig 10513 bp, 9 predicted proteins | sample YL17G14_0_MG_FD_204453 | JGI IMG/M metagenome (GOLD analysis project Ga0315295, IMG submission 204453) | Sediment microbial communities from Yellowstone Lake, YNP, Wyoming, USA - YL17G14_0 | ecosystem: Environmental > Aquatic > Freshwater > Lake > Sediment | place: USA: Wyoming | collected...
CGACCGGCGGGGGTTTCAGGCCGATGAGCGGGTAGAGCTTGTCGACGTCGAGGCCCGCGAAGAGCTGGGTCGTCTGGGGCGCAGGTCCGGCGTTCGCGTCCACGCGCGGCGTGGGGCGGATCGCCGCGCCCACGGCCGTGTTGACCGTCTTCGCGAGCAGCCACGCCGCCGCCGCGAGGAGGAGCAGATTGGCCACCCAGCCGTATTTCTTGAGAAAGACGTCGAGCATCGTCGGGCGATCGCCCCCGAGGTGATGTGAGCAACGAGCGTGCCACCATACAGCAGGAGCCATCGCCCGCAAACACGGGAAACAACAAGGCTAATCTTGTCCCGCATCCAGCGAACGCGCGGGCTGCTGCCAAAAAGGCAAAAGGGGGAGCCGCGCGGTCCGCGGGGCGCCATTTTGTCAGGGGCGTTCCCGGCCGGTCCCTTCGTCCGGACCGGTGTCGACGAGGCGCCCCTCCTCGTCCCGGTCGAGCTTCCGGTAGATGGTGCGGGGCGCGACCCGGAGCAGCCGGGCGGCGAGGTTCTTGTCGCCGCGGGTGTGGCGAAGGGTCTCGCGGATGACGATCCGCTCGATCTCCTCGAGCGGTGTGCCCACCTGGATGGTCAGCGAGCTCGACGAGGGCAGGGAGCGTCCGGGAGCCGCGGCGCGCACGGCGTCGGGAAGGTCGTCGACGCCCACCACCTCGCCGTGGCACAGGACCACCGCGCGCTCGATGGCGTGCTGCAGCTCGCGCACGTTGCCCGGCCAGTCGTGGCCAGCCAGCGCGGAGAGCGCCGCGTCGGTGAACCCGGTCACCGGCCGGCGATTGCGCTCGGCGAAGGCGAGGAGGAATGCGGCGGCGAGCAGCGGCACGTCCTCGCGACGGTCCCGCAGCGCGGGGAGCCGGACCGTGACCACGTCGAGCCGGTAGAAGAGGTCTTCCCGGAAGCGTCCGGCCCGGACCTCGGCGGCGAGGTCGCGGTTGGTGGCGGCCACGATCCGCACGTCGACCTGGAGCGACTGCGTGGCCCCGAGCCGCTCCACCACGCCGTCCTGAAGCACGCGGAGCAGCTTGGCCTGCACCCCGGGGGACATGTCCCCGACCTCGTCGAGGAAAAGGGTCCCGCCGTGGGCGCGCTGGAACCGCCCCTCCTTCCGCTGCGTGGCGCCGGTGAAGGCGCCGCGCTCGTAGCCGAAGAGCTCCGACTCCAGGATGGTCTCCGGGATGGCCGCGCAGTTCACCGGGACGAAGGGTGCGCCGGCCCGCGGCGACAGGTCGTGGAGGAGGCGGGCGGCGAGCTCCTTTCCGGTGCCGCTCTCGCCGAGGAGCAGCACCGTGGCCGAGGCCGGTGCCACCTGCCGCAGCGTGTCGAGGGCGGCGCGGAAGGCCGGCGCGTTTCCCACCAGGCCCCCCTCGGCCGACTCGCCGGAGAACCGCGCCAGACGGGCGCGCAGCGCGCGGTTCTCGGCGACGAGCGAGGCCCGCTCGAGCGCCTGCCGGACCGACTTGACGATGGCGTGGCGCTTCACCGGCTTGGTGATGAAGTCGTAGGCCCCCTCCTTCATGGCCGCCACCGCTCCCTCGACGGTGCCGAACGCGGTCATGAGGACGACCTCGATGTCCGGGGCGATGGTCCGGACGGCCCGGAGCAGCTCGGCGCCGTCCATCCCCGGCATCATGAGATCGGTGACCACCACGTCGGGCCGTTCGCGGCGGACGGCCCCGAGCGCCTCCTCGCCGGAGGTGGCCAGCGCCACCCTCCACCCCTCGCGGGTGAAGGTCCGCTCGAGCGACTCCAGGTTCGAGCGCTCGTCGTCGACGATGAGGACCAGGGGCGTCACGGGCTCGGATCCTACAACGCCCGCCCCCCGTTCACCCGTTTGCCGTGTCGGATCGGTCGTGTAAGAGTTTCATCGGCCGGCCCAGGACAGGGCTGGCGTGGAGGAATGCCATGAAGCGAAGTGCCGTTCTCGTCGCTCTCGCCGTCGCTGCCTGCGGACCCTCGGTCAAGACGGTGACGGTCGAGCCGGCCAAGGCCACCCTCGATGCCAAGGGGGCCACCGTCCGGCTCGCGGCGGTCGCCAGGGACGACAAGGGCCAGGCCATCGAGCCGGCCAAGCTGAAGGTGGCCTGGAGCAGCTCGGCGCCCCAGGTCGCCGCCGTGGATGAGAGCGGCGCGGTCACGGCGCAGCGCTCCGGGGAGGCCTCGGTCACCGCCGCGATCGGCGAGGTGAAGGGCTCGGCCCCGGTGGTGGTCTCCATCCCCGCCAGCGTCAGCCTGTCCTTGCCCTCCCGCGACCTCCGCCCAGGCGAGACGGTGGTGCTCTCGGTGGTGGTCGTCGACGACGCCGGAAAGCCCGTCGCCGTTCCCCGCGCCATCACCTGGTCCACGAGCGATCCCGCCATCGCCAGGGTGGCCGACGGAAAGGTCGAGGCGGTCGGACCGGGAACGGCCACGGTCACCGCCGCGACGGGGGTCTTGAACGGCACCGCCCAGGTCACCGTGAAGGTCCCGGAGTTCGCCAAGCTCGGGCTCACGCCGGCCAAGACCCAGACGCTCAAGCGCGGGGACAACCTGGCGCTTCGAGTCTCGGCGCTCGACAAGAAGGGGCAGAAGGTCGGCGGTGTACCGGTGAAGTGGAAGTCGTCCGACCCGCGCATCGCGACCGTGTCCGCCGACGGCGTGGTCCACGCCGCGAAGAAGGGCAGCGCGAAGATCACGGCCTCGGCGTCGGGCAAGAGCGCCACGCTTCAGGTCACCGTCACCGACACGGCGACCAAGTCGAAGGCCAAGCCGAAGAAGAAGTAGCCCTCTCCGGCTGGTGGCGGGACGCTAGTCCGCGGGCTTCTCCGGGCTCGCGGCGACCTCGGCCTCCGCCTTGGGCGGGGGCTTGGGCTTGCCGGCGTTCACCTTGGCGCGCTTGGTGGCGCGGTTGTCGCCCTTGGCAGCGACCTTGGGCGCATCCGGCACGGGGGCCGCGGCGACCTTCTTCGGTTCCGCCGCGGCGGTCGCGGCGTAGCGGTTCTTGAAGCGCTCGATGCGGCCGGCGGTGTCCATGATCTTCTGCTTGCCGGTGAAGAACGGGTGGCAGCTGGAGCAGATCTCGATGTGGAAATCGCCGCGTGTCGAGCGGGTCTGGATGAGCGCGCCGCAGGCACACTGCACCTTCGCCGGCTTGTACTCGGGGTGGATTCCTTCCCTCATGACGTCCTTCCAGGTCGCCTCTTGCATCGCGCGGGATGGCGCGATGGTCCGGGCGGGAACGGGGGATCTAGTCGTTTCGGGGATCTCCGTCAAGGACGGCGGTCACTTCCCGCCGCCGACCATCATCTGGAAGAACTCCTCGTGGGTCTTGGCCTGCCGGAACTTGTCGAGCATGAACTTCATGGCCTCGACGTTGTCGAGACCGTTCAGGATGGTCTGCCGCAGGATGTAGATCTTGGAGAGCCAGTCGGCCGGGAGGAGCAGCTCCTCCTTGCGGGTGCCGCTCTTCGCCAGGTCCATGCACGGGAAGATGCGCTTCTCCATGAGGCGGCGGTCGAGCACGATCTCCGAGTTCCCGGTGCCCTTGAACTCCTCGAAGATCACCTCGTCCATGCGGCTGCCGGTGTCGACGAGCGCGGTGCCGATGATGGTGAGCGAACCGCCCTCCTCCACGTTGCGCGCGGCACCGAAGAATCGCTTGGGCTTGTGCAGCGCGTTGGCGTCGACGCCGCCGGAGAGGATCTTGCCCGAAGGGGGGACGGTGGAGTTGTAGGCGCGCGCCAGGCGGGTGATGGAGTCGAGGAGGATGACCACGTCCTTCCGGTGCTCGACCAGGCGGCGAGCCTTCTCGATGACCATCTCCGCCACCTGGACGTGACGGGTGGCCGGCTCGTCGAAGGTGGACGCCACCACCTCCCCCTTCACCGTCCGCTCCATGTCGGTGACCTCCTCGGGCCGCTCGTCGATGAGCAGCACGATGAGCGTGACCTCGGGGTGGTTCCGGGTGATGGCGTGGGCGATGTTCTGCAGCAGCACCGTCTTGCCGGCGCGCGGCGGCGAGACGATGAGGCAGCGCTGACCCTTGCCGATGGGGGCGAAGAGATCCACCACGCGGGTGGTCATCTCGTTCGGGTCGCTCTCCAGCCGCAACCGCTCGGTGGGGTAGAGCGCGGTCAGGTTGTCGAACAGGGCCTTGCTCTCCCCCTCCTCGGGCGGCTCCCCGTTGATGGAGTCGACCCGGAGGAGCGCGAAGTAGCGCTCCCCCTCCTTGGGCTGGCGGACCGTGCCGCGGAGGGTGTCGCCGGTGCGAAGGTTGAAGCGGCGGATCTGCGAGGGGGAGACGTAGATGTCGTCCGGGCCGGGCAGGTAGCTGAAGTCGGCGCTGCGAAGGAAGCCGAAGCCGTCGGGGAGCACCTCGATGGTCCCCTCGCTGGCGACCTCCATCTCCTCTTCCTTCTCCTCGGCCTTTCTCGACTCGGCCTGGAGGATGGCGAAGATGAGGTCCTGCTTCTTCATCGCCCCGGCCGCCTCGATGCCGAGCTCACGGGCCAGGAGCGCGAGCTCCGCCACCTTCCGGTGCTTGAGCTCGGTGAGGCTGGAAGTGTGGGCGGCGGGCATGGGGGTCTTCGTGACGGAGGCGCCGGCGGGCAGGAGCCCGGAGGACGGCTGGCGCGGCCAGGGGAGGGGCAAAGCTAGGGGGCCGCGGGCCGCCTGTCAACCTCGGCCCGCCCGAAGGCGGCAGGGCGAAGTGGGGGCAAGGAGCAAGGCCCCGGGGGCGTTTCACCTACAGCCAACTCGCCCAGCAGGCTCGCCGATGTGGGGGAAGATGCGCGCCCACACGTTGTGCCATGTTCACGGTGCCGCGCTCGACGAGGTGGAATGGGCGACCGGGCTATATGATGTTCGCAGGAAGGAGATCGAGTGAGTCCCAACGAAGCGGTGGTCGCCGGCTCTCCGGAGTTCGTCGACGCCATGCTTCCGCTGTTCACGGACCGTCTCGGCGGCGCGCCGCGCGTCGCCGATTCGCCGCTCCTCGCCTCGGCCCTGTGCCAGGAGGGGGTGCGGCTGCTCGTCTACGAGCACGGGGGGCGCGAGTGGCTGACCTTGTGCGAGGATCTGCGCGGCATCGCGGGGCCGGACCTCGCGGTGATCGTTGCCCTTCCCCCGGAGCACGCCGACGACGTCGCCGAGATCTCGGCGACCGCCAGCGCCGTGGTGTCCTGGCACGGCCAGGCGCAGCCTGTCCTCGAGGCCGCGAACCGGGTGCTGGCCGCGCGCGATTCGCCGGCGCCCCCGCCGCGCCGAGCGGCGCCCGTCCTGACGCCGCAGCCCGCCAAGGTCTCCGTCAACCCCTCTCCCACGCCCCCTCGCCCATTCACGGCACGGCCGCCGCCTCGACCGGTGATGACGCCCGCGCCGCGGCCAGCGGACCCGGGCCCCGATCTCTTCGGTTCCATCTTCGACGAGGAGGCCGACCGAGAAGCGGCCACGCCCGAGGCGGTCGCGGTCGACTCGCCGCCGCCCCGGTCGATCCCCCCGCCCCCGTCGATCCCGGCGCCGTTCGCCGTATGGCCCGGGACCGTGCTCTCCGCGGCGGACGGCCAGGCCGTGATGCGCGCCGCGCTCTCCGGCCTCTGGCCAGAGCCAAGCCTGCGCCCCGTCACCGAGAAGCTGGTGGCGAGCCTCTCCACCGCCGAGAAGGGCGCGACGATGGGGCAGAAGCTCCCCTTCGACCCCGTGCCGGTCCGTCGCGCGGTCGGGCTGCGCTGGCAGGTCGCGGCGGCGCTCGACACGCTCCCGTCGCAGGGGGCGAAGGTGGACCAGGCGGGCGTCCAGGCGATCCTCGAGGGCGTCGACGAGGTCCTGGCCGACCTCAAGACCCTGAGCGACGGCGCGAGCCCCGAGGCGCTGCGGGCGCTCGAGACCATCCGGCATGCACTCGTGAAGGAGGCCATCGACCTGACCGAGGCGCTGCAGAAGGTCGCGACGCCCGATCTGGTCGAGGAGATCACCCGGAGTGGCAAGGCGAGGAAGGGCGCAGGCGCGCCGCAGACGCGGATGGTGTACACGGCGAATAGCCCGGACCGCGGGCCGCGCCAGGTGCCATGGGGCCTCGTCGTGGTGCTCGTTCTGGTGGTCGCCGGGGCGGTGGCCTACCACGGCTTCCGGTACGTGAATCGGCCCAGCGCGACGGCGGCGACGGTGACCGGGGCGCCCTCCGGGACGGTGGGCTCGGTGACGCCGCAGGGGAAGGTCATCGTGGCCCCGGCCGGCACGAAGCTGGACCCGAAAGAGGTCGAGAATTTCAGGAATCTGGAGAAGGCCAAGGGCAACGATGTCCGGGAAGTCCTTCCCGGCACGTTCATCGTGTCGCCGGAAAGCGCCAAGCCGGGAAATCATCCCGGCGGTGGCGGAGCATCGACGCAGGGAGCCAAGCCATGAAGAAGCCAGACAGCCGTTCGTCCCAGGGGTTCACGCTGATCGAGCTCATGATCGTGGTCGCCATCATCGGCGTCTTGGCGTCGATCGCGATTCCCGAGTTCCAGAACATGACGCTCCGGGCCCGGATCGCCGAGCGGGAGCCGATCATGCGGGCCATCGCCAAGGGCGTGGAGGACGTCGCCCTCAACTCGGCAACGCTGCCGGCCAACTTCGCGGGGAACTGGAACCCGGTGCCCACGCCCGGCACCTCCAGGAACGCCTGGGCACAGGCCCAGCCCAACTGGGACAAGCTACCGCTCATCGTGGAAGGGGCGACCTACTGTACGTACCGGTTCGCCCTCGACGCCCCGACCTCGCTGCTGGTGGTGACCGGTGACTGCGACATCGACGGAGACTCCGTCCACAACACGAAGGTTCAGACCTACCAGGGATACGGGAACGCGTTCGTGCTGGTTTCCAATCCGGAGCCCGCGTCCAACGTCTTCTGACGCGGTTGGGTCTCCACGGACCGGTTGCCGCCGCGCCCCCGCCGGCGTAACACTCGGCGCATGGCCGGCCGCGCGTCGAAGGGCATCGATGAGCTGAAGGCGCGGATCCGCGAGGCGGACCGCGCCTACTACGTTCTCGACAGCCCCGTCCTCTCCGACGCCGAGTACGACCGGCTCATGCGCGACCTCCTCGCGCTGGAGGAGGCCCACCCGGAGCTGGCCACCTCCGACTCGCCCACCCGCCGCGTCTCGGGCGAGCCCAGCGAGAGGTTCGCCAAGGTCGAGCACCGGGAGCCCATGCTCTCGCTCGGCAACGTGACCACCGACGAGGAGCTCGACGAGTTCGACGTCCGGGTTCACCGGATGCTCGACATTCCCCCGGACGTGCCGGTGGAATACCTCTGCGAGCCCAAGCTCGACGGGCTCGCCGTGGAGCTCGTCTACCGGGACGGGGAGCTGGCGCAGGGCTCGACCCGCGGCGACGGGGCGGTGGGCGAGGACGTGACCGCCAACCTCCGGACGGTGGGGGGACTGGGCGCGAACGCCGGCGTGCCGGCCCGGCTCCTCGGCGACCCGCCGCCGCGCCTCGAGGTCCGCGGCGAGGTGCTCCTCCAGAAGGAGCACTTCGAGGCCATGAACCGCCTGCTCGATCGCCAGGGCGCGCCCCTCTTCGCGAACCCCCGCAACGCTGCCGCCGGATCGCTCCGCCAGCTCGACTGGCGCATCACCGCCACCCGCCCGCTCTCCTTCATCGCCTACGAGGCGCTCGCGCCGGGCGGCCCGGCCTGGAAGACCCACCGGGAGAAGCTCGAGGCGCTGGCACGCCTCGGCTTCGCGACCAATCCGGAGAACCGGCCCTGCCGGGGAATCGCCGCGGTGAAGCGCTGGAAGGACGAGATGGCCGAGCGGCGCTTCGCGCTCCCCTACGAAACCGATGGACTCGTGGTGAAGGTGAACGAGCTGGATCTGCAGAAGCGCCTCGGCGCGGCCAGCAAGTTTCCGCGCTGGGCGGTGGCCTTCAAGTACCCGCCGCAGGAGGAGACCACACGGGTCGAGCGCATCTGGGCCTCGGTCGGACGCACCGGCGTGCTCACCCCGGTGGCGGAGGTGACGCCGGTCCGCCTGGGCGGCGCCACCGTCTCCCGCGCCACGCTGCACAACGAGGACGAGTTGCGTCGCAAGGACGTGCGCGTCGGCGACGTGGTCCTCATCCGACGCGCCGGCGAGGTCATCCCGGAGGTCGTGAAGTCGATCCCGGAGCGTCGCACCGGCGCCGAGCGGGAGTTCCTGTTCCCGTCGCACTGCCCGGTCTGCGGGGCCCGCGTCGTCCGCGAGGAGGGGGAGAAGGTCTACCGGTGCACCGGGGCGGCCTGCCCGGCCCAGCTGGTCGGGCGGCTCACCCACTACGCGCAGCGGCGTGCCCTCGACGTGGACGGGCTGGGGGAGGCCGTGGCGGCTGCCCTGGTGGCGAACGGCCACGTGCGGGACTTCGCCGACCTCTACGCGATTCCCGGGGAGACCTGGGAGGCCATGGAGATCGCCGAGACCAGGACCGGGTCGACGGTGAAGCTGGGCGTTCCCCGGACGAGGAGGATCCGGGACGCGCTCGAGAGGTCGAAGCGGGCGAGCCTTCGCCGCCTGCTCCTCGGCCTGGGGATCCCCCAGGTGGGCGAGGCCACCGCCGCCACGCTGGCCCGCCATTTCCACACGCTCGACCGCTTCCTGGCCGCCACCGGGGAGGAGCTCCTCCAGGTTCGCGACGTCGGGCCGGAGACGGCCAGGGAGATCCGTGCCTGGATCGACGAGCCCCAGAACCGACGCGTCGTGGAGCGGCTGCTCGAGGCGGGCCTCCGCCCCGAGCCGGAGGAGGCGCCTCGCGGTGGATCCTTCGCCGGGAAGACCGTGGTGCTCACCGGGGGCCTTGCGAAGCTCTCTCGCGACGAGGCCAAGGCCGAGATCGAGCGGCGCGGGGGCAAGGTGTCGGGAAGCGTGTCGAGGAAGACCGATCTGGTGGTCGAGGGCGAGGAGGCCGGGTCCAAGGCCGCCAGGGCCCGTGAGCTCGGAGTGAAGGTGGTGGGTGAGGAGGAGTTCCTGCGCATGCTCGGAGAGGGCGGGCGGTGACCGAGGCGCCGCGGATCCGGGTTCGCGTCCGGGTCACCGGCCTCGTGCAAGGGGTCTTCTACCGGCAGTCCACCGCCATGGAGGCGTCCCGGCTCGGGCTGTCCGGGGCCGTTCGAAACGTCTCCGACGGTTCGGTGGAGGTGGTGGCGGAGGGGGTGCGCAGCGCCGTGGAGGCACTCGTCGAGTGGTGCCGCCGCGGGCCGCCGGCGGCAAGGGTGGAGGAGCTCACCGTGGCGTGGGAGCCGCCCACCGGGGGCGAGGGCCCCTTCTCCGTCTCGCGCTGAACGCCCGCCCGGGTGGCGCCGGGGGGCGCTTGCCCCGCGCCGCCGGGGCGTGCTAGTCCCGATACCCCCGGCGGCCGCAGGCAACGGCAGCCTCCACGGGCAATCGGCGGTTCGAACCCGCCGCCCGGCGACATGACGACACCACTCTCCCTCGACGAGATCATCCTCGCGGCCCAGAAGCCGTCCCGCTACGTGGGCTGCGAGTTCGGCAGCATCCGCAAGGACGCCACCCAGGTCCGGCTGCGCTTCGCGCTGGCCTTTCCCGACACCTACGAGGTCGGGATGTCGAACCTGGGGTTCCGCCTCCTCTACCACGCGCTGAACGACCGCGCCGACGTGGCCTGCGAGCGCGTCTTCCTTCCCTGGCCGGACATGGAGGGCATGCTCCGCGCGCACGGCCACCCGCTCTTCACGCTGGAGAGCCGCTCCCCGGTGAGCGACCTCGACGTGGTGGGGATCACCCTCCAGACCGAGCTGGCCTACACGAGCGCGCTCGCGCTGCTCGACCTCTCCGGGATCCCGCTCCTCGCCGCCGACCGGTCGCGGCGCGACCCGGTGGTGGTGGGCGGCGGCCCCTGCGCCTACAACCCCGAGCCGGTCGCCGACTTCTTCGACGCCTTCGCGGTGGGGGACGGCGAGGACGTGGTCCACGAGATCGCCGACGCCGTCCTGGCCTGGCGCGAGAGCGGCGAGGAGCGGGAGGCCCTGCACCGCAGGCTCGCCCAGGTCCCGGGCGTCTACGTGCCATCCCTCTTCCGTCCCCGCTTCGACGCCGCCACCGGTGCGCTGCTGGCCATGGAGCCGCTCGTGGCCGGCTACGAGAAGGTGGTCCGGCGCGTCGTCGCCGACATCGACACCCTCTCGACGTCGGCCTACGAGCATCCGGTCGTCCCCTTCATGCAGACGGTGCACGACCGGCTGCCCATCGAGCTGCAGCGGGGCTGCACGCGCGGCTGCCGCTTCTGCCAGGTGGGCATGATCACCCGCCCCACCCGGCAGCGCAGCCCCGAGACCGTCCTCCGCGTGGCCGAGCAGGGGCTCCGGGCATCCGGCTACGAGGAGGTGGGGCTCCTCTCCCTCTCGTCGGGCGACTACGCCTGCCTCAATCCATTGCTCGACGACTTCCTCTCCCGGTACGAGCCGGATCGGGTGGCGCTCTCGCTCCCGTCGCTGCGGACCGAGACCATGAACGACGCCCTGGCCGAG
>Ga0315295_10005853_pt1 | contig 10509 bp, 5 predicted proteins | sample YL17G14_0_MG_FD_204453 | JGI IMG/M metagenome (GOLD analysis project Ga0315295, IMG submission 204453) | Sediment microbial communities from Yellowstone Lake, YNP, Wyoming, USA - YL17G14_0 | ecosystem: Environmental > Aquatic > Freshwater > Lake > Sediment | place: USA: Wyoming | collected...
ACTTTAATGTCGCGAATGATCCCAAAGTTCCCCTGCAGGGTTTTCTGGCCGGTGACCTTATCGATTCCCCATTTCCCGGAGGAATGCATCTCTACATAAATGAAGGGCTCCCGGCTGGAGGACGAAGGCCCCACCAGCAGCTTGAGGATCAGGTTCCTGGTCATCCGGGGACCGGTCCTTCTCTCGTCAAACAACTTCGGGGAGCCCTGGTCACCCGTCGACCTGCCTTTGTAAAGCTCCAATATGGTCTTGCGGCTCACCTGGCTAGCCTCATCAGAGTGAAGGATTGTACTGAAATGCTTTCCCAAGAGCTGTGCGGGGCCGTAGCCGGCTTCCCGGACCGCATCGCTGATGAAGACGAACTTTCCCTCCTCGTCGAGCTCGAAAATGATATCCGGGATGGCGTCCACCAGGGTCTTGTACTTTTCGAGGGCTTGCGAAGACTTTTCTTCGGCCTCTTTCCGTCGGGTCACTTCCTTCCCCAGTTGCTCGCTATGATAGGCGCTGAAGACGGCCACGAGAAAAAAGAAGGGGATCCGGAGCAGAATGTAAGAGCTCAGCAGCGATTCTAGGGAATTGTTCCTGAGGTAGAGGCTTAGGTACAAGACCGCCGTCACCAAACCCGTGATCCAACTTCGACGGAGGCCTCCGTGCTGCATGGCCGCCACGAAAATGATAAGGAAATAGACAAGGTAGAGGTCCGTCTCGAACCCCTTGATGAAATAGATGATCGCGGAGATGAGGACGATATCTATAAAAAGGACGACCCTGGTGACCTTGAGCTTCTCGTAAGCTCTGTTGCTCATCAAGGAAAGCCCGACGTTTGACAGCAGGAAGATCGAAATCAACCCTATCAACAAACCGAACTTCTGGGCTGAGTATTTTTCCGGGCTGAAAACCACGAAGCACAGTAATACCAGGATCACCAGCCAACGAAAAACGACGGTGATGTCCTTACTGTTAGGTTCCAGCCTAAAAAATCGTTTAGCCAAATCCCCCTCCCGTTTGTTGGCCGGATTCTAGGGCGACTCTATCATCCTCAAGGACCCTTGTCAATATCGTTTGGAGAGTGCACAAAAAGACAACAATGAAATTTGGAGATGCGAAGAATGCCCCTCAGCCGCCGCAGCCAGAGCCAGGCGCTTCTTCTCCCCGTCCTTGGCCGCTTCTGCCCAGCCGTCCAGATGCGCCTTGATGAATCCGGTGGTGGCCTTCCCTGCCCGGAAAACTGGATGTCGGATGACGTCCTTGATGTCGGTGTCGAAGACCTTGTAAACCCGGCCCATGCCGCCGTGGCCAAGTTCTTCGATGACTTGGTAGCGGCCGGCGAAGGTTGAGCCTGTCGTCAGTTCCTTGATGGGAGTCTGGAAGGTCTTTGTTGGAGCGGATTTTGGAGACGGGGCACGGAATTCCCTAGAATCTGGTTTATGCCTCGGGATGAGCTGCGTCCCCCAATCGCCGCAGAACTATTTAGTCTCGGGATTCTCAGCCTGGCACTTGGGGCATTTCATCGTATTCCCGCTACGTTCCTAAGGCCGCCAGCCGTTTCTTCGCGTCCTCGACCTCGGGCCGGCCCGGGTCGGCGTCTTTCCAGAGGTCGAGGAATTTCTCGAACTGAGCCTTGGCCTTCGCCACCTCTCCCGCTTTTTGGTGCAAAATACCCAGGCGGTAATGGTAGAGGGGATGGACAAAATAAACCGATTTGTAGGTAAAGGGTATTTTGAGCAGGCGCTCGTATTCCGAGATAGCCTTAGCTACGTCTCCTTTTTTAGCGAAAACCCTGGCAATGAGGTCCATAGAGTACGATATGTTTGCATTGAACTGCCAATTGTAGCCGGGGCTAAAATAGGGAGATTCGGGTCCACAGGCCTTTTGGCTGGCGGTCAGAGCGCCATCCAGGTTTCCTTGAGTGAGCAACGTTTCGCCTTGGAGCAGATCAACAAGGACAGTTATGCGCTCCTTGTTTTTGCCCCCGATCTCCGGCAGCAAAGCTTTTATTTCTGAAATCTTGGTCTTGGCCAAGCCGATCTGCCCTTGCTCGAGCGCTAGAACACCCAGCCGCCAGGCCATATAGGCTTTATAAAATGGGACCAAGTCCCGAACGCCTTCAACAAGGATAAGGAGCTCATTCTCGAACGAAGCCCGGCTGAGTTCCAACTCGCCTGTCGCAAAGTAAGCGATGCCTTTCCCCTCCAAAGCGGTGGCTTTATTAATCCAGTTTTCGGCTTCTTCCGCCATCTTGTCTGCCAGCGTAAAATCTCCCAGCGCCTCTTTAAAATTCCCCAGCCAGTAATGATAAAAACCTCTCTGGCAATAGGCATCGGATTTCAACCCGGCCGTGGAGGCGCGGGACACATACTCGTTGGCCCACTTCAGGGATTCTTCAAATTTTTCCCGCACGGCATAATTCAGAATCAGGAACAAGAAGGCGTAATTAAAATCAGGCTGGATCTCGAGAGCTTCCTTGCATTTAGCGACGCCTATGTCAAGCTGACCCATCAGGCTGTACATCATTCCCTGTAAAGTTAAATTATAGGGATCGGGGGGAGCGACGGCATCATGCTTCTTAACATATTCCGCCGCTTTCTTGAAATCGCCCATCAAGTAGCTCCCACCGATTATGTGGCTTATCGCATTGGCATCCCGCGGGTCGAGCTTATGCCATTTCTCATATTGACTGACAGCCCCAGCGAAATCCTCTCGATTCTGCATGAGAAAATCGCCCAGGTAATGAAAGGCCCATTTCTCATCGGGATATTTTTCAACCAGCTCTTTGAAGAGGGAATAATGTTTGTCATAATCCTGCTGGATAAATAGGGCATGGCCGGCTTCAAGATAAAGCCTGTCTCTTTGAGACGTCTTGTTCGATAAAGCCATCGCCTTCTCGATTGTCTCGTTTCTGGCTTTGGCATCGCCCGTATTATGGTACGCCCAGGCTAGGTAGACATAAGCCATGGCAAAGTTCGGGTCTATCTCCAAAGCCGTTTTGAAATTTTTCTTTGCTTCTTGCCAGTCGATCAAGGCATAAGCTTGTTTTCCTTTGAGGAAATAATCATAGGCTTGGAGAGAGCTTGTCGTGATATCCTTGACCTTGAGCGGCGTCGCTTCGATCTTGGCTTTGTCTATTCCCAAGCCGAGAGACATTTCCCGGCTCAGAGCATCGATCTGGCTGTCGAGAATGCTGTCGACGCCCGTTCCCTTGATATTGACGCTCTTGAGGAGGCGCTTGGTCTCGGCGTCGAGGACTTTGACATCCGTCCGGAAAACGTCGCCCGCCTTGGTGAAGGTGCCGATGGCAATCGCCTTGATGCCTTCTCGCCGGCAGAGCTCAAACCCGAGGTCGCTGTCGATTATCCGCGCCTGCTTGACGCCCATCTGTTTGAGGATGTCCTGCATGCGTTCCCAAGTGGCGACGTAAAACAACCCGGTGTTTTCAAGGTTCGTGATCAGGAGGTTGGGGATGGCTTTCTGGAGGTAGTCGAAGTTCGGGTCCCCGGTCTGGTTTTCGAAGCTGATGACGGCGATCGAGTTCTCGATTTTGGGCGGGGCAGGGGCTTTCTGGCGAGGAATGAATTTCCAAAGTATGATGGCCACGGCGGCCAGCACAATGACGGCTGAAAAGGGCCAGACGAGCTTTTTGAGGTTGAATTTGACGGTGATTTCCTTTGAGGTGAAGGGCTTCCGCTTCGCGGCGACGCGCTCGGTCGTGGGCAACCCCTGCTCGACCTTCTCCAGGTCAGCATGGAGCTCCTTGGCGCTCTGGTAGCGCTTCGCTTTGTCTTTCTCCAGGCATTTGAGCACGAGCCGGCCCAGGTCTTGAGTAATATGGGCGTTAAGCTCCCGGGGGTCGCGCGGGATTTCACTTTTGTGTTTCACCCCGATGGTGAACGGGGTGTCGCCTTCGAAGGGGACGCGACCGGTCAGCATCTCGTAGAGGATGATCCCTAAGGAATAGATATCGGCGCGCTGGTCTGCGTCTTTACCCTCGACCTGTTCCGGCGACATGTACTCCGGCGTCCCGATCATAATCCCGGCGCCCGTGATCCCTTTGCCGTGAAGCGAGCGGGCGATCCCGAAGTCCATGATCCGGGCGTTCCCATCTTCGTCCACCATGATGTTTTGGGGCTTGAGGTCGCGGTGTACGACCCCCAGATGATGCGCCTCGGTGAGGCCTTCGCAGACCTGCTTGGCGATCGAGACCGCCCGGCTGGCACCGATCTGACCCATCTTGCGGATTAGCTTCTTCAGGTCCTCGCCGGGCACGAACTCCATGGTGATGAAGGTCGTGCCCTCGGCCTTGCCCAGGTCGAACATCCGGCAGACGTTCCGTTGGCTGATCTTTCGGGCGAGCTTCAGCTCATTTGAGAAGCGCTCGACCGTCTCTTTGTCCAGGGCGATCTCCGGCCGCAGGAGCTTGAGGGCGACTTTTTCCTTGATATCGGTGTCGAAGACCTTATAGACCCGGCCCATGCCGCCGTGGCCCAGTTCCTCGATAATCTGGTAGCGGCCCGCAAAAGTCGAGCCTGTGGTCAGCTCCTTGATGGGAGTCTGGAAGGTTTCCGTGACCATCGGAATTTGACCTTTTGGCGGCGGGAGCGGCGTGCCGCATTCCCCGCAGAATTTCACGGTCTCGGGATTCTCGGCGTAGCACTTGGAACACTTCATTCTTCAAAATGCTCCCATTCATATTTGACCCGCTCCATGAGCTTCTGGAAGCGCGGCTCGCCGCGGATATTGGCCAGGAAAGGGTCAAGCTCGTTCATGAGGGGGTAGTTGGTCATGCCCAGGTCCACATCCCGCTCCAGGCAGTCGAGCGCCCGCTCTTTTTCGCCGATCAAGGCCAGACACTCGGTCTTCCAATAGGTGCTCTGAAAATCCCATGGTTCCTTGAGAGAGGGATTCGAGTCGAGCATGTTTAACGTCTCGGGCCTTCTTCCCTCCAAAGCATATTTGAAAGAGAGGCTCAAGCTGGCGAAGAGGGTTCCCGGCTGTTCTCGAGCGACTTGTTCGAAGATCAACCCGGCTTCCTCTTTTTGATCCATATGAGCAAGGCTCAGACCATAGCTCCATTTCGTCAACATGTCTCCCGGGAACGATCTATGGAGTTTGCCCAGCCTCTCAAGGGCCAGGGCATATTCCCCTTCCCACAGCCTGTTGAATCCGGAATGAAAATGGGCCGCGGGGTTGAGAGGGTCGATCTTGATGGTCCTTTCCTCGAGAGGAATGACAGCGCTTTTTCGACCTAGCGTTCCGAGAAGACAGCTGAAAACGAATAGAGCATCGAAATCATTGGGATTCTTATCCAGGACGCGCTTGAAGCATCTGATCCCCTCTTTCGGCTGATTCCAAGCGATGAGCACGGCCCGGACAAAACTGGCTTGTGGGCAGTCCGGATCCAAGGCGAAGGCCTTATCGACATAGTCCCCGGCTTGCTTCCGGCAGTATTGCTCCTCCTTGAGGCCTAGGTTGAAATACTGGAAATAGACATAGGCCATGCCCGCATAGAGAAGCGCGTTCTCTCCGGCAATTTCGAGGCCGTTCTGGAGGTATCTCAGCGCGTTTCCCAGCCCCGCCTCCGTCCACTTGAGTATTTCCTGCCGGGCTTTGAGATAGAACTCATAGGCCAGAGCGCTCGGGATCGGCCGTTCGGAGATGTGCTCCGCCTCCTTCGGGGTTAGCTGCAGCTTCAAGGCGTCGACAATGGATCGGGACACTTTCTCCTGGATGTCAAAGACATCGTCCAGGCCGGCAATATCCAAGGCCCCGTCGACAGATAAAGGCCCGGCCGCGACCCTCTCTTTCAGGCTCTGGCCTTTGACATAGGGCATGGCGATATAGGTCGATCCTTCGGCTTCGCCGATTTCAAAGACGGCGCAGATATTGGGGTGGTCCAGGGCCGCGGCTGCCTGCGCTTCTTGGGCAAAACGAGTCTTGGCTTGGGAGTCCTTCGTCAGCTCAGGCGGCAAGAACTTAAGAGCCACGGTCCGCTTCAGCTTTGTGTCTTCCGCCTTATAGACGACGCCCATTCCGCCTTCCCCGAGTTTCTCGAGGATCTTATAATGGGCGACCGTTTTGCCGATCATCCTCATTCCTCAAAGTGCTCCCAACAGTCTGGTCCCTGGATTCTCAGAATGACAAGCTGGACACTTGACGGCCACCGCTGACCTCTCTAATCCTGATTCACCCTCAATCCACCAGGCCAAGCCTTTTCCACAACGCTATCATGCGAGGATCCGGATGAAAAGGTGCCTTCAAAGGATTAATATAAGAAAAAAGCATATACCAGTCGCGTGCTTCGACGGCCTTTTCGGACCAGAGAACCTGCTTGTCCACGTCCTCCAAAAGAGCATAAAAAAAGTATACATGTGAAGGGAGGACGGAACCGAGCACGCTTTCATTCCGGACGATAAATTCGCGGGCCCTGTCTTTTTCTCCCATTTTCAAATAGGCCAGGTTGGAGAAGTATTGTCCCATGAGGGATTCGCTTTCTCCATAGGCTTTCAGCGCATCGAACAGATCCCGATACCTAGAGCCCCAAATAAGTATCCAATAGAGGTTCGTCCTGTAGCCCGGATGCGGCGGATCCATTTCAATCGCCCTTTTTGTCTCGACGACCGCCTCGTCATATCGGCCGGAAAGGCCATAGGAAGCCCCCAGGTTTAGGTAGGCTATCCGCGCGGTCGGATCCAATTCTATGGCCCGCTTGAGGTGAACGACCGCTTCGTCAAAACGGCCGCGCATGTTCAGCAGACGACCGTACCAGTATTGGGCGACAGGGTATTCCGGATCCAGCTCGAGCGCCCGCTTGAATTCGGCTTCGGCACTTTTGACGTTGAACTCGAAGTCCAGATTGAAGCATCCCATCGAAGCGTGTGCCTCCGCGAGCCGCGGATCGAGACTGAGCGCCGTCCGAACGGCATCCCCGGCTTCCTTGTTCTTCCCCAACATGGAGTAGACGTCGGCCAGGCCCGCATAGGCCTTGGCATAATTGGGATCGGCGGCGATGGCCTGCTGGAAAGACTCCTCCGCTAGGCGATATCCGACTTCGTTCCGCTTGTTCCAGGCCTGACGGCCCTGGACATAAAACCGGTAGGCGTCGGCGTTCCCGGTCGGCTGCTTGCGGAGAATCTTCTGGTCTTCGGGAGTCAGGGCTTTCAAAAGCGATGAGGCGATCTTCTCGGCGATCCGGCCTTGAATGCCCAGGATGTTGGACAGCCGGTCCGGATAATGTTCATCCCAGACCTGGTTCTCGCTTTTAGCCTCCGTCAATTCCACATAAACCTCGATCTCCTCCTTGGCCGCCCGGATCTTTCCCGTGATGAGGTAATCGACGCCGAGTTCCTCGCCGATCGACCTCAAACTTTTTTCCGTGCCTTTGAATCGGGTCACGGCGGAATTCGACTTGACTGGGAATTTTTGCAAACCCCTGAGCCGGCCGGTGATCTCCTCGGCCATGCTGTCGCCGAGCTCGAGCCGGCTGTCTGGAGACAATTCGTCCGCGAAAGGGAGAACGGCGATCGAGAGCCCGTCCGGCGGCTTATGGAGAAAAGACTGCCAAAGAATAAAAGCCGCAGCCGCAACCCCCAGGCTGACCAGAACGGGGACGAGCCAACGGCGGAATTTCACGGTGACCGTGATTTCCTTGGACGTTGCGGATTTGATTTTCGGAATCGCGCGCTCGGTCAGGGGAAGGCCGTTTTCGATCCGCTCCAGCTCGGAGCGGACGACGAACGCGCTCTGATATCGTTTAGCCTTATCCTTTTCCAGGCATTTCAAGATGACACCACTGAGGTCGTCGGGAATATGGGCGTTGAGCTGTTTGGGGTTTTTCGGCGTCTCTCCCTTGTGCTTCATGGCGATGCTCAGAGCCGTATCGCCCTCAAACGGCACGCGGCTCGTGGCCATCTCATAAAGGATGACTCCTAGAGAATAGATATCGGAACGATGGTCGAAGTCTTTTGCCTCGGCCTGCTCCGGGCTCATGTACTCGGGCGTCCCGACTATCATGCTCGGGCCGGTGATCCCTTTCTCCCTGACCGACCGGGCGATCCCGAAGTCCATGATCTTAGCCTTCCCGTTCTTGTCGATCATGATGTTCTGGGGCTTGAGGTCCCGGTGGACAACGCCCAACCCATGCGCCTCGGCCAGCCCGTCGCAGACTTGCTTTCCTACGCTCAAGAGCATGCCCAGGCTCAGGCTGCCGGACATGTGGATCATGCTCTTGAGATCTTCCCCGTGGACATATTCCATGGTGATGAAGTGGGCGCCTTCCGCCTCTCCCAGGTCGAACATCCGGCAGATATTCCTGTGGCTAATCTTGCGGGCCAAGCGGAGCTCGTTGCCGAACCGCTCCAGGGTTTCCCGGTCGGAGGCGATCTCGGGCCTGATGAGCTTGAGGGCAATCTTGTCCTTGATCTTGGTGTCGAATGCCTTGTAGACCTTGCCCATTCCGCCGTGGCCCAGCTCCTCTATGATCTGGTAACGGCCGGCGAACGTGGAGCCGGTTGTGAGCTCGCGAACAGGCGCTTGGAAAGTATCCGTCGGGGAGGGTTGAGCAGCTGCCCCCGGCAGAGGAGTAGCGCAGGTTTTGCAAAACTTAGAATCCTGGGAGTTCTCCGTCTGGCATTTAGGACACTTCATAGCCCCCATGCTTTTCTCCGCTGGCTTGACCCAAGATTATCAATAAGGGGGATGAGAGTCAACGGCAGCCCGGAAGGGCAAAACCATAAGAAATGGTCAAGAATAGGTGACAGAGATGCTATTTCCCAAATTCACAGTCTGAATGAAATTCGGAAATTAGATATCTGTCACTTATATTGATCTATATTGATCCGGATTCGATTTCTAGGAGGGGTTTGCTGGTATCGACCATGTCGCCCGGAGAGGCGTAGATCTTTTTCACCGTGCCGTCGCCCGGGGATTTGAGCTCGTTCTCCATCTTCATGGCTTCGACCACGGCCAGGGTCTGATTCTTCCGGACCTTGTCGCCCTCGGCCACGTTGAACTTGATGACCTTGCCGGGCATAGGCGCCGCGATGCGCCACAGGCCTTCCCGCGCACCTTCATCCGCCCGGCGGCCGCCGGCAGCCTCCTCGGAAGGCTCCTGGACCAGGAACTGCTCGCCATCCACCCAGAGCAGAAGCCGGCTCTTGTCCCGGGCGAAAAAAACCTGATGCGAGCGGTTTCCGGCCAGGAGAGACAGGCAGTTGTCCGAAATACGCTGGATATCCAAGTCCTGAGCCCCATCCGGCCCGATAACCCTGAATATGCCCTTGCCGGACTCGACCGTGATCTTGTCCTTTTGCTTATCGATCAGGAATTCAAATTCCATGGCCAATCACTCTCCCAGCCGCCAGCGGCCGAGGCTCTTCCAGGGAGAATGAGCCTCCCCGGCCCCGGCGGTCTCCGGCCGATAAACTGGCTTTTGGTCCAGGGACAAATAAGCGGCCGCGGCCAGGGCCAACCGCTGCTTCTCTCCGTCCTTGGCCGCTTCCGCCCAGCCGTCTAGATGCGCCTTGATGAATCCCGTGGTGGCCTTCCCCTCCCTGAAGACAGGATGCCGGATGACGTCCTTGAGGAATGGAATGGGCGTGCTGATACCAAGGAGCACATAATCATCCAGGGCAGCCAGCATCCGGCAGCAGGCCGCTTCCCTGTCTTCGGCCCAGACGATGAGCTTGGCCAGGATGGGGTCGTAGTGGATGGGCACTTCCCAGCCGCTGTAGATGCCGCAGTCATGGCGGATGCCCGGGCCGCGCGGCTCCTTTAAATAAAGGATGCGCCCCGGCGAGGGCAAGAATTGGCTGGCAGGGTCCTCGGCGTAGATGCGGCATTCGAGGGCATGCCCCCTCTGCCGCAGCTCCTCCTGCCGGAGCTCAAGCTTTTGGCCCGCGGCGATGCGGATCTGCTGATGGACCAGGTCCACTCCGGTCACCATCTCGGTCACGGGGTGCTCGACCTGGAGCCTAGCGTTAACCTCCAGGAAATAAAAGCGGCGGTCCTTGTCCAGGAGGAACTCAACCGTGCCAGCATTGTTGTAGCCGGCGGTCATCATGACCTTGCGGGCCGTCTCGCCCATCTTGGCCCGCAGCTCAGGGTCCAGGGCCGGCGAGGGCGACTCCTCGATGATTTTCTGGTGCCGCCGCTGGATGGAGCATTCCCGCTCGAAAAGGTGGACGGTGTGGCCGGCGTTGTCGGCCAAAACCTGGAACTCCACGTGCCGCGGCTCTTCGATATATTTTTCCAGATAAACCGAATCGTCGCCAAAAGCAGACTTGGCTTCCCTCTGGCCTGCTTCCAGGGCCGGCCGCAGCTCGTCCTCGCCGCAGACGATGCGCATGCCCTTGCCCCCGCCCCCGGCCGAAGCCTTGACCATGACCGGGTAGCCGATCTTTCGGGCCTGGGCGATACATTCCTCCAGGCCGGCGGCCACGCTCTTCATGCCGGGGATGATGGGCACGCCCGCTTTTTCCATGGCCTGCCGGGCCCGGACCTTGTCGCCCACCAGCT
>Ga0315295_10005854_pt1 | contig 10508 bp, 7 predicted proteins | sample YL17G14_0_MG_FD_204453 | JGI IMG/M metagenome (GOLD analysis project Ga0315295, IMG submission 204453) | Sediment microbial communities from Yellowstone Lake, YNP, Wyoming, USA - YL17G14_0 | ecosystem: Environmental > Aquatic > Freshwater > Lake > Sediment | place: USA: Wyoming | collected...
TAAAGACGTCAGCTCACTTTTCACCCACGGGGAAGCCATCGTATAACTTGTCAAATCCCTATCGTCACTGTTTTGAACATTCGCGGCTGCCCAGAAAGGAATGAAACGAGCAATCGCCTCACGCCTGTATGCTGCTAAACAGCCGGAACAGCACAGTACCGTACCAAACGTGCTTTCTGTGGTCTTATGTATATTAAACGCATAGTCATACCAGGCATCTTGACATTTTGTAAGGAAGTTTTTATCGGCATTCAATACCTTGCAATTCCCAACGGTAGCGCCAACTTCCGAACTGGTACTGAACGTTTTCATCATCTCTTCAATTGCCTTCTCGTCGACTACGCTATCTGAATCTATCAAAACGACAAAACTTCCGTGAGAGGCGTAAAAACCGGTAGCTACCGCTTTTCGTTTACCTCCATTGGCCTGGTGAATCACCTTGAGTTCCGGATACTCTATAGCAAGAAGATCCAATTCTCTGCCCGTGTTATCCTTGCTGCCATCATTCACTGCAACCACTTCCAAGTTCGAATAGGATGACCTGAAAATCGCTCTTATAACATTTTCTATCAATCCTTCTTGATTGAAGACAGGAATTATTACCGAAACTAGGTCTTCCGGTACTTCGCCTGTAGCTCCCGCAGCTCTGTTCTTAAAAAAGAGCCAACCAACCACAAAGACTATCAATGTGTGTATTGGCATCAAGGTAGAATAAATAATGAGCGGATCCCACGATATCAATGCTACTTTTATGTTATAGACCATAAAAAACACTATTGCAGCCAGCGTAAAAGCCCTTACAACCCAGGCTTTCCTGCTCACCAGAATCCTGCCCTTTTTAGATATACGTTGGTGACAGTGATTGTATAAATCATCCTCTTTATCAAGCTCAGGTTTCGCTTGAGGCGATGCTGTGGCCGCCATATCGCCCTTGACGTCAAGTTTGAGTTCAATTGTCGGCAATTCTATGGTTGTAGACACATTCACCTTCTACTCGTCAAAGTAAATCCTGCCAGTTGGGAGGCATTCACAAACTCTAAACGGCCCTTCTTGAGCTCGGATATGAAACTCTCTATACTGGAAATCGGGCAGGTGCTATCAAAGACTATGATGAGCGGTTCGGAGATGTTAGGCAGCGTTAAGAAGAAATCTGGCGAATAATCCCGCCCCTCATAAACGGCGGCATTGTGTCTTACAAATTGGCCATCTTCATATAGGTTATATTGATTATCATAAGAAAAATCCGCGAGTATGCCAGACCGACTGAGGAGCGAATAAATATCCTGGTCTGTAGCCCCAAAGGGAGCGCGAAATACTCTCGAGTATAAATTGCCCGCGCCGTCGACAGCTATTTTGCCTTCTTTGACTTCCTCGAGCTTTAGCGAATAATCTGCAATACTCGTGAGATCGATATTGTCATAAGTCTGGCTTCCTACGTCCACCTTATCACCGAAGCATGAAACGATTTGCGGGTACTGTTCCGCTACTTCGCCGACGATAAACACAGTAGCGCCCACATTGTAGCCATTCAAAATTGACGAAAGAGCCTTGCACCATTCCACGACATCATCAGATTCCGAGACGCTAAAACTGAGCATGACTTTTTGTTTGGGCTCGGCTCTATCCAGCCTCAAAAAAAGCGGGCTGATCATGGCAAAACCCGCTACCAGCACAAGCACCATGGTAAGAATGGCGGCATGTTTTAGTCTCAAGGAGTATTGCTCCTTTTGGGCCTCTTCGTTACCTGCCGATTGATGGTTTAGTGCAGTCTACATGACCGTCTATAGACGTCTATAAACAATTCCAGAATTATGGATTTCCGGTATATCAAATACTCCCTGGACATCGATGATGATAGGGTGAGAACTCATGATATTTCTGAGGCTATCTAAAGATATCCCTTTGAAAATATCATGGGCCACTGCCAGAATAATGCTGTCCATTTTCGGAGCCTCAGCCAAGAGCGTGACAAACCTGATTCCAAGGTCCCTCTGGCCATTCTTGACCAGAGGATCATAACCAAAGACTTCAACACCGTATTCAACTAGTTCTTTGATAAGGTCTCTAACAGGAGTCTCACGGATATCTGTCACATTTTCTTTATAGGTACAGCCCATGATAAGGACTTTCGAACCCTTGATTACCTTTCCTATACTGTTTATGGACTTAATAGTCATTTCCGCAATATGTTTGGGTATATAATCATTAACTGCCCTTCCGGCGAGAATAACCTGAGGATGGTAGCCGTACTCTTGAGCCTTCTGCACCAGGAAGTAAGGAACTACGGGAATACAATAGCCGCCGACCATACCGGGAGATAACCTCCGGAAATTCCACTTTGTGGCTGCGGCATCCAAGACGTCCTGGGTGCTTATACCCATTCTTTGAAACATCATCGAAAGCTCATTGACGAGAGCAATGTCTAGATCCCTCTGCGTATTTTCCACCAGTTTGGCTGCTTCCGCGGTCCTGATGTTTCTGGCCTTGAAGATATTCGGCGTTACATGGCGATATAAATCAGCGACACGGTCCAGGGTTTCTTCGTCACAAGCAGCCACAATTTTGGTGACCTTATCTATGCTATGCTCGAGATCACCCGTGTTTATGCGCTCCGGGGAGTAAGCTAGTTTGAAGTCCTTGCCAAATTCATATCCCGATGCCTGCTCAAGGATCGGCTTGACAAGCTCCTCCGTAGCGCCAGGATAGACTGAAGATTCAACAATAACGACAGCCCCTTTTTTCATATGTCGGCCCACAATGGCGGCAGCTTCTTTGATATATGACATGTCCGGTCGCTTGCCATTAGAGAGGGGAGTAGGAACACAAATAGAAATAAAGTCAGCTTCGGATATGAGAGCAGGATCGGTAGTGAAGATATGGTTTGGATTTCCATTCTGCTCCGATAGGGCTTTTACTTTGTCCGCGTCTATATCGTAGCTGATAACCTCGTGGTTCCTGGCGAAGACTCTGGATAAAGGCAATCCCACATAGCCTGCACCGACTACACAAATTGTGGCTGACTTGATTTCTGTAACCATTTTCAGACTCTTCCCTCTTTCAAAATAACTAACGACGGGAACCTATTCCACGGTAACCGACTTTGCCAGATTTCGCGGCTTGTCTATATCGCAGCCACGCAAAACTGCGAAATGATAGGCGAATAATTGAAGCGGTATAACGCTGAGAACCGGTGTAAGAAGCTCCATCGTCTCCGGTATATAAACTACATCGTCAGCCAAATTCTTAATCTCCTGGTTCCCTTCCGTGGTAATGGCAATTACGGGGCCATTCCTGGCTTTAATCTCTTCAATGTTGGAAACCATCTTCTCGTAGACGCTGTCTGTGGGGACTATACAAATCGAGGGGAAATCCTCAGATATCAAAGCTAATTCACAGTGTTTGGGTTCACCGCCCCGGCAGCCTTCGGCATGTACATAAGCCGTCTCCTTAATTTTATGAGCGCCCTCGCGAGCTATTGGATAGTTGTATTTTCTGCCCAGATAAAGAAAGTTGTCGAAGGCTTGATACTTCTCAGCCAGTTGTTTCGTCTGCACGTCACATTGGAGAGTCTGGCTGACCATCTCTGGTATACGAAGAAGGTCTTTGACGATACGCTGTCCGGTCGTAGTAGTCAGATGACGCTGCCGCCCCAAGAATAATGTGAGTAAGACCAGTGTTACCACCTGCGAGGTGAAGGCCTTGGTAGAAGCTACGCCGATTTCCGGGCCGCAACGAGTGTATATCCCGGCGTCAGTTTCCCTGGCCTGGGTTGAACCGACTACGTTCGTTATGCCCAATGTCAGAACGCCCTTCTTTCTGGCGTCTCTGACTGCCGCCAATGTATCGGCCGTCTCCCCGGACTGGGATATTGCGAGTAAGGCCGTACTATTGTCCAACAGCGTCTTTCGATACCTGAATTCGGAGGCGGCCTCGGTTTTGGTACGAACACCGGCATATTCCTCCAACATATATTCACCCAGCAGACCGGCATGTCGGGCAGTACCGCAACCTACTATATATATCTTGTCAATTTGTCTAAGTCTTTCTGCTACTGTATCCAGGCCTCCCAGCTTGGCATTTCCTTCTCCTGGCATCAGTCTGCCCTTAAGGGTCTGCTCAATACTTCCAGCTTGTTCCATGATCTCTTTAAGCATGTAGTGCTGAAAACTTCCCTTGACACATTGGTCCTCAGCCCAATCCAGTTCCTCGGCTTCCTTTTCCCGGATGATGGTAAATTTATCACGATTTATGATCGCTATTTCTCCATCATCCAGATAGACTACTTTCCGCGTGTGAGCGATAATTGCCGATGCATCCGAAGCCACTAAAAAATGGTCATCAGCCAAGCCAATAAGGAGCGGACTGGAAAAACGAGCCGCTACAATCTTGTTCGGGTCATGGCTAGAGATAACCGCCAGGCCATAAGTACCTACCAGATAACCTAAGGATTTTCTTACTGCCTCTTCCAGATTGCCATCGAAAAACTTTTCAATTAGATGCGCGATCACTTCTGTGTCAGTCTCGGAACTGAACTTGTGTCCCTCCCCAGATAGCTGTTTCCTTAGAGAGGGGTAATTCTCAATAATGCCATTGTGGACTACAAAGATGTTTCCAGTGCAGTCGCTATGTGGATGAGCATTGGCTTCGGAGACACTTCCGTGAGTCGCCCAGCGAGTATGGAGAATTACTGGGTCTATCGGGGAATAGCCGTTTCCCCTCATCTTTTTTTCGAGGTTAGAAATTCTACCTACTGCTTTCTGACATATTACCTGTCTGGACTCATCCCAAAAAGCCACACCGGCAGAGTCATAACCCCTGTACTCTAACCGTTTTAAAGCCTCAATCCCAATATCAATTGATCTTCTGTCACCGCCTCTGCTGATATAACCTACTATTCCGCACATAGGCCCTCCTACCCCATGCATTATTCAGGAGTAGCTCACCATGCCACAATAGCCCAATCAGGCAATTTATCCGAGACAGGCAATGAGAATAGTTTTAGCTACGAACTATTTCCGTACTTAGTAATGGTACTTGAACTTTTTTCGACTACACCATGCTTAAACAATCGTCTCTAATTTGCTTCCCAGCCTCAACGCACAAGGATATCGTCATCGAAAGCGCTCGGCAGTCGCCCTATCGAGTTGCTATTTAGGAGTGACATTGAGGGAATTATTCAAAGGCATTTGCTATGCTCACCACGAAGCACCAATTAAGCAAGACGTTGCAAATGCTCGCCAACACATCAGAGCTTTGCCTACATATCCACAACCAAGCCCTTTGAAGCGCCCCGTAATCTCACTCTCTCTTTTACATAATAGATAAAACATCTCTCTTTTTGAGCTATGTGCTATGAATCCTCTCGTCCATAATGGTATAATTTCACCATGAACCAGACATACATCTCCCTTGACCTGGAAACCACCGGCTTGAACCCTGATACTGACGAAATCATCGAGATTGGCGCCATAAAATTTCAGGGTGAGGAGGTCATCGATACCTTTCACTCCGTGGTCAATCCACAGCGCCCCTTGCCCTACCGTATCCAGCTCCTTTGCCACATCACCCAGGCGGAAGTAGACCCTGCTCCTGTGTTCTCAGACCTTGCCAGCAGGCTTATCGCTTTCTTCGAGGACGACCCTATTGTAGGGCACAATATCTCCTTTGACCTCAGCTTCCTGGCCAGAAAAGGCGTTAAGATAACTAATACTACCTATGATACTCATGAACTGGCGACTATTTTTCTTTTCCAGTTATCCGACTACAGCCTCGCTTCAGTGACCAAACACCTCGGCCTGTCCTCTCCAAAACACCGCGCCCTACCCGACGCTACAGCAACCAAAGAGCTTTTCGTTGCCCTCCTCGAACGCGCCTACCAGCTAGACATCGCTACAATTGAAGAGCTAGTCCGCCTGGCCGAAAAATCGGATTGGGCGCTCGGCCCATTTTTCAGGGAGATTCTCAGGTCCAAGACCAAAACAGCGTTCTCAGATACCCGTACCGCCAAAGCCAGCAAGAGCGAAGATAAAAAGTCATTATGGAAAGGAAACGATAAGCAGCCCCTGATTCCACGCGCTGAGAAAACCCCCTTGGACATAGGAAATCTCTCAAATATCCTCGGAGCCGATGGCCCCCTGGCAAAAGCCTTCCCCGGTTATGAGCACCGCCCCGAACAGATTCGCATGACGCAGGCCGTAGCGCAGGCGCTCAACAATAGCGAGCACCTGGTCGTGGAAGCAGGCACAGGCACAGGGAAGTCTGTTGCCTATCTTTTGCCTTCCATATTCTTCGCTTCACAGAATGGCCTCCCCGTTGTCATTTCCACCAACACCATAAACCTGCAGGAGCAACTCATCGGCAAGGACATCCCCGATTTACTGCGGGCACTAGATATGGAACAGAACCCTATAATTGATAATCTCAGAGCAGTTCAGGTCAAGGGGAGAGCTAATTACCTCTGCCTGAAGAGATATGAGTCCTTGAGAACGAGCGACAGGCTCTCCCTCGATGAAGCCAAGCTTCTTGCCCGCATAAGGGTCTGGCTGCTCTCCACCCAGCGCGGCGACAGGGCTGAGCTTAACCTGGGCGGCGGTGAGTTTTCAATTTGGAATAAGCTCTGTGCTGAATTTGACGAGCGCTTGGAGAGCCAGTGCGCACACTACCAGCGCAGCACCTGTTACCTCTACCGTGCGCGACAGTCTGCCGAAAGCGCCCATCTCATCGTGGTCAATCACGCCCTGCTCCTGTCCGATATGGTTGCAGACAATAAGGTTCTGCCTCCCTATAATCACCTCGTCATTGACGAAGCGCATCACCTTGAGGAAGAAGCAACCAGACAACTAGGGTATCAGATCACCCAATGGGACCTGTCCAACCACCTTAACCTGTTCAAACAAGAAATAGGGGGACAGCGAAGCACCGGCCTCCTCACCTGGCTAAATGACTGCTTCCGGGGCAGCACTGTATCCTTATCCAGACAAAAGCAGGTGAAACAGCTTACAGAGTCGCTCAGCGACAGTGTGGGCAAGGCACGTACCGACGTTTCTCAATTATTCGACAGTCTCCGTGGCTTTATCGAGGGTCATGCCTCAGACCAGGGCGAATATGACCGCAACCTGCTTTTAACACCCTCCAAACGAACGCAACCTGGATGGTCGAGAGTTGAGATTGCCTGGGAAGATTTGAATGTGGTGCTCAGCGCCGTTTCCGATGACCTGGACCATCTCTATATAGCTCTGGAAGACCTGGGAGAAAACAAGGTATCGGGTTACGATTACCTCGTGCTTGAGATATCAACTTTGCTTTATCAAAACAAGGAGTTATGTCAGAGGCTGGATTCCCTGGTATCTCATCCTGACACCGAAAATATCTACTGGCTCACTATCAACGTCCAGAACAACTCAGTCGGTATGTACACCGCTCCGCTCAGCGTGGGGAACCTCCTGGAGAAATCGCTGTTCTCCTCCAAAGACTGTGTTATCCTCACCGGCGCTACGCTGAGCACAGAGGGGACCTTCGAATACATCAAAGGCAGGCTGGGGCTGGAATATACCGGCGAGCTCCTTCTGGGCGCTCCTTTCGACTACCCCAACGCAGCTATGATTTACTTGCCCAACGACATTCCCGAGCCGGGAAGCCCGGGCTATCAAAAGGCCGCAGAGAAAACACTCCTCGACATTTGCCGTGCCTGCAAGGGGCGCACATTGGTCTTATTCACTTCACACGCCGCTCTGAGAACCACCCAGGCTGCTATCCAGGCTCCTCTAGAGGAAGAAGGTATCCTGGTCCTTGGCCAGGGAGTGGACGGCTCGCCCAAACAGCTTTTAGCCGCTTTCAAGTCCAATCCCCAGACTGTGCTTCTAGGCACCGCCAGCCTATGGGAGGGTATTGATGTCGTGGGAGAGGCGCTGAGTGTTTTGGTCATCGCCAGGTTACCCTTCAGCGTGCCCACCGATCCGATATTCTCTGCCCGCTGCGAGCTGTTCGATAACCCCTTTAACCAGTATGCTATTCCCCAGGCCACTATTCGCTTCAAACAGGGGTTTGGCCGCCTCATTCGCAGCAAGACCGACCGCGGTGCTGCGGTCATTCTCGACAGGCGGTTACAGACTAAGAGATATGGGCCAGCTTTCTTCGATTCTATACCCCAATGCACTATAGTCAAGGGTTCATCGCGTGACCTGCCTGCCACAGTAATGCAGTGGCTTAAGGGAGAGCACAAGGGCCATAGAAAAGGGCCTGATAGCTCTGCATGTCTCCCCAAATAGCTTTTCAGGGAGGCTCTCATGAAACAGATTTATGACTATATAGACGACCACTGGCAAGAAGGGGTTGAGGACCTGATGCGGCTTTGCCGCCAGCCCAGCATTAGCGCCCAGGGAGTAGGCATGACGGAGATGGCCCAGCTTCTGGCGCAGATGATGGGTGAATATGGGGTAAGAACTCAGATTATTCCTGTCCCGGGAGGTAAATATCCCGTAGTCTATGGTGAAATCGCTGGTAAATCGCCAGCCACTATCATTTTTTATGACCACTACGATGTTCAGCCTCCGGAGCCTCTTGAGCTGTGGACTTCGCCCCCCTTTGAGCCTGTGCAACGCGAAGGTAAGCTGTTCGGGAGAGGGGTCTCAGACAACAAAGGAAACACTGTTGCCCGCCTCCTCGCCCTACGAGCCTTCCAGAAAACGAGGGGTAAGCTTCCGATTTTTGTGAAGTTCTTAATCGAAGGTGAGGAGGAAATAGGAAGCCCTAACCTCGGCGCTTTCGTTAAGCGCAATCGCAGTCTTCTAAAAGCCGATGCCTGCATCTGGGAGTGCGGTGGGGTCAACTGGAAAGACCAGCCTATCATCATGCTCGGCCTCAAAGGCATTCTTTATGTCGAGCTAGAGGCGCGCGGAGCCTCGCAGGACGTTCACTCCTCGATGGGTACAGTGGTACCCAACCCGGCCTGGCGCCTGGTATGGGCTCTGGCCTCCATCAAAGACATGGATGAGAACATCCAAATCGCAGGCTTCTACGAAAATGTCAAAGCACCGACCAAACAGGAGATTCAAGCCATAAAAGCTATCCCACCGGATGACGAGGAAACGAAACAAAGCCTCGGTCTGAATGAGTTTATAAAAGGAGTCAGCGGGTTCGATTACAGGTCTCGCTATATCCTCGAACCCATCTGCAATATCTGCGGCATCTACTCCGGCTATACCGGCCCTGGCTCCAAGACAGTTCTACCCTGCGTTGCCCGGGCCAAGCTCGATTTTCGCCTCGTACCCGACCAGAATCCCGATGAAATCCTCTCCAAGCTGAGAAAGCACCTCGACAGCCACGGCTTCTCAGACATCACCATCGCTCCCACGACAGAAGGAGAAAATCCGGCCCGGACACCGCTGGACTCCCCGTTTGTCGCTATAGTCAAGACCGCAGGCAAAGAAGTCTTCGGTACCGATCCTGTGATAATGCCCGCTATGGCGGGCAGCGGCCCCATGTACTATTTCACCGATACGCTGGGTCTGCCCACCGCCGGCATCGGAGTGGACTATCTGGGATCCAGGGCACATGCTCCCGACGAGAATATCAGGCTCGCCGATTTCATACTGGGCACAAAGCATGTGGCTGCCCTTCTGGAGCGCATGGCTTCAGACTGGCAGCCTCAGCGAAAAGGAAGGAGCAAGAAATGGAAATAGCTGGCTGGGCAGGTTTTGCCTTGACCCAGATTTTCTACATACCGCAGATTATAAAAATACTCAGGAGTCACGATGTCAGCGGCCTGGCTTTGCCCTCGTGGTTCATCCTGGCGATAGCCCTGCTTTGTTACCTCATCTACAGCGTCTGGAGACACGACCTCGTCTTTACAGTCGGCAACGCGGCAGGCATGGTGCAGTCCCTGCTTATGATTGTGCTCATGCTGAGATACAGAAAAAGCCAGGTGATGAAAGCCAAAGCGAACTAACGCCAAATGCAATGTAAGTCTAACAAGAAGTCTTCATGCTTCCCAAAGGCTGCTCATTCGAACAACGTTTACACACAAAAGCCAGGCCGCAGATATTCCACTGGTTCACTATAGAGCCACAGCTATCATTAACACTCTCCGCCGCCGGGAAATGAATCTTCCTGCCACAGCCAATGCAACTCACAGCATAAATCTCATCCAGGGGTTTGCCGCAAACATTACAGATTTCTTCCATCTATTCTTCAGCGTTTCCCCTTAGCCAGCCACCTGCGCACCAGTTTCCTCTCTTCCTCCCTGGTTGTCACTTCCCCGTTCAGTTTTGCCTCCTTGAGCGCTTTCAGTAGCGCCCCCATCTTCTTGCCCGCAGGAACGCTCATTTTCTTCAGGTCATTGCCGCTAAGGGATAGCTCCACAAACCTCAGGGTGGAGAGATAAAGCTGAAGCCTCTGCCTGACTGGTGCGGAATCCGTTACCAGAACCGCAGCCACTATCGTCTCAGGACGATGACGCTCAAGTATATGATAGACACTGCTCGGCGAGAGCTCCGGCGCTGCCAGGGCAC
>Ga0315295_10005856_pt1 | contig 10505 bp, 4 predicted proteins | sample YL17G14_0_MG_FD_204453 | JGI IMG/M metagenome (GOLD analysis project Ga0315295, IMG submission 204453) | Sediment microbial communities from Yellowstone Lake, YNP, Wyoming, USA - YL17G14_0 | ecosystem: Environmental > Aquatic > Freshwater > Lake > Sediment | place: USA: Wyoming | collected...
CACCAGCAGGTACATGGCATAAGCGCAGAGCGCGAAGCCTATAAGGGAGACGAAGTTGTAGGCGAAGACGGCGTTGCCGGTGATCCACGATATGGGGGCGGCGATAAGGGCGAGGGAGAAAAGGTCTTCAGAGAAAGCCAGGCTGTCGGGAGAGGGATAGTTTATGTTCGCCTGGAACAGGTTCGTCGGGCTCGTGGCGAGCGCGTGTCCGTCCCAGGAGAGGATCCATACGTTGAGCAGGTTGTCCACGTGGCCCGAGACCACCGCGTCTTGCGCGTGCAGCGCGAAGGGTACGGTGAAGATGAACACCAGGACAAAGAAGAGAAGAAGCACCAGCAGATGTTCTTTGTACCCGGTCATGATGATCCCGTTCCCTCCCCGGGGGCGATCTCTCAACAGCCTGGAAATTCGTTGTCTATTCTAACCCATAGGCAGGACCGGGGCACAGGCCAGGGGGCCAGTCCCAGACTCGCGCCTGAGGAATGCTTGTGCAGCAATGAGGCTATCGACGGGCCATGGGGTCAAGCCCGGCACGCAGTTGATGTACAATGATGAGTCGTAAAAGGATTACGGATGCGATCGGACGTTCCGGCGGCGGGTCGCAGCAGCCGCCTCAGGACCCGAGCGGAAGGACATGCAGCATGCCTGAGAGGACCGGTCTCGATGCTTTCTTCGCCCCGCGCAGCGTAGCCGTGGTTGGGGCCACCACCAACGAGCTGAAGGGCGGCTACAGCATCATCGCCAACATGCTCGAGTCGTTCACGGGCCCGGTCTACCCGGTCAACCCGGGCAGGGATGAGGTCCTGGGGGTCAAATGCTATCCATCGGTGCGGGACCTCGCGGGCAAGGTGGATGCGGCCATCGTCTTCGTCCCCGCCGCCAGCGTACCCGCGGTGCTCGAGGACTGCGCCGCCGCGGGGGTCAAGGCGGCGGTGCTGGAATCCGGCGGCTTCGCCGAGGTGGGCGAGGAGGGAAAGCGCATCGACGCCGCGTGCCGGGAGATAGCGGCACGCACCGGCCTGCGCCTGTGGGGACCCAACTGCACCGGCCTGGTGAACACCGACCCCTTCATATTCACCCCCTTCATGCGCGCCCCCAACGCCAACGAGAGGCTCAAGCCCGGTACCCTGGGGATCATCGCCCAGAGCGGCATGCTCGCAGCCGGTTTCATGCTGCAGTACGTCATCTCGGGTTTCTTCACGGTCTCCAAGGCATGCGCCATCGGGAACAAGATCGACGTCAACGAGGTGGAGGTTCTGCAATACATGGCGGCCGACCCCAAGACCAAGGCGGTCGTGGCGTACCTGGAATCCATCGTCGACGGCCCGGCCTTCCTCGAGGTGGCCAGGGATATGGCGGGTCGGAAACCCCTGGCGGTCCTCAAGGGGGGGCGCTACGAGGAATCGGCGAAGGCCGCTCTCTCCCACACCGCCAGCCTGGCCGGTTCCGACGAGGTGGTGGAAGGCGCCCTGCGCCAGGCCGGAGCGATAAGGGTGGACGATTTCAATGAACTGATGAACCTGGGCAAAGCCTTCTCCCTCCACCCCGAGCCCTTTGAGCTCAGTTCCCCCAGCGGGGACGGCGTGGCGGTGATCACCGTGACCGGCGGCGGAGGGGTGGTGCTCACCGACCTCTTACGCTCTGCGGGCATGCGGGTCCCGGCGCTCACGCAGAAGACCCTGGAATCCTTGCAGGGCGTGTTCCCGGACTGGATGGCCCCCTCCAATCCCGTGGATATCTGGCCGGCCATCGAGCAGAAAGGGCTGGCCGCCTTCGGGGACTCCATGAAGGCGGTGCTCGCGGACGACCGCGTGGACGGCGTGGTCCTGCTCCCGTTCGCCTCGCGCATGCTCGACTTTTTCCCTTTCGATGAGATCGGGGAAGCGGTGAGGTCGAGCGGCAAGCCCGTGGTCTCCTGGGTGTTCGGGGACATACGCTATTTCGAGGCCCTGGAGGAACGCTTGCGGGAGTACGGGATCCCCGTCTACAACGACCTGCATTCCTGCGTGCTGGTCCTCAAGTCTTACCTCAGCTTCTCCCGCCAGGCCCGGGAGAAAGCATAGTCAGGGTGAACAGAATCACGTCCTCCACACTTCCGAGACGTACACGTGCCAGGCCTGAAGAAACCCTCACATCTGTGCGTAAATGAGCTATGCAGGACGGTAGATCCCCCAGGCGTAGCCCTCTCTAAAAACCCCCGAGCCCGGCGAGCAAGGTGCTCGGAGGAGCTTGCGACGACGACCAGCCTTGTCGCCGGGCCGCAACACCGACACCGTCGCGTTTAGATATTTGACAGGCGTCAGGCCTGGACAATCGGAATTATCCAGGCGACTGACCCGCTGTAAATTACCGGCGCTGTCGCTTGCGCGATGCAGGCTGTCGAACGTTATGTGGAGAACGGATGGACGGCCCCATTATTCGTCGACGGGGTACCCCTCGGTATTATGACCGCCGGCTATGCTCCCGTTGTAGAGGAAATATACCGGTCGCTCGGCCATGATGGGCTGGTCCGAGGTCACCTTGATGGAGACGTCGCCGTGGGCGTTGTCGTGGACCCCGATGCCCAGGCCGTCCTGGTGTACGGCCACGGTGGCGCGGGAGCGCGCGCTTACGGTCAGCTCCTTGTGGACGTTGGCGCCGTCCCCACACAGGTAGTCCAACTGGACCCTGGCGGGGGTATCCCCGGGGTTCTGCAGGCAGAGCCAGGTGTGGAAACCGGGCCGCGTGCAGCCCTCGGCGAAGATCCACTGCTTGTATGGCTTGGGCGAGCCGACCACGTCATGGCCGCCTTCCCAGGCGCCGTTATAGCTGAAGTACATGGGCCTCTCGGCCACGATAGGCTGGTTGGAGGAGACCTTGATGGAGACATCTCCGTGCGCGTCATCGTGCGCCCCGATGCCCAGGTCGTCTGAGTGTACGGCCACGGTTGTGCGGGAACGCGCCGGCACCTCCACTTCCTTGCGCACGTTGTTGCCGTCCCCGCAGAGGTAGTCCAGGGTTACCCAGGCGGGCTCGTTGCCGGGGTTCTGAAGGCATAGCCAGGTGTGGAACCCGTTACGGGTGCAGCCTTCGGCGAAGTACCATTCCCGGGAGGGCGCGGCGGCTCCCATGACGTTGGACCCACCGTCCCAGGCACCGTTGTAGTTGAAATACATGGGCCTCTCAGCCACGATGGGCTGGCTGGAGGAGACCTTGATGGAGACGTCGCCGTGGTAGCTATCGTGCACCCCGATGCCCTCGGCGTTGTTATGCACGGCAACGGTGTAGCGGGACTTTGCCCTCACCGCTACGCTCTTCTGCACGTTGTTGCCGTCGCCGCAGAAGTAATCGATGGTTACGACAGCGTCCTCCTGGCCGGGATTCTGCAGCGTCAGCCAGGTGTGGAAGCCCGGCCGCGTGCAACCTTCCGCGAAATACCATTCGTTGCGCGGCGTGTCCACGCCCATGACGTTGTGGCCGCCGGACCAGGTGCCGCTGCCCCCGTTGTAATTGAAGTACAATGCCCGTTCTGCTATGAGCCCCTCCTGGTTGGAGATGATGGAGGTGCTCACGTCCTGGCCGTCTATGGTGTTATGGACCGGGACGCTCATGCGCGAGCGGGCGGGGATGGTGACGACCTTGACCACCGAGAGGCCGCTGGGGAGGATGTATCTCAGCTGCACGGTCACATCGTTGCCGAGGGGGTTCATCATCAGTATCCACTCGCTGAAGCCGGAACCGGTGTAACCCTCCGCCAGGTAGCTGCGGCTCTTCACCTGCTCGGGGGGCCACATGTCCGGCACCTCCTCGTGGCTGTAGGAGGCGCTGTGCCGGGCATCCTTGCGGAACATGGGCCAGGCTGCCAGTGAGGCGTTGTAGGGTCCCGACTGGTAGCAGAAGAGCTTGCCGGTCTGGCCGTCCGCCCCGGTGGCGACGATCATCTCGGTCATCTTGTCGTTGTCTATATCGCCCACCGCTACGCAGTTGAACATGTTGCCGCCGGTGTCCACGTCGAGGACGTGGTTGCCGTAGGGGTCGTAAGCCATGATGGACAGCCCCTCGGAGATGATCACGTCCATGTCGCCGTCGGAGTCTATATCCGCTATGGCCGGGGAGCCCATCTTCTGCACCGGCCAGAAGCAGCGGGTCCATTTCACGGCGCCGTTGTGCTCCCACACGTAGATGTTGTTGTCCATGGAGCCCAGGGCGACCTCGTAATAGCCGTCATTGTCGATGTCGGCGACCGCGGGGGAGCCGAAGTTGTTGTTTCCGGTGCTCACCGGCCAGCCGGGCAGGCTATCGCCTTTGTAGTTGAAGGCATAGACGTGCCTGCCGTCGGCATACGAGAGATAGTTGCTGGCGCCGGGACTGGTGTTCTGCCAGAAGAGGCCCGTCCCCACCACGATATCGGGGAAGCCGTCGCGGTCGAGGTCGGCTATGGCCGGAGAGGACCAGATCACCTGGGGCAGGCACTTGGGCCAGCCGTTCTTGATGGAGCCGTCGCCTTCGAAGGCGTAGAGCAGGCCGCCGCGGGGCCAGGGCCAGTTGGATCCGCTCCAGCAGTCAGCCCCGATGACCACTTCGTCCTTGCCGTCCAGGTCGATATCGGCGCAGGCCGGGGAGGACCATACCGAGTCCGCGTTATAGTACTGCCAGGCCGTGGGACCCTGGTAGTGCCAGGCGGTTATGTAATGGCCCCAGGACCCCACCACGATCTCCAGGTCGCCGTCGCCGTCCAGGTCGCCGCAGGAGGGCGCAGCGAAGACCTCTTTGTAGCCGAAGGCCGTGCCCGCGAACTTGGGCCATCCCCATCCGGAAAGCGGCTGTCCCTGGGAGTTGAGGCCGTAGACGTAGCCGTTGTCGCTCCCGAAGAACACCTCCAGCTTCCCATCGCCGTCGCAATCCACCGCCATGGGCGTGGATTGGATGGGCGCGCCGGTGTAGTAAGTCCAGCGCAAGCCTCCGTTGGCGTCCACGCAGTAGAAGTGGCCGTTGGTGTTGCCGATAAGGATCTCCTGCCGCCCGTCGCCGTCTATGTCCGCCAGGGTGGGGGAGGAGTGTTTGAACATGCTGCCAGTATCCAGGACCCATTCCTGTTTCCAGCCGTTGGGATAGGTGTAAGCCCCTGCCTTGCGTGGTCCCAGGACCGAACCGGTCGTGATCAGAAGGGTTACGGCTAGGAAAAGGACTAGAACAGTCACCGGGAACCTGCGCGATACCATCTTTGGCCTCCCTTTTTTGCCGTGATCGTCGGCTGCGTTTGCATAAACGCCTTTCACGGCGCGTCGTTTCATGTCTATATTGTTTTCTCGACGGTGAGGTGAGCGTACTTGAGATAACCGTGGTGGAAAAGTATGCGTTTCATCAATCCCGCCCAAACAGAGCGGGGCGGGACAAGGCCGGGCTGGTCCTTGCCTCCCGCTAGCGCCGCCCGCGGGCGTTCCGGGTGGTTTTGCACTGCCGGGATTTTGGTGCAATAATCGTACAAGATAGGGATAACTAATAAGAACGTTCACGATATGTGCGGGGGAAAACGGTAGATACATGACTGAAGAGCCTAGGCCACTGGTAAGTTACGTCATACCGAACTATCAGGGCGAGAAACTGCTTCCCGCCTGCCTCGATTCCGTCTTCTCCCAGAAGACCGGCCTCGACTACGAGGTCATCGTCGTGGATGACAGCTCCACCGATGGCAGCACCGAGCTCGTAGCCGGCTCATACGGCCAGGTCAGGCTGATAGTCAACGGGAGAAATCAGGGCTGCGCGGCCTCGAAGAACATCGGGGCCGCCGAGGCGAGGGGCGAATACATAGCCTTCCTCGACAACGATATCGAGCTGGATCCGGGCTGGCTCGAGGCCATGATCAAGCGCTTCGAGCTGGAAGGTAGTCGGCTGGGCATTTGCGCCTCCCATATCCTGATCAATGGATACACCTCCCTGCTCAACAGCACCGGCGGCCTTATCAACCTGCTCGGATATGCCTGGGACAGGGGCATCTTCGGACAGGATACCGACTCCTATGCGTTGAACACCCGGGTGATGTGGGCGTGTGCCGCCGCCATGATCGTGAGGACATCGATCTTCGAGGAGATCGGCGGTTTCGACAGCGTCTACGAGTACCTCTTCGACGACGTGGACCTGGGGTGGAGGATGAACATCCTCGACTACGGGGTCGCATACGAGCCCCGTGCCATAGCCTACCACCACCAGGGCACCGTGCAGGGATGGAAGTTGATCAGGCGGTTGTATCTTTACGAGAGGAACCGCCTGCGCAACGTGCTCAAGAACATGGAAGGCCGCACGCTCGCATGGATATGGCGGGAGTTGACCTATCATTTCCTGCACCGCGTGCAGAGGGAGTGGGATAACAGCGAACTCACGTTTGCCATGAAACTCTCGCTCATCCCACGCATGGTCCAGGCGCTGGTGTGGAATGCCGTTCATCTGCGGGACACATTGAGGCTCAAGAGGGGAGTGGAGAAAGCAAGGAGGCTTTCGGATCAGCAGCTGATGCGCAAGGGGGTGCTTTGCCCCTTTCTCGGAGAGCCCTATATCATAGAGGATCCCCGCCTTGCAAAGACGGACGGTCTCCAGGCCGGCCCGCGCAAGTCCTTGAGCAGCAAAGTAGTGATGTCGAACGGGTTGAACGGTTCTTTGGGGAGCGGTTGGTACGAGCGGGAGCTGGACGCGAGGGGCGTTTACTTCCGTTGGGCGGACAGCAGGGCCGTCCTCTATCTAAAGGGGAAAAAGGGGAAACAGCATCTGGTCCTATACACGGTTATGGCCCATCCGGTCGATACCACCAGGGTCTCCATCACCATAAACGGGCGCTTTATCTCGATGGTCGATATATCCAACCAGCCGTATTGCCACCGCATCGACCTCCCGTCTGACATCCAACCAGGAGACTGGGAGGTCGTTTTCACGGTAGAAAACCCCTTTTCGCCACGGGAGGTGCTGGGGATCGAGGATCACAGGCGCCTGGGCGTTGCGGTGGTCAAAGTCGAGTTGGACTGAACGCCATTTCCTACCTCCGCCCTGAAGCTGGACGAAAATACACGTATCGGATAACTTAACCAATATGGTTTTTCTCCAAGAAGTGTAGGTAAAGGGATGATGAGAAGATGCTAGGGGTCAGGTCTTGTTTGTTGCGTTGTGAGCCCGGGCGGCTATCCAGGTGAAGTGTTTCATGGAATGCAAAAAACAAGACCTGACCCCTATGTTCCCATATCAATTGGTGAGTAACCGCGAGGAAACCTCATGCGCATAATGCTGGTGACCTTCCGCTTCGGGCGGGACATCCCCGGCGGGGCGGAGAGATATCTATGGGAACTGATGTCCCGCCTGGCCCAAGAGGGCCACCAGGTCGAGGTCTTCACTACCTGCTCACTCCAGATGCTCAGGTCACCCTTCGGTTACATGCTGTGGGACAACTTTTTCCCGGAGGGAAAAGGGGAGGACGAAGGGGTGGTTATCCACCGCTATCCGGTTCACAACCCCCTGCCGCGTCGTGCCCGCAGGTATTGGGAGCGGCTCAGCACCATGCACGAGAGGGAGAGCCAGAAGCCCGAGTCCGTCTCCTACCTGTCCGAGGTGCTCAAGGGGACCGGGGAGCACTGCTTCCTGTCCGGGTGGCACGCATGCGAGCAAAGGGACGACGGCAGGGCGCGTTGGTCAAAAAAACAGGCGCACCTGGTGGCCGCCGGGCAGGAGATAAAGGACATCTGGCTGGAGGTGAGCGCGCCGCTGGACGAGTATCTCATCCTCGAGATAACCGGCAGCAAGCCCCTGCGATTTGACCTGGAGAAAGGCCGGCAGCAACGCATCCACGCAGCCGTTCCGCCACGTGAATCCGTCGTCGTGAGCCTCAGGGTCCCCAGGGCCTTGCGCCCCCCGGAGGACAAAAGGGACCTCGGGGTGTTGGTGCACGGGGTCACCATCCGGGACGGGGCGGGTATGAGAGAACTGGATATCGCGCGCGGGTGGACCGAATTCGTGCACAGCGGTCCGGAAGAGGTCCTGGGAAAAGCCCTGTGGTGGATGGCAAACAGGATGCCCAACCGTGTCTCGCGCATGCACAAGTACGTCATGGGCCCCCGCTCCTCGCCCTTGGAGCGGGCAGTGAGAAGCTCGGCACCGGATTTCGATGTCATCATAGGATCCATGGCCCCCATGTCTTCCCTCTCGCTGGCGGCGGAAGCGGCAGAACGATGCGGCAAGCCCTTCATGGCCTTCCCGCTTTTCCATTCCCGCGACCCCAATCATTATTTCAGTCATCTCAACGAGGCGATGGCGGGCGCCCGAGGAGTAGAGGCCAACCTGCAGGGCATCGCGGATATCATGGCCTCGTGGGGTTATAACGCCTTCGCGGTGGGTCCGGGCTTCGATCTAGAGGAACTGCTTTCGCAGGACATCGACGGAGATCGTTTCCGGCGGGAGTTCGGGTTCGAGGGTTCCCCCTTGCTTCTCTGGGTGGCAAGGAAGAATGACGGCAAGGGATACCGGGAAGCCATCGCCGCCCTGGAGCACGTACGAAGGCGGGGATGCCAGGCCGAGTTGGTCATGATCGGGCCGGACGAGGACTACCTGCCGGTAAGCGGTGAAGGCGTACATTACCTGGGGCCTCTTCCACGTGGCAAGGTGTTGGACGCTTACGATGCCTGTGACGTCTTTATCTTTCCCTCCCTGCACGAGAGTTTCTGCCTGGTCTTCGGCGAAGCCTGGCTGCGGGGGAAGCCGGTGCTGGGAAACGCCTACTGCGCGGCGGCGCGAGACAATATCACCCACGGGGAGGACGGGTATCTATGCTACGACCAAGCGGAGTACGGCCGCAGGGCCCTGGAGCTCTTACAAGACCCCGACCTGGCTCGCGCGATGGGCCGGCGGGGGAAAGAGAAGGTAGTAGCCTCGCGGGGGTGGGATAAGATCGTGCAGGAACTCGTCCTGAAGCTGGAGGAAGCCACCGCGCCATAGTGCGCCGTCCCCTATCAGACCCCAGGAACCATGGGGTCCCGCACGCTGTCATAAGGGACAAGATCCTTGAGAGTCCGCATGGCCTTAGCCATACTCCTAAGCCCGTGACCGGGAGAAAGGCGCGTAAGCATAGAGGGACTGGAGGAAACCGCTAGGAAGATGACGAATTCAGAGGACATGGGAACATAGAGCAGCTGAAGGTCTCCTGCAAGGGCGATCTGTGTGAGGTTGATCCGCTTGCAAGGTTATGTCGAATAGGTTACTAGGTTATAATGGTCAGCCGATGGGATAACCCCTACGGCCATAAAGAGAAAACAAGATGATCCAAAGAACAAGGAGCGGAGAGATAAGATGAGTAGAAGGGTGTTCAGGAATATCGTCGTTGCGGTTCCGTTGGCCTTGGTCTTATTGTTCTCTATGATCGCGGCTTTCCCCACCCTGCAAGGGGGAGAAGCGGAGGCTCAATGGGCTGCGGCCGCCGACAGGAAGTTCCTGGGGCTCCATGTCTACGGCACCCTCTCCGCCATACCCGCATCCGAACGTGGGTGGATACGTAACCACAAGGTGGAGGTGACCTGGTCTTCCATCGAGGCATATTACGGCATCTACAACTGGGCATGGCTTGACGCCCTGGTGAGCGACATATTGGCAAGCGGGAGCGAGTCGCTGTTCTTCCTGGTAGGGGGCCCGACCCCGACCTGGGCCAGGGATCCCCAGTACGGGAGCCTGGCCGATAAAGCCCCCCCGCAGAACCTGGGCGACTGGTATCGTTTCTGCGCCGCGGTGGCGGAACGTTACGGCGCGGTGGTCGACTTCTACGAGATCTGGAACGAGCCAGGATGGGACCGGGATTCGGAGGCCTTCAGGAATGCAGGGGTCTACCATTTCGGGGGCCAGGTGGAGACGGACTACCTGCCACTGCTGCAGCTGGGTTACACCGCCATCAAGGAAAAGGATCCCACCGCCTCGGTGATCTGCGGCGCGCTCATGTACACCTTGAAGGACGACCCCAACTCAGGAACCGAGAACTATGCCATGCTCTTCGACGAGGTGAACCGCCCCGGCCAGGACGTATCCCTCAAGGTGGAGGCGGACAAGCCCATCGTGGCCGAGCGCCCCATGTATTTCAACTACAACGGCACCTGGGCGGGGGGACACGACGACATGGGGGCCACCACGGCGCAGGCGGAGTGGTACTTCGCCGAGGGCTGCACCCGGCCCGGCTTCAACACCTGGCTGTGCCTGCAGAACCCCCAGGCCACCCCGGCCCTGGTCACCATCGACTACCTGTGCGGGGACGGGGCCAACGTGCGCAAGGATGTCACCGTGGGGGCCAACTCCCGCTTCACCATCCCCGTGCACACGGACGGGCTGGGCATAGGGACCCACAACTCCACCCACGGCGACGTCTCCATCAAGGTCTCCGCCAGCCAGCCCATCGTGGCCGAGCGCCCCATGTACTTCAACTACAACGGTGCCTGGGCGGGGGGACACGATTCCATGGGGGCGACTTCGCCCCAGGCGACGTGGTATTTCGCCGAGGGCTGCACCCG
>Ga0315295_10005857_pt1 | contig 10505 bp, 9 predicted proteins | sample YL17G14_0_MG_FD_204453 | JGI IMG/M metagenome (GOLD analysis project Ga0315295, IMG submission 204453) | Sediment microbial communities from Yellowstone Lake, YNP, Wyoming, USA - YL17G14_0 | ecosystem: Environmental > Aquatic > Freshwater > Lake > Sediment | place: USA: Wyoming | collected...
TTTATTACCAGGGCGGACGGCAGGTGGGGATGATGTGGGACACGATCAGGGAAGGAGTGGCCAGGATCTAGGCGCCGGCGGGCCGGGCACCGTGGGCCAAGGCACTGGCTGCGGTAGGCAGGCTGGACTGGCCCGTGCCCAGCGCATACTACGCAGGTGCTTCCCCAGCGCCGACCTTGACGGGCTCGGCAAATTCGCAGAGGGCTGGGACAACACCATCTGGGAAGCTGGCGGTTTCCTCTTCCGCATTCCCAAGAGGAAGACGGCCGATGCGCAGGCACGCAGGGAGATGGCTCTCCTGTCCTTCCTTGCGGCGCAAGGTTTGCCTGTGCCCCAACCTGAGTATTTGCACTGGGGTGATGAGTGCTTCCGGCTTACGGTCTTCGCCTACCGGGCCATCCCAGGCATCCCCCTCTGTAGGTTGGCCGTCGACCAGTGGCCGGAAAGCATCCACCGAGACCTCGGCGCATTTCTGAGCCGCCTTCACACGCTGGACACCGTTGAGGCCGCGCGAGCAGGTCTCCCAGTCTACACCACGGGCCGGTGGCGGGCCCGGTACCGGCGTCTCCTGACCCAAGTACGGAAGAAGGTCCTGCCCGTCGTGGGTGCCGCCGCTCCCGCGCTGGAGGCCTGCTTCAGTGATTACCTCCGCGACCAGCACAACTTCACATTCCGGCCCGTCATCATCCACGGGGACCTCGCAATGGAGCATGTGATCGTTCACGGCGAGCCGGTCACCAGCATCCGAGGCGAGCGGGTCGCCGGCATCGGAGACGAGCGGGTCGCCGGCATCGGAGGCGAGCGGGTTACGGGCTTCGTGGACTTCGCCGACGCCTGTGTGGGAGACCCGGCCCTGGACTTCGCAGGGATGAGCCCCGGTGCTGCGGAAAGGGTGTTTGAGCACTACAGTTGTCCCGCGTGGCCAGACCCTGCCCTGCTCACCCGCGCCAAGTTCTACCGGACGATCGCCCCGTGCTACGCGCTGCTATACCCGGCCGCCGCCGGCCCTGACGAAGTAGCCAGCTCAATCGGCCTGCTCAAAGGACTCCGGTGACGCAGGCCCCGGTGACTGTGCAGTCGATCTTCTGAGGTACGCTGGTGACGCAGGCTCGACCGTCCGCGTGTTGCGCCCACCAGGCAGGAAATGGCGTGGCAATGCCAAAGAATAGCCTGACCTCCTCCGCGGGAGGGTGAACTGCATGGAACGTAGTGTCACGCTCAGGGCGAGGTTCGACCCTGATTCGCTGGTGTTTGCCTGCGCGGTAGACTCACCTGAGTCCACGCAGGACGCCTTTCTGCTGGCGCAGAGCATAAGGCACTTTGCAGGGCGTTTTTCCGGAAACCCGGTGTCGGTCTTCTACCCCGGCAATGTGGCTCCGGGGACTCTGGCCGGGGCGACTCCAACCGCGGCGACTTCGTCCTTGCCAGCCTTGACTGGGGCGACGTTGGCCCAGTTCCAGGGCCTAGGCGTGGCAGTTCTGCCGTTTGAGCAGGACCCCTCCACCTGGGCGCTGCCTTTGTCGGGCAAGGTGTTTGCCGCCGCCGAGGCGGAATCCCGGGCCGTCGGCGCGGGAGCTGAAGTGGTTGCCTGGATGGACCCCGACTCCTTGGTGCTGAACGAGCCGGGCACATTCTGGCTCCCGCCGGGCAAGGCCATCGGGTACAGGCCTGTGGACCTGCGACTCATCGGGTCCCCGGCTGCGGAGGACCCGGACGGGTACTGGCGACTAGTCTACGAGGACTGTGACGTGGATCCGGCACAAGTCTTCGAGGTCATCACATCGGCAGACAGGCAGCCCATCCGGGCGTATTTCAATGCCGGCCTGGTCATCGTGAGGCCTGGCTATGGCATCCTTCGCCGCTGGCGTGAGAGCCTCCGCACCCTGGCGGCCGACACTCGCCTTGAGCCGTTCTTCATTCGTAGCAGGCTTTACTACGTATTTCTGCACCAGGCGGCGCTGGCGGGGGCCATCCTTTCGACCGTTGCGGAGGAAGAGACCTATGCGCTTCCGGTGACTGTCAACTACCCGCTCCACCTTCATGAGCGATACCCCGAAAACCTCAGGCCTGGCGCCATCGACGACCTTATCAGCATGCGGCACGACGTCTTCTTCCGTAAGCCGGGGTGGGAACAGTCCCTTCCCGCACGCGAGCCTCTCCGGTCCTGGCTGATGGCGCGTGTCAGCAGGTGATCGCGCCGGACACGGCTTGCTGGCGTTGGGACAGCCCCTGAAGTGCGCCTACCTCTTGTTCCTCAGGAAGTCGGCCACGACCTGTGACCATCTCTCCGGGTGCTCTGACTGGACGTGATGGCCGGCATCGACGAACACGTGCATCTCGGCGTCCTTGAGGCGGTTGAAGAACGGCATCGCATCGGCAGGCGACGCTCCGCGGTTCTCCCTGCTCCAGGTCATGAGCACCGGCACCTTCAGGTCGCCCGCCCACTCAGAGATGTGCTTGCCCTTGTATTCCAGGTTCCTGTTGGCGTCTTCTATGGTGGAACTGGTCGCTATGGCCCTCGCCCGCGCAAACTCCACGTTGAGCCTGCCGATCTCCATATACCGCCTGACCCTTTCGGCGGTGACGATGCTCTTGTTAAAGTAGAACTTGAGCAGTGCTGCGCGTTGTTTCTCCTCGGTCGGGTCCTCATGCGGGTGGCCCTGTGTCCCGTAGATGTAACGGTATCCAAGTGGAGCAGGCGGGATCGGATATGTCCCGTTCAGGCTGTTGATGACCACCAGGTGCGTCACCATATCCGGCGCTTCGTGGGCTACATACTGGCAGAGCCAGCCCCCATGCGAGTTGCCGCCGGCTGCGGCCTTCTTCACTCCGATGGCCCTGAGCATCTTCACGAGGAAGGCGCCCTGGGCGTTCGCCGAGTAGTCCTGTGGACCCCGGCCTGGAGTCAGACCGAACCCTACGCAGTCAGGGGCGATCACCCTGAAGTGCTTGCCGAGCGGCCCCATGATGGCGCCGTAGTTGAGTTCCGCGCATGAAGTCTCTCCGCCGCCGTGGATGAGGACCACAGTATCCCCGGCACCCGACTCGTTGTAGTGGGCCTTGACGCCATCCACCTCGATGTACTTGTCTTCCCACGTCTTGATCATGTCTCTTGCCTCCAGGTGCTCAGATTCTCTCGAACTTGAGGCCGCCCGAGCGTTCCAGACCCTCAAACAGCCTGTAGATCGCATGCGCAGGTATATCCAGGTCGAACTCAAACCCGACTGCCTGGGCGATATCCGCCACGCTTCGCTTCCCGTTAACGAAGTTCCAGGCCTCATCCGCGATCACCCTGAGAGCGCCGAACCCCGAGTTCTTGTCCGCGGCCTCAAGCTCGCGGCCGATGCTCAGAAGGTCCTGGTAAGATAGCCCCTCCCAGCGCCCGGCGCGACCCTCGATGGCCCTCTTGGGAATGATGCTATCGTACTCACCGCAGCACTCGCTGCCGTCGCAGCAGCATGCCGGCTCCTGTCCCGCAGCACGGCCCGCGACCTCTTCCAAGCCCTTCTGGATCGTCTCGAGCTCGCACCTGAGATCGGCTTCACCCTGCGCGAGCCGCTCCACGCTCCTGATGGCGGCGACGTCGCGGTTGACGATGTAGGCGATGTGACTCGCTGCTTTGGCGCCATTCCGGCCAGCTCCGGCATAGTCTGACGCCGTCCTGGCGATCCGCTCCATGGACCTGGCCGACACCGTACTGGCGATACGGGCCGCACCTTCGGCGCCGGCACTGCCGAGCTCCAGCGCCGCCACGCCGCCCACGAGTGCGCACCGCCGGATGACGTTCGGGTCGACAACGTCGGCGCTGAGCAGCTGGCTGTGGAAATACCTGTCGGGCCAGGACATGAACAGGGGCGCCGGGAGCTTCTCGGCCCCAAACCGGGTGTTATCGCTCCATGGCGTGTAGAAGAGGTCTATGAAGCTGATCAATGACATCTCGAGCCCGCCGTCCTTCTCGACCCACTGCGCGTCCTTCGGGCTGGCCTGCATGAGTTCGATGAGATAGTCGTTGATGTAGCTGCCCACCGAGTCGGGCGACCGGAACAGGCACAGTGCGGACTTGGTCTTCTGCTGGTCGTTCCCGGCGCTGCAATAGGTGAACGTCGCCACGATATCTTTAACCCGGCCACGGTTGTCGTCGAGGTACTTGTTCGTGCCGGCCCCTTCGATGACAAGCAGGAAGCGCAGCGACCGTCGTGGTCTGGGGACAAGCCCTTCGCGTATCAAGGACATGAGTGTCCGGCCGAGCTCCACCACCAGGCCGACTCCGGCGGCGCAGTTACCACCCGGCTTGGTGCCGGATGTGTGAGCGCAGAACAGCAGTTCCTCGTGCGCGAGGTCGGTCCCCTTGATGGTGGCGACGACGTTCCGGCCAGTGCCGGCGTACGTCTTGCAGGCCGCGTGGGCCTTTACCTTGACCGGCCCGTTTGCCAGCAACTCCTGTAGCTTGAGTGAAGAAGTGTGAGGGATGCTGAACGCCCACACTGGCTTGTTCCGGACCTGCAGGCGGAGAAGTTGGACCGCGTTGGGGACCAGCTCTGGGGTCCTGACGCCGGGGGTCTGGTATAGCATGTAGTCCGTGATCATGCCTCTCGCACCAGCCTGAATCGCGAGCTTCTGGGCTTCCCAGAAACCCGGACGGCGCAGGGTACCCCTGATGAACACCACCTTGCCTTTCACGTCTTTGCCCTCGAAGTGGGCCGGTGTCTCACCCGTGCCCACGTCGACGACGTCCAACACTTCGCCCTCGGGCGCTGTGGAATCCGACCACGAGCATACACACATCCCGGCGGTGTCCAGGTCTATCAGCCGCACCTGTTCAGGGGAAACGACGTCCAGGCTCGCTTCGGTAACCTCCCAAGCGTCCCGCACAGGAAAGTCGACAGTCTCGAAGAAGTCGAACCCTGCCGCGCGCATCTCATCAGCGGCGAGGTTCGTCGCAGCAAGGTAGCCCGAGGACCCGGGCGACCTACCGTATCTGGTGATCTTGGTGGCGAGCTCCTTCGCCCGCGCGCCCGAAAAACGTTGGTCCAGCAGCTTGAACAGTTCTTGTCTGGTAGCCATAGCAGCGCTCCTCTCTTGTCTATGCTGAGGAGGCTCCGTGTTGGAGCGCTCCCCGTCAAAGGTCACAACTAGGGTGACCGCATCCAACGGGGCTCCAGGTTCAAAGGTCATACCTGTGGGCCCTTACCACCAGGCCTATGAATGCTCCACAACCCTGCAGCACGAAGGCGACCAGAGCGTATGAAATCACAGCCTGCGAACCCCAGACAAGGGCGACGTCCGGGTCTGCGCGACCGGAGGACATGCTGAGCGCCAGAGTAAGTCCGGCCCAGAAGACCGCCACGCTCGCCGCATCCGCAGCCAGCATCGCCAGCACGAGCCGCGTTGCGTTGCGGCTCAGCAATATGAACAGGATTCCCTCCAGCGTGAAGAAGACGTGCACCAGACCGCCCGGCAGCTTCAACGGTGAGAACCGCCCGATTTCGGGGAAGCCCAGAATCATGAGAAACCCGGCGACCACCGAAGCGGCGGTCTCGGCTAGCAGCACGAACTTCTCGCGCTGGGCCTCTTCGTCCTGCATGCTAGGGTACGCTCCTGAGAATAGCCTTAAGCGGCAGGTCCAGCCGCTCGGTCCCCACGCGTATCACCGCTCTGCCGACCACCCACCACTCAAGCGCGCCTCGTGCCGCCTGCGCTTCGAGCTCGGCGGCCCTCCCGCTACTGATGCCGACGCCGAACTCAAGAACCTGTGTGCCGGACGGCTCCAGGCGCGTGTCCACCACGGCCTCCTGGTTCGTGCCGGCGTATTTGCCCTGTGCGTACAGGTTAAAGTGCATCTCGCTCAGATAGGCGTCCGCCGTGCCAGAGTTCTTCACTATCACCCAGACCGTCGCCTTGCCCCCTCCGGGCCAGTCGACGCCCGAAAGCTCAAACCCCAGCCCTCGCACTGCCCGTGTCGTTTGTGCGAACGAGTCCAGAGAAAGCCAGCACAAAACGCCGAAACCCACCGAGGCGGCTCCCAGCAAGGCGACGAGCCACACGAGCGTGCGTTGTGAGAGCAATCTTTTCCGAGTCACGCAGGCCTCCAGACCGGTGCGCCGCTCCTGCGAGTGCAGCGGACCCCTGGACACAAGCATTGGGTACCATGAACAGTATTTCGCATCATCTCGACATTACCCTGTTTTCTGCCTGACTCCCCTATTTTGGCCATTGACTTGTTAGCAGGAGAATAGCTCAGAAAGCGAGAAAACAATCATGTTGACGACTCAATACCGCACCAGGAAAGGAGCACCTCTTCATGGCTCGTCGCGTGCCGTTTACGCTGGCCACTCGAAGTGTCCCAAGGATAGCCATCCGCGCCGAAAACACCGCTCTTCTGATCCTTGATATGCAGCGATATTTCGCCGACCCTGAGGGCGGGTACAACAAGATCGCACGAGACCGGGGCATCGAGCGCGAGTACACCGAGTTTTACGAGCATGCCTCGCTGATCGTCCCGAATATCCAGAACCTCATCGCGCTCGCACGGCAGCACAGCATGCCGGTCTTCTACACCCAGTTTGCGTACTTCGATCCTTCCGAGGTGTCGTTGCTGCAGAAATCGCTCGGCATCGTGCTCGCCTGCGACGATCCTGAGGCGGAAATACTCCCGGCCATAGAGCCAGACGAAGACGATCTGGTGGTGGCCAGGACAGGTTTCTCCGCATTCTCAAATCCCGTCCTGGAAGAAGAACTGAGGGCGCGGGGTATCGAGAACCTGATAATCACCGGCGTCATGACCGAGTTCAGCGTCCGCGCCACAGTGTTTAGCGCGCTGGACCTCGGCTTCCGGCCCATTATCGTCTCAGATGGCTGTGCCGGCATCACCCGGGAGACCCATGGCGGGGTCACCTCGGAAATGACCTTCGGCATGACGAAGGTCCGCACCACCGGCGAACTCTTGCGCTATGCCAAAGAACTCGAATTCGACGACGTCGTGCTTATCTAGGCAGGAGCGACAGCACAACGCGTTCTGGAGGAAGATGCCTTGCGAGTCATCAGGACCGTACTGGGTGATATAAAGCCGGAGGGACTCGGCTTTTGCCACACGCACGAGCACATGACATGCGACCAGCGGGTCGCGCAGATCCGCGAGATGTTCGACACAACGCGGAAATGGAACTCCTCCGCCATGATCCTTGACGAACCGGACCGGACGCTGGAGGAGATCAAGCAGTTCAAAGCCCGCGGGGGCAGTGCCATGGTCGAAGTCACGACCAGCGCGTGGGGCCGCAACCTTGACGCACTCGCGTATTTCTCGCGAGAGTCGGGCGTCCACATCGTCGCCACGGGCGGGTTCTACACCGAGCCACATATGCCCAGGGAAGCGGAGACAATGCCCATCCCCGACCTGGCCGACTGGATAGTCAGTGAAGTGTTCGACGGCGTCGGGCCACGCAAGATCAAGGTCGGTCTCATCAAGTCCGGGATATACCACGGCCGTATCGCCGGTCTCGAACTCAAAGGCCTAAGGGCTGTGGCACGAGCGCAGCTGAGGACCGGCGTGGCGATAACCACTCACACGAGCGGCGCGCGCCGGCACGAGGTGCGAGGCGGCAACATGGGAGCGCAGCATCTCAGGACGCTTTTCGAAGAGGGCGTGGACCCGCACCGCTTCATCGTTGGGCACACAGACGAGCGGCCTGACATCGAGTTTCTTTCATGGCTGTGCGGCCTGGGATGCTACGTCCAGTTCGACGTGATCGGCAAGTTGCACTGGCTTCTGAACGGGACCCGGTTTGAGCTGCTCAAGGAGCTTGTTAAACGCGGCTTCCGGGGCAACGTGCTGCTGGGCACGGACCGGTGCCACAAGCCAGAGTTCTACAGAGACCTCGGCGGCGCCGGCTATACACTGATACTCGACGAGTTCGTGCCCATGGCCCTGGAGAACGGCCTGACGCAGGAAGACCTCGATGCGTTCCTGGTCAGAAACCCCGCAAACGCCCTGGCCATAGAGGTCCCAGACCGGAGCATGGCAGGGGGACCAGGATCAACCACCCCAGCGGTCGGAGCAGGGTCAATCACCTCGCCAAAAGTAGGTGACGGCAATGTCTAAGATGGTCCATACGGTAACGGGTCCGTGCAAGCCCGACGAGCTCGGCTGGTGCCAGACCCATGAGCATGTGGTGTGTGACTACAGGCTTGCACCGCGTAATCTCGATCGCGTCCATCGCGGCGATACTGGCTACATGTACCTGGGGGACCTCGACAAACAGGTCCGCGAGCTCGCGAAGTACCACGAAAAGGGCGGCGGCACGGTGGTCGAGGTCACCAGCTCTGGATGGGGCCGCGACGTCAAGAAGCTCAAAGAGATATCCGTCAGGTCCGGGGTCAAGATCGTGGCGATGAGCGGCTTCTACATGGAGCCCTGCATACCGCTCTACGTCGACGAAACCCCCACCCGCAAGCTCGCTGACGAGCTGGTGCAAGAGTTGACCGTCGGCGTCGAAGGCACCGGCATCAGAGCGGGCATCCTGAAGTCCGCCATTCTCAGGAGCAGGATAGAGGACATCGAGGAGAAGGCACTTCGGGCGGTCTGCATGGCGCAGCGGGAAACCGGCGCCGCAATTACCACTCACACGACCGGCAGCAGGCGCTATGAGATACCGAGCGGCAGCCACGGGCCTCAGCACTTGAGGATCATCCTCGAAGAAGGGGTCAGGCCCGACCGGCTCATCGTCGGTCACATTGACGAGCGGCCCGATATCCGAGTGCTCTGCGAACTGGCCGGGAAGGGCTGCTATGTCCAGTTCGACGTGCTCGGCAAGCTCCACTACCTGAAAGACGAGACCAGAGCTTCCTTGATCAAGACGATGATCAAGGAAGGCCATCTCAAGAAGATCCTGATAGGCACCGACCGCTGCCGCGAGACCGAGACATACCCGGAACTGGGCGGGCACGGTTACACCTATGTGAACGACGTATTCGTCCCCATCATGAAGGCGGATGGGATAAGCGACTCCGAGATCCGGACCATCATGTGTGAAAACCCAGGTGAGGCGCTGGCTTTCTAGGTCGTGGGCCATTGGGCGAGCGCCATGGCGATAAAACCAGAGTCAAGGAGGATAATTGATGAGCCACAAGACGTGCCTAGGTCCCGTCGGGCCCGGCGAAAAGGTCAACGTGTTCGTCACAGTACCCATGCCTGATGAGTGCGTTAAGCTCATGACGGATGTGGACCCGCGGGTCAACGTGATCTTCGACAAGGACCTCATTCCCGACCAGCGCTACCCGGCCGACAGGCGTGGACAGGCGATGGAGTGGACACCCGAGAGAGACCGCAAGTGGAACGAGTATCTGAAGGAAGCCGACATCCTTTTCGGCTTCGACTACAGGCACATGGACAACCTGCGCGACTTTGCGCCGAAACTCAAGTGGGTCCAGGGCACCAGCACGGGGATAGGCCCGAGCGTCGTGAAGGCCGGCTGGCCTGAGAAAGGCATCGTCGCCACAACGGCAAGCGGCATCCACAGTGTCCCGATCTCGGAATTCGTGATCATGTCCATGCTCTGCTTCGAGAAGGACATCTTCCACCTGTTCGACCTGAAGAGCCAGAGGAAGCATGAGAGGTACTGCACCGGGCAGCTTCGCGGCAAGACGCTGGGCATCGTCGGCCTGGGCAAGAACGGCCGGCTTGTCGCCACGCTCGCGGCGGCCCACGGGATGCGGGTTCTCGCCACAAAGCGTACCACGCAGGGCTACGTGCCCCAGAACCTGGGCGTCGACCAGCTCTACGCGCCGGCGGACATCAAGAAGATGCTACCGCAGTGCGACTACGTCTCGATGACCGTGCCGACAACTCCCGACACCTATAAGATGATGGACTACGAGATGTTCAAGACCATGAAGCCGGGAGCGGTGTTCATCAACAACAGCATGGGTACGACGGTCGTGCAGGATGACCTGATCAGGGCGATCAAAGAGGGGCACCTCCGCGGCGCCGCCATAGACGTGTATGAGAAGGAGCCCGTGCCGGCGGACAGCCCGCTGTGGAGCATGCCCAACGTGCTCATGAGCCCGCATTCGGCGAGCTGCTGCATGTACGAGGATGCGAACATAGCGAACCTGTTCATCGACAACCTGCGTCGCTACCTGGACGGTCGGCCGCTGCGGAACGCAGTCAGGCCCGAGCTCCAGTACTAGCATATAAAAAGATACGAGAAGGAGGGGACAAGGTGTTGAGTAGGAAGCGCTGGCTTATCGTTACCGCTCTCGTGCTCGTCCTGGCCATGATGGTCGTGGGCTGCGGTGGACAGCAGGCTACGCCCCCCAAGACGGAAGCGCCGAAGCCCGCGGAGAAGGGTGGCAAACTCGTATTCGCGCACTTGCAGAAGACAGACAGCCTTGACGCAAACGTCTGGACCGCGACCGCTGCAGCACGCGTCATGCGCCAGATCTACGACCCGTTGGTCTGGCAGCCTGAACCCGGTAAGTTCATCGCGGGGCTAGCTGAGAAATGGGAG
>Ga0315295_10005858_pt1 | contig 10504 bp, 10 predicted proteins | sample YL17G14_0_MG_FD_204453 | JGI IMG/M metagenome (GOLD analysis project Ga0315295, IMG submission 204453) | Sediment microbial communities from Yellowstone Lake, YNP, Wyoming, USA - YL17G14_0 | ecosystem: Environmental > Aquatic > Freshwater > Lake > Sediment | place: USA: Wyoming | collected...
AGCCTTCCAGGTCACCTTCCAGGCGGGCAAAGGCACCAAACTTGGTCAGGCGGGTGATAATTCCTTCCACCAATTGACCTACTTTGAACTTTTCCACCTTGCTCTGCCAGGGATCGTCCTGCAGGGCGCGGATCGAAAGACCGATGCGCTTCTTCTCGCGGTCAATATTGATGATCTTGACTTGCACTTCCTGACCCACTTCGAGCACCTCGGAGGGGTGCTGGACGCGTTCCCAGGAGATCTCCGACAGGTGCACCAATCCGTCCGCACCGTTGACATTTACAAAAGCACCGAATTCTGCCAGGCTGGTTACTTTGCCTGAGTAGACTTCACCCTCTTTCAGGGATTCAATCACGCGTTCCTTGATCGACTGGCGGGTTTCGCTGGATGCGGCGCGTTCGGAGAGGATCAGGCGGCGGCGCTGGCGGTCCACCTCGATGACGCGCACGGTGATCGGTTCGCTGATCATCTTGGCATAACGGGCATCCGGGGTGTCGCCGGTGACTGACATGCGGCGGGAAATTCCCAACTGCGAAGCAGGTACGAAGCCGCGCAAGCCATACATTGTGACGATGATGCCGCCCTTGTTGAATCCGTCCACCTTGCCGTCGAAGGAGCCGCCCTCTTCCAGCAGCTTCTCTACTTCGCTCCAGCCCATTTGTTCCTGGGCGCGTGTATAAGAGAGGACGATATTCCCGCTGGAATCTTCAGCTGAAAGCACAAACACCAGGATTTCCTGCCCCAGCTGCAACGCAGCTCGCTCTTCCACCGGGATGGCTTCCAGCTCGCGACCGGTGATCACACCCTCAGATTTTGCCCCGACACTGACCAAAATCTGGGCCGGGCTGAGGCTGGCAATCACACCTGTGCGGATCTCACCGGGCTGGGGAAAATCCAGAGACATGCCCTCCTGGTCAAGAAGGGTTTCCATATTGGTTTGATTGTTGTTATTTTCGTTTGCTTGCAGATTGCTCTCAGGCGCAGCCCCCTGCCCGAGAAGAGCGTCATTTTGTTCCATATGTTGAGAAACTCCGCGGATAAGATAGGGGGATTATACAGGTGAATGAACGAGTTGGCAACCCTGATATTTGTATCAATCATCCAAATTATGAATATCCAGGCAGCGCCGCTGACATGTTTCCCCGCGGCTTGCCACCGGGAGAGACCTTAATTCCCGGCATTCTTCATGGAGGTCTTGAAAGTTTGGGTACTTTGAAGGATATCATGTGCCGATCGGATCGTACCTTCACTCACCGAACCGAGCATCTGGGCTAGTTCGAGCGTGCGGGATTCCCCGGTCAACCTGGTCACACTGGTAAGAGTGCGGTTTTGCTTGATCTCCTTCTGCACCTGGAAGTGCTGGTCTCCAAAAACCGCCAGCTGCGGGAGATGGGTGATGACGAACACCTGGTGGGCGCGGCCCAGATGCCATAATTTTTCGCCAACCGTTCCGCCCACGCGACCGCCGATGCCCTGGTCGATTTCATCGAATATGAGCGTGGGCACCTGGTCGGCGCGGGCCAGTACATTTTTTAATGCCAGCATCAGGCGGGAGGTCTCTCCGCCGGAGGCGATCCTGGCAAGCGGTTTCAGGCCTTCGCCCGGGTTTGGCGCCACCAGGAACTCCACTCTGTCGATGCCGTTCGAGTCGAAAGCGACGCGGCTGCCATCCGGCAGAGGGATTCCATCTTCAGCGGGCCTGGTTTGGAAATCGACGGCAAAGCCGGCCGCGGCCATGAGCAGATCGTCCAGTTCAATCTCGATGGACTTGCTCATCTTTTCAGCGGATTCCTTGCGTTTTTGCGAAAGCACAAGCGCCTGCTCGGAGAGTGTTGCCAGCGCACCGGATTCGGAAGTTTCCAGCTCGCTTATGCGACCGACTGCGGTGGTGATGGTGTCGAGCTGACTGCGAGCCTGGCGGGCAAAATCGATGGCTGCCTCGATGCTGCCGCCATATTTATGTTCCAGGCGGCGGATCATGTCGAGGCGTTCTTCCACCTGCTCCAGCCGTTTGGGATTGAACTCAATGGCTTCAAGGTAATTGCGCAGGCTGCGTGCCAGGTCCGCCAGGGATTCTTCGAGCGCCACCGATTGTTCAGCCAGGGCATTCTGTGTCGCGTCGATCTGGGCTAATTTTGCCAAGGATTGAACCGCCTGCCCAATCAGGTCGGTGCTGGCGGGGGATTCAGGCGTGCCTTCGTCCAATACGGTAAGTGCCTGTTGAGCCAGGTTGGCGAGCGACTCGGCATTTGCCAGCCGGTCGCGTTCTTTGCGCAATTCTTCACCTTCACCTGGCTTGAGCCTGGCTGCCTCGATCTCCCCGGCCTGGTAGGTGAGCAATTCCGCCTTCCTCTCAGCCTCGTCCCGGGCTGCGAGCAGGTCGCCCAGTTCGCGGCGGATCCCAAGCAAGCCCTGATGGGTCTTGCGGTAGGCTGCCAGCACGGGCTCAATAGCGGCGTAACGGTCGAGCAAGCCGAGATGGGCGTGGATATTAAGCAGCGAGAGGTGTTCGGACTGGCCGTGGATATCCACCAGCACCTCGCCCAATTCCTTCATAAGTGCCAGGCTGATTGCATGCCCATTGATCCTGGCCACGCTGCGCCCCTCGCGGCGGATCTCACGCGTCAGGGTGAGATAGTCTGGTTCGTCCAACAGATCTTCGCGTTTCAAGATCTCATGGGCGGCGGCTCGTTCCAGACCAGAAAATTTAAAGGTGCCTTCCACCCGCGCCAGGTCTGCCTCGCTGCGAATGGCTGTGGCATCCGTGCGTCCGCCGAGCAGCAGGTCGAGGGCATCCATGATGATCGACTTGCCAGCGCCGGTCTCACCGGTAAAGACCACCAGTCCCGGTTCAAAGTCAAGGTCGAGATGCTCGATGATGGCAAAATTCTCGATACGGAGTTCGGTCAGCATGTCATCTCGTCAACTGGATGCCAGACAGGCGGGTGAAAACGATCGGGGTGGCAACGATCAGGTAAATTGCCTGAAAGATCAGACCGAAAGGGTTGAAGGCAAGCAGGTTGATCAGGATGCTCGGCAGCGTTCCCAGCACCACTGCCGCTGCCACCGTGAAGAAGAGCGGTTTGGAGCGGTGCCTGCGGGTCACAAAGCGCACCGCCTCGGCAATGGCGATCCCCACCGTGGGTGCGGCCGCGGCGATGATGAACCAGGCAAAAAAACCGGCAATGCCGCTGATCAGCCCCACCAGCAGGCTCGCCAGGAAAGAAAGGATCCCAGCCGAGGCAAGGCCCAATGCATAATCCATCCAACCGGCAGTTTCGAAGATCCTCTGATGACCGCGCACGCATTCCTTGCAGCGGTAGCCGGTGGGGGTGCGCACTGCACAACGGGCACATATCGGCTTCCCACATTTATTACAGCGCAGGGAGGTTTCCACCGAGGGGTGGTTGGCGCAATAAGTGACAGCCGTCGGTTCCATCAGCGCGGTAACCCTATGGCTGGATTCTGGTTCATATGACCGGTCAGGTTGCGGTAGAAGTAGCCGGGGTCTCCGAAGCGCACGAAGCGGGCGGCATAGTCGCCAGCGCGCACTTCCACCTGGTCGTTATCCGCCAGACCGATCGGGATCTGACCATCCACACTCAGCACTGCCTCGCTGCCATCCCTCAGGGCAATGCTCACGGTGGCTCCTTCCGCAAGGACGACTGCCCGGTCCACCGAGAGATGCGGGGCGATCGGGATGAGCAGGATATTGCGCAATTCCGGGGGCAGGATCGGCCCTCCGGCTGCGAGGGCATAGGCAGTTGATCCGGTGGGCGTGGAGGCGATCAGCCCGTCGGCCACATAGTTGGTGAGCAGCATCCCATCCACACTGGCGGAGAGGTGCACCGGGTGGACGGAGGCGCCGCGACTAACGACCACCTCGTTAAGAGCATGCCAGTTGCCAAGTGATTCTTCCGAGCGCTTGTGTTCGGCACGCAGCATCATCCGGTTTTCGAACCAGAAATCGCCCTTCAAAAGGTTTTCGCAGGCTCCCTGCCATTCCTCGCGCCCGACCTGGATGAGGAAACCCAGCCTGCCCAGGTTGACACCCAGGATGGGGACGCCCACAGGTGCGCACAAGTGGGCGGAGCGGAGCACGGTCCCATCCCCGCCGACGGCTATGAAGAGATCGAAGTCGCCTTTCTTGACCCGTTTGCGCAGGGCGGCATCATCGAGCAGGCCGTGGACGGCAGTTACGCCGCGGCTTTGCAGGTATTCTGCAACAGCAGTCGCGAGCGGCACGGCGGCAGGCATGGTTGGGTGGGTGATGACGGCGATTCGCCGGGGAATGGGTGGAGATGCGCTCATCCGGATAATTATACCTGTTGTTCACCTGCCGCCCCAAGCCCAGGGTGAAGCAGGCCGATGGGAAGGAGACCGGTCATTCCAGGGTCTGGTCGCACACCTCGCGAAACCCGCACCTTTGGCAGCGCGGCGGGTCATCGTGCGAGCGGTCCACTTCGCCATGCTGCAGATCACTGCGGATATCCTGCAGCAGGCGGAGGATATCAGTCTCGAGCGCAGGCGTGAAATCCACGGCGAAATCGCCTTGCGGGTAGTGGATCAGCCCGTGCGGCGGGCGCTTGCCGAAAGTTTTCTCCACGAGCAAACAGTAGACCGCCAGTTGATAGATATGCCCCTTGTAAGGCCTGGCAGGCGTATGCCCGGTTTTCACCTCCACGGGGATCAGATTGCCATTTTGTTCCACGAGGTAATCTGGTCTGCCAGTGAGCCCCAGGTGCGGGTCGAAGAGCGGCTTTTCGACTGTGCGCCAATAGCGTGTATCGGAGTACACCACCCTGCCGCCAGGGAGACCCGCGCGGCGGCGCTGGCGCCCGGAGAGGTATAGCAGCAGGAGGGCGATCAACAGGAAGGCGAAGGCAAAATAGAAAAAAACCATACAAGAGATTCCAGTTGGATCCCGGGTCTATCGTCCCGGACGAGGGTATTCAGGTCGCATGGCAGTCAACCCATTTGCCTGACGAGGAATATGGAGAGAAGGATCAGGGCAGCAAGCAGGAGGATGAAAGCCGCTACCCGCATCAGGGTGGAAATGAGAACCTGCCGCCCATGCCGGCGGTGGAGCTCGCTGCCCGTTTCCATTCCAGCCTGGTTGCTGGATTCAACCCCGTTCCGCTGGTACCACCAGGCGCGGGCGCAATACAGGTAAGAACCAATTTCAGAAGCCCGGAGTGTTTTCATGAGAGTACCGCCATAGCACATTTATTCTAACATGTTCGCGTTGATTAATAACGTATAATTCCGATGACGGAGATGCCCATGCCCAACCTGCCTGAGATCAACACCCCCTTTATGCTTGAATTCCTGTCTGCCCTGATCAACACACCCTCACCGACCGGATTTACCGAAGCGGCGATCCAGCTGACTGAAGCGACTTTAAAAGCCTTCCCGGCACTCCGGCTTGGGCGGACCCGCAAGGGAGCGCTGACCGCCACCTGGCGAGCTGATCAGGACGAGCCCGGGCGCGCCCTGACGGCGCACACCGACACGCTGGGTGGAATGGTCAAAGAGATCAAGCCCAACGGGCGTTTGAAACTATCCAGGATCGGAAACTTTGTCTGGAACACCATTGAGGGCGAAGGGTGCACTGTCTTTACCCGCGCCGGGCGGCAGGTGCGCGGCTCGATCTTGCTGACCAAGGCCTCCAGTCACATTTTCAGCAGCGAGGTGGGTGGACTGGCGCGCGGAGAGGACACACTTGAAATACGGCTGGATGCCCGCACACTGTCGGAATCGGAAACGTGCGAGCTGGGGGTTGGGGTAGGCGATTTCGTGGCTTTCGACCCTCGCTTGGAAATGAATGCCGGGTTCGTGCGTGCCCGTCATCTCGACGATAAGGCTGGAGTGGCAGTGCTGGTAGCGGCGGTAAAGGCTCTAAGCGATGCTGGTCGCAAACCCGCCCGGACGACGACCCTGCTGGTGAGCAACTATGAGGAGGTGGGTCACGGCGCTGCAGCGGGCCTCCCGGCTGAGGTGGAAGAATTGCTGGTGGTGGACATGGCTGCCGTTGGCGAAGGTCAGAATTCGGACGAATTCCATGCCTCCCTGTGCGTAAAAGATTCCGGCGGGCCGTACCATCACGAAATGTCAGACCGGTTGAGGGCGCTGGCGGAGAAGAACGAGATCCCCTACAAAGTGGATATCTACCCTCATTATGGCTCGGACGGCGAAGCCTGGTGGAAGGCAGGCGCAAATGCAGCTGTGGCGCTGATCGGCCCGGGCGTGGATGCCTCGCACAACTACGAGCGCACGCATACAGAAGCCTTGCTGGCGACGACCCGCTGGGTGATGGCGTATTTGTTAGAAAGATGAAATACTGGTACAGAGGAATCAATCATGGACTTTAGCGACTACCAGACCAGATCCCGCCGGACCGCCAAATACCCGCCCATCGGGCATGCGGTGATCTATCCCACCCTCGGGCTCGCAAGCGAAGCGGGCGAGGTGGCTGGCAAGATCAAGAAGATCTTCCGCGACAAGGGCGGAAATATCAGCCTGGAAGATCGAACCGCGCTGCAAAGCGAACTGGGCGACGTGCTCTGGTACCTGGCACAGGTATGCACTGAATTGGAGATATCCCTGGATGAAGTGGCTGGATCAAATCTTGAAAAATTGCTCTCGCGCCTCGAACGCGGTAAAATCAGCGGGGAAGGAGATGACCGCTGATGGCCTGTAAAAACTGCACTTCCCTGAGCCAGAAACGCCAATTCACCTCCACCGGCGATTTGACCAGATTCCTGCGCCGGCTGCGCGGCCTTGTCAGGGATGGGAAGATCACCGAATTCCCCTCCTTTACCGATCTGCGCGATGTGGAGGATGATGCCAGCTGGCCGGATGTGATCGAATGCCAGTTTGGCTGCCCGGATTGCGGTACAGAGTTCACCTTCAAAGCCAATTCGCACCATAAGAACCCCCCACAGTGGCTCGTGAAACGGGCCCGGGCTCGCTGAGGCTGTCGGGCAGGCAATTTGCCCCGTTCCGGATGGAATTTGCTACACCGTGCAGCAGCGGCCGCCCGCCTGAACTCTAATCATCTTCATATATAACCCCTTTCATTATTTGGTAGAATCATCATAGAACCTTCTTGCCCGTTCACAGGGCAAGGTATGTGTCGGTTCGATTGATTCAGGAGACCCTTATGGCCAGTATGGAAAAATTCACCCAACGGGCGCGTCGCGTGCTTGCCCTGGCTCACCAGGAAGCAGAGCGTGCCCACCTGGGAATGATCGGCACCGAACACCTGCTGCTGGGCCTGTTAATAGAAGATGGCGGAGTGGCGGGGCGTGTTCTACGCGAACTCGGCCTGGAAACAGAACGCGTCCGCGAAATGATCCAGCGCGTAGGCATGGAGGGGCGCATGGATAGCGGCAAGATCGAGCTTGCCCCCGACACCCAGCTGGTCCTTGAGTATGCCTTCGAAGAAGCCCGCAAGATGGGGCACCACTACATCGGCACCGAACACCTGCTGCTTGGACTGGTGCGCTCGGAGGGGGCAGCCATGGAAGTATTCAAGAAACTGGGCGTCACCCCTGAACAGGTTCGGCGCCAGACTCGCCGCGTGCTGCAGGAAGGCAGCAACTCCCCGGCCTCCGCAGTCCCGGAGACAGCCAAGCCAGGCGGCAAGCAGGAACCCAAGACACCCCTGGTGGACCAGCTGGCAACCGACCTGACCACCCTGGCTGAAGAAGGGAAACTTGACCCGGTCATCGGACGAAAGACCGAGATCGAACGCGTCATCCAGATCCTGGCGCGCCGGACCAAGAACAACCCGGCGCTGATCGGTGAGCCGGGCGTGGGGAAGACTGCCATTGTGGAGGGTCTTGCCCAACGAATCACCGATGGCGATGTTCCCGCGCCTCTGCTCGGCAAACGCCTGCTGAAACTGGATGTGGGCTCGCTGGTGGCCGGTACGATGTACCGCGGCCAGTTTGAGGAACGGCTGAAGCGCGTGATCGATGAGCTTAAATCCACCAAATCCATCCTGTTCATTGATGAATTTCATATGCTGGTGGGCGCCGGGGCTGCAGGTTCCGCAGTGGACGCGGCGAACATCTTGAAACCCGCCCTTTCGAGGGGGGAATTGCAATGCATTGGAGCCACCACGCTGGACGAGTACCGCAAGCACATCGAAACCGATGCCGCCCTCGAGCGCCGCTTCCAGCCCATTGTAGTGGACGAACCATCTGTGGAGGAGACGATCGAGATCCTCAAGGGCATCCGCAAGATGTATGAGGAACACCATCACCTGGTCATCTCAGACGCGGCACTCACGGCTGCATCCACATTATCCGCCCGCTACGTTTCCGACCGTTTTCTACCCGACAAGGCGATCGACCTCATCGATGAGTCCGCTTCGCGCGTACGGATGTACAAATCCGGTGCCTCGACCAGCGCCAAGGATATTTACAAACAGTTGAAACTGGCCCGTGCCAACCGCGCCCTTGCGCAGGAGGAAGGCAAGGCTGAAGATGTGCGCAACCTGGAAGCCCAGGAAGCAGACTTGAATGAACAACTCAAGCAGATGAAATCCAGCTGGGAACGCGCCAAGAGCCCGGTGGTTACGAACGAAGATATCGCTGAAGTAGTCGCCATGTGGACAGGCGTGCCGGTCATGCAGATCGCTGAGGCGGAGTCGAAACGCCTGTTGAAGATGGAAGAGGAACTCCAAAAAGCCATTATCGGCCAAAATGAGGCCATCCAGTCCATCGCCAAGGCAGTACGGCGGGCGCGTGCCGGGCTCAAGGACCCGAAGCGCCCGATCGGCTCTTTCATCTTCCTCGGCCCAACCGGTGTTGGCAAAACAGAATTGACCAAGGCACTTGCCAAGTTCATGTTTGGAAGCGAGGAGGCCCTGATCCAGCTCGACATGTCAGAATTCATGGAGCGCCACACCGCCAGCCGCCTGGTGGGCGCCCCGCCCGGTTACATCGGCTATGACGATGCCGGTCAGCTCACCGAAGCCCTGCGCCGCCGGCCTTACTCCATCGTGGTCTTCGACGAGGTCGAGAAAGCCCACCCCGAACTCCACAACATGCTGCTGCAGATCATGGAGGAAGGTCACCTCTCGGATGCCAAGGGTCGCTCGGTGGACTTCCGCAACGCCATCATCGTCATGACCACCAATGTCGGCGCGGACGAGATCAAGAAGCAGACCTCGCTCGGCTTCCAACTCAAACGTGACGAAAAAACCGAGGAGCGCACTTCTTACGAAGAGATGCGCAAGAAACTGAGCGAGTCGCTCAAGAAGGTCTTTCGCCCGGAGTTCATCAACCGCCTCGACAGTGTGATCGTGTTCCGCGCCCTGAACAAGGATGACATCCGCAAGATCGTCAGTCTCGAACTGGCAAAGGTTACCGAGCGCCTGGTCGAACACGAGGTGACCCTCACCGCCTCCGAAGCCGCCCTCGACCTGCTGGCGCAGCAGGGTTACGATCCGGAGATGGGCGCCCGTCCATTGCGGCGCGTGATCCAGCAGAAAGTGGAAGACCCGCTCTCCGACTCCCTGCTTGCCGGGACATTCCATGAAGGCGACACCATTCTCGTGGATACCGCCGGGGAAGAGGTGGTTCTGAAAAGGTTATCACAGACCGAAACAGCGCCTGAACCGGTGGCTTGACCCACCCACGCGGCCCACTTATTTCAGGGGTGACCCAGGCCGCCAGAGAAGAGGCTCTCATGGAATCGAATTTACAGGTGGCAACCCTGGCTGGTGGCTGTTTTTGGTGCCTGGAAGCGGTATTTGACGAACTCGCTGGTGTGCACACCGTTGAATCAGGCTATACCGGCGGGCAGGTCGCGAATCCCACCTATACGCGTGTCTGCGACGGCGATACCGGTCATGCTGAAGCGGTTAGAATCACATTTGACCCAGAATCCCTTACATACCATGACCTGTTGACCGTCTTCTTTGGCATCCACGATCCCACCAGCCTGAACCGCCAGGGGGCGGATATTGGAACTCAATATCGCTCAGCCATCTTCTTTCACGACAAGAACCAGGAGGATACTGCCCGCCAGGTGGTCCGGGAGGTTGAGGCGTCTGGAATATGGGACCAGCCCATCGTTACCGAGGTGGTGCCTTTTGAAAAATTCTATCCAGCTGAAGATTACCACCAGGAATACTTCGCCCGCAATGCCTCCCAACCATATTGCAGCATAGTCATTGCTCCAAAAGTAGTGAAGTTCAGAAAGCAGTTCATGGATCGTTTGAAGAAGTAAGACTTGTCATGGCCTGCGTCTCCATGCCCGTCCACAATTTCAGAAAGCGTACAGAATTTCCCTTATGCAAGAACGCCAGATCCAGGTTGAAGTACCGGAAGATTCCGAAATAGAGCCCACTTTTCGGGTGGGGACGATTCCAGTCTACGGGGATGCCATCCTAGCCCCCATGGATGGATTCTCGGATTGGCCTTTTCGTTCGATTTGCCGCGGCCTGGGTTCGGCGATGAGTTACAACGAATTCACCCGCGCCGAGTTCATC
>Ga0315295_10005860_pt1 | contig 10502 bp, 10 predicted proteins | sample YL17G14_0_MG_FD_204453 | JGI IMG/M metagenome (GOLD analysis project Ga0315295, IMG submission 204453) | Sediment microbial communities from Yellowstone Lake, YNP, Wyoming, USA - YL17G14_0 | ecosystem: Environmental > Aquatic > Freshwater > Lake > Sediment | place: USA: Wyoming | collected...
GCGGTAAAACAGCGAGATGTCCCTGATCCTGGCTCGGAGCGCTCGGTCATCCAGTTTCCTTGTCACAAATCAATTATAAGTGAACATACGTACACTGTCAAGAGGAGGTAAAAAGTGAACACAATCGGGCTGGACGGCAAATACGAGGGCTTGCTCGCAATCAGAGCCCTTCTCCATTCCATTAGTCAATTGCCAGGGCCTGACACAACACTACATGCTGGTTTTCAGGTTTAAGAAGCTGCATAATATTGCCGAGAACAATAGTATGCAGCCGCTGTATAAAAATGAGAAATTATTATTCAAGGGCTTCCAGGACTTTCTTTTACAAAAGCAGCATATCCTTGAAAATCGCCTGCCGTACTATCTTCTCTGGGTAAGCCGCTTTCATGAGTTCTGTTCGCGTAGTGATATTGACGGCGACAGCAGGGAGGTCTTTACCACTAATCTGCAGGATCTTGTGAAGCAGCACGAGGGTATGATTTCCGTTTCGACACATTTCAATGTAAAATAATTTAAGGAGGTGATCAATGATCACGATATCGTTAGAGGCAGAGAAAGAGTGGCAGAGTAGGCGCAAAGAGGCTAAAGAGTTTCTCAAAGAAAGAGAAAATGAGGAATACTTTAATATGATTTGTGAGGCCCTTGAAAGGCAGGCCGACTACTTTTTACGTTTCTGGAAAGAAGGAAGCGTTGGATGACGGGAAGATAAAGCAATGATTGATTCGTAAGCCATTTTTTGTCCGCAGACTGTCTCCGTGGTTGTCCCGCCCTGAAAAAATATTGTGCTCCTCGGGCAATATCCTACCCCTGCCCCAAAATTCCCCTATGGTATCAAAGTATTCGGAAAGTGAGACAGGGGATCGAACTCTATCTCACCCGATCCAGACTGTCTTCCCGAAATCCTTCATCCTCTCGAGGAGCTTCGCCATTTCTCGCCTGAACCCGACCTTGAGTTCAGACTCGAGATCGAGATGCACGAGGCACTTACCACAGCTGAAGATCTCTACCCCCATCGCCTCAAGATCCTTCAGTATGGGGATAATCTCTCGATCGATAGTCGTAAGCTTCACCCCTGAATTCAAAAAAAAGATGGTATGTGGCAATTCCTTGAAAGCCTTCATCGTTTTTAAGAAGCTCTTCATGAGGATTCTCCCCAATTCCTCTTCCTTGCCCATGATATCAGAGGCTATGACGAGCAATAGGTCTCCTGCCACCCTTTGCTTGACCTCCTCTTCCGGCAGTTCGCAGGGATATCCCTTTACGATCTTCACAAGCCAGTAATCATCCTTCAAGACCGACTCTGCGTAGAATCCGTTCTGCGTGGCGAATCTCTTGAGGTTCTTCACCGAGGCCCCGGTATTCACAATCATATCAACAATACCTTCTTGCATCTTTGAGAGGGCCTCCTCTGCCAAAATGACCGGCTTTGGGCATGCTAACCCCCGTGCGTCGATTACCATACTTCCTCCTGATTACCAATATCGTATTGTCAAAAGTTATATCCCCTCTCCCCTCGTATGTTCCAGATCGGTTTTTGATTGAATTTTTGACAATATTACCAATATCGAGATATTTCATTTACTCAGCGTAAGGTGATGGATGGATATACATTTTTTGTAATAGTTCAGCCCCTCTCCCCTTAGTCCCCTCCCGCAAGGGGAGGGGAGACCTTTTGAGAGGGGGGGAGACACGCAGGTGCGTGTCTCCACACCAAAAATCCAATTTCCTCCCCCTCGACGGGGGGGTGGGGGTGGGGGTGAACTATTACCATTTTTTTAATTATAGCAGATACCGAAAATCATTCTGCACTGTTACCTCGAGGTCTTCCCTTACGGTACGGGTGTTGCTCTAAGAAAGCAATATCTCTATTGAAATTTTGCATATCGCATGCTACAATTTTTTTAATGCTTCAAAAACAATTTCTTATCTTCTACATGAGCCTTTCATGAAAGTATATTCATATACTTTTAACGATAAACCCATTCACAGGGAATGAGGGTTGTCATACATACCACGTGCCTCATGACCTTCACGTGATAGGAGAACTATATGGATTTGACAGCACGAGACGTGATGGAAACCACCTTCTTCACACTAAGTCCTCAAATGACGATTTCTGAAGCGGCAAGGGTTTTTAAAGAAGCCACCGGGAAGAGAATACAGAGGGCATTTGGTTTGATCGTCACGGATGAACAAGGAAGACTTGTTGGCATGCTGTCCATCTATGATGTGCTGAATCTGCTGCGGCCCAAACACATCCACATTTGGGGTGAGATGCATGATATTGATGTAAGCGGCTATCTTGAGGAGGCCTGCCGCCGTGTCAAGCCCATTCGGGTCGGTGACATCATGACTTCAGACGTAGTGAGTGTCAGCCCGGAAGCGCATGTGCTCATGGTTATTGATCTCATGATCAAGAAGCATATACGCCGTATTCCTGTTGTGGAGAATGACAGGGTCATTGGTGTGGTATACGCATCGACCATTTTTTATCAAATACTGGAACGACTCATGGACGTACGAACCCATCTCGCAAAAACAACCGTGAGGTCTCCTTTATTAAGCGGATTGACAATCCGGGAAGCCATGCGGCGTCATGTGGTCCATCTGGATACAGACGCGTCCATCTCCCAAACCATCAGGGAGATGATCAGGTTCAAGGTAAATGCAGTCATCGTGGCGGGCAATAATAATGAGGCCCTTGGTGTCGTGTCCAGGACAGACATCCTGAGTGCCTATTATGCGGGTCTTCCCATTGATACGCATGTGGAAGATGTCATGATCACCCCCATAATATTCTGTGACATTAACGATTCCTTGGATGAAGCCCTGGATAAGATGCGGATCAACAAAATCGGCAGGCTTTATGTGTTCCAGAATGAGACAGATCACGCAGTGGGGGTGTTAGCGTACGCAGATATTTTAGGTATGCTCTATCGATACTGTCATAAATGCCCCAAGAGCATGATGCAACCAAAGAATAGCGATGAAGGGGACAAGCTTGTGAATTACTTTAGAGTGTGCGAACTCATGACACCCTCTGTTCATGAGCAGGCAGAGACCGATTCGTTAATGCAGGTTATGGAGAGTCTCATTACCGCACAGCTCAGAACCGTTCTCATCAGAGAAGAAACAGGGATTCCAGTTGGCGTTGTCTCCACCACGGATTTTGTCATTGCCTATCTCCACGGCGTTTCACCCGAAGCAGAAGTTAAAAGCATTATGAGTTCCCCTGTTCGTGCGTGCAATCAGGATGATCCTCTTGTCACTGCCATCCAAAAGATGATTTTTGGGGACGTGCATAACCTATATGTCTATAGAGAACATCATCAAAATATTATCGGAGTGCTCTCTCTTGCAGACATTGCCAAGGTGCGGTCTGGAACATGCAAGTCATGCCTGGAGAGCCGCAAGATTGATGCCGTCCGTTGACCCTGTGATCACCCTCACTTTTTCCTATCGATGTGTGTATTCTAAATATAGAGGAATTTCCTGCCCCCCATTCGTATTTGTCACCCACTATGATAAGTCGTTTCATCAGAATCCACTCCTCGTGGAGTCTCCAACCTTCCGATAACATTGACAAATGAAATCTCTTTCCGACATAGTGGTATTCTCAATGAACTATCTTTTACTTTTACCTTTTCAGTATCCCATATCCAATTTTCTACCGGTTTGGAAGGCAAGAGTGGTTATCGCAGTTATTGTTCAGAATGAGTTTTTGTATTACTATTACTGTATAAAAGAACGGCTTTATACATAAAAAAGAGACAGAGGAGAGAGTATCCAATGGCAGAGGCAACAAAATGGTACGATTCCCATCTGGCAGCATATCGGAATAGTGCCTGTATCCGGAGTGAAGAGGAGTACCGGAGATGGTACAGACGCTCAATTGAAGATCCTGACTCGTTCTGGGCAGAGCAGGCAAGGCTCTTTTTGTCATGGGATAAAGAATGGGATTTTGTACTCCGATATGATTTTGACATTGCAAAGATCGAATGGTTTGGCGGCGGGGTGATCAATGCCGCTTATAACTGCCTCGACCGGCACATGGAAGAGAGAAAGGATAAAACGGCATACTACTGGGTAGGAGACTCTCCCGAAGAGACACGGACTGTTACCTATTCAGAGCTTTATTCCCAGGTCAATCGCCTCGCTGGTCTGCTCAAATCAAAAGGTGTTGCCAAAGGAGATCGGGTAATCCTCTATATGCCGAGAATCGTTGAACTTCCGATTGCGATGCTGGCATGTGCCAGAATCGGAGCGATCCATATCGTGGTGTTCGGCGGGTTCAGTGGAAAAGCGCTGTCCTATCGGATTCAGGATTGTGGAGCACGAGTGATTATCACGACGGATCTCGGCTATCGGGCAGGCAAGCCTGTCGTCTATAAAGAAAACGTTGCCCATGCACTACAAAGCTGCCCTCAGCTCGATACCGTGATTGTGTTGCACAGGGGCGGTATAAAAACTTCCCCTTCGCACCCTCAGGAGGTGGACTGGCATGAGGCGATGGCAGGCCCTGACATATATGTCCCTCCGGAACCGATGGACGCGGAAGATCCGCTTTTTATTCTCTATACCAGCGGTCCGACAGGCAAGCCTGTGGGGATGGTTCATACACACGGGGGGTATCTCCTGTATGCAGCCATGACGACACGGCTGATCTTTGATGTGAAGGAAGATGAGGTGTTCTGGTGCACATCGGACATAGGCTGGATTAACGGACATACCGTTGGCGTCTATGGGACTCTTCTGAACGGTCTCACCGGTGTGATACACGAAGGAGTCCACTGGTATCCTGGAAATGACCGCTACTGGGAGATGATCGAACAATACAGGGTGAATAAGCTCTATACGGCTCCGACCGTGATCCGAAGGCTCGCACAGGCAGGGGATGCACCCATTCAAAAACATGACATATCTTCCCTCAACCTCCTCGGAACCACCGGAGAGGTTCTGAATCCCGAAGCCTGGCAATGGTTTTACCAATCTGTGGGAAAATCACGGTGTCCCTTAGTGGACGCCTATTTTCAGGTCGAAACAGGGGGGCCGATCCTGAGCATGCTTCCAGGGGTTGCGCCGCTCAAACCAGGGTCCTGTTCCCTTCCTTTTTTCGGGATAGATCCTGTGATTTTAGACGATACCGGAGAAGAAGCAAGATTCCCGAACCAGCAAGGAGTCCTGTGCATCCGGAAACCCTGGCCGGGAATGGTCAGGACCATCTACGGAGATCATGAGCTGTTTATTCATACTTATTTCAGCCAGATTCCTGGAATATTTTTTGCGGCTGATGAAGCGAAAAAGGACGAAGACGGATATTTCTGGATCATTGGTCGTGTAGACAACGTGATCAAGGTTTCCGGACACCGGCTTGGCGCACCCGAAATTGAATCTGCACTCACCCTTCACCCTCTGGTGACAGAGGCTGCGGTGGTCGGCTATCCCCGTCCGATTGAAGGACAGGGGATTTATGCGTTTGTGGCAATCCAAAAGGACGTTCCCGTATCAGGATATCTGAAAGCAGAGTTGATCCGTTTAGTCCGGGATGAAATCGGGCCTATTGCCAATATTGACGTAATCCAATGGGCGCCTTCGCTGCCCAAAACACGGAGCGGCAAGATATTGAGGAACATCCTGGATAAAATTGCCTCAGGCAAGTTCGATGATCTCGGCGATACTTCAGCCATCGCCGATCCCTCGGTGATCGAAACACTGGTCAGGGACCGGCTTGCACAGAGTAACGGATGACGGAGCATATCCGCATATCAGCCGTAGACAAGACCGGCTCTCTTTTTGAGGTCAGAAGTTTCAAGCCGGAGGAGAAACCCTTCCTGGAGGAAATGTACGATGCGTTCAACCCCAAGGCGAGTTTCCAGGGGATTCCTCCCGAGGACAGAGGGATCCGCCTGAGATGGATTGCGGGACTGATTCGGGATGGAGAGAGTTTTTTGGCATGGCAGGGAGAAAAGGTGGTCGGTCATGTCGTGATTCTGCCGGATCTTGCCCGATATGATGCTGAGTATCTGATTTTTGTCGGTCAGTCTCACCGTGGACGGGGTGTGGGAAAAGAGCTGACGCACTCCGCGATCCGGAGAGCAAGGGATCTCGGTCTGAAAACAGTCTGGCTGACCGTGAATTCCTATAATTTCAGGGCAATAAAGCTCTATAAAAAAGCGGGCTTTGAACTCCATGAGAATCACATTTTGGCAACAGAACGCGTGATGATCCTCAAATTGTGAGGGACCAAGACATGACGATCAGAGCGGGCATTGTGAGGGATGAAAGATATCTGGAGCATAAGACAGGGATTACTCATCCCGAGCATCCCAGGCGGCTGAAAGCGGTCTATCGCATGCTGGATACGGAGTTTAAGGGATGCTTTCTCCATATTCAACCTGAGTTCGCACCGCTTGAATATCTGGAACTCGTCCACACACCGATGTATATCGAAAAGGTGCTCAAAACCGCCGAATATGACTTTACGCACCTTGCACCCGACACCCCTGCGAGCGCAAAGACCTATCTGGCAGCATGGCTGGCTGCCGGCGGCTGTATTTCCGGCATCGATGCCCTCATTTCCGGAAGGTGTGACGTCTGCTTTGCGCTTGTGCGTCCTCCGGGGCATCACGCCCTGCCGGACCGTGCAGGCGGGTTTTGTATCTTCAACAACCTGGGAATCGCCGCACGGTATGCCATTGAGCGTCACAAATTGAAACGGATTCTGATCATTGACTGGGACATTCACCACGGAAACGGAATCCAGCATCTTTTTTATGGGGTTAAAGAGGTATTATATTTCTCTACCCATGACACCCTTTTATATCCTTACACCGGAAGCTGGGAAGAAACCGGCGAAGGGGAAGGCACAGGGTTTACGGTCAATATTCCCATCCCCCGGGATCTGGAGGACGGAGAATTTCTCTTTCTCTATCAGGAAATCCTCAGACCGGTAGTTCTAAGGTATTGCCCTGAGATGATTCTGGTGGCTGCCGGTTTTGATGCCAATCATGAGGATCCTGTCGGCAGATCCCATATTGCCGAACAGACCTTTGGTTGGCTGACCCACCTGATCCTCGACATAGGTGAAAGACTTGCACATCAAACGGGAATGCCATCCCCCTCAAATTCAAAAGGGTGTATACCGGTTCTCTTCACACTTGAAGGCGGCTATCAGCCCAGAGCGCTTGCCCGATGCATCCGGGAGGTTCTCAAGGCGATCAGGGAGGAGACCCATTCCAAAAACCTTCCGGTGAAGAAGACCTCAAGGGTAGTGAAACTTCTGGAAAAGGCTCGCACGATTCATGCAAAATACAAGGTGTGGACGGATCCGTAAGAGGATAATGGAATATGATCAAAGCCAGAATACCCGCACAGAATCCTGAGGCAAACCTGAAACCCTGCGATCAGTCCAGGATGTCGTTTGCCTGGTCTGAAGTGGAGAAGGAATTCACCTGGCATCAGACCGGTAAGATCAATATCGTGCATGAGGCGATCGACCGGTGGGCTGATGATCCTTGCAAGCAAAAAAATATCGCCCTGATATTTGAAAAAGGAGGGAAGGTCGAGAATTACAGTTTTCTGGACTTGAAGGTGCTTTCATGCCGATGGGCAAATTTACTGCTAGAATACGGGTTTGAGACCGGAGATCGTCTATTCATCTTTCTTCCCTCATGCCCTGAGGTCTATTTTGCCATTCTTGCTTGTGCCCGTTTGGGGATTCTCTTTTGTCCTCTTTTTTCAACCTTAAGCTATGATGAACTGGAGGAACGTCTTCAGAATGCAAAACCCCGCGGCATTCTAACCCATACGGATCTGATCGAGGGGCTCCCTCATGAAGCCATGAAGGAAGTATCACATGTGTTTCTGACAACCGGTCCTTTGTCCGGGCTTTTCCCGGGAGAAGTCCTTGTCAAGGAACTGGTGAACCGGATGCCAACCGATTGTTCCACCAGGTGGATCCGGGGAGATACGCCGCTTTATCTTCTCTATACTTCAGGTTCAACGGGACCTTCGAAAGGCGTAGTGCATGCCCATCACGATATGGTGGGGCACCTGGCGACGTCACGATCTGTTCTCAATCTTCGTGAGGGTACCATATACTGGACCGACAGCGATCCATCATGGGTGACAGGTACAGTGTATGGCATCTTTGGACCGTGGCTCTGCGGTGCGACTTCTGTGGTTCAGGGAGATCCGTTCTCAGCTTCCAACTGGTACCGGACTCTTGAAAGGCACAAGATCTCTGTCTGGTACACAAGACCCCAGAGTCTGAGAAGGCTGATGGAGGCAGGTGAAGATCTGGCAAGCCGCTATGATTTTTCACATCTGAGACATATCGCAGTAGTGGGAGAAGCCCTCGTGCCGGAACTCATTTACTGGGTAAAAAAGAATCTGAAATTGACGCCTCATGACACCTGGTGGATGACAGAAACCGGAATGATCTGTATCGCCAATTTCCCCTGGATGGATATCAAGCCAGGGGCAATGGGAAAGCCTGTACCAGGAACTGGAGCGGCAGTAATTGACGAAAATGGTCAGCCGATGCCGCCGCTGACTCTCGGAGAGCTGGCTTTAAAACCTGACTGTCCATCCATGATGACGCAGATCTGGCAGGATGAAGAGCGTTATCAGGCATATTTCAGGCTGAAGGGATGGTTTTTGACCGGCGACATGGTGATCCGGGATGAAGAAGGTTATTATTACCATCAGGGACGTACGGATGATTTGATGAGAGTAGGGATCAAGTTCATCGGCCCGTATGAGATCGAGCGGGTTCTGTGCAGACACCCGTCGGTAAACGAGGCTGCGGTCATATCTAAAGGACCACGGTCAGGCGAACATTTTCTGAAGGCGTTCATCGTGGTTAAGAAAGGATTTACACCTTCCACACGGCTGAACCAGGAGATCAAGACATATGTGAGAGCCAGCTTTCCTCATGAGATTGTTCTGAGAGAGATCACCTTCCTGGATGAACTTCCCAGAACGCGGTCCGGGAAACTGCTTCGCAGGATTTTGAGAACATGGGATCTCGGTCTGCCGGTTGGTGACCCGTCGAAAATAAAGGATCATATATGAGCAAGGCAGAATGCACTTATATCTTCCTCTTTTTTCCTCACTATCTGCTAAAATAGCGAATGAGGCTCTTGATGCATATCTGTTGCGCGAACTGCAGTCTCTATCCAATGAAGAGTCTCCTCTCAAAAGGGATCGAAGCGAGGGGCCTCTGGTTCAATCCGAACATCCATCCCATCCGTGAGTACCAGTTACGTCTCGATACGCTCCAGGGGCTCCAGAGGCTCTGGGGTCTCGACATCGAATATATCGACCATCCCAGGATAAGGGATTTTGTTTCAACGGTCAGGGCGCATAGAGAAGAGAGATGCTCCCTATGCTACTCCATGCGACTCGAGGAGACGGCGAAGACCGCGAGGAAGATGAACCTCGACGGATTTACGACCACCCTCCTCGTGAGCCCTTACCAGAGGTTCGATATGATCGTGAGTGTCGGGAGAGAGATGGAGAAGAGGTATTGCATACCCTTTTATGCGGAGGATTTCAGAGTGGGCTACAAGGGGAGTATTCGCTTGTCGAGGGAGCTGAACCTTTACAGGCAGAACTATTGCGGTTGCATCTTCTCGAAGAGAGAGCGGCTTGCCGAGAAAAAGAATGCCCATGGGTGACGTCATTCATTCTCTCGGAAAGATTCTCATCATCATCGGTATCATCACCGTTGCTATCGGAGGACTGCTCCTCCTTTCGTGGAAGATTCCCTGGATCGGGAGGCTGCCCGGTGACATCATCATCGAGCGGAAGCATTTTACCCTCTACTTCCCCCTTGCCACGAGCATCCTCATCAGCATCATTCTCATTCTTATCCTATCGTTAATCGGGAGGAGGTAAAGGCATGTTGCATGTAATTTCCGTAATTTCATTGTTCCTCTTATGGTCCCTTACCATGTATCCGGCCTTCGCATCTGCGGATATCTGCCCGAAGATCAAGGTCCTCATCCTTGACGGCACCCACACGGTGATCCCCCAAAGGGACGAGGCTATCGAGAATATCGGCAGCATGAAAGGGGAGCTCTTCGTGAACGGTTCCCACTATACGGGCGACATTGAGGTATGGAAGGGAGAAAATGGGCTCTATCTCATCAATGAGCTCCCCCTCGAGCAGTATGTGGAGAGTGTCGTCGCTGCAGAGGTCGGCACGAATTGGGAGAACGAGGCCCTTAAGGCTCAGGCAGTAATATCGAGGACTTATGCCGTTTCCAGGATGCTTGCAAACGGTCACCAGAAATTCCACATCACCTCGACCGTGCTGCACCAGGTATATAAGGGAAACCAGTCACAGATGCAGATAACCCATGCGGTGAGCGGTACTGCCGGGGAGATACTCACATACAATGGCAAATCGATAGAGGCCTTCTACCATTCCACGAGCGGGGGCATGACGGAAGACCCTGAAGATGTTTTCGGAAAGAGCTATCCCTACCTAAAGCCAG
>Ga0315295_10005861_pt1 | contig 10502 bp, 8 predicted proteins | sample YL17G14_0_MG_FD_204453 | JGI IMG/M metagenome (GOLD analysis project Ga0315295, IMG submission 204453) | Sediment microbial communities from Yellowstone Lake, YNP, Wyoming, USA - YL17G14_0 | ecosystem: Environmental > Aquatic > Freshwater > Lake > Sediment | place: USA: Wyoming | collected...
CAGCAACCTGCCGTTCTCAAAGTGGGAGGTTATCTTCAAGGACCCAATGACCACGGCAGCCGCAATAGACCGGCTTGTGCACCACAGCGTCGTCCTGGAGCTGAATGTGCCCAGCTACCGGGCCGAAGAGGCCAAAAAGAGAAGAAAACAAGACACGTAGTGTCCAGAATCCTGCCCCCTATAGGGGGCATCCCAAAGGAGCTTATACTATACGAAGGATGTTACCAGTAAACGGTAGAAACAGTTGTCGCCAAAGGGAATTTATACTTGACGCCAGACAGACGGCAGATCCGTTGGAACCGTAGCCGCCGCCGATACGGTGTTTGGACGATTCGCCGTGGGCGTGAATAGAAACACAAGCACCTGGTTCGCCGGCAGCGTTGATGACGTTCGCATTTATGACCGGGCACTGAGCCCGGCTGAAATACAAGCGCTGGCTCCGTTTGGCGAGGCCACTCTGCTGTCACCCGCGGGCGGTGCGATGGTCTATATCCCCTTGCCTGGGCCTTTTGCGCCTTCGGTTGAGAAGCTCGTGGTGGACAAAGTGCACGAGCAAGTACGTAAAGTGCGGGCACTGAAGAGTAACTGAGGGAAGCTCAATTTGGGGTTCCGCGCCAACCGCCAGGAATCATGAAAGGTCTGCGACATCACCTATCGTATTGATTACATACTGTATCTCGTTGTCCTTCAATGTGGGATAGATGGGAATCGACACATTATGTTTATATGCTCTTTCGGTATTTGGATAGTCTTCCGCGTCCAGACTCAGATAGTGATGTAATGGTCTAAAAACGGGTCTCCTGCACTCTACGCCTTTCTTGGATACTTTTTCAATGTACTCGTTTGCATCTCTCGCTTCGATTATGTACCTAAAATAGATACTTCTCTTCGCTCTGGATGGAATTCCAATACCATTCACATTGCGGAAGCTGCTGTCATATCTGCCGGCTATCTCTCTTCGTTTGGCAATAAAACTATCCAGCATATACAGTTGACTTCTTCCAAGCGCAGCCTGGAAGTCAGTCAACCTGAAGTTAAAACTGCGACCATATTCTTCTCTGTTATCATATTGCATGAAGTCTCTCAGAGTATTGAGCGTTTCCTGTGAGCTTGATAAGATCATGCCGCCATGCCCGGCAGTCAGCACCTTGGTTGCGTAAAAAGAGAATATTGAAAGCTGGGAAAAACCTCCGACCTTTCTATCACTCAGAGTGGCGCCAACGGATAATGCACAATCTTCTATGACAGGTAAGCCCAAGCCAATTATATCCTCGACATTTCCAATTGGATCACCAAACATGTGGGGGGCAATGATCGCTTTGCTCCTGTAACTGACGGCCTTCTCAACTTCGCTTAGGGAGATATTATAATCATACTCATTGATATCCACTATCCTCGGCTTGAGTTGAGCGGCATATACTGCGCTCAGAAGGGCGGTACAGGTGTAACTTGGAATTATGACCTCATCTTTGTCGTTATGCCCCAAAGACAGCAATGCCAAGTGCAACGCGTTAGTGCCGGAATTAGTAGCTACGCCGCCTTTATGGCCGATATAGGAGGATAGTTCCTTCTCAAACAAAGCAACTTGAGAACAGTCCGCCAATTGTCCCGAAGCCAATACTTCGCTCACTGCGCTGATGTCTTGAGTTTCGATAGTCGGCTTTGAATGTGGGATATGCCTGATTTTCATTTCCGCCTTGTTCCGTGCCTCTTATCCCGTTTTGCGGCCTTCGTCTGTCTTCAATTCACACAGATACCTTTCAACGCCATCGAGCGATACCTCTCTTGCCGTATAGATAACGTCGTTTCTCCGATAAAGAGCATTCGCACGTTCGTTGTTCAGTCTGACTTTGAAATGCATTGTTTTTATCTTATTCTCTCTGCATTTTTCTCTTGCCTCTCTTAAGAGCAAGGAGCCTATTCCCAATCGTTGATAATCACTATCAACCAGTATTTTGTGCAGATATGCCTGCCCTTGACCTGTTTGGGATACAATAGTGTATCCTACAGGTTTCCCATTGAGGCTTACATAGCTGCTGAGTTTCCATTTTTGGGGGGCTTTCAGCATAAAGTGTTTCTTTGTCCAGGGCTGTTCTCCTAAAGCGGCCCATTCCTTTTCCAGGTACAAGAAGGCATCGAGGTGTTTTCTCGTGTATCTCTTGGTAAGTCGTCTCGGCCGCATGTTGGCTCTGCTGCTGTTTTCCCAGTTGTTCTTCCATTTCCCCGTTCTTCCTGACAACTTTTCTATGGTTGTCTTCATCCCGGCATATAAACAAACGATGCTGCCGAAGTATTTGTAAGCATAGATATCCGGAAGATGGTTCACGGCATGCCAAAAACCTTGTTGGTGGAGAAACAAGAAGGGGATGGACAAGAGAAAGTCGGCGATAAGAATACCTTTGGCAAGAGCGGGATAATACAAGGCTATCACGGGCAGGGAGGCGATAGTCACAGAATAAGGAATCGCTTCAAGGCACCCCGGCAAGATTGTGGAATATAACAGCGCCTTTGACTTGTTGAGTTCTCGAAACCCGTGTGTGAAGAGACTCTGATAAGTCCCGGAAAACCACCTTACGTGCCTCCTCCAGCATCCTCTGAGAGATTCAGGATCGCTGCCGACGGCTCTTGCCTTGTCATTATAGCCAACTGTGTACCCCCTTTCCTGAAGGAGCCACGTATAATCCGTGTCTTCCGTCAAGGTTCTCTCAGGAATAGGAATTTGCTGCAGAACGTTTCTTTTGTACAGGCACAGCGCGCCGCAGACGACGAAAACCGCCTTTCTGATGGCCTGAGCTCTTTTACGAAAACTGAAGACGCTGTTTATCCAGGACATACCTTCGTGAAGCATCCTGGCGACATAGGAAGACGGCTTTCTTGTATACCCAAATCCTGTGACAACCTCGGCGTCGTATGAAGCCTTGACAAGTTCTTCCAAACACGTCGGTTCCAGTTTTACATCCCCGTCGACGACCAACACAAACTCTCCCAGTTCACGAGCCCTCTCGGCAACCAAGGCATTGATATTTCCAGCCTTGCCAAGCTTCTCGTTTCTTCTCACATGGTGCACAATGTCGCGTTCGTCATCCAACTGCCTGCATACTTGCTCCGTTCTGTCCGTAGAAAGATCATCTAAGAGATATATGTCTCGCACAGGATACGTCTGCTTCATGACGCTATCGACGGTGGAAACAATCTTCTCTGCCTCGTTAAATATCGGAATCAGAACGCTTACACTTCTATTTGGTGTATTCGCTGCGAGTTCGTCGTTGGTCGCAGAGCCGTCTGCAAATGCACGGTTACCAAGTCCTCGTCTTAGTCTTGAGTAACTAAGAGTTGCAAGGTCAATGACCATACTGATGGGCGGCAGGAACATTTTCTGTGGTATAGCTGGTATGGCAAAAAGTCTTTGTCGGTAAGGGGATCCTCCAGCGTGTGCGTCATTGCGGCGGCATTGCTGAGGCTGTCGTTTCTATTGAGATGTGCGGCCTGCTCACCACTTTGGCAGGAATGCCTTGTGCATGTATTGTATGTCTCGTCTGTCTGCGTCGTAGTCGTCTGGATTAAGGCCCCACGCCTGCTGCTCGAAGAGTATTTCTGTGGATTTGCTGAGCCATTTGTGTGATTCGACGTGGCTGTCAGCAAAACCGAGCGAACTGCCGCCGGCATGCCATATTACCAGAGGGTCCACCCAGGACAGTCCCATGACGTCCATGACCCATGAGCCCATGTTCCATCCCCTCGAGTCGGTATTCTCCAGAAAGACGACCTTTGTGGCCGGGCGGTTTATCTGCGTTCGCTTCGTGACCGCCAAGTCGGGATACCCTCCCCGTGACTTCGGAACGGCGTATTCTCCGTTCATCAAACCTGTAATTGAATAACTGCGGTAACCGCCGCCAAATTTCTTTTCCTTGGCGCCTTTACAATGGTATAGCTTTATGTCTTTCACATAGGGATAAAGATGCCCTCCTACTATACCCCTGACTTCCTGCTCCAGAGTGGGAACCTGGTCGTCGGGCAGCACTGTACCATCCTCCTCTTGCGGCGGTGTGACCCAGCTATAGCTCCAGGGAGAGTCCTTGGGTATCCTCTTGTTGGTGTTGCCGCCAACCAGACCGTCGTCATTATCATCTGCATAGGCATGATGAGCCATCAAGAACTGGTTCAGTTGGGCCTGGCAAACCATGCCGTGGGCCTTTGACTTTGCGAGAGTAAGGCTCGGCATTAGAACAGCCAGCAACAAAGCTATGATGGCTATGACCACCAGAAGTTCGACCAGCGTAAAACCAGTCTTCTCAGACACAAAACCTCCTTGGCCGGCTGGCAACCTGGCGTATCCAACAAATATCATTCTGCCGATTCGCAGACCTTTAGGCCACTTCCACACGTGAAGCCACGGTTGCATCTTCAAGATAGTGTCTGTCCGTCCGTTCCTTGCGAAAGATATTTCCAACATTAAACAGAGCATCTATTGCTGCCAGATTAGGAACGAATCCGGCGTACCTTTGGGGATACACCGGATGGGTGAACGACTGGAATTGCAGACCTACGCCCGCTGCGCTGAATGAGTCGTGATTCAGATAGGCTCTGCCTCCAACACCGGACAAATATACATCTGCATCAAGAGCTTTAGCGATCCTCACCAAGTCTTCGCTGGCGTCGTTTGTCTTGTCATAGTCTAATTGACTGGCGTAGACTATTTCTGTGTTTATGTCAAAACAGCGTTTCAAGAACTTTATGATCTCCATATTGAGATCGATGAGTTTCTCCGTCTTGACGCGGAGTATCGCTTCAAGTTCGGGATAATACTTGCTGAAAAATGGTGCTGTCTCATAGCTACTCTTGATTTGTCTTAGCATAAAGATATTCCAGGGAACATTCTTATCCTTGACTTCGTTTCGGACAGTTATCTGTCGTAAGTGTTTTTGTTCTTTCGTCACGGGAACTCTTATCCATTTGCATTGCGGCTCATTGTTGCGGGGGCCATTTATTCTGATTCTGTTTCTGTGGTGATAATCTCTCTCTGCAAATTGCACTTCATCCCTTATCACAAACACATCTGATTTGTCCATTTTGTCGAAGAAACCAAGGTATGGTAGGAAGTTCGGTTGATGAGCTGAGACAATTTTTTCCATCTTGGCACCTCCCTGAAAACGTTTCTAAACCTTGCATGCTATTTCCAGAAAGACTGATATACCGAAAAGGCCTCCAGCTTAGTGTCACCGTCCATGTGATGGAATCCCGCCCAGGCCTCGGCGGTTTTAGTTACCTGCGTATGAGACATAAAATCCTTGTCCCTTTGGCTTGAGTGGGCTCCCAAAGCAAGTATTTTCTTTTCGAACTCTTCCTGGCCCAGTTGTACAAAGAAGGTCGGCGTAAGCTGGTTGGGAATTGTTGAAGCGGTTTGATAGAACAGGATAGCGGCGTGAGTTCCTCTCGCGGCTGAAAGTGTGGCGTCATGCGTCTGTCTATGGTCATCGTGCAAATCTCTCGGCGCGTGCGTCAAGATGATGTCGGGCTTGACCAGGTCAATTAGGTCTTCAAGGAATGCAATCAGCGCATGCCCTGCATTGGCCAACTCACAGTCCTTGAAACCGCCAAGATGCAGATGTTCTTGTGCCGCTTTGTCGGTCGCAGTCCCGAGAAGGATTCTCACCGCCTGAAGAGCTTCTTTTGCCCTATCGTCTTCCTGGAACACCTTGCCTTTTTTCCAGTGATGAGTCCCATACGTCATGATGGCGAGGTGAACTTTCGCTTTGCAGTCTCTTACCAGACGCGAAATAAAACCTCCGCATCCTAATTCGATATCGTCAGGATGTGCCCCTATGGACAAAACCGTTGGCCTATGAGTTCGCGGCATGATAATCATATCGGTAACCTTTCCGAATCCTTTCTCAGTTACACAGTTAGTACGAAAGTCGCTGCAAAAGGCCGAGGGAGAAGCCTTATCCGCACGTCGGTTTCGTGCACCGGCACTTCTGACTCTCGCAGAACAGTATGCACGAACACCCCATTAGTGTCTCAAGTCGTAGACCTCTGCGGCTTTGAGAAGTTGAATCCTCGGTTCCTTCTTAGCCATGGTCAGGAGCGACGTGTAAATGCCAAACTTCTTTTCGTCTATTATAGATGATGTTTCTGAAGTTCTAAAATCCTGCTGATGGCACAGGAGCGGAACAACTTTTACGCCATTGATGTAGAGTAGCTGGTCATGGTTAAAGTCCAGGATTTCCTGGATGACCTGTTCCGGTTCCTTGAAATCTTCGTCGGGCCCAGCCTGGCTGGTAGTCGTCAAACTGACGCTATACTGTGTTATGTCAAAATCAGGCAGCGTGCTAATATACCCATGCTCGCTGTCGCCAAGCTCCAGACATAACTTGAATCCCACCGCGCGGGCTGCATCTCTGATGGTCTCAGTGAATCTCATCATTTGCTGGTTGTAGCTTACGGGCACTGCGATGTCCGAATATCCCATCGCTTCTAATTCAGTGATGAACTTGTTCCGCCAGGCCTCGAGTGCTTGACGTGCTTCCGAAAGCGACATCTGGTCAAGGTCTCGTCCCTGGTACTGACCTTCACCCTTAAGAATGAGCTGAATGTTCTTACTCGCGTACATATCAGCAATGATTTTGTTGAACTCGGGACTATTCATTGTTTCCGGGTAGAAGGCAAAGCTGCCCGGTATTGAGTTGCGGTCGTGCCATCGTCTCAACCTATCATAGAAAGCGAACCACTCGGGGTCTACGCCGCCGTCAATATCATCTACATGAGGTACGACGTACACCAGCGGTGGGCCCTGCGTCTTGGGATGCAAGTACACGACCGCTGCTACGGCCACTGCGGCGATTGCGCATACAATACAAGATGCCACCAGTGCTATTCGGCGTATGCGTTTCCTGGCACTGGAAGCATGCGGCGGCGCCAAATCGCTCTTCGGCCCTTCCGGAAGGGTTTTGCCCTTCTGGATTCCCTCGGGTTTCGCGGAAGCCTTCTCAATTCTAAAGCGTTGCTTGCAGGCCGGACAAGTTGCCGGCCTGCCTGTGAAGTTGTCATCGACTCGCATCCTGTGCCCGCAATGTGGACATACACTAACCATAATAAGATCCTCCTAAGACCTGCGTCTTGATACCTGTGACTTAGCTATTGACTGGGTTTCTGCACGGTACGGCACTCGAAATCGGGCGGCATGGGCGCTCGTCCGAAATCCGCCCTACAGCAAAGCTATAGACCCGCCAGCCAATAGCCGCAGAAAACAGCCATGTCATGCTGATTGATAACGTTATCTCTTGGCGTGGAAATATCACAAACCTGGTTCCAGTTGTCATCGTTGGGATGGCTTTGCCACGCGAACCCTAAAATGGAAAAATCGCTCAAGTCAACACGGTAGTCGCCGTTGAAATTCGCCGGCGAGGTGGCGACGATCGTGTCCCTGATCGCGGTCAAGAGGGAACTGCCGCCGGCTGCATCCTGCGATAGTTCCCAGGTCATGACGCCGCGATAACCGTTGTCGAGTACATACTGTGTTTTCTGTTTAATTGTGTTGATTCCGTTGAAGCCGATGCCGGCCACATAATCCACTTCAGGTCCGGGATGATAGAACTCAACGATTAGCTTATATGTGCAGCTTGCGCCGGCTGCCGTCTTTCCGTAGAAGGGCACGCCCAGCACCGCTTTTTCGCGGGGGGCGCCATAGTTCTCCCAGTGGTCAAGGGCTGATACGGCAGAATCAAAAGTGGAATGATGTGGCGGCGTATTATCGTATGCCATGATGTTCAGCCAGTCGACAAGAGCGATGGTCTCCGGCGTAATCTCATCACCATAAGCACATACCGAAACTGTCAGGCCCAAGCCCAAAGACTCAAACTCATCATGGACTTGTCCCACCAATAGCGAATAGTTGGTCTTGTCCGTTTCCGTCGAGACCGGTTCCCAATCCAAATCCGCTCCGTCGAGGTTATAGTCCAGACAATACTGCGCCAGGCGTGCGGCGAAGTTGATGCGTGCGTACGGGTTGGCGGCCATGGCGCTGAAATGTTCAGAGGCCCCCCATCCTCCGACTGTGATGAACGTTTTGACACCGTGGGCGTCCGCGCGAGCAACCAGTTCCTGGAGGTCAGCCACATCGACGCTAATTTCATCCAAATCACCATTAGCCATCGGTGACAATGAGAAATACCCTATATGGCTCAGTTTGTCGTAGGGAATACTGGCTATCGGCAGCCTGTCCACGGCGTAGTGCGGGTAATGGCCAACAACAATGGGCCAAGAGCGGTCGAAAGAATCCGGCTCAACGCCATCGGCAGCGCCGGCGCCTACCGCAAGTATGACCATGCTCGCCGCTCCCATTAGCATGATGAGCATTCCGTTGAACATGAGTATCGTCTCATTTATTGACGGGCACCAGTGTCTGGATCGTAAGAGCCTGCCACCTCTGCATTAAGTGGTCCGAGAAACTTGGACTGTTGTACAAATACGTGCATTCCCTGCGGGATTCACTGAAGTATGACCCTGATATCATCACTTCCGGATGGCTTGACATTAAACAATATATGGTCATCACTGTTTTTCCACGATGTCTCAATCCCATTCACCAGAACCGTGTTCACATCAGCAGGACTCACCCAGACCTTTATTGTTAATTCCTGGTTGTAGAGCCTGGGGTCAAGACTGCTCTGGAGCACACAACTGATTTCCGAATCTGTCCGCACAATATCCATTATGCGTGAATTCTGCCTTTCTTTGATGTATTTCGCGACCTTGCCTACCGGAGCCACCCACAGGCGCTTTTCTGCCAGGTAACTTATTGCGCCGTCGTCGTTACAATCGTTGTGGAACACAAAGTTCACCCATAAGCCGTTCGCTTCCGCTTCATCGGCCTTGTCGAAATAATCGGGAGGGTCATAGTTTGGATCGATGTGGTAGTGGGGAGTATTCAGACTTTTTAGATACATAAAATCTATTGGATTTTTGTCTTCGAGTTCGTTGGTATGATAGCCCCTTGCGGAAAGATAATATTCACTGGCAATGGCTCTGCACTCATCGGAGGCGTCTCCGCTCGGCCAGGCAAAGGACGTAAGCTCCTCTTGTGGTATGCCCAAATTCATCAGTATGTCATTTCTATTCGACGACAGCTCCCATCGAAGCGCTGATTCGTCGAGTATGTAGCAGCTCTTGTGAGTGGTGGTGTGGCCCCCTATTTCATGACCTTCAGCATAGATAGATTTCCACATGCCCCACTCGCGTTGAGAGAACGTATCTGTCCAGGACAAGTAGTAAGTGCCGTCAAAACCGTTCTCATTCAAGATATCCCTGCAAGAACGGTAGCTGTCATCTATTGACACCGATGCTGCTCCAGCCTCATCTCCCTGCCAATCGCATATTTCTATTTGGAGTCGTGGTCTGGGTACGATTGAGTATCCGTCCGAGAGCCAGGTATCCGCGAGAATCGCAAAGTCCGCTATGTTAACGATGTCATTGCCGTCCTGGTCGCAGATGTCATTGTAGTCAGGACTGATGGGATTAGACAGCCAGGCGGCAGCCAGCTCCGCATAGTCGAGGAAGTTCACCGTATTGTCGCCGTTGTAATCGCCGGCACAGGACAGGCTGATGAGAATATCATCCAGGCATAAGCCGGAGCCCTCGAAATAACGGTCCGTTGTACAATAGAACCTCAACTGAAAATAACTCTTGCCATCGGCGACACTGCTCAAATTCCTGGTGTACTTGCTCCAGTCATTCGAGTCAACTTCATAGGAGCCGCCAAATTCCGCAAAAGTCTTCCATTCACCTGTCGGGGCGTCCTTATATTGGTAATAGCAGAGATCATAACCCTCGCCTTCGATTTCCATGAAACTCCACAGTTCAAGGTAGACGTTTGTGCATCTGCTGAAATCATAGATGGGCGATTCCAAGCTGTTTGTGTATTGCGACTCGTCCGGCACCATATACCCGTCCAGATTTGTGCACGCAGCATTTACGCCTTCAGCAGAATGGTCTTCCAAGGGGCCTGTTCCGAAGCACTCCGAGTCCGGGTCACAATCGCCTTCATTGGGTTCAAAAGGCTGTGGTATTCCAATCTCAAACCGACCTTGTCCGGCACCACCAGCGATCCATCCGTGGTCATCCCCTTCAAAATCGGTGAGTATCTTCGTCGGATTATGCAAAGTCCTGCGTCTTAAATCATAGACCTCTTTGGGCAGCAACAGTTGAATCCGGGGATCAGCGTTGGCCATAGCCAAAAGCGATGTATAGATGTTCCACTTGTGTGTGTCTAAAGCCGACGATTCTTCTGAAATCCTGAAATCCTGCTGATGGCACAGGAGCGGGACGACTTTTATGCCGTCAATATACAGCATACGCTCGTTTTCGAATTCCAGGAGTTCCCCAATGACCTCGTTCGGTTCTTTGAATACTTGATCAGGCCCGGGCTTGCCGCTTCTGGTCAAGGGGACGCTGTATTGCGTTATATCGAAATCCGGCAGTCCGTCAACATATCCGTATTCACTTGT
>Ga0315295_10005864_pt1 | contig 10500 bp, 7 predicted proteins | sample YL17G14_0_MG_FD_204453 | JGI IMG/M metagenome (GOLD analysis project Ga0315295, IMG submission 204453) | Sediment microbial communities from Yellowstone Lake, YNP, Wyoming, USA - YL17G14_0 | ecosystem: Environmental > Aquatic > Freshwater > Lake > Sediment | place: USA: Wyoming | collected...
CGGTGCGGCCCTGGGCGTCGGTCAGGCGGCCGTCGTCGAGGATCTGGAGGAGGACGTTGAAGACGTCCAGGTGGGCCTTCTCGATCTCATCGAAGAGGATGACGCTGTAGGGTTTCCTCCGCACGGCCTCCGTAAGCTGCCCGCCTTCTTCGTAGCCCACGTAGCCTGGCGGGGCGCCGACAAGGCGCGAAACGGTATGCCGCTCCTGGTACTCGCTCATGTCGATGCGGACCATGGCCTCTTCGCTGTCGAAGAGGGCCTCGGCGAGGGCCCTCGCGAGTTCCGTCTTGCCGACGCCCGTGGGTCCGAGGAAGATGAACGACCCGATCGGCCGCCGCGGGTCCTTGATGCCGCTGCGGGCCCGGATGACCGCATCGGCCACGAGGCGCACAGCCTCGTCCTGGCCGATGACGCGGCGGTGCAGCACTTCGTCCAGGCGCAGAAGCTTCTCGCGCTCGCCCTCCACGAGGCGCGCCAGGGGGATGCCGGTCCACTTCGAGACGATCTCGGCGATCTCCTCCTCCGTCACTTCCTCGCGCAAGAGGCGGCCCGCGCCGTGTTTCTCGGCCAGGCGCTCCTCTTCGGCCTTGAGCTTCCGCTCCAGTTCGGGCAGGCGTCCGTGTCGCAACTCGGCCGCGCGGTTGAGGTCGTACGCCCGCTGGGCTTCCTCGGCCTGCTGGCGGACCTGCTCGATCTCGCCGCGCAGGGCTTGGACCTTGTGGATGGACTCTTTCTCGGCGTCCCACTGGGCCCGCATGGCCTGGGTCTTGGCCTTGAGGTCGGCCAGTTCGTTACGCAGGGCCTCCAGCCGCTCCTTGGAGGCCTTGTCCTTCTCCTTCTTCAGTGCGGCCTCTTCGACCTCGAGCTGCGTGACGCGGCGGTTGGCCTCGTCCAGTTCGGCGGGCATCGAATCGATCTCGGTGCGGATCATCGCGCACGCCTCGTCCACGAGGTCGATCGCCTTGTCGGGCAGGAAACGGTCGGAGATGTAGCGGTTCGAGAGCACGGCCGCCGCCACGAGCGAGGTGTCCTTGATCTTCACGCCGTGGTGCACCTCGAACCGCTCGCGCAGGCCGCGCAGGATGGAGATGGTGTCTTCGACGGTCGGCGGCTCAACGAGGACCGGCTGGAACCGGCGCTCCAGGGCCGCGTCCTTTTCGAGGTTCTTGCGGTACTCGTCCAGCGTGGTGGCGCCGATGCAGTGCAGTTCGCCGCGCGCGAGCATGGGCTTGAGCATGTTGCCGGCGTCGATGGCGCCCTCGGCCTTGCCCGCGCCGACGATGGTGTGCAACTCGTCGATGAAGAGGATGACCTGCCCTGCGGACTGCTTGATCTCGGCCAGCACGGCCTTGAGGCGTTCCTCGAACTCGCCGCGGTACTTCGCCCCGGCCACGAGCGAGCCCATGTCGAGGGCGAAGATGGTTTTGTCCTTCAGGCCCTCGGGCACGTCGCCGCGCACGATCCGCTGCGCGAGGCCCTCGACGATGGCCGTCTTGCCGACGCCCGGCTCGCCGATGAGGACGGGGTTGTTCTTGGTCTTGCGCGAGAGGATGCGTATGACGCGGCGGATTTCGCCGTCGCGGCCGATGACGGGGTCGAGGCGGCCGGCCCTCGCCTCGCTCACGAGGTCGCGGCCGTAGCGCTGGAGGGCCTCGTACGTGCCCTCGGGCGTGGCGCTGGAGACCCGCGAACTGCCGCGCACCTCGGCGAGGGCCTTGAGGAACCGCTCGCGCGTGACGGCGAACTCTTTGAAAACCCTGCCGGCGGCTGTGGCTGTCCCCTCGCGGAGCATCGCCAGGACGATGTGCTCGACCGAGACGTATTCGTCCTTCAGGTGCTTGGCCTCGTCTTCGGCCCGCACGAGGACTTCGCTGAGACGCCGCGTGAGGTAGACCTTGCCGGGCTCGGCGCCGGGGCCGCTCGTCTGGGGTCGGCGCGCGAGGTCGCGCTCAAGTTCGGCCAGGAATGCCTCAGCGTGAACGTCCATTTTGCCGAAGAGACGCGGCAGGAGGCCCTCGGGTTGCGCCACGAGCGCCGCCAGGAGGTGTTCGACGTCCACCTCCTGGTGGCTGCTGCGCACCGCCCGGTTCTGGGCATCGTTCAGGGCTTCCTGGCATTTCTGGGTTAGGCGGTTGAGGTCCATGCTGCAAGCCTCCTGGCGGCCATGTTCCGTGGTCGCCAAATTGAACTGGATCGCACGGCGGGCAGTTCTGCCCGCTGCACGAAAAAGCCGAAATAGCACCGTTGCACTAGTGGAAAGCAAGGGGCGTGCCAGAGGCATGCCGCATCGTAAGTCCTGCCCTGACAAGGCGTTAGTATCGCCCGTGGCGTTTCAACACGCCGCATCTGGTATGCCGCCTGCCATTTTGGCATGTTCCGTGGGTTGCCTGGGTGGTTCCTGGCGGCAAGACGTTTGTAAGGCGAATAAGCTTAAGTCCCCCGTACTATTACCGATAACGGATACTAGGCAGCCCATCGTGCGCCCCGCCGGGCATGGTGGCTGATCGCGAAGATCAGGGAACACCCCTACGTTCCTGCCTGGTGACGCGACGTTTTAGTTCAAGATGCATGAGACTATTCGCTGGCAGGTTAGTACCGCAAGGAAGAAAACGTCAATCCGACCACAGGGGTGCTGTTTTTTTGGCCGTGCATGTAAAGATGCAAGGTGTGGGGGCTATGGGAGTAGGAGGATGTCTGGGCAAGGCCTGGCCGATTTACAGTAGTAATAGCGGCCTCAGGCCAAGAAGAAAGGAACGGTTATGATGAGGAATCTACGCTTTGCAGTTCTTGCCGTTTGTCTGCTGGTGCCATCGATGGCTTTGGCCGGCGGGTCCGGGACGAATACCACCGTCACCGTGAACGCCACGGTGGAGCAGTTCTTTGAGTGGACGGACATTAACCCGTCGATCACGATCGCGGCGCCCTTCACCGCAAGCGCCCAGGCCAAGGATTCTGATGTGCTCCTGACCGTCTGGACAAACGTGGGCGCCACCATCACGCCGACCACCGCCGACGGCAAGTTAGGCGTCCTTACAAGCGATCACGATACCCTCACCACTGAGTATCAGATGACGGGCGCCGATCTGGTGACGCCGGACGCCGCTTGGAAGAGTTCCGGCGCGGCCGGGACCTTCAACACCGGCGGCAACAGCTATACAGTGAAGTTGGTGGACACCACCGGCATCTACACCATGACGATGAAGGCCCAGGCCACCACCTCTGCCACCAAGGCCAACGATGCGGGCGCTTACAGTTGCCAGGTGGTCCTGACGGCTAGCTGGTCGTGATCCGTCTGGATGATCCTCTGGCGATGTGGGGTACGCCGCCCGCTTCGCCACGGGACTGCCGGGGTCTGAGGGGACCTGAAAGTGCCGTATGCTCGACGCCAGGAATCGCGGTTGGATAAGGCGGCACCACGAGCAAGCCCTGGGGCCTCCACCGAACGGGCGGTCGCAGTCGGTGCGCGAGGTGTGCCTGGGGATTCTGGGGTGTCTTCTGATTCTAGGCGTGCCCTGCCTTCATGCCTGGGCGGTGGCCGAATGGGCCCAAGCCAATTACTCCGTTACCATCGCTTCTCCGCTTATCAAGGCCGGGGACGTGCAATCCGGCTCGGCGGTCCTGACACTTAACCACGACGGGCCGGTGACAATCCAGGCCTCGGCGGCCTCCTCGGGGAGCGAGGTCCTTAAGTCCCCGACCAATGACACGTTGACGACTAGTTACAAACTGACGGGCCCTGCGCTGAGCAACCCGGACGCTGACTGGGTTCCTTCGGCCACCTTCATCGCGCCGGCGACGTCCTACAGCATTCCGGGCATAGGCCCCGCCTCGCAGGTCACTCTCTGGGCCCGAGCCCAGACTGCCGCGGCGCGCGCGAACGACAGCGGAAGCTATACGGCCTCGGTGATTCTGACGGCCTCCTGGTAAGGGAAGAAAACCATGTGGGAGAACAGAACACACATCGTCATGGCAGGGCTGGCACTGGCCGGCGCCCTGGCGATTCTCACCGGTTCGGCAAACGCAGGTCTGGGGGTGGCCCCGCTGAAACAAGAACTCAGCGTCAAGCCCGGCGAGACGGCCAAGTTCTACATTTCAATTATCAATAAGATGCGAGGCCGGGAGGACACGGCCCAGTCTGCGCGGCTGGAAATCATGGATTTCGAGGCCACCGAGGACGGGGGACTCGTTTTCAAGGAGCCTTCCGTGGGCCCGGCCTCCGCCAGCACGTGGATCACGCTCGGGAAACCCGAGGTGACCCTGGATCCCGGCAAGGACGAGCGGATTGAGTGCACCGTGAAGGTTCCCTACTCGGCCGCCGGCGAGTATTACTCCGCCATCATGGTGACGCTCGGCCAGAAGGGCAGGACCGAAACAGGGGTCGGCTTGTCGCTTCGCATCGCCTCCGGCGTGTTTATCACCGTCGTGGGGCAGACGTTTCCCAGGCAGGCGAAGATCGAGAAATGCGAGTTTGTATGGCCCCCCGTCACCTCGCTTTCCGACCTGCCCAAGGAAGGCCAACCGGCCTGGCCCGAGGCGACAGTCGTGCTGAAAAACGTCGGCAGGAGCCGGTTTGAGGGCTTTGGGACACTGGAACTCGTCGACGCCAACGGGCGGCCTCTGTTCAGGAAGCCCTTACTCAGCAAGAGGCCGCTGGTGTTCGGGGGCGACTCGCGTATCTTCAAGTGCGCCCTGGACAAGGCGCTGCCCGCCGGAGAGTACAAGGCCAGGGTCACTTTCGATTACCAGTCGCAGTGGGCCAAGGCCTACAGCGTAGCCCCGCTGACGATCTCCTCCGACCAGGCGGCCATATTGGCCCTTCGGGTCCAGGAGGCTGCGCCGTCCAGGGCCGCTTCGGCGCAACCGACGATCAGGATTTCGCCGGACAAGTTGATCGCGAAGGTCGCAGCCGGCGGCAACCGGTCCCTGGGCCTGTCGGTTCGGAACACCGGGCAGGACCTCCTGCGCTGCACCGCTACGCTGGTCAACGAAGAGGAGGCGTCGATTCCGGACGGTTGGATCGCGCCGGCGGCAAAGAGTTTCGTACTGGACAAGTTGCAGTCGGCCAGCCTGCCCATGGCGGTTCGTATACCCGCTGAGGCCACGGGCACTCACAAGGCGCTGCTCGTGGTTGAGACCGTGGGGCCCGACGGAGCGAAGACGCAAACCAAAGTACCTGTGGAACTGACGGTGGCGGAACTGAGATAGTCGACATGGGACGCACCGGATATCCAAAACGCCGTTCTTGTGCCGCAGCGATCGGAGGGCTGGCGATCGCCTTCCTTGCCGCTGCGCTGGACTGCCGGCCTGAGGCCGGTGCGCTTGCCGCGGCCCCTCCGCCTTCCGTACGCGGGCGCGTGACGGACGAGCAGGGAGCGCCCCTTGCAGGGGCGACCGTCCGGCCCATCAGCATGGAGGAGTTTCGCGATGGCGCCTGGGTGTGTGTGCCCAACCCGGGGACTTGGGCGCTGTGCACGACGGACAAGGACGGCTGGTTTACGCTTCCCTTCGGCGGGCAGAACGTCCGGTATGATCTGCAGATCGAGAAGCCCGGTTTTGCGCCGATGCTTCTTCGGGGCGGCCGGGCCGAACAGTCCCCCACGATGAACCTGGCGTCGCAGGTTGCGGCGCCTGCCGATTCCGCGGACGCGCCGCCGGCGCCCCGCAGCGGCTTGGTGTCCAACGTCTGGGTGGACACGGACCTGCGTCAGGTCCTGCAGGACATTTCCTCGCAGACCGGCATCGCCGTTCTTGCCGACACCACTGCCCAGGGAGTCCTTTCCATGGCAGTCAAGGACATGCCGCTGGAGGAATGCCTGGAACGGGTCTGCGCGCCGGGCGGCCTGAGTTTCATGCGGGTCAAAGACTACTACCTCGTCGGCCGCGCCGACCCCGGCACGGAAATGTTCCGGAAACTGGCGGGCCTTCAGAGGGTGAAACTCCAGCACGTTACCGCCGACGAGGTCAAGGGGATGCTTCCCCAGACGCTGGAGCGGTACGTCAGTTACGACAAGACCAACGGCGCGGTCCTGGTCAACGCGCCTCCGGGCATTCAGGAGCGGGTTCTGGGCGCTATCCAGATGATCGACAGGCCGAGCCGGCAGGTGGCCGTGGAGGCCATTGTCTTTGAACTGAGCGAGGAGGGGTCCAAGCAACTGGGCCTGGATTGGCAGTACAAGAACGCCAGCATCACCGCGAGGACCCAAAGCCTGATCGGCACGGTCACGTTCGATGCAGCCTCCGACATTGCCGCTTACGTGGACGTCACTCTGCGGGCGATTTTGCAGGACCTGAAAGGCCAGGTGCTGGCCAACCCCCGGATCGTCGTCCAGAACGGCAAGAAAGCCGAGATCTTCGTCGGGCAGGAGAAGTACTACTCCCTGCTGAGCGGATACACCGCCAACCCCTACTTCCACCTCGAATCCATCAAGGCGGGCGTGACGCTGGACGTCACCCCCTATATCGGAGACCAAGGGCAGATCACGCTTGATATCAAGTCCGAGGTCTCGGACGTGATCACCGACTGGTCCAGGGAGCCTTCCGAGAACGGGACCAACGTCACCGGCAGCTCTTTGCCTTTGGTGACCCGCCGGCAGGCCAAGACGACCGTCGGCATAAAAGACGGCAGCACGGTGATCATCGGCGGCCTGTTGCAGGATCAGCACAGGAAAGTGGTCGAGAAAGTCCCCCTGTTGGGGGATGTGCCGTTGCTGGGCCTGGCGTTTCGCTCCGTCCGCGCTAGCAAGGAGCAGAAAGAGATCGTCGTCCTGATCACCGCGCACCTCATAACCGAAGGCGCCCAACCGGCCCAGGCGGACGTGACCACCCCTCTTCAACAGCAATATGTCAGCCCGCTTGACGCGATAAGGACTCATGCCTTGGGAGACCGGAAATGACCCCGCGCGTCCTCATTTTTGCGGCTGTGATTCTGCTGCTTGCCGCCGGCTGCACGCGGCCAAGCACGACGTCCTCCCTGGCTTTTGAGCGGGGCGTTCAGGTGCTTGGCGCCGGCAGCCCCCGATGCGCGATCCCGCTGTTCTCTCAGGTGATCGGTTCCATCCCTGATGGGCCGGAGCCGCACGCGATGCTGGCGATGGCCTATGCCCTCGATCTGCAGCCGGACCCGGCGTTGAGGCAGGCCGACGTGGCTCGGAAGAAACGCAAGCCGGGCGAGGACCCGGGTTGGGAATGCGTTGCCACGGGCATCGCCGCCCTCTCCCAGCGTCGTTCTGCGGCTGCGGAACAGAGCTTCAGCCAAATCCTGGCGGCCGCCCCGAAAGGGTCGGGCATCAGGAACGCCGCCGGCCTGTGGATGACGCTTGCCCTCCTGGTGAAGGGCGAGAGCCGCCAGGCGATGGAGTTTATGGAACGGGAGTCGGCGCCCGATACGCCGGAGGGCCGATCCGTGACGCCCCTCTTGTGGTCGGTCCTCATCTGCGGGCAGCAAGGCAATACCGGCGACGCCGCCAAGTCGCTGGCGGCCCTGGCCCGGAAAGTGACCGTGTCTCGCGGCGCCGAGGGGGTTCAGGCCGGCGACCTCTCCGCGTGCAGCGACCAGGAACTCCGCGAGCGGGGCATCGTCGGCCTGCGTCAGGGCCGACTGGATCAAGCCACGGAAATGTTTGCCGCCCTGCATGAACGAAGCCCCGGCTCCGGAGACGCGCTGATCTGGATGGCCCTGGCGTCTGCCGCTCAAGGCAACTGGCGCCAGGCCCAGGACGTGCTTCGCGACGCGTGCCAGAGCGGATCGCGCCCGTCGCGGAGCCTGGCCAATCATCTGGCCGGCCTCGCCTCCGCGTTTGAGGGGAATCCTCAGGAGATGATCGGGCATATCCTGACCGGCCAACGGCTGGCGTTCACGGCCCCCGACGTCATGCCAAGGCCGACGGAGGCCCAGGAGGAAAAAGTCTGGGTCAGCGACCAACTCAACTGAGCAGTGGGGCCGGGGCGCCTGCGGGGGTGCTCCTGGGGGGGGCCGGCGGGGGGGTGCCGGCCCTACCGCTCTTCCTTCTCCAAGATCTCGCGGTACTTCCGGTTCCACCAGCGCACCAGCTTCTGGTGGTCCTCCAGGCTGACCCACGTCACGTTGTCCCCGGGGTGGGGGTTGCCGCCCAGGATGACCGGCTGAAGGTACCACTTGATCTTCCCGGCGGCGCCCGGGTCGGGAACCAGTTCGGCCGGGTCGTAGTCCTCGTCCAGCGCCGTCATGTGCGATTCGTCCATCGGCACCGTCGGCACGCGGAACCGCCGGCCCTGCTCGTTCTCCACCACGAGGTCATCCCACCCCACCAGCGCCACGACCCTGTGGCCGGGCAGGTACAGGCTGACGCCGTAGCCCTTTGTCACCCGCTCCGACTCACCGTCGTCGAACAGGATGAGGTTCGATTTGCCGATCCAGCCTTCTTTCATGGACTCCCGTTCCGTCACCCGTAGAGCGGGTGCTCCGCACCCACGCGGCGCTACGGCGCATGCGTCACCACGCCGCGCACCTTACCGTCGGGCAGCACCCAGGCGCTGACGGCCCGGAAGGGCGGCGGGCCGGAGGCTTTGCCGTCGGGGCCGCGTTTGCCGCTGCACGAAAAGTAAATCGCCCAGATCTGCCCGTTCATCACCTGCTGGTCGAGCACGAACTCGGCGCTCGTCGGCTGGGGGTCGATGGCCAGGCCGGGATACGCCTCGGCCACGTGGCGTCGGGCGATCTCGATAGCCGCGTCCTTGCCGATCACCTTCCTGTTCGCGCGTTGTTCCTGCTGTTGCAGCTGTTGCTGTTGGCAGCCGGCCACCGCGATGGCCGCCGCAAGAAGCAGTGCGATGCGTAGCATGTTCGGCCCGCCTGACAAGAATTACCGTGTTCCGCCCTCGCGCCGCCATTCTGCCTGACAGGGCGGCGGATGGCGCCTGCTCAAGGCAGGACGGTCACATACTACTTCAAGGTACGTGCTGCCGCAACCGTTCTCAAGAACACCCATAGCGGACGAACGGCACGCAGGCCGGATTTGCTCTGGCAAATGCCCCAAATATGGCGTAAACTCATAGTGGGTTGTGCCCGTTTTGCGCAGCTGGCAGGGCTGGGATAGTCTGGATGCGGCATTGTCCGCAATGGGAGTGGTTTGCGAGCAGGTTCTTTGCCGAATCTTATGCAGTAGCGGCTTCGTCGTGCGTATCTTTCAATAGGGAAATCCGCGATTTTAGGGGAGCGGGCCTCATGTGACAGGCCCCGGACGTGCCGCAGTTCCAAGGAGCAGGGAATGCACCACCGTCTGGCAGTGCTCGCGTTGTTCGCCGTGGCAGCCGTGGCTGCCCGGTCGGCCGATGCCGCCCAGGCGCCCAAGATGGGCCCCTGGTACGAGATCGGGCCGTTTGCCGTCAAGGCGGGCGAGGGGTTCTCGACGGCCTTCGTGCCGGAGCGCGAGATCGACTTCGCCAAGGTCTACGGCAAGCAGAAGTGGACCGCGAAGCCGAACTGCGGCGACGGCGTGGCCCATGACCTCACGCCTAATTTCACGGGTCCGACGTACCTGGCCCGCATCATCACGGCACCTGCCGCGATGACCATCACCGGCTATTTCGGCAGCGATGACGGCCTGGCTGTGTGGCTGAACGGCAAGCAACTCATCTCCAATAATGTGTCGCGCGGCGTTTCGGCCAACTCGGACAGCGCAAAGATGGAACTTCAGAAGGGCGAGAACAAACTCCTCCTGAAGGTCTACAACCAGAGCGGCGGCCACGGGTTCTACTTCTCGATGCAGCAGATGCCGGGCGGCGGGGCAGGCGCCACGCCCGCCGTAGCAGGCCCGGGCTACACGCCCGAATCCCTCCACAGGGCGATTACCGATCTCATCGACACGTGCGGCACAAAGTATCCGAAGGGCAAAGAGTACCTGACGCGCCTGGCCGCCCTCGAGACGGCGGGCGAAAAGGCCGCGTTGCCTGCCGCCAAGGAGGCGATTGAGAAGAACATCGCGGCCCTGGCGCGGGAGGCGCTGCTGGCCAACCCCGCGATGGACTTCCAGCAGGTGCTCCTGGTGAAGCGCGCGACCAGGAAACTCGGCCTTCCGCAGAACTGGCAGGGCAACTCCACGGTCGGCGGCTACGGCTATGACAACGAAATCGCCGTCATGTCGATGAAAGACACGAAGGGGGCGCTGAAGACCCTCTACCGGCCGCAGGGCGACGAGTTCGTCGGCGACATGGAACTGCATTGGAACGCCGACCGCCTCCTCTTCTCCAAGCCCGGCACGAACAGGAAGTTCCAAGTCTGGGAGATGAAGATCGACGGCACGGGCGTCCGCCAAGTGACCCCCGGCGAGCACCCAGACGTCGACAACTATGATGCCTGCTACCTGCCCGATGGCCGTATCATCTTCTGCTCCACCGCCGGCTACCTGGGCGTGCCGTGCGTCAGCGGCGGCGACCACGTCGGCGCGCTGTACCAGTTGGGCGCCGACGGCAAGACGATCCGCCAACTGACGTTCGACCAGGACCATTCCTGGTGCCCGACGG
>Ga0315295_10005865_pt1 | contig 10500 bp, 9 predicted proteins | sample YL17G14_0_MG_FD_204453 | JGI IMG/M metagenome (GOLD analysis project Ga0315295, IMG submission 204453) | Sediment microbial communities from Yellowstone Lake, YNP, Wyoming, USA - YL17G14_0 | ecosystem: Environmental > Aquatic > Freshwater > Lake > Sediment | place: USA: Wyoming | collected...
CCTCTCTGACCTCTAACTTGGTCAGACCCGCCTCCGCCAAGGGACTGATCACGCCTAGCTCCCGGAGGGCTTTCAGACCCGGTCTTGACGAGCGGGCATCGTCGACGTTGGTGCCGTCGACAACAACCAGATACCCTTCTTTCTGGGCCTGGGACGATATCACTTCGAAGAGCTTTCTCTTGCATAGGTAACAGCGTTCTGGGCCGTTGGCAGCCACTTCCGGGTCTTGGAGGAGCTTGCTCTCCAGGAGCAGAAGTCGCACTCCGATCCCTCGCGCCAAACGTACGGCCTCCTCTACCTCCTTCTCTCCATGGAGCTCGGTACGCACCGTCACGGCGATGACGTCCCCCGCCAGCACGAGCTTCGCCGTGGCCAGGAGCAAGGTGCTGTCCGCTCCTCCGGAGAATGCGACGGCCACTCTTCCCAGCTCGCTCAACCTTCGCTGCAATGCGCGGAGCTTTTGTTCGACCTCGTCCACGTGCATGAATCGTGGCCTGACAATAAATGTTATCTCTGAGGGATCATTACACATTGCAGCCTATCGACATGGGGAGCTGAGGGACAAGATGAACATCCGTGACGTGCTGGAAATGTACAAGAAGGGAGAGATCGACGGCGCCAAGGCCGAAAGGCTGCTGCGCCTGGACTTCATCGAAAAGGTGGGCGAGCATACGGTGTTCGATCATTCCCGTGAGGCGCGCAAGGGCATCCCCGAGATCATCTTCGGCGAGACCAAGACGCCCCAGCAGGTGGCGGAGATCGTGGAGAAGGTGCTGGAGGACAGGGAGGCCGTGCTCGTTTCCCGCGCCTCCGAGCAGCACTTCCGCACGGTAGTAGAACGCATCGGCAAGAAAGGCGTCAAATATCACAAGCTCTCCAAGATGATCGCCGTGGACCGCCGGGTACGGAGGAGCAAGGCCGGCAGGATAGGCATACTGGCCGCCGGCACTTCCGATGTGGCCGTGGCAGACGAGGCCAGGATCGTCGCCGAGACCATGGGTTGCGAGGTCCTCACTTCCTACGACATAGGAGTGGCGGCCTTCCACCGCTTCCTCACTCCCCTGGAGGACATGCTGAAGGCGGACGTGGACGTTCTCATCGTGGTGGCGGGCATGGAAGGAGCGCTGCCGACCATCGTCTCCAGCTTCTCTTCCGTTCCGGTGATAGGCGTGCCGACATCGGTAGGCTATGGCATGGGCGGAAAGGGAGAGGCCGCTCTGCTAGGGATGCTGCAGACCTGCTCCCCCGGCCTGGTGGTGGTCAACATCGACAACGGCATCGGTGCCGGAGCCACCGCCGCCCTCATCAGTCGCCGCTGCCACGACGCTAGGCGGAGCAAGGACCAGGCGAAAGCGCCTTAGAGGCGGAAAGATGCTGGACGTGATCATCCGAGAGATGACAGAGGAGGACATCGAATCGGTCAGGAAGGTAGGGCAACGGACCTGGTCCGACGTGGCCACCCGCGATGCCGGCCACAAGGTCCGCTATCCTTTGCGACCGAGGGAGATCGTCCGAGCCTACATGTGGAAGGAACCTCAGGGATGCCTGGTGGCGGAGAGGAAAGGAGAGGTCGTCGCCAGCGCCTTCTGTCATGCTTGGGGGCGGGTGGGCTGGGTCGGGCCGTTTGAGGTGCTGCCAGAGATGCAGAACCAGGGCATAGGCACGTCGCTCATGCATCGTTGTGAGGACTTCCTTACTTCCCGGGGATGTTCCGTGCTCGGCCTGGAGACCATGCCCTATTTCATGAGGAATTTGCACTTCTACTTGCGTCTGGGCTATGTCCCCGGAGAACTGACGTTCATCACGGAGAACCGGGAGCTCGCTTCGGAGAAAGGGGCGGGGGTCGAGGAACTTGAGCATCCAATGGAGGACGCCCTATCTTCTTCGATAACGAGATTGAGCAATTCGCTGACTCCAGGCCTCGACTACTCCCGAGAGTTCGAGATGACCCTGAAGATGGGCGTCGGGCGTTGCTTCGTCCTCCAGCGGGGTAAGGTCCTCCAAGGCGCTGCCATCATGCACGACTACTATCCAAAGGGAGAGGCGGACCACGCTTCTCTCCGTCTGCTACTGGTCAATCCCCGGATTAAGGAGAGGAGAGAGGCTTTCCTGTCACTGCTCGATGCCTGCGAGAATGCGGTGAAGGATGAGGGCCGCAAGAGGCTGTTCGCGCGATTCTCCGCTTCCCATCCGCTGCTGTACGATGAGCTGCGTGAGCGCTCCTATAGGCTGGAAGGGGCGAACATCCGCTTGGTCAAAGGAAGGTATCATGAGAAAGGCGGATACCATCTGAGCGCCTGGGCGGGGTAGGCAGTTTCGGGGCCATTGAGGCAAAGGTCATATAGCGAGTTCTTGGTTGTTGAGCACAGAAGCGCATGGGACTCCTCAGCTCATTGCCAGAGAGCCTAGTAGAGGATAGGGACACATTCGTCATGCCGCATACGGGCAACAGCCCTTGCTCCCTGTGCAAAGGGTCGAAGATGTTGTGCGGCAAGGACCGCTGTCCGCTCATGATCAAGTTCTATTCCCAACAGCGAACTCGGAGCCTCATCGATTCCTTGGACATGGCTGGTAGCTCCCCTCCCGGAGTGTTCATCGGAAGATTCGGCTATCCCAAGGTGGACATCGGTCCTTTGGTCCCTCCAGAGTTCGGCGACACCTCCATCATGGACACGCCGGAGAGATGGATGGGCAAGAGCATCGAGGAGATTGCAGACTTCCGTTTCCGTTTGGTCAGAGGCAAGTATCGGGTGGACGTGAAGGAGTTCCAGAGCGCAGGCAAGGTCATGGACTACACGCGGGAGCTGGCCTTGGCCATCAATTGCCCTGACGTGGAGTTGAGCTTCGCAAGGAGACCTGCCGGAAAGATCGTCCTGGACGACGAGATACAGCCGTTCGGGCCTTCCGCCCGGCTCACCCAGATGGACATCACCAATCCGAGGTACGATCACAAAGTGGAGAAAGCGTTCTACGACACGGACCTCAGGGCCGCGGAGGCGGTCAAGGGGCTCTACAAGGAAGGGGTGCTGATATCCAAGATCCAGAAGGCCTTCAGCGTCGGTGCCTTCGGGGTGGAAAAGAACCGCAAGCTCGTGCCGACCAGATGGAGCATCACCGCGGTCGATGACATACTGGGAAAGACGCTCTTGCAGAGGACCAAGACCTTTTCCCTGATGGAGGAGTTCAGGGTGTATGATTGGGACCAATTGGACAACCGCTGGAGCGTGCTCTTCCTACCCACCTCCTGGCGCTACGAGCTCATCGAGGCCTGGTACCCCAACACCGCCTGGAACCCTCTGGGCAAACAGATAGACATCATCTCCAGCCATGAGTTCTATGATGGCAGGACCGACTACGCGGAGATAGGCGGCTGCTACTACGCCGCCAGATTGGCCGTCAACGAGCTGCTGGAGAAGGAGCGCAGGCAGGCGGGGGCGGTGATACTGCGCGAAGCTCATCCTGGCTATATGATGCCGGTGGGGGTCTGGAACGTCCGAGAGAACGTGCGTACCGCCCTCCTCCAGACGCCCCTTAGGTTCAGCAAGCTGGAGGAGGCTCTGGAGCACATCGCCACCCGCATGGACATCTCCATACCTCGCTGGATCAGGAGCAGCGCCATCCTCACCGACTACCTGAGGCAGAGGAGGATCGATGACTACGCGTGATCTGGACTCTTTCTCTGGCGATGCGCCGAAGCCGCAGTCTGATGAGTACAGATGCGTGGAGTGCCGGACGGCCCTCTCCCGCTCGAAGCTCCCCGGCCTGGATTTCGCCCTCAACCCCTACGTGGGATGCGCGCACGACTGCGTCTACTGCTACGCGCCATTCATCCTGGGAATGGAGCGAGCGAAGTGGAGTGCGGACGTAGCGGCCAAGAGCAACATCCCTCGCCTTCTGGCCGAGGAGGCGCAGAGGGTGAAAGGCACGGTGGGCGTCGGAACGGTCACCGACCCGTACCAGCCGATGGAGAAGGAGACCGGTCTCACGCGCAAATGCCTGGAAGTGCTCGCTGCCAAGCGAATCCGGTTCAGCATCCTGACCAAATCGGACCTGGTGCTGCGCGACCTGGACCTGATCAAGCGCTGTCCTGGATCGGAGGTCGGGGTCACTGTAACGACCATCGATGATCGGGCAGCTAGCACCTTTGAGCCCCATGCCCCCTCTCCAAGGCGGAGGTTGGAGGCAGTTCGGCAACTGGTGTCATCTGGCGTCGATGCCTACGTGCTCATCGGACCGGTAATTCCCACGGTGGTGGAGAAGGATATGGAGCTTTTCCTCCAGGCCATCGCAGACACGGGAGTGAAGCGGGTCATGACCGACCGTCTGCGCCTTCGTCCAGGCATGCTCGAGTTGTTCGGCCAGTTGCCAGCTATGAAAGGGGATGCCTGGGCGCGGTTCCACACCCTGACCCGGTCTCCAGGCTACCTCAGAGAGTTAGTTTCGAAGGTGGAAAGCGTGGCGCGGAAGAAAGGTCTCGTGGTCGAGAGCGCTTTCTGAACCCGACGATGGGGCAGGCAAGCTTAATGTGCCTCCGCTAAGATTCCGAGAGCATGAAGGTCACCTCCATCGACCCCCGCACTGGTGAGATCATCGCCAGCTTTCAGGCCGCCAGGGCCTCCGAGGTGCTGGGCGCGGTGGAAAGAGCCCGAAAAGGCCAGCAGAGATGGTGGCTGGAGCTGACCAAGGAGGAGCGGATCGAGAGGCTGAGGGCTCTGGAATCCGTGCTGGCCCGGAACAAGTCGGAGGTGGTGAAGACCGCCTGCCTGGAGACGGGCATCCCTCAGGCATCCGTGGCAGCGGGCTTCGATAGTGCCATGCGCGGTTTCTCCTACTACATTGGCCGCTACGAAGCGCTCCAGGACAAACCATTTCCATTGGACCAAGCTTTGTGGCAGGAGACCAACGCCATCATTCATTTCGAGCCTCACGGGGTCATCGGGCACATCGGCGTCTGGAACTACCCGTTCTGGCAGACGATGATCACGGTCATCCCTGCGCTCCTCACCGGCAACTCCATCGTCTTCAAGCCCTCCGAGCTCGCCACCATGACCGGGCTGAGGATCGCCCAGCTGGTGCACGAGGCGGGGATTCCCAAGGACGTCTTTGTGCCGGTGATTGGCGGTCCATCGGTGGGAAAGGCGCTGGTGCGGTCTGATTGCGACGCCATCGTGTTCACCGGCAGCATGAGCACTGGTCAGCACATCATCAAGCACGCCGGCGTCAAGCCGCTCGTCCTCGAACTCTCCGGAAACGATGCGGGATTGGTGTGCGAGGATGCCAACATAGAACAGGCGGCCCGGGGCATCGCCTCAGGCACCTTCTCCCGAGCTGGACAAGTATGCATCCGCATCAAGCGGGTCTACGTCCATCATCACGTCGCTGAGCCTTTCCTGAAGAGATTGATCGATATCACGTCCCGCCTGAACGTCCGAGAACAGATCGGCCCCCTCATCCGCGAGGAGGCCAGGGTCAGGGTGGACAAGCTGGTGCAGGAAGCTGTCGTCCAAGGAGCCAAGGCGCTGATTGGCGGAAGAAAGATGGAGGGGTCGGGTTTCTTCTACGAACCGACCGTCCTTCTGCTGACAGACGACCAGGCAGAGGTCGTTCGCAAGGAGACGTTCGGACCGGTGTGCTCGGTGCGCGTGGTGCAGAACGAAGAGGAAGCCCTGAGGCTAGCCAACGATTCGGATTACGGTCTAGGTGCCACCATTTGGAGCACGAACGTGGAGAGGGCGGCTCAGCTTGCGTCGAGGTTGCAGGTCGGCAACGTCTGGATCAACGAATTCGGCCGGAGCCTCAACTGCGGCGAGTACTTCCAAGGATGCAAGTCCAGCGGTATCACCAGCTCGCAGGAGCGCCTGATGATGTTCCTCAAGAAGAAGACCGTCATCGCTCATACCACGAGCGAGCCGAGGAAATCCTGGTTCTCCTGAGCACCTTCGGTCCGGGACGGAGGTTCCGGGGCGGAGGCATTCCAGAGGGGTTATAATCCTGAGATATGCTTATATAGAAGCACAGAAATACCGGGGCAACGGTGTTTACATGGGTTATTCAATGGGAGGACAACAGCCTATCATCGTGCTGAGGGAAGGCACGGAAAGGTCAAAGAACCGGGAGGCGCAATCGAACAACATTGCCGCCGCCCGAGCAGTCGCTGACGCGGTTCGCTCGACCCTCGGTCCGAAGGGTATGGACAAGATGCTCGTGGACTCGTTGGGCGATGTCGTGATCACGAACGATGGCGTTACCATTTTGAAGGAGATCGATATCCAGCACCCCGCCGCCAAGATGGTGGTGGAGGTCGCTAAGACGCAGGACAACGAGTGCGGGGACGGCACGACCACCGCGGTCATCATGGCAGGCGAGCTGCTGAAGAAGGCCGAGGGACTGATCGAGCAAGGCATCCACCCCACCATCCTGGCGAACGGATACCGCATGGCAGCGACCAAGTCCCTAGAGATCTTGGAGACCATCGCGATCAAGATCACCCCTAAGGACGAGGAGATGCTGAAGAAGATCGCCCGCACCGCCATGACCGGCAAGAGCGTGGGTGGCCAGAGGGACTTCCTCGCGGGGCTTTCGGTCAGGGCAGTAAAGGCAATTGCCGAGGAGAAGAACGGCAGGTTCGAGGTCGACGTAGAGAACATCAAGGTGGAGAAGAAGGCCGGAGGGTCCATCTCCGACACCAGTATGATCGAGGGCATCGTCATCGACAAGGAGCGCGTGCACCCGCGCATGCCTAAGACCGTGAAGGACGCCAAGATTGCATTGGTTACCGGTTCCATGGAGATCGCCAAGACGCAGGTCGAGGCCAAGATCCAGATCCGCGACCCCCAGGCCATGCAGCGCTTCCTCGACGAGGAAGAGGGTACCCTGAGGAAGATGGCGGACCGCTTGAAAGAAATCGGAGCGACGGTCGTCTTCTGCCAGAAGGGCATCGATGATCTCGTCCAGCATTACCTGGCGAAGCACAACATCTACGCCTGCCGCAGGCTCAAGGAGAGCGACATGGAGAAGATCGCCAAAGCTTCCGGCGCGAAGATGATCAGCAACGTCATGGATATCGAGAAGGGCGACCTGGGCGGCTCTGCAATGGTGGAAGAGAAGAAGATCGGCGACGACAACCTCACCTACATCACCGGCTGCAAGAACCCCAAGGCCATCAGCATTATGATCCGAGGCGGGACTGAGCACGTGATCGAGGAAGTGGAGCGCGCCCTGCATGACGCTCTGCGCGTGGTCGGCATCACCGTGGAGGACGGCAAGGCCGTTCCCGGCGGCGGTGCACCGGAGATCGAGCTCTCATTGCGCTTGGCCAATTACGCGTCGAGCGTCGGCGGCCGGGAGCAACTGGCCATCGAGGCCTTCGCACAAGCGATGGAGGTCGTCCCCTGGGCCCTGGCGGAGAACGCCGGCCTGGACGCGATGGACGTCGTTATCAAGCTCAAGTCCGCGCACGAGGGCAAGAATGCGAACAAGAACGCGGGCCTAGACCTGGTTAACGGAGAGCCGATCGATATGCTAAAGGAGAACGTCATCGAGCCCCTGCGGGTCAAGACCCAGGCCGTGAAGTCGGCCACAGAGGTCGCCAACATGATCCTGAGGATCGATGACGTCATCGCTTCGCGCAAGGCGCCCCCCATGCCTCCCGGCGGAGCCGGCGGCGGTATGCCTCCGGGAATGCCCCCGGGCATGATGGGTTAGACGCTCGAAGGCGGAACCTGACCATCAAACCTCTTCCATTCTCTCATTTCTGTTCTGCGACATTTCTATCGACAGTTCGCTTCCTGGCAATGATATCTCGTTCTAGATGTTCAAGAGAGCGGGGAAAAATCCTCTGGCTAGCCATAGGGATGCAATAGGGAATGCGGCGCTTGTCCTCGCGCAGGTGGCAGTGGTCTTGCTGATGAGGCGAAGGATGTAATCCGAATGAACCACTTCTTTCCTTCATCTTCCTTCGGCTGTAAAATGGATTGGGACGTTGGGAGGATTCCCATCGAAGAGCTCAGATCTTCTCGATCTTTCCCTTCTTGCCCTTGCTGACATCGGTGCCGAAGTCGCTCTTCTTTACGTAGCAGTCAACGCAGCGCAATTTGGTCCCCGGCTGGATCTCCATCGTTTCCACCAGGTCGACGTCGTCATCCCACAAGGCCAGTCGGCAGCTGCCGGTGTCATCGCGCACGTTGAGATTGCGAACCCTTCCTTGTCCGCCGGTGCGCTTCTCGAACTGCCTGGTGTCACTGACCTTGACCACTTCTAGCTCGATCGTCACTTCCTCTCGGTCCTTGAGGTCCGCCACTTTCTTCGCATTGCTTGTCGGAATCATAGGTATTCCCTTCTCGTCCAGCGCAATCCTACGTAAGGTATCGTCCTCAATCAGGTCGCCGAACTCCTTTCTCAGTTGAGCGATCCTTGATTCAAGGTCATCCTGCGGTTGCATCGGTGGAGAGTGCATCGGATTGGGTGTCATAAACCTATACTTCGCGTCATGCTAACATTGAATAATATGTATCGCTATCACATTTACTATTATACCTAGTTTATTCAATGCACATAAATGTTCACTTGTACGACATTTATATATACAATTCATGGACTTATGTCAGACAGTTGTCGGCTGAGGGATGGGTAGCACTCCGCCAGCAGCATCTGGACGCTTAGCGGGAGGTTCCGCGATGAGAGCTGCGCTTTATGCCAGGGTGTCCACGGAGGACCAGGCCAAGGAGGGTTTCAGCATACCTGCCCAGCTCAAGCGCCTCAATGCCTACTGCAAGGCAAGGAGCTGGCAGCCGTCGGCGGAATACGTGGACGATGGCTACAGCGGCCGCGACGTCAAGAGGCCCGCCTACCAGAGGATGATGCTAGAGAAGGACGACTGGGACGTGCTGCTGGTCTTGAAGATGGACCGCATACACCGCAACAGTCGCAACTTCGCGGTGATGATGGACCACCTGGAGGAATGGAACAAGGAGTTCAATTCCATGCAGGAGTCCTTCGACACCACAACCGCCATCGGTCGCTTCGTCATGGACACCATCCAGCGCATCGCGCAGCTGGAGAGCGAACAGATCGGCGAGAGGGTCAAGGTCGGCATGACCCAGAAGGCGAAGAAGGCAGCGGGATACCTGGGCTTCGGGCAGCCATATGGATATCAGTATGCTGAACGAAAGCTCTCTGTCATCGACCCAGAGGCGGAGGTGGTCCAACGCATCTACGCCTGCTATCTGGAGGGCTCGACCGTCCAGGAGATCGCCGACCAGTTGAACGAAGAATGCGTTCCCACCAAGAAGGGCGCGAAGTGGCAGAAGGGCACCATCGCCAATCTGCTCACCAATCCTATCTATTGCGGCTACGTGCTCTGGGATGGCATATTGCGGCGGGGCAAGCACCAGCTTCTAGTGAGCGTCTCAGATTTCAATGCCGTTCAGGCGCTGATGACTTCGAAGGCCAGAAACATCGGCCAAGATCACATTCACCTTGAACCGGAGGAGGTCATGGCCAATGCCTAGAGTGGCCATCTACACTCGGGTCTCCACCGAGGACCAGGCGAAGGAAGGCTTCTCGCTCGAGGCACAGAAGGAACGCCTCCTGGCCTATTGCGACGCGCAGGGTTGGGAAATTGCCCGGTTCTACCAAGAAGACGGGCATTCCGGACGCAACACCAAGCGTCCAGCATATCAGAAGATGCTGCAGGAAAGGGATACCTGGGACATCATTCTGGTCATGAAGATGGACCGCATACACCGCAACAGCAAGAACTTCATGATCATGATGGAAGACCTAGAGAAATGGGGGAAGAAGTTCACCAGCATGAACGAGTCGTTGGACACCTCCACCGCCGTCGGCCGGTTCGTGGTCGACATCATCCAGCGCATCGCCCAGCTGGAGAGCGAGCAGATAGGTGAGAGGACCTACATGGGCATGAGGCAGAAGGCGGAATCCGGTTCAGGACTACTGGGGTTCAACATACCTTTCGGCTATCGGTTCGAGAACGGAAAGCTGGTGCCAGTCGAGCAAGAAATCGCTCCAATCAGATATGTCTACGCATCCTATCAGAGCGGCAAGACCATGAACTGGATAGCCTGGGATCTGAACAACAATTCCCTTGGGACCAAGAGGGATGGAAAATGGACGGTCTGGTCCATTAGTAGGATGCTCCGCAATCCTCTCTACGCTGGTTATCTGAGATGGGATGGCCTGATCATTCCGTCCGATCATGAATCGGTCGTAACCGTAGAGGATTTCAACAGGGTCCAGTTGATGATCGCATCGAAGATCAAGGATCCTCGTCACAGAAGGTCTATCCAGCTATCGGAAAGGAGCGCGGGCGCGCGCTTGCAGGGAGAAGCGGCTGTCGCTGTTCTCTCGTCATTCACCACTATCTGACATTCATCGCTAGAAAGGACTGCATGACGACTGTCAAAAACCCCTCTGGCATTGGAATCCCAGGACGCCTCCATCGGGGGCTTGCCTTATCCGGATAGAAGATATTTAAGTATT
>Ga0315295_10005867_pt1 | contig 10497 bp, 6 predicted proteins | sample YL17G14_0_MG_FD_204453 | JGI IMG/M metagenome (GOLD analysis project Ga0315295, IMG submission 204453) | Sediment microbial communities from Yellowstone Lake, YNP, Wyoming, USA - YL17G14_0 | ecosystem: Environmental > Aquatic > Freshwater > Lake > Sediment | place: USA: Wyoming | collected...
TAAATACGGCCGTTAAAAGCCCCTGTAGCCATATCGTCAAGAACTCCTTTAAACAGCTGATTACTTGTACAATGCGGAGCTGCATGTTCAATATTTACAAAATTATCTATATGCTGCCATTTATCTGCGAGGTAAAGTCCATATGAATAACTCTGCGATCCCTCGCCTCCAAGATAGTGGTATGTGCTGTTTCTTATCAACCCTCCGTGAAGGGTTATATTATTTGATGAAGCGATGGAATTTTTTTCCTGGTGAATGAAGGTATGAGTGATCTTACATGCATTATTATGCTCATTCTGCACCCGTATTATGTCAAAATGAGAATTTTCACCGACATATACTTCTGTAACTGCATTGGTGAGAAATTTCTGAGGAGATAATGTATGGTCGCAAATGATCAGTGTAATTTCAGCATTCTTTTCAACAATGATGAGATTTCTGTCCTGATTAAACATATCCATATCCGACTGGACCAGGTTAACAACCTGAACTGGCTTTTTAAGTACAACTCCTTCAGGAACATAAATAAAAACACCATCCGATGCCATCGCGGTATTGAGATGGATCAGTCCGTCCGATTCATTCAAGGCATATTTTCCGTAATGTTTTTCAATGAGGTCACTGAATTTTTTTGCAGCTTCATTCAAACTTCCTACCCATACACCGCTGGGAAGCTGCCTGAGCTTATCTTTCAGCGTCGGATAAAACCCATTAAGAAGGACAAGTCCATGAGCATCAAGGTCCTGTATATCGCATCTGAATTCTTCAGCTTTCACAAAATCTTCAGGAACAGGAATGAAATAATTACTATAATCGTGGTTAAAGAAAACATCAAGATTAGTATACTTATATGCTTCATGTTTTTTTGTCGGGATCCCAAGTTTATTATATTTCTTTATAGCCTCATCTCTGAAAGAGTTAATATATGGGGAGGAGATGTTTGTGATCTTCCGGATATATTCCTTATAGAGATCGGAAAACTTCCCTGTTATTTCAGACCTGTTGTCCATGTGAGTTCATTTTTTTCAACCTCTTTTTTTATCCAGTCATAGCCCTTTTCCTCAAGCTCAAGGGCAAGCTCCTTACCTGCGGTTTTAACTATTCTGCCGTCATAAAGAACATGAACAACATCAGGCACTATAAAGTCCAGCAATCTCTGGTAATGGGTAATAACAATTATCGAATTATCAGGCCGTTTCAGCCTGTTAACCCCGTTTGCAACAATTTTCAGTGCATCTATATCAAGGCCTGAGTCAGTTTCGTCGAGTATTGCGAGCTTTGGTTCGAGCATTGCCATTTGGAATATCTCATTCTTTTTTTTCTCACCCCCGGAGAATCCTTCATTGACCGATCGGTTGGCAAGTTTTGAATCAATTTCCACCATCTCTTTTTTCTCTCTCATCGCTTTAAGAAAATCTGAAGATGACAGAGGTTCCAGTCCATTATGCTTACGATGCTCATTTACAGCTGTTTTCATGAAATTTACCATGCTTACACCGGGTATCTCAATAGGGTATTGAAAGGCAAGGAAAATACCCTCTTTCGACCTGTCCTCAGCCGGCATTTCAAGAAGATTTTTTCCATAATAAGTAACTGTCCCTTCAATAACTTCGGCAAAATCCCGACCTGCAAGAACGGCTGCAAGAGTGCTTTTCCCTGAACCATTCGGTCCCATAATGGCATGAACCTCTCCTTCCATAACTTCCAGGCTTATCCCTTTCAGTATCTCCTTACCATCTATTGCAACCTTTAAATTTTTTATACTCAGCATAATTAATATTTTTCTAAAATCTCAAACTATCCAACGCTGCCCTCAAGGCTGATCTGCAGAAGCTTCTGTGCCTCAACTGCAAATTCCATTGGCAGCTTATTTATAACTTCTTTTGCATACCCGTTCACAATAAGTCCGATAGCATCCTCTGTAGATATGCCTCTCTGGTTACAATAAAATATCTGATCCTCCCCGATCTTTGAAGTTGTGGCCTCATGCTCAACGATCGCAGTCGAGTTATCAACCTCAATATAAGGGAATGTATGTGCTCCGCATTTATCACCTAAAAGTAATGAATCGCACTGGGAGTAATTTCTTGCATTTATTGCGTTCTTCAGTACCTTGACAAGTCCCCTGTAGCTATTCTGACCTTTCCCCGCAGAGATACCTTTTGAAACGATGGTGCTTTTGGTGTTTTTGCCGATATGGATCATTTTAGTTCCTGTATCAGCCTGCTGATGATTATTTGTAACGGCGACTGAATAAAACTCTCCTGTTGAATTATCTCCTCTCAGAATACATGAAGGATATTTCCATGTTATTGCAGAACCGGTCTCGATCTGGGTCCAGGAAATTTTTGAATTATCTCCTTTGCACATTCCCCTCTTTGTAACAAAATTAAAAATCCCTCCTTTGCCTTCTTTATTGCCGGGATACCAGTTCTGAACAGTTGAGTATTTAACTTCGGCATTCTTTTCGGTAATGATTTCAACTATTGCTGCGTGAAGCTGGTTTTCATCTCTCATAGGAGCTGTGCATCCCTCAAGATAGCTGACATAACTCTCTTCGTCGGCAACAAGAAGTGTCCGTTCAAACTGCCCCGTATTTGCAGAGTTTATTCTGAAATAGGTTGAGAGTTCCATCGGGCATCTTACACCCTTTGGAATATAACAGAATGAACCGTCGCTGAATACAGCTGAGTTAAGAGTCGCAAAAAAGTTGTCGGTATAGGGAACAACACTTCCCATGTATCTTCTTACTAAGTCGGGATATTCCTGAACAGCTTCGCTGAATGAACAGAAGATGATTCCCATCTCTGCAAGAGTCTCTTTAAATGTTGTTTTTACGGAAACACTGTCCATCACAGCATCCACGGCCACGCCTGACAGTCTTTTCTGCTCTTCCAGAGGAATTCCGAGCTTATCAAATGTTCTCTTCAGCTCGGGATCAATATCGTCGATGCTTTCAGGCGCGACTTTTTGTCTTGGAGCTGCATAATAAATAATATCCTGATAATGTATTTCCGGAATTTTAAGATTAGGCCATGTGGGCATTTTCATAGTTAACCAATGCCTGTAGGATTTCAGACGAAATTCAAGCAGCCAGTCGGGCTCATTTTTCTTCCCCGAGATTATCCGGACAATATCCTCGTTAAGTCCCTTTGCGATTTTCTCGGTATCTATATCAGAAAAGAATCCGTACTTATATTCCCCTGAGGTTACCTCATTTATAATATTGTCCTGTTTCTTACCCATTTAATTAATAATAAAGAGACAAAATTCCTTATACAACATAAACAATCCAAAATGCCTTTTGTCACTTTGTTAATTAGATTTAATCTAAATAAACATGCAAAAGTATAAAAAATAAAAGTTTTATTAAAAAAACATCACAGAATAACAGATATTGAATTTTACAGATAGTTTAATTCCCCTGCCAAATATTTTTATAAGGGTTCATAGTCAAACAATACAGCAGTAAAGACTTTTATGATTTAAAACATGAAAAAAGAATCTGAAAAAAAATGATTAATAGAATAAATCAAATTAAATTGGCGGCTTGAAAAAAAGGCAGATTATCGGGGTGTTTCGGAGATTGCTTTAAGAAAAGTTAAAAGACATGATCCTGACAAAACCAATTCTGAGATGATATAACGGAAAATTAATAATATTATCATGATAAACAGCTTATTACAATCATTTTCCCGAAGCTTAAAAAAATTGCTGCTGATATCCGTCCTGCTATTGATACCAATTATTTTATCTGCGGCAACAGGAAAGGTTCCCTCAGTTGGTCCTGTAAGGGTTGAATTTATTATTTTCGGATTGATTCTTCTCGGAGTAGCCCTTTTTCACAAGCATACTTTCTGGGTGGCTGTAACCGGTTTAACGGTATTATTGATTTTTAAGCTTGTTTTTGATCCCGGTTTCCATCTTGCCGGACATGTTTTTGGTCAGACACCATTGGTCGAGCAGTTATTGGATAAAGGTCTCAGGCAGGGCGAATGGGGAATAATATTAAACCTCTTAGGACTCCTTTTAGGGTTCGCCATCCTGGCTAAAGTATTTGAAGAATCGGGTGTGCCTGAGATTCTTCCAAAATATCTTCCGAATGACTGGAGAGGTGCCTTCATTCTGCTTGTATTTGTTTGTGTTATCTCTTCTTTCCTCGATAATATTGCAGCAGCTCTCATTGGAGGCACAATTGCTCTTGTGGTCTTTAAGAATAAAGTTCATATCGGTTACATAGCTGCTATTGTGGCTGCAAGCAATGCCGGAGGAAGCGGAAGCGTTGTCGGGGATACAACAACCACCATGATGTGGATAGATGGTGTAAGTCCGCTTAATGTATTGCATGCATTTATTGCTGCCGGAACTGCTCTGATTTTTTTTGCATGGTTTGCCTCAAGACAACAGGATAAGTTCCAGAGAATCCAGAAAGATGCAGATCCTGATGTTAAAGTTGACTGGGTCAAATTAATGACTGTGGCGCTGATGCTTGTTGGAGCAATAATTTCCAATTTCCTTTATGATATGCCGGCCCTTGGAGTCTGGATTGCAATTTTTATCGGTGCAGTATTACGTCCTATACCCTGGAAAGAGGTTCCCGGAGCAATTAAGGGTACAATCTTTCTGCTTTCTCTTGTTTTCTGTGCATCACTAATGCCTGTCGAAGAGCTGCCCAATGCCTCATGGATGACAGCACTATTCCTCGGCTTTCTCTCAGCTGTATTTGATAATATCCCATTAACCAAGCTCTGCCTCGACCAGGGCCATTATGACTGGGGTATGCTTGCCTATGCAGTCGGTTTCGGAGGTTCGATGATATGGTTTGGCTCATCGGCAGGCGTTGCCATCACAAATAAATTTCCGGAAGCCCGTCATGTTGGCAAATGGCTAAAGTACGGATGGCATGTTACGGTAGCCTATATTATCGGATTTTTCACACTTTACCTGATAATAGGCTGGGAACCTGCCGACAACAGGGAACATAAAATAGTCAATTGCCCGGTACCCGGTTGTCCGATGGCAAATAAGCCGGGAACTGAAAATACAAAAGGCACTGTCAATTTTAATGATTTGAAATAACTATCTACTTTCTTTATATTCTCTGATAAGGGATTGGAATATTTCCTTAACAGTGGATATTTTTGTAGCTCTGAAAGCATTCGAACCGGCAAAAGCAAAGCCATTTTCAAAATTCCCTTTTAATGCATTAATCAGGGCAATAATTATGCAGTACGGACTCTTTGAAATATCACAGGTTTTAATACACTTGAAAGGACATTTCCTGGGTTGTTTCTTACCTTCCCTGACCTTTTTTATGAAGTTGCTGATTATAGCTCTGCCGGGCATCCCCGCAGGACTTTTGATAATCTCAATATCCTTTTCCTCAGCATCGATATAAGTCTGCTTAAAGGCCGGCGATGCATCGCATTCCTCTGTTGTCACGAATCTTGTTGCCATCTGAACACCGGAAGCTCCAAGCTTAAGTATTTCATTTATATCTCCGCCTGTAAAAATACCTCCGGCAGCAATAAGCGGGATTGACTGGCTATTTTTTTCTTCAAAAGGTCTCAATTCATTTACAATTTCAGGAACAAGTTTTTCCAGGGAATAATTATTATCATTGATCTGTTCCTCCTTAAAACCAAGATGGCCTCCGGCTTTCGGACCTTCAACAATAACTGCATCGGGAAGATAATCGTAATTAGTTTTCCATTTCTCACATATTATTTTAGCAGCTCTGGCTGATGATATAATTGGAACAAGCTTTGTCGTGCTGTCCTTTTTTAAAAAGGATGGCAAATCCAGTGGAAGACCTGCTCCGGCAATTATAATATCGATATTCTCCGAAATTGCCGTTCTTATCATATCCGCGAAATTTGTCATAGCTACCATTACATTGACCCCGATTACTCCTCTGGTTTTTTCGCGGGCTTTACGGATCTCTTCTTTTAACCCGTGAATGCTTGCTTCAAGAAAGTTATCTGAGAAATCCTTGTATAGAAGACCCAGCCCTGCACTTGATATTATACCTGCTCCGCCTTCATTGGCAACAGCAGCAGCTAGACCGGAAAGAGAAATTCCAACTCCCATCCCACCCTGTATTACCGGTACTGCAATCGCCAGATCTCCAATCCTCAATGATTTCATTATCTCAACTTAATTTCCACTAAAGGTATCTTAATATCGTTACCAAAATGCAGAATAGGAATAATTAGCATATAATATGACAGATATTTTACATTATTTAACTTTTACAGGGCATGCCAATAATAATCCTATCAGGATATATAAACTTTTTAATTTTTCTCAGATGGAAAGATGTTGCAGTCTGAAAATTGATGTTCCTGAATCCCTGAAAAAGCTTAACTTTATTGTAAATTAAATTAATGTCCTTAAAATCATGAAAAAGCTATTATTCACTTCAGTATTATTATTTGCCGCAATTATATCAGTGTCAGCCGATACAGAAAAGGAAATTAAGGCAGCAATCAGTCATGTAACAGTATATCCAGATCGTGCCCAGTTAAGCCATGAGGCTTCATTTGATCTTGTGCCGGGGAAAACGATCCTGAAACTAACAGGCCTTTCTCCATATATAGATGCCCAGAGCATACAGGTAAAAGGTATAGGGGAATTTACGATACTTTCCGTAAATCTGCAGAATAATTATCTGCAGAACCTCGAGGATCTGCCTGAAGTAAAAAACATCAGAAGCCAGATTGAAGCTCTTCAGATAAAGGTTGAGGATGAAAAAGCTGCTATTTACACTCTTGAAGAAAAGCAGGCTTTTCTTATTGCCAATAAAGCCATTCTTGTGAAAGAGACAACTTTTTCAATCGAACAGTTCAAAACTCTGATGGACCTCTATACTACAAATATTGAGCAGGTTACAGTAATGAAACTAAAGAAGAACAGGCTTATAAAGGATTATGAAAAACAGTTAGCGGTGTTGCAGCAGCAGATAGCTGACAGGATGGGCAGGCAGCAGCTTCCTTCAGGTGAGATCTCTGTTACGGTATCTTCTGAAACCCCGGTTGCAGGGAAAATGGCCTTCACCTATGTTGCTACAAATGCAGGCTGGTACCCCTCATATGATATAAGGGTTGACGATATAAATAAACCGGTCGTCATATTTTATAAAGCAAATGTTTTTCAGAATACCGGGGTTGAATGGAAAAATGTAAAGCTGAGCTTTTCAAATGCCACACCATGGGTTGCCGGAGATGTCCCGGTTCTTTATCCCTGGTTTATAGATTTTTACAAACCTGTCAGCCTGTACTACAAGGAGAAAGCCTCAGGTGCTGCCAGAAGTGAGGCTCCCATGATGATGGAAGAGGCAGTGTCAGTCAAGAAAGCTGAAATGAAGGATGTAGCTGCTGCTCCTGTGGTGGTTGAGAAAAAAGTTGGTGAAATGAGCGTCACTTTTGATGTCTCTGTTCCATATTCAGTCCCTTCTGATAGCAAGATCCAGACAATTGAAATTCAGCGGACAACAACGCCTGCTGACTATAAATATGTTACCGTGCCGAAAATGTCAACCCTTGCTTATCTGACCGGTAATATAATTGACTGGGCGAAGCAGAGTCTGTTGTCGGGAGAGGCAACACTCTATTTTGAGAATACCTTTGTAGGTAAATCATATCTCAATGTCAATCAATTAACTGACACTCTCACAATTTCGCTCGGAACTGACAACAGCATTCTGGTAAAAAGAGAAAAAAGAAAAGATTTTACCAGCAGGAAGGTAATCGGAACTAACAAAACCGAGACTTATTCATTTCTTATTACGCTAAGGAATAATAAGACAAATCCGATAAAGATCACTGTTAACGATCAGATGCCGGTATCTTCAAACAGCAGCATAACTGTTGAACCGGTTGAATTATCCGGAGGTAAGCTTAACAGCGAAACAGGTTCTGTAAAATGGGATCTTGAAATAAAACCTCAGGAGAAAAAAGAGCTGGTGTTTACCTATTCTGTTAAATATCCTAAAAATCAGAATGTCATACTTGAATAATCGGATAAACTGATAAAAATGAATCTACTGGGAAACCTTATCTGGCTTATTTTCGGAGGTATCATTATCGCTATTCAATATTTCATTGGCAGTATTATTCTGATGATAACCATTATCGGAATTCCGTTTGGCATCCAGACTTTAAAAATGGCATCATTATCGCTCTGGCCATTTGGCCGCGATACAAGGGTGCACGAAAGATCCTCAGGTTGTCTTTATATTATCATGAATATCATCTGGCTTCTGACAGGAGGTCTGTGGATAGCCATTTCGCATGCATTTTTCGGAGTTTTGCTGTGTATTACGATTATCGGGATTCCTTTTGGAATGCAGCATTTCAAGCTTACCGCTATTGCCCTTAGCCCGTTTGGCAGAGACATAATCAATGTATGATGTATTATGTATTATCGGCTATGTGGGATGGAGGGATTGAAGTAAGAACAAGGATTAACCCTGCCTGCCGGCAGGCAGGGATTTTAGATTTTAGAACCGCAACAATTATTCCTAAATCGTAAATCTTCAATCCTTGTTCGATATTCAAAACCTATCTGAAGAATTTAGAATCTTTTGATCGTACTTAAGGTATGAATTATCCTATCGTGGTCCCCTGATTATGCCTCGTTCAGATTTCCTGATAAAATCAAGAATATAATCTCTGTCAGGTGAAGGCCTGAACTCTTTTTCGATATATTCAAGAGCCTGTGAGTTATTCATATTGCTCTGATATATTGCCCTGAAAATATTATGAATTTCGTCAATTCTTTCTTTCCCAAAACCTCTTCTGGTGAGTCCGACTGTGTTTAAACCCATATAGGCCAGCGGTTCTCTGTCTGCTTTAATAAACGGAGGCACATCTATTCTGACTTTTGAACCGCCACCAATTATAACATGACCTCCGATATGAGTAAACTGGTGAACAAGTGTTCCACCGCTTAAAATTGCCCAGTCATCAATTTTAACTTCCCCCCCCAGACTTGTGGAATTTCCCAGAATACAATTATTTCCTATCTGACAGTCGTGCCCGATATGAACATAAGCCATCAGCAGACAGTTACTGCCGATAACTGTCTTTCCAACGGCTGCAGTTCCCCTGTTTACTGTAACTCCTTCTCTTACAGAAGTGTTATCCCCTATTTCGGCTGTTGAATCCTCACCCCGGAATTTAAGGTCCTGTGGGATCCCGGAAATAACAGCACTTGGGAAAATCTTACAATTTTTACCGATGCGCGCCCCATCCATTACTGTTGCATTAGGGCCGATCCATGTACCTTCACCAATTACAACATTGCCAGAAATATAAGCAAATGGATCAATTGTAGTGTTTTGGCCTATTTTGGCATCGGGATGGATAAAAGCCAGTTTTGAGATCATTAATCTTCTATTTATTCTTTATTACCTGAGCAACCATTTCACCTTCAACCACCACCTTATTTCCTACAAATGCCTGCCCGTACATTGCAACAATTCCTCTCCTGAGAGGTTCAGCCAGCTCCATTCTAAGTATGACTGTATCGCCAGGCACTACTTTATGCTTGAATTTAAGCTTATCAATTTTAAGAAAATAAGTTGAATATTTTTCAGGTTCATCAATAGTATTCAGGACAAGTAATCCGCCAGTCTGTGCCAATGCTTCAACCAGAAGAACACCAGGCATTACCGGTTCATCGGGGAAATGGCCCTGAAAAAAAGCTTCATCATTTGTAACATTTTTTATCCCAACAATTTTAGAATCATCAATATATATTATCTTATCTACCATAAGAAAAGGATATCTGTGAGGTAATCTTTTCTTGATCTGTTCAACAGTAAAAACAGGCGGTACTGAAGGATCGTAAACCGGGATGTCCTTTTTTGAATGTACTTTTTTTATTTCCTGCCTTATCATCCTGGCCAGCCGTGTGTTTGCATAATGACCCGGCCTGGTAGCTACAACTTTGCCTTTGATGGGTTGTCCGACCAGTGCAAGATCACCTATAACATCCAGTAATTTATGCCGCGCCGGTTCGTTAGGATAACGAAGTTCTGTATTGTTTAGAATGCCCGCTTTATGGCTGTTGATGCCGGGGCGATTGAATAATTTCGCAATACGGTCTATCTCTTCCTGAGAAACTTCTTTTTCAAGGATAACTATTGCGTTATCCAGATCTCCTCCTTTAATGAGTCCCGCTTTAAAAAGCGGTTCCAGTTCGTGGAAGAATACGAATGTCCGGCTTTTGCATATTTCCTTTTCAAAATCATCAATTGTGTCCAGAATGGCATATTGATTACCCAGTATCCTGGAATTATAATCTATGAGAACATTAATACTGAAATGATCATCAGGATAAACAATAAGATCCACTCCATGTTCTTCGTCTGAGAAAACAATCTTTTGTTTTATTACGAAATAGTTTCTTTCTTCCTTAAGCTCAATAATTCCGGCCTCTCTTATTGCCTCCGTGAATTTCCAGGAAGCACCTCCCATGATGGGAGCCTCAGGT
>Ga0315295_10005870_pt1 | contig 10493 bp, 7 predicted proteins | sample YL17G14_0_MG_FD_204453 | JGI IMG/M metagenome (GOLD analysis project Ga0315295, IMG submission 204453) | Sediment microbial communities from Yellowstone Lake, YNP, Wyoming, USA - YL17G14_0 | ecosystem: Environmental > Aquatic > Freshwater > Lake > Sediment | place: USA: Wyoming | collected...
GATGTTGATATGGATGGCATAGACATCGGGATGCTTGGCCAGGGCCTCTTCGAAGATCTTCAAGGCCTCATCCAGCTTGCCCTCATCCAGAAGCTTGTTGGCCTCGTCGAAGAGCTTGAGGGAGCCCTCGTCGCTTTTGATCGCGGCGATGCCGGTCAGGGCTTTGAGGGCGATGGTGACCGGCTGGTTCACGCTGAGCTGCTTGACATTGACGTCGGCGAAGTTGGGCTGGAAGCCGTTCCTGCTGGCGTTGATTCTCCACACGCCGGTCCCTAATCCGGCCACGGCAAAGTATCCCTTTTTGTCCGTCTTCTCCTCGAACTTCATGGAGCTTTGCGCGCTCTCAACGGTGACTCGGGCGCCCTCGATGGGAGTGCCTTTTTCATCCACGACCGTGCCGCTGATCCGTCCCCGGCCCAAGCCTTCCTGGGCCCGGAGCGCGGGCAGGGCCAGGAGAAGCAGGATAACGGCACTGCCGACACAACAGCTCGGTTTCCCTTTCAGAATTCGGTTCATGTTCGCCTCCACTCGAATATATTCAACAAGAATTAGATTTCAAACTCAAGAAATTTTTTCAGCTCCTCGGCTCCCGTCCTGTTCTTGAGGACGACGTTGAGGATGTTCTTCCCCGGGCGGAGCCTGGCGGCATCCCTCTCCAGGACGAGCTCGACCTCAATCCGGTATTTTCCTTTTTTCATGCTTCCGTCCCGGACATCCTCCAGGGCCGGCTCATAAGTCGAACGGTGCGACCAGGCGACTTCTCCCCGCCCGTCCCGGAGCTCCAGGCCGAGGTCGAGCGTCGTCTGAAGCTTGCCGGCCACAGAGTCCATCCACAAGCCCTGATAGGGAACCTCGATCAGGACCACGGCCTCAAACCTGTCCCCCTCCAAGCGTTTTTTCGTCAGGCTCAGATCGAAATTGAACAGGCTCTTTCCCTCGGCTTGAGGTTGGATGGTTTTCTGAGAGAGCTTCTCGGCCCGGGCAAGCTCATGGAGATGCTCCAGGTTGATAGTCGTCAGCCGGAACTGGCCGTTGCATCCGTCATCCACAAAAATGATGGGGAAATTGCCGTAGTACCAGACTTCCTGGCAGGTGTTGCCGGCCAGCTGGCCCATGGCATAGACCATTTTGTCCAGGGGCGGGCCGAAGAGGACGAGGATATATCCCCGGTCGGTCAGCCAGCCGGGCTTGGCCTCGCCCACAAATTTTTTATTGGCCTCCTGGATGCGAAGGAAATATTCGGTCTTGAATTCGTTCTCCTCGGTGTCGGGGTCCGTGTCGCGGCGCTTCCAGAACTCCTCCTTGAATTTCTCCTTCTCGGAATCCGGGAGCTCGAGGAACATTTTATTCTCTTCCGAGGTGATGATGTAGCGGACGAGGGACAGGAATTCCTTGTTCGGCGGGCTCAGCCTGCGGCTCAGGTTGTAGAGCCGGCAGCCCGAAGAAAGGCTTCCCCAAAGAACTGCGGCCAACAAGATGACTCTCAGCCTGGGAGAAAACGAGTGCCGGCGGATTTTTTTCATTTTTTTGCCTTCAGGGCCTCCACAGCCTTTTTGATCTCGGGTTGGTTGGGATCAAGCTCCAGGGATTTTTCGAGGACGGTCAGGGCTTCCGGGATCTTTCCCAGCCGGGTGTAGCACTCTCCCAGGGAATTGAGAAGAGAAGTGTTGATGCCATATGACGAAACCGCTTTATCCAGGATGTCGATCGCCTTGGCCCATTGGCCCAGCTTTTGATAATCCTTCCCCAGGAGCACGTAAAGCTCATAGCGGGGAGTTCCGGGCCGGCTGAAGAAGGGGAGCAGCAGGGGCTCGATTTTCCCCAACTCGCCCAGCGTCAGATAGACATTGGCCAGGTCGTGGGCGAATTCGACGGAGTCGGGATTTTTCTCATAAGCTTTCTCCAGACGCGTCCTCGCCTCTTCGACGCGGCCGCTGTTGAAGAGCTCGGTGCCGATGATATAGTCGTAGGCGGGGTTGCTGCGCTCGGGCAGGACCTTGGAATAAACCCAGGGCCGGCTGATGGTTTCCTGGTGGGTAATGTCGAACTCCTCAGTCGCGGTCGCAGCCTCTTTCCCGCCGACCCAAAGGGAGACCCGGAGCCGGTAGCGGGCCGGGAGAAAATCGGCCAGGGAGAATTCCTCGACGATGCTCGGCCATCCGGGATATTCTCCGGCCTTCCGCGCCAGCGTTCTCACCTCCGCCTCGTCCTTGAAAATCGTGAAACGGACCTCGGTTTGAGATTCAAGATTCGCGCCAACTCCGCCGACCTGGAAAGCGACAGCCAGGTTCCCCTTCATGACAAAGACCGGTCTCGGCTGCGCATAAACCTGGTAGCCGCCCAATTGGAAAGGCTTGAGCCCCTTGGTCGGCTGCTCGACTTTCGAGGCCTTGTATCCCAGGATGAGGGGGCCCAGGCTGGGGCCGGCCGCGTCTCCGCGGACGACGATGTTCTTCTCGATGGAGGCGAATTCCTTCGAGACTTCGTTCTTGAGCATGATGGAAAACTTATATTCGCCCGGGATCAGGGGGAACATGTCATGGATGCTCATGGGCTGGCGGTTGAGGGAGGCCAGTTTTTCCTCGTCCACGTCAAAGTTGAAATTCCGCTCGAACTGGAAGATGGTCTTGCCGGCCTTGTCGGCCAACGAACCGTTCAGCTTGAGGGTGGTGTAGTATTTGTTCTGGTACTGCCCCACCGACAGCCGCTGGGGCTCGAAAGTGAAGTGGACGAACGGCTCCCCGGTTTCGTCCCGGATGACCTTGACCAGCGCGTCACTGTCGATGTAATTCGTGGAGTATTCCACCTCCACGCGGTCCTTGTATTCCAGAAACTTCTGGGCGTACTTGGCGCTGAACCTGGTCTGGGGGAGACTGTCCACCTTCTGCATGAGGATATCCGAAGCCAGGGAAGGGCGGTCCATCATGCTCATGCTTTCGCCGGGGATGAGGCTCAGCGAATAATCCGCCAGCTGGGGCTGAGATTCCTTGAGCGTCTCATAAGCGGCCAGGTAATTCACGGGATCGCCATAGTAGGTCGGCATCAGGGCTTGGGGCCCGTCCTTGGCGGGGCTGTAAAGGATGAAGTCTCCGATCGCGCCTTTCTGGAAAAAGATCAGGTTAAAGCCCGCCGGCAAGCCTTCGCTTTCCCGTCCCTGATAAAACCAGACTTCCGCCGGATAGTTGGTGGACGAGCTCTCGAACTTTTCGACCGTATTGGCTTCGCCCAGGATGATGTAAACGCGGCCCCGGGCGGACTTCCAGCCGGGCATGGGGGCGACGCGGCCGTAGTAATAGTTGGCATAATTGATCCGTTTATAATGCTCGGTCTTGAACTCGTTCTCGGTGGTGGCGGGCGTCGGGTCCCGCTGCTTCCAGAAGGCTTCGATGAAAAGATCCCTCTCCCGATCGGTTTGGAGCGTCAGGAAAACTTCCTTTTCCATGGGGTGGATGATGTAGACCACTTCCTCCTCCAACCATTTTTTATATTGAGAAGGAAGATTGGTCTTTCGAGCCTGCCCGCCGGGCAACATTCCGGCGGCAAAACAAATAAGAAAAACAAGGGCGAACGATCGTCTCATGAAAAGACTCCTCCCGGCCGGAGCCGGCATTGCATCCAAACAATAACTTATCCCCTTCCGGGAAATAATTCAAGACGGAACCGGCAGAAACTGCCCCCATCTCCTTACCTCGGCATCACCTGGGTCCAGTCCCGCGCTGCCTCACCTGCGGATAATGACGACAAGCGGCTTTTGAGTTGCGGGGAACCTTCCGCGAATCTTTACGGTGCCGATATTTTTCCGTCGCGCAACTCGATGATGCGGTCGGCGATGCGGGCCAGGGACGGGTTGTGGGTGACAAGCAGGATGGTCAGTCCGTCCTTCCCGTTCAGGCCTTTCAGGACGGCGCCGATGTCCTGGCTGCGCCGGCTGTCGAGATTCCCGGTCGGCTCGTCGGCCAGCAGGATTTCAGGCCTGTTGACCAGGGCCCGGGCGATGGCCACGCGCTGCATCTCGCCGCCCGATAACTCGGAGGGGCGATGGTGGATGCGCTTATCCAGGCCCAGGTCCGTCAGGATTTCCATGGGATCCGCCGGCGCCCCCGCCTTTTTGAAAAAGGCGAACGGCAGAAGCACGTTTTCATAGACGGTCAGGGTGGGGATCAGATAGAATTTTTGGAAGATATAGCCGAAAACCCGGCGCCGGATCCGGGTCAGATCGCCCTCCGAGAGGCTGCACGATCCCTTGAATATCGTCTCGCCGCCGACCTTGAGGCTTCCCGAAGTGGCGTTGTCCAGGCAGCCGAGGAGGTTGATGAGGGTCGTTTTGCCCGAGCCCGAGGGCCCGATGAAAGAGAGGAACTCCCCTTTTTTGACGGCCAGCGACACGCCGTTGACGGCCGCGATTTCCTCTCCGCCTCGCTTATAAATTTTTCTCAGGTTCAGCGCTTCGAGCGCCAACCCGTTGTCGGCTGTCGAGCCTGCCGCTGCTGTTTTCGCCATCTCAGTCTCCTTCGCTCCGGATGGACTCGAGAGGCCTTACCCGTGAGGCCCGCCAGGCCGGGTAGACGCCGCTGATCAGGCCGATGGCCACCACCACTCCCAGGGTCAGCAGCGCCAGCGATCCGTTGATGATGATCAAACTTCCCGTAGGCGTATAAGGCAGGAGACGGCGGATCAGGACATCGGTGATCTTGGCGAGAACGAAGGAAAATCCGATCCCCAGGCCGCCGCCGAGCAGGCAGAGGATGACCGTCTCCGTCCAGATCATGCGGAACACGTCCCAGGGCATGGCCCCCATGCTCTTGATGATGCCGATCTCCTGGAAGCGCTCGAAGACCGACATGAGGATGGTGTTGATGACGCCCAGCATGGCAATGAGGATGGCGATGAGCGCAATGGAGAAAACCATGACCTTGGCTGTGGAGACCAGGCTCATGATGGTCGTCTTGACCTGGGCCATGGACACGACCTGGACGTCGGGCAGGTCGTAAAGCTTGTTTTCCAGTTCGGTCAGGTTAGCGTTTTTATCGACCTTAATGCCGGCGGCTGTGATCAGGCCCTCCTTCCCGAAGATCCGCTGCACGGCCCGGAGGGGCATGAAGATCGTGCCGTCGTCCGCGGTTCCGGAGCGGGTCAGGACGCCGACGACCTTGATCTCGACATTCTTTTCCGGGATAAGAAGCAAGTCGCCCACTTCGCGCTGCTCCAGCTCGGCGGCTTCATAGCCGACCACGGCCTCGCTGGCTTCGGAGTCCGTGAACCAGGCGCCCTGCTTGAACTTCAGGTAGGACTTCATGGCGGGAAATGTCTCCGGATCGACGCCTAGGTAGGCGTTGATGCTGCCGCTGTCTCCCCTATTCGGGTCAAAGACCGCGGCCATGAGCTGGGGCGTGACCTTCTCCACCTCCTTGTGCTTGAGGATGTCGGCCATGATCGATTCCTTCATGTAACGGAGTCCCGTCCCCCCCTTGAGCATGAGCGTGGCGGCCTCGTAGGGACAGCCTTTGGCTGTGACCAGGACCTGGAAGCCCATGTTGTCGATGTCCTTGCTCAGGGCCGATTCGTATCCTTTATTGAACCCCAGAAGGCTGACCAGAACCCAGGCCGAGAGTCCGATGCCCAGGATGGTCAGCGCGCTCCGGATTTTTTTTCGGAGGAGGTTCTTGGTTGCCACCTGGTAGACGCTGATCTTATTTTTTGGCATGGCGGCTCCTTTCATGGCCGGTACTTGTTCCCCAGGAGGAACTCGTCGATCAGGATCAAGTTTTTCTTCGTGGCCCGGAGCGCGGCGCGAAAATCCGTCGCGGCCCGGGGGGCCGGGTTCCTGATCGCCGCCGCCCTGGTTCCGGCCTTGGCCGTGCCGGAAACGACATCATAGTCGAGGAAATCCCTGAGGTTGAGGCCGGCGAATTGTCGGCTGAAGGCCTCGTCGCGGAGCTGTTGGCCGTATTGCGAAGTCAGCTTCTGGAAAGTGAAGGCGCGGATGTTTCCGTCCAGGTCCACGGCCAGGAAAACCTGGATGCCGCCGTAAGCGCCTTTCTGGTTGACGCCGTGGATGTAGCCGATGAGGTCCTGGCCTTTGAAGATCTGGTACAGGGTGTAGGGGACGTCGGCGGTTTCGTACAGCCCCTGGAATTTGTCCCCCAGCCGCTCCTCGATGCGCCGCAGCATCACCTCGCCGCCTTTCTGCGCGATCGAAACATAAAGGGTCCGGTAGCCCGTGGACTCGGGGAAGAAACGCTTCACGTCGCGGTCCGGATCGTTGAGGTCGCACCCGACCGCAGCCAGCAGCGGCCCGACAAGGAGACTTGAAATCAACAGGACAGCCATTAAAACTGCGACATTGCACTTGGAGAAAGCCGTGTTCATATCGTTCCTCGTTGCCGGGCCTAAAACCTCATCCCTTTATAATAATAAACCTGGAGGACGAGGCGCGTGTCTTTCATTTCCCGGTCGCGCTGGACCATGACCCGGAACGTCCAGTCCGCAGCCGCCAGGTAGGAAACACCGGCCGCGATCTGGACGTTCGTCTTCCCGTTCATCCTGAAAACCGCGGGTTGCGCCTCGATCTTCAGCCGGCTTTCCTCAAGGAGGCCGACGCCCGCGCGCCAGAAAACAGCCCAGGCGGCAGCGTCTCCCCTCTTCCCGGCCATGAGCTCGACCCGGTTCTCCCAGTTGTTCCTGAGCCAGGTCGCATCGGCGGAGAGCATCTCGAATAAAGCCGGTTTTTCACTCAGGAGGTGATATCCCATGACATCCAGCACCTTTCCATAAGCTGAGGACAGCCCGATCATATAATTATCTCGATTGAGGACGCCTTTGGCGACCCTCGCCGACAGAAAATAATTGCCTTGGAAACGGAGCGGCATCCCTGAGCCTGTGGTGAGAGACACCCCGGCGTTTCCCCAGGACAAATCACGTTCGATGCCGAAGCCCCAATCTCGGTCGAAGCCGAAGCCGTTCATGGCCAGCGGCTGGAGGAGCTGGCCGTGGCTGTCGAACCAGGACGCCAGGCCGAATTTCGGCCGGTTGTGTCCGACCCAGACATAACCGCCGCCGAGCTTCCACCGGAGATAGGCGTTATAGAGCTGCGGCTCGATCGACTTGCCGTCCTGGGCGTTTACGGCCAATCGCGCCTGGACCGCCAGCGTGGCGATATCACCTCCGGATCCCGAAAACCTCTGCAGGTAATCAAACCCCAGGCTCGGTTTCTGCATGGCCTCCCATTGGCCCATCGAATAGAAAACGGCTTTTTGCCAAGCGCTCGAATAGCCGGCGATCCCCTGCGCTTCGAAGAAGAAAAGATAGTTCGCCGGATAGAGAACGCCGGCCGAAGCAGCGAACAGGAGGAATAGGGAAAGAGGATGCCTGATGGCTAATCTCAGGTTTGGCTGAAATGCTTTCATTCTTAGAAGTCTCGTTGATCCTTTTCCCGCGATATCGGGCACTTTCGCGGATTTGTCTCCGCCTGGATTCGACATTCAATCAACCCATTCGACTCCCCGGGCTGAAGCCCGGGGTATGCGCAGGGTTAATACTGAGCGGCGCTTTTTACCCCGATTTAAAAATCGGGGTTTGGCGCCGTCGAACGTATCAAACATCGAAGTTGATCCGGCCGTGAAAGACCGGTTGGCCGGCCTTCAAGAACGTCAGGCGGACCTCCCAATCGCCGGGCATGGCGATATTAACGGGCATGAGGTAATCGTTCTTCCGGTTCAGCTTGAACTCCACGTCGCCCGAGTCGTGGGCGCCGCGCATGGAGGGCATGTCCGAGCGGCCTTTGATGAGGAAGGGCGTTATCTGGGCGCCGCCTTTATCGAAAACCCGGATCTTGAGGATAACCGTGCCCATTCTGGGCTTTGCTGAGAATTCATAAGTGAAATAAATTTCGTCGCTGATCCTGCATTTCTTGCCCGGGCCCGGGAGCGGCTGGAAAACGGCTTCCTGCCGGCCGGAGGCGGCTGGCATTCGCGGGAAGTCCGCCGCCCCGGCTGACGCCAGGCCGTCGGCGCCTGGAGCCGATTCCGCGGGAACCACCGTCGCCGCAGGCGATACCGCCAGGATCAGCCATAAAAAGAAGATAAAACCAACTCTTTTTTTCCGGGATGACATGGCCATCTCCAAAGAGCAGAAAAACTGCCCTTTCTCTTTTTCCGCTGGACTGACTCTAACAATTTTATTATAGAGGGCTCCCCGGCATCCGTCAATTGCCGGCAAACCCCGGCCGTCGGCCGGCCGCTGTCCGGGCCTCCTTCAGAAGCCTCCCGGAAAGCATATCCAAATTCGATTTTCGCTCTGCCTCAGGTCACTTTTTCGAAGCGCCCGGTCCGGAGCGAAGGTTTTCGATGAAATAATCCGCGATCCGCTTGTGGCGGTTGTACTGCCCTTCGTCGGTCGGGTCATAGCCGTGCCCGCCTTTGGGCGCCCAGACGACGTCCACGTCCTTTTTCGCCTGCAACAGCTTATCGACGACGGCCGCCGTGTCCTGGAAAAGCACCCGCTCATCGCCCATCGAATGGACAATGAGCAATTTGCCCTTGAGGCCGTCGGTATAGGTGATGGGTGAAGTGCGCTTATAGGCCTCCGCGTTTTCCTTCGGGTCGCCGAGCAACGGCACGACCCAGGACGTGTCGTGGAGCCAGTTGGAGACCGGGGCGCCGGCTACCCCGACCCTGAAGACGTCAGGCGCTTTGAACTTGGCCATGAGGGATAGAAACCCGCCGTAGCTCCAGCCCCAGATGCCCACGCGGTTGCGGTCGATCCAGCCTTGCTTGTCGAGGTATTCGACGCCGCTGATCAGATCCTCGAGGTCGATCCCGCCCAGGTCTCCCATGGTCGCTTGGCGGAATTTCCGGCCGTAGGGCGTGCTCGCCCGGATATCCACGTTCATGACGATGAATTTGTGCTCCTGGGCGAGGAACTGGTCAAAGGCGTTCCCCGAACTCCAACGGTTGCGGACCGTGTTGTTGTAAACCGAGCCGAGAATCAACGGGTATTTCAGGCCCTGCTTGAAATCGGGAGGCAGGACGATCCGGGCCCACAGTTTCACGCCGTCCTTGCGGCTGGGAAAAGTCACGTAGCGCGGTGTGATCCAAGCGTATTCGGCGAATTCCTTCTGGGGCGAATTGGTGATGCGGCGCAGAGAAGCGCCGGCCACGGCCTCGGCGATGAACAGGTCCGGAGGCTGGACGTCGTTGGTGTAAATCGTGGCGAAACGTTTCCCGTCGGGCGACATGACGGCCTGATGGGTTCCCGCTGGTTTGGTCAAGCGGACAGGCTCGCCTCCCCGGACGGCGTCGACTTTGTAAAGCTGGACTTCGGTCGGCCCGGCCAGGGTCGAGGAAAAATAAAGGCTCGAGCCGTCGCTATTTTCCGGGATCTCCATGGCGGTGACCTGCCAGGACCCTTTCGTCAACTGGACGGGCTCGCCCCCGGCGGCGGGCATTCGATAGAGGTGATAATCGCCGTCACGGTCGGAGACGAAAATGACCGCCCGGCCGTCCCGAGTCCAATCGGAAATGAGTACAGCGCCCCAGTAATTGATGATATCCGTTTCGTGCAGGATCTCCTTGGCCGTCACCGTGGCCGGGGATTCCCGGCCGGAGGCGGCCTCCGTCGAGGTCAGATCCGCCGTCAACAGCCAACGGTGCTTATGTTCCGTCGTCGCCACGTCAATCAGCAACCGGTTGCCGTCCGGCGCCCATCGGATCCGGCCGCCATAACCCGCCTGCCGGGTTTTGTCAGCCTCAATCCAGATCAGCCTGCCGTCGGGAACGGAAACAACGCCCAGTTTCGCCACTGAGCCTTCCTTGCCCGGAAACGTCCGCTTCGGCCGGCTCAAGGAAGGCCCTTCGGGCGAAAGATAATTCGGGATCGGACTCTCCCCCACCTTGGTCTGGTCCATCAGCGTGAAGGAGATCCGCATTCCCGCAGGGGCCCACTCGTATCCGGAGATGTTCACGTCGCGGCCCTTGGCCAAGCGGGTCAGCTGCACGATCTCGGCTTCGCTCATGTTGAAAAGCCAGACGTCGCCCGAGCTTTGGTAAGACAACCATATTCCGTCGGGCGAAAAAGCGATCTGCCCCTCGCCGGCCGCCGTCTGCGTTATCCGCTTCGGCTTGGCAGCCGAGTCCGCGGCGTTGAGAAGCCAGATGTCGCCCACATAAAGAAACGCGATTTTCTTATTGTCGGGGGACCAGACGAGCCTCGATACGCCCCGTTCCATCTTTTCATCTGATATCTTTTCTTCATCCGTGCGCTTGTCTTCCGGAACAGGGTCCGGTCTCACGGACTTCAGGTCCGTCAATCTTCGCGGGGTTTGGCCGTCGGCCTCGACCAGCCAGATATCCAGGAAGCGCTCCCCTTTGTCGTTCCAGAGAAAGGCCAGACGTTGGCCGTCTTTCGACCAGGCCAGACCGCTGGGAGACGTCCCCCAAAGCACGGGCGTCGAAAAAACCCGGTCAAGCGAGATGGAACGGGCCGGGCCGGCGCCC
>Ga0315295_10005871_pt1 | contig 10491 bp, 7 predicted proteins | sample YL17G14_0_MG_FD_204453 | JGI IMG/M metagenome (GOLD analysis project Ga0315295, IMG submission 204453) | Sediment microbial communities from Yellowstone Lake, YNP, Wyoming, USA - YL17G14_0 | ecosystem: Environmental > Aquatic > Freshwater > Lake > Sediment | place: USA: Wyoming | collected...
ATAGAAAACCAGACAACCTAGAGATTTAGGAGGTGCATATGCTGAAGAAGTACTGGTTGTTCCTGGTAGTGCTGAGCCTGTTAGTTCTGCTGGTGCCAGCCTGTGGAGGGGGAGAGGAGGAGAAGACTCCTGCGCCAACACCCACCCCCGCAGCCACGCTCACGCCTACTGCGACACCTACCCCCACCCCCGCCGGGCCGGTGAAGATCGGGGTCATAACGTCCTGGAGCGGGCCGGCGGCGATGTCTGGTCTCCTAGCAGACCAGATTATAGCCCTGGTGGAGGAGCAGTTGAAGCAGATGGGCGGCGTACTCGGTGGCAGAGAGGTGAAATTTGTCAGAGGTGACGACCGCGGTGTGGTTGCCGAGTCGGTAGCCCAAGCCAAGAAGCTGATACTGGAAGATAAAGTAACTGCCCTCACCTTTGGAGGTATTTCCGCAGCTCAGTTCACTGCGGTATCAAATGTCGCCGAGGAACTCAAGACGCCATATGTGCCCGTGGCCGGAGTTTTCGGTGTACCGGATAAGAAGTATACCATTTGCATATTCAGCCGGGAGGCTATCAGAGCTCGAACTGCTGACTTCATAGCAGATGTGCTGAAGCCAAAGACGGTTGCCTGGCTGTCACATGACCTCGAGGATTCCCACGTTACCCTTGACGGTGCGGAGGGTGTTGCCGGTGTCAGGGAGCGTCTTAAGGCTAAGGGGATAACTATCGTATCTGAACAGTTTGTTCCCCAGGGTATGGCAGACCTCTCTCCGTATCTAACCAGGATCAAATACCTGAATCCAGACCTCCTGATAAGCTACCTTAATGATGTAGGGCAAACAGTTACGCTCAACAAACAGATAATGGAGCTGGGCGGCTGGGGGAGCATGAAGTATTTTTCTACTACCGAGACAGGCGGCGCTAAGGCTGCCACTAGTATCCCGTCGGCGGTAGGCACTTACGTGGGTGCGTGGTGGCTGCCGGGAAGCGATGACCCGGGCATGAAGGCCTTTGAGGATGCCTTCAAGCAAAAGTATGGCCGGCTGCCCACCCCGGAACTGTCTTACTACTATAATTGTATCTGGACAGCCATCAAGGCCATTGAGCTTGCCGGCACTGACGACCGTGATAAAGTTGCTGAGGCCATGCGCTCAGGCAACCTGGTGTGGGAGTCGGCCTGGGGACGTCTGCGTATTCCCACCGATGGAACTGCTGTGGTCAAAGGCATGGTGGCCCAGATACAGGAGGGGAGTAAACTGGTCAAGGTGTGGCCTCTTGGTGAGTGAGCCCTAAGTGGACTCTGTTGACAGGGGGCTACCCAACGGGTGTGGAGAACGTGCAGGTAGACGTGCTGACATCCTTGGGTATGTTTGTTATGTTTAGCCTAGCAAAAAGGCCAAAAATGGGGCTTTTCAAAACTAAACGGCCTCACATACACTTAGGAGGGGAGAACCATGAACAGCAATAGGTTATGTCAGGTCCTTGGTATTCGTTATCCGATAGTTCAGGCACCGATGAACTGGATCACCGGTGCAGATTTAGCTGCAGCTGTATCTAATGCCGGCGGGCTAGGTACGCTGGGACCCAACGCTGGGGCTAAGACAATTACTCGCGATGTCGAGGAGATTGGGGAGAGGCTACGCCGCCAGATAAGGAAAATTAAAAGCCTCACCAGTGCACCCTTTGCCGTGAATTTTCCTGTAGGTCTTGAAGGCGTCGAAGGTGAAGGAGGACGTGCCTTCTCCCGGAGGTGCGTGCAGGTAGCACTGGAGGAGGGCATCAAAGTGGCTATAACATCAGTCGGCGCTCCTAATGTATATACCAAAACGTTTAAGGACGCTGGTGTGAAAGTGCTACATGCCGTTTCCACTGCTGGACAGGCCAAAAAGGCTGAAGATGTAGGAGTGGACGCGGTCATCTGTGAAGGATATGAGGGTGGTGGTCACAAGGCCTTGACCGGGCTTACTACTCTTGTCCTAGTCCCCATGGCTGCTGATGCAGTGAATATACCCGTAGTAGCGGGTGGCGGGATTGCCGATGCCAGAGGCATGGTAGCAGCCCTTGCTCTCGGGGCCGATGGTATCTATATGGGAACCCGCTTTCTCGCAACCCTTGAATGTGATGCCCATCCCAAAGTGAAAGAAGCTACGATCAACAGTGGTGATACCAGTACGGTGAGCATAAATAAGTGGGTGATGGAAGCGAGAGACCTACAGAACAATTTCACCAAGAAATTCTTGGAGATGCGAACGGCTGAAGCATCCTCTGAAGAGCTGCTTGAATTCATGAACCAGCACTCAATGTACCAGGCTTTAGTTTTGGGAGACGCGTCTGACAGCGAGATACCATGTGGAGAAAACGCCGGACTAATAAATAGGGTCATAAGCGCTAACGAGGTTGTTAGCAGCATAATTAACAATATACCTTCTATTATGGAGAAGCTGAAAAGCAAACTAGCTTAGGAAAGAATATTCCCAACAAATTGAAAAGGGACGGCATCATGAACTACAAAACACTCAAATTTGAAGAGCGAGACCACGTAGGCTGGCTCACAGTGAATCGGCCGCAGTCGCGTAATGCGCTGACGTGGGAGCTGATACAGGAGTTGCGCGATTTCTTCGGTTCTCTGGACGATAATCTGGATGTGAGGGTTGTGGTCCTCCGCGGCGAAGGCCAAGACTTCTGCGTTGGTTTGGATCTAAAGGAAACCCCTGGTATGGGAGGTGGCGGCATGGCAACGCAACAAGAAGCTCCCGCACGTTTTAATCCTCGCGGTTTCATGATCCAGCGAAAGTTCGCCGACATTCCGATCAGAATGCGCCACGCCCCCCAGCCCATCATTTGTTCAGTTCGCGGTAATGCAATTGGTGGCGGCTTTGCCCTTACTCTGGGCTGCGACATTCGCCTGGCCAGTGAAACGGCCCGGTTCAACGTCGGCGCACCTCGCATAGGCTTGCCTTATGGTGACGCGGGAATGTCCTACTTTCTGCCGCGACTCATCGGCGCATCAAACGCTGCGTTTTACACGTTCACCAGTCGCTTTATCGATGCTCGCACTGCAGAACGTATTAACCTGGTCTCCCAGGTTGTACCCGACGACAAACTGGATCAGGCCACAGAGGAGTTGGCAAGGGAGCTTCTCAAGGTATCACCCTTCTCCCTAAGAATGTCGAAGGAGATATTCAATGCCGGCCTTGACTCGAGCCTTTTAGACGCGACGAGATTGGAGAATCGGACACAGATTTTATGCGCTATGACGGCGGATATGATGGAGGCGGTCATGGCTACCTTCATCGAGAAGCGTGCTCCCCATTACACGGACGAATAAATCACGAATTGATCCGGATTGATTTTGGTCTCTCGCAAGGCAAGTTGTCATTACACGTCCTGACAAGCGGTGCAAAGAATACTGTACAATGGTGCTCACCAAACAGCATAAAGAGTGCAAGGTAAACCGAGTGGGGGTATAAGCCGTGATTAGCGGTTTCCTTAGTTCTCTCAGAGATATGACGTGTAGAGAAGTTGGGAGGCCTCTTCAAGAAGATGGCAGAGCGGGAGGAGATATGCCATGTGAGTATGACACCTCGGCGGATCTGAAGAGCAGGTTCCCCCAGATTAATAGGTAGGAGGTTAATGATGTTGCATCGTGCCAGCAGCTTTTGGTACAAATTGGCAGCCCTGTTCCTGGCGCTGGCGTTGATAGTTCCAGTATTAGCGGGTTGTGGCAAGGAAAAAGAAACAGCCGCGCCTACAGCCACGCCAGTAGCAACAGCGACACCTACCCCAACACCAGCCAAAGGACCGGTGAAGATCGGGGCTATAGTACCCTGGAGCGGGCCGATGGCTATGTCTGGTGTCATAGCGGACCAGATTATAGCCGTGGTGGAGGAGCAGGTGAAGAATATGGGCGGCATACTCGGTGGCAGACAGGTCAAGTTTGTCAGAGGTGACGACCGTGGGATGGTTGCCGAGTCGGTAGCCCAGGCCAAAAGGCTGATACTGGATGAAAAGGTAACTGCCCTCACCCTGGGGGGTGTTTCGGCAGCTCACTTCACTGCAGTATCTGAAGTCGCCGAAGAACTCAAGGTACCATATGTGGCCTTTGCCTCAGTTTATGGCGTAGCGGCTAAGAAGTACAGTGCTTGCCTATTTGCTCAGGAGACTACAATAGGTCGCTTTGCCAACTTCATAATAGATGTGGTGAAGCCCAAGACAGTCGCTTACCTGGGATATGACGCTGAGGATGCCCGCAATGTGCTTAATGGTGTTGAGGGTGTTGTAGGTGCCCGTGACCGTCTGAAGGCTAATGGGATAAATATCGTATATGAGCAGTATTTTCCTCAGGGTACGGTGGACTTCACTCCATATCTAACCAAGATCAAATACCTGAAGCCAGACCTTGTGGTAACCTACCTCAATGCGACAGAGCAAGCAGTTACGGTCAACAAACAGATAATGGAGCTGGGTGGCTGGGGCAGTATAAAGTATTATGGTTCTACCGAGACAAGCAGCGATAAGGCCGCCATTACCATCCCCTCGGCGGTAGGCACTTACGCGGTTGCGATGTGGCTGCCGGGAAGCGACGACCCGGGAATGAAGGCCTTTGAGGATGCCTTCAAGCAAAAGCATGGACGGCTGCCAACACCCACTCTGTCTATGTTCTACAATTGTTTCTGGGTAGCTATCAAGGCTATTGAGATGGCTGGCACTGATGACCCTGTTAAAGTTGCAGAAGCCCTGCGCTCAGGCAACCTAGTATGGGACTCGGCCTGGGGACGTCATCGTATCCCTCCCAATGGAAAAGGTGAGATCAAGGGCATGGTGGCCCAGGTCCAGGAGGGAGGCAAACTGGTCAAGGTGTGGCCTGAGTAAGTGAGACCCAAGCAGCCCTTGTTGCCAGGAGGCTACCCAAAGGGTGTGGGGTGTGCAGGTAGCCGTGATAACAATGGATAGATCTCAATACTCAAAGAAGAGCAAGTCAACAGGAACAGCTTATCTTTTAGCAGGAGAGCTACCATGAACAGGGACCAAGAAGGCGCCCTCAGCGCATACCGTGTCCTAGACCTTGCCGATAGCAGGGGCGCTTACTGTGCCAAGCTGCTCGCCGACCTGGGCGCGGATGTTATAAAGGTCGAAGGGCCTGAGGGAGACCCTGGTCGCAGGATACCACCATTTGCGGGTGATGCGCCCCATATCGAGAAGAGCCTCTATTTCCTCTACCGCAATGCTAACAAGCGGGGAATAACCCTTGACCTAAGCACCCCAGAAGACAGGGATGCCCTTAAAAGACTGGCCGAGACGGCAGATGTTCTGGTTGAGAACTTTCCGTCGGGATATATGGCGAGTCTAGGCCTTGGCTACCCGGTGCTCAAGAAACTAAACCCAGGGCTGGTCATGGCCAGCATCACCGAATTTGGCCAGAGCGGCCCCTACAGGGACTACAAAGGCTCCAACCTGGTCGACTTTGCCCTGAGTGGCGTCATGCTCACCAGTGGCTTCCCCGGGAAGACCCCCTGCATGATGCCGGGAACGCCTGCCTACGATGGAGCTTCTCTGGTGGTAGCCATATCTATACTCGCCGCACTCTACAACCGCGCCGCTAGCGGAGCGGGGCAATATATCGATATCTCGGTGCATGAGGCCTCCCGCGTTGGGCTCTATCCCTGGCCGGTGACCACCTACTCCTATAGCCTTAACCCGGACGGCCTGCCGCCAATCCTTGAGACACGGCTGGGGCCATCCGTATACCCCATCTACCCCTGCAAGGACGGCTTCATCCGGGTAGTGGCGATCGCCCCCAGGCAGTGGGATGGCCTGGTGCGGCTGCTCGGAAGCCCCGAGGTGCTCCTTATGCCTGAATGGAGGGAGTTCCTGTACCGCTTCGGCAATGCCGATGACCTCTACGCCATCATGCTGGAGTTCACCACGAAGTACACCATGCTCGAGCTCTTCGAGGCGGGACACTTGGAGGGGGTACCTATCGCTCCGCTACTGAATATAAAGGACTTCGTCAACAATCCCCAGACCAAAGCCAGAAAGTTTTTCGTTGAGGTCAACCACCCCATCGCTGGCAAGGCTCTCTACCCAGGACCGCCCTACAGGTGGAGCCTAACGCCAGCAGGTATCCGACGTCCCGCCCCACTTTTAGGGGAACACAACCGGGATGTGCTTCAGCAAAGGCATGCTGCACCGAGAGTCAAGCAAATGGCCACAGTTGGGGAGGATAAGGCATCGCGTCTCCCTCTGAAGGGGATCAGGGTGCTCAGCTTTGGCACCGGGGCGGTAGTCCCCGACTGCGGCAAGATATTGGGGGAGCTCGGCGCCGATGTCATCAAGATAGAGTCCAGAGAAAACCTCGATATGATGAGGACCATCGGGCCGGATATCAACAACATAGCCCAGTTCAACGAGTCGAACCGCAACAAGCGAAGCTTCGGGGTCAATCTCAAGACAGAGAGGGGAAAGGAAATAGTCAAGCGTCTCATCAAGATGAGCGATATCCTGGCGGAGAACTTCCGCGGCGGGGTAATGAAGGCCTTCGGGCTGGACTACGAGAACGTACGGCGCATCAACCCGGAGATCATCTACCTCAGCAGTCAGGGCTTCGGCGGTGGAGGGCCTTACAGCGACTTCCAGGCCTATGGTCCACTGCTCTCCCCTGCCTGCGGCATGCTCTCCCTCTGGGCTCATCCCGATGACCCCTATCCCGTGGGCACCAGTGGCACCTTCCCTGACCATACGGCCAGCAAGTATCTGGTGGTGGCGGCGCTAGCCGCCCTCGATTACAGGCGCAGGACGGGCAAGGGGCAGTTCATAGACATGGCTCAAACTGAGGTAGCGGCCAACTTCATCGGCGAGCGCTATCTGGAGTATACCATAAACAAGCGAGTTCCAACGCCTCTGGGGAACCGAAGCCTTTACGCCGCTCCACACGGCTGCTACCCCTGCAGTGGTGAGGATAGATGGTGCGCCATCACTGTGCTCAGCGATGAGGAGTGGCGTAAGTTATGCGAGGCCATTGGCAATCCTTCCTGGACTCATGACCCCAAATTCGCCGCTACTCAGGGACGACTTGAGAATGTAGAAGAACTGGACAGGCTGGTAGGGGAATGGACGGCAACACGCGACGCCAGCGAAGTGATGGAGACCCTGCAGCGCGCCGGGGTCGCCGCCGGCATTGTCCAAAATGGCCCCGACACCATAGAGGACCCACAGCTCAAGTATCTGGGCGCTACAGTTGAGTTAGACCATCCCGTAGCTGGCAAAAGGCTTTACCCGGCCATTCCCTTCAAGATGTCCAACACACCACCTCTCAGGAGCATCCGTGCCCCTCTGCTGGGAGAGCACACCGACGAGATTTGCCGCAAGCTCCTGGGAATGCCGGAGGAGGAGATAGAGAGGCTCGATGAGGAGGGTGTCTTGGAGAGCCCACTGCTTGACTAAGCGGCTGCAATAGAAAATCCTGGTTGACAGGAGGCAGGAAATGCCGACAGCGAAAGCCGGTCAATCGATGGACGAGGTGAAAATAGTGCCCACAGGCGGGTGCTACGACTGCGGCGGCCGGTGCCTGCACAAAGTTCACGTCAGGGATGGCGTGGCCATAAGAGTAGAGACCGACGACGCAGAGGAGCCACAGCTACGATCATGTGCTCGGGGGCGAGCCTACCGCCAGCAAGTATATTCCCCAGATCGTCTGCGTTTCCCCCTTAAAAGAACGGGACCGAGAGGCAGTGGGCAATTTGAGCGCGTCTCCTGGGAGGAGGCCCTGGATACAGTAGCAAGTGAGCTCCTTCGAATTAAGGAGACTTACGGTCCAAAATCCATCCTGGTAGTGACCCTCTCAGGGAGTGCAGGCTCGCTTCACACAGGTCCTATGACGGTGTGCTGGTTGCTGAGCAGCTTCGGTGGATATACTCCCTTCTGGGGCGATGCTTCAGCCGAGGGTGCCATCTTCGCTGCCCGAGCCACCTATGGCACGCTCACTAACGGAAACACTAGAGACGATCTGGTCAACTCCCGGCTCATCCTTCTGTGGGGTGTGAACCCGGCTACCTCTATCTTCAGCACCAACACCAGATACTATCTGCTTAAAGCCAGGGAAGCCGGTGCCAGGGTCGTGGTCATCGACCCCAGGTACAGCGATACCGCTGCTACTTTCGCTGACCGGTGGATTCCTGCTAAACCAGGAACAGACACCGCTGTTATGGCAGCCATGGCTTACGTCATGATTACGGAAAATCTCCATGACCAGCGGTTTCTTGATAAGTACACCCTAGGCTTCGAAAAATTCAAGGACTATGTCATGGGAATAGAGGATGGTGTAGCTAAGACGCCGACCTGGGCCGAGGCAAAGAGCGGCGTTCCGGCTGATACCATAGTCTGGCTGGCACGGCAATACGCCACCAACAAGCCCGCAGCACTCATTCCTGGGTATGCCCCGGGGCGTACCGCCTATGGAGAACAGTACCATCGCATGGCTGCTGTCCTGGCGTCAATGACAGGCAACGTTGGCATTCATGGTGGCGGCGCCGCTTGCTTTGAACGACCCTTGGTAGGGCCTATGGTACCCCCGCCTTTCTCCAAGCTCTTTGAAGGCGGAACCTATGAGGCGCGATTGAAACAACTGGATGTTCCCCGCCGTCTGCGCAGTCGCCCCCACGCTATGTGCTTGTGGGATTGCATCCTCAAGGGGACGGTGGGAGGCTATCCTATAGATTTGAAAATGGCTTACATCGCCTTTGCCAACCCCTTGAACCAGTTTCCAAACATCAATAAGGGCGTTGAGGCTCTCAAGAAGCTAGAGTTCATCGTAGTTCATGAGCAGTTCATGACGGCTACTGCCAGGTTCGCCGATATAGTGCTCCCTGTCACCACTGTCTGGGAGAGAAACGACTTCTCCCGTCCCTGGACGGGCGGCTCCTATTTCCTGTATATGAACAAGGTGATCGAACCGCTCCTTGACGTCCGGTCTGACCGTGATATATGCCGCGACCTGGCATCAAGGCTGGGTATCCAGGACCCGTTCTGGGACTTGCCGGAAGAGGACGCTGTAAGATGGGTAACGGAGAGTATGGAAGATGTGATGCCAGAGGTGGTTGATTATGAGCGTTTCAAACGGGACGGAGTGTATAAGATAAAACGCCCCGGCCCGGTCATTGCCTTTGAAAAGCAAATCGAGGACCCTGATAATAATCCCTTCCCAACGCTTTCTGGCAAGATCGAGATCTATTCTCAACTCGTCGCTGATCTCAACAATCCCGAAATCCCACCGATTCCCAAGCATCTCGATCCTTGGGAGGGTGCAGAAGACCCGCTGTCACAAAAATACCCATTGCAGCTTCTCACCCACCACCACAAAACCAGAGCTCACTCTTGCTTTGATAATAACCTGTTGCTAAATGATCTTGAGCCCCAGAGTTTGTGGATCAGCACACAGGATGCTCAATCCAGAGGGATACGTAACGGGGATAAGGTCAGGGTGTTTAACGATCGCGGAGAGACAATTATCCAGGCCAAGGTCACAGAACGGATCATACCCGGGGTGGTGTCTCTGGGCGAAGGAGCCTGGTACCAGCCGGACAAGAAGGGCCGAGACCGGGCAGGTAGCCCCAATGTTCTCACCCGAGACCACTATTCCCCCGCTGGCGCTTTCCCCTTCAATACCAGCCTTGTCCAAGTGGGAAAATACGTATCAGATACCTCGTCCCTTGATTGAATACGCAGTCGCAATAACGACTGTTATTTCACAACCGCAGGGCGTTGTGGTTGTGAACGGTTAGGAGGTAGCACATGCAAATGGGATTCTATTTCGACCAGACTCGTTGCACCGGGTGCTTCACCTGTACCGTCGCCTGTAAGGACTGGCATGACATACCTCCGGGGCCAGCCAGTTGGAGGAGGGTGCAAACTATAGAGCGAGACAAATATCCCACACCCTTCGTGGCCTTTCTGGCCACCTCCTGCTACCACTGTGCTCAGCCAGCCTGCATGTCCGCTTGCCCGGTGAATGCCATAAGCAAAAGGGGACAGGATGGCATTGTGGTAGTAGACAGGGAGTTGTGCTTGGGTAGAGACCATTGCCAGCTATGTTCTGAGGCCTGCCCTTACGATGCGCCACAGTTTGGGGCAGAGGAAAATGGCAGGATGCAGATGTGCAATCTATGCATGGAAAGATGGCCTGAGGGTAAAAAGCCCGTCTGTGTAGCTGGCTGTCCTACCAGAGCGTTGGATGCTGGCCCTATAAATGAAATCAGGGCCAAATATGGAGAGGTGCAGGAAGCTGTGGGCTTCGCCTACGGTGAAAACCTAGTGCTATCGGTAATCTTCAAGCCAAAGCTAGAAGTCCAGCCAGGCAAAAAGAAAAGCATTGAAGGAATATGAGCGCAAAGGTGGGAAGGAAATGAACTTTCGGTTCACCGAGCAAGAAGAGGCTTTCCGAGAAGAGGTTCGGGGTTTTCTGCGTCAGGAGCTTCCTGAGGGATGGAAAGGCAGACAAATCATTGA
>Ga0315295_10005874_pt1 | contig 10489 bp, 6 predicted proteins | sample YL17G14_0_MG_FD_204453 | JGI IMG/M metagenome (GOLD analysis project Ga0315295, IMG submission 204453) | Sediment microbial communities from Yellowstone Lake, YNP, Wyoming, USA - YL17G14_0 | ecosystem: Environmental > Aquatic > Freshwater > Lake > Sediment | place: USA: Wyoming | collected...
CGTCTCCACCGCCTGGGGGAGCTGGCAGAGCCCGAGCAACCCGACCCTGCGCGATCTGCATGAGTACATCATCGTCTTCTGCAAGGACCAGTTCCGCCTAGGGCAGGCCAAAGGCGAGACGGACCTCACCAGCGAGGAGTTCACCGCGCTCACGCGCAGCATCTGGAGTTTCCCCACGGGATCGGCCACCAAGGTCGGCCACCCCGCGCCGTTTCCGGTCGAGCTGCCCCGACGGCTGATCAAGCTCTACTCCTGGAAGGGCGGGCTCGTGCTCGATCCCTTCTGCGGCTCCGGCTCCACCTGTGTCGCGGCCAGCCAGCTCGACCGCCTCTGGATCGGGGTTGACATTGACCCGACCTATGCCGACCTCGCCCGCCGCCGAGTCGCCGCCGAGGGAGCATCACAGGCCACGCTGTTCGGGAAGTGAGCGCGGTGGGGTTCGACGGCTAGACCCCCTCCAACCCCTCCCGGCTCAGCTCCATCGCTGAGATCGCGCTTTCCGCGAACGGCCGGAGCCGCAGCGCGAATGTGGTCTCGACTGGCCTGAGGAGGTACTGCTCCAGAGGCCCCGGGCCGCAGCTATTGCTGCCCAGGCCGCCCTGCGCGTGGTCGAGGTTGAGGACGGTCTCGTTCCGGCGCGTCAGCTCGAAGGTGTGCCGGGCGCCGGTCAGGTCCTCGGCCGTGTAGTGATGCGCGCTGACGTTCAAGAGCGGCATGCCGACCGCCAGCAGGCCCATCCCGCGCGCGTCGGTCACGGCCGCCCAGCGCACATCGCTCTTGTTCCCGTTCTCCTGGGGCATGACATAAGGCACATACTGCTCCTGCACCGTCCCACGGTAGAGGCCGACCCGCGCGCTCTCTTTGCGATCGGCATAGCTCTCGTGCGGGCCGCGGCCGTACCAGGCGAACCGGTCGAAGTCCCCTGGCATCCTCATCTGGAGGCCGAGGCGCGGCAGGTGCGGAAGCTCCCTCGCCGGCGTCACGTGGGTCTCGATGACCACATCTCCGCTGCCGTAGATGGTGTACCGGTAGGCGCAGGTGAACGCCGGGGCAAGCGAGTACGGCGCCAGCACCGAGACGATCTCGACCTGCACCGCCTGCGGCAGCGTCTTGGCGAGCGCAACTCGATCCACCCGCTGGATCAGGCGGTCGAGCCCGGCTCGCCGCCACTCGCGTGCGGCATGCACGTCATTGTCCGTGGGCGCGCGCCAGACATTGAGCCGCGGCCCCACGGTTAGCAGTTGCTGTCCCTGGTATTCCCACGCGCGGATTGTGCCGCGGTGCTTGTCGAAGACCACGCGGAAGTCATCACCGCGAACCGCGATCTCGTCTCCAGAGTCACGCACCTCGACCGGCGCCATCCCGCGCAGAGCGATCCGCGGCGCGGGCGGCGCTTCAACCGGCACCTCGAACTGCGCCCAGGCCAGCTCGTACCCCCGCGGCGCCCACAGGTTGGCGTGCGCGAGCGTGAAGCTCAGGTTGAGCCAATGCTTCGCCCCGGGCTTGGGCACGGGCTGCGCGAACGGCACAGTCGCGAGCATCTCGCCCCCGGCCGGTACGTCGAGCGCGGGCAGCGTTCCCTGCTCCAGCACCTCATCATCGCGCATCAGACGCCACGACCCTTCGAGGTGGGCCAGGGAGAGGAAGTCATAGCGGTTGACGATCTTCACCTTCCCGGCCGCAAGATCGTCCGGCTCGACGTGCACCGGCTCGATGATCTTCTTGTACTCGATCAGGCCGGAGTGCGGGATGCGGTCGGGGAAGTTGAGCCCGTCAATGCAGAAGTTGCCGTCGTTGGGCTCATCCCCGAAGTCGCCGCCGTAGGCGAACCACTCCTCTCCCGAGGCGGTCCGCTGGCGAATCCCGTGGTCCACCCACTCCCAGATACAGCCGCCGAGCAGCCGCGGATGCGAGCGGATCGCCTCCCAGTACTCCTTCAGGTTGCCTGGGCCATTGCCCATGGCATGCGCGTACTCGCACATGAAGAAGGGCCGCGGGTCATCGGTCCTGCGGCCTTGTTTGATCAGTGACTCCACTGTCGGGTACATCACGCTCACCACGTCCACCGTCGGTGATTCGCCGGCGGCCTCGTAATGGATCAGCCGGGTCGGGTCCGCCTCTCTGATCCAGGCCGCCATCGCATCGTGATTGGGGCCATAGCCCGACTCGTTCCCGAGCGACCAAATGATGACGCAGGGATGGTTCTTGTCGCGCTCCACCATCCGGCGCGCTCGATCCAGGTAGGCCGGTTCCCAGGCGGGATCCGCAGAGAGCTGGCTGACGTTGCCGGTGTGGCCGAAGCCGTGCGTCTCCAGGTCAGCCTCGTCAATCACGTAGAGCCCATAGCGATCGCAGAGGTCGTACCAGCGCGCGTCATTGGGGTAATGCGACGTCCGCACCGCGTTGATGTTGTGCTGCTTCATCAGGGTGATGTCCTGGATCATCGAGTCCAGCGAGACCGCGTGCCCCAGGTCCGGGTGAGTGTCGTGGCGATTCACCCCGCGGACCAGAATGGGCACTCCGTTGACGCACACCCGCGAGTCCTTCACCCCGACCTGCCGGAAGCCGACCGCGTACCGTTCGACCTCCAGCACTTTGCCCTTCGCGTTGAGCAGCGAGAGCAGGACCGTGTAGAGGTTGGGCTCCTCGGCCGACCACTTGCGCGGAGCTGCGACCGGGATCGCCGCCGCCAGCGCCTTCTCCTCGCAAGCGCTCAGGGAAACCCCTTCCGCGACCGAGTGCTCGCAGACGACGCGCTGCCCGTCGTCCAGAAGGCGCGCCAGCACGCGGTAGCCCTGGGCCTTTTCGTCCGTGTAGTTCTTCAACGCGACGCTCACTTCGAGCATCGCGTTCCGGTAGTCGGAGTCGAGGCGCGTGCGAATCCGGACGTCTCGCATGTGAACGCTGGGCGTGGAGAAGAGGTAGACATCGCGGAAGATCCCGCTCAGCCGCCACATGTCCTGGTCTTCGAGGTAGCTGCCATCCGACCACTGGAAGACCTGCACGGCCAGCAGGTTCTCTCCCGGCCGCACGTGGGCGGTGAGGTCGAACTCGGAGGGCATATGGCTGCCTTGGCTGTAGCCGACGGGTTGACCGTTGGCCCAGACGTAGAAGGCCGAGTCCACGCCGTCGAAGTTCAGGAAGAAGCGCCGCCCCTCCCATTCCGCTGGCAAAGCAAAGGTGCGCCGGTAGAGGCCGACGGGGTTGTCCTGAGGAACGCGGGGCGGGTCAACCGGGTAGGGGTAGGCGGCATTCGTGTAGTTGGGCTTCCCGTAGCCGAGCATCTGCCAGTTGCTGGGCACGGGAATCGCCTCCCAGCTCTCATCTGAGAACGATGGGCTCTCGAAGCCCGCGGGCACGACCGGAGGCGAGGGGAGGTAACAGAACCGCCAGCTCCCGTTGAGGAGCCGGAAGAACGGAGAGGCGCCGCGCTCACCGCTCAGTGCGGTCGCCTCATCGGGGTACGGTATCAGGGTCGCGTGCGCGGGCTCGCGGTTGCGCTCCAAGAGCTGCTGGTTTTCCCAGTCGTTCATCTCGATCCACCTCCAGAGATTGGGGCCTGGTTCAACGCGAGGCCGCGGCCCCCTCCCGATTCACTCCTGGGCCTGGCCTTCGTGCACGGCGCGGACAGCCCAGCCGGCCGCGAGCAGAGTGAGCGCCCCCGTCCAGACAAACACCCATCGGATCCCCACGAAGGCGGCCAGGCCCCCGCCGATCAGGGGGCCGACAGAGCCCGCCAGCGCACGGGCGCTGGCCAGCACGCCATAGGCGCCACCGTAGCGCGACCGCGGCATGGTGCGCGCCACCAGCGCCGAGGTGGTCGGGTTGATCCCCGCGCCGGCCGCAGTCGCCAGCACGCGCAGCGCGAAGAACTGCGCATAGGTCTTCACCAGATAGTGCGGGACCAGAAACACCCCGCACAGCGACATCGCCACCACCAGCACCTTCTTCTGGCCCACCCGGTCGCCCAGCCGCCCGAACAGCAGCGCGGCCACGGTCTGCAGCATCCCCGTGACGAACATGACATAGGCCGAGTAGGCCGCCACGCGGTCGAGGGGGATGCCGATGAACTGCACGAAGTAGGTCATGATGGGCCACATGGAGGAGAACCCGAAGAAGATGACAAACGCCATCACCCAGAGGGCCTGAAGCTGGCGGTGGCCAACCAGCGGCCGCAGATCGCGGGTGATGGCGGCCAGCATCGTGACCGGCTCGGTACGCTCCGGCCGCTCGAACCTCTCCTCCACCATCAACCAGACCGCCATCGCGCCGATGAACGCGAACAGCGCCTGGAGCAGGAAAGTGTGGCGCGGTCCGATCAAGCCCGCGCACGCCTGGCCGGCGACCGGGCCGATCAGGAAGCCGACGGTCATGGAGGTCTGGAGCGTGCCCATCGCCTCGCCCATGCGCGCCCGCGGCACCTGGGAGGCGACGATGGCCTGGCCGGCGATCACGCCCGCGCCGAGTATTCCGGCAGCCATTCCCAGGCAGACCAGAGTGAGAGGCGAGTGGGCGAAGGCCCACAGCGCGCGCAGCAGCGAGGTGAAGATCACCCCGATGATCACCACTCGCTTGCGCCCGTGCCGGTCGCTGTAGAGCCCCCAGAGCGGCTGCGCGCAGAACATCGCCAGGGAGGGCAGGGCCGTCATCAGGCCGGTCCAGTACTCCGCCTGCTGGAACGTCAGGCCGATGTCCTGCTGGAGGAAGACGGGGAGGAAGGTCATGGCGAACGTCCACTCCAGGAAAACGAAGAACATCGCCAGCCACATGCTGTAGAGGGCGCGCCGCCAGTGCCGCGGCGGCGCCCCGTCTGCACCCTCTCGCACTCTCTCCTCTGCCATCAGCCTCCCCGGCTAGCCTCGCACTGGCGCCGACTTCCCCCATAGTCCTTCCCTCCGGGGCTTCTCAGAGCCTTTAGGGGGCCGCTGGCGCGGGCCTGCGCGAAATCTCCGCGGGCCTATTGCAGACTGGCCATTCTGTGGTATACTGTACTAGTACAATGGTACATACCTATGCTCAATTCCATCAATCCTAAATCCGCCGTTCCCATCTACCGGCAGATCATGGACCAGATCCGGCGCCGGGTGGCCGCGGGGCTGCTGGTCCCCGGCGAGCGGCTCCCGTCGGTGCGGGAGCTGGCCGGGCAGCTCCTGATCAACCCCACCACCGCGGCCCGCGTCGACCGCGATCTCGAGCGAGAGGGCCTGCTCGAGACCCGCCGAGGCGAGGGAACCTACATTGCGGCCGACGCCACGGCTCTCGCCCGATCGGAGCGCAGCCGCCTCCTCCGCGAGCGGCTGGAGGAGGTGGCCGGGGAGGCCCGCTCCTTCGGCATCTCGGACGAGGTAGCCCTTCGCCTCTTCCGCGACATACTGCTCGCGCTCCACTCCTCGCGAAAGGATCGGCCATGAGCGAGAATGGTTTCGCCATCACCACCCAGTCGCTCACGAAGCGCTTCGGGCGCAAGGTCGCGCTGAACCAGGTGTCGGCCCGCGTGCCGGTGGGCTCGATCTATGGGCTGATGGGGCCGAATGGCGCGGGCAAGACCACGTTCGTGCGCTGCCTGCTCAACCTGCTCAACCCCAGCTCCGGTTCGGCCACGGTGTTGGGGCGCGATGTGGTGCGCGATTCCGTAGCCGTGCGCCAGCGCGTCGGCCACGTCGCCGCGCTCCAGCCGCTTTGGGAATGGATGACGGTCGCCGACCTGGCCGGCTTCATGGCGGGCTGCTATCCGCGCTGGAAGCCCGACGCGGTCTTCGGGATTCTCAACCGCGTCGGCATCGAGCGCGGGCAGAAGATCCAGGACCTCTCCCGCGGCCAGCGCACTCTCGCCGCGCTGGCGGTGGCGATCGGCCACGAGCCGGAGTTGCTGCTGCTGGACGAGGCCCTCACCGGCCTCGACCCCATCTCCCGGCGCGAGGTGCTGCGGAGCGTGATCGAGGTCATGCACGAAGAAGGACGCACCGTGCTGATCACCGGTCAGGACATCGCGGACATGGAGCGCGTCTGCGACTACGTCGGCTTTCTGGTGAAGGGCCGGCTGATCTGGGAGTCACCGCTCGAAGACCTCAAGGCCCAGGTGAAGCGCATCCGCATCGAGCACCCGGCCGACTCGCCGCCCGACTTTCCCGTCGGCGCCATGCGCCCGGAGCGTGCGACCCGCGAGACCGAGTTCACGGTCTCGAGCTTCAAGCCCGAGTTGCTCGCCTCTCTCGCCGGGGCCGGGCGCCGGGTCGAGGCGCTCGACCTGAGCCTGGAGGACATCTTCGTGGACCTGGCCCAGGGCGAGACCAACAGCCCCAACCGCGCTTCGAGGCCGACCCCGTGAAGGCGCTGTTCGTCAAGGAGTACCGCCAGGGCCACCTCCTGGTGTGGCTGGGCTTCCTGCTGGCCGCACTGATCGCGGTGCTCCATCGGGCCTGGGAGCACGGGTATGTGAAGACGGCGGCCGATCTGCGCGAGCTGGACCAGGTCTGCGCCGGCCTGCTGCTGGTCGCCGCCGGCGTGTTCGTCATGGGCGGCGCGGCCGGGCTCTTCGCCACTGAATCCGCCCGCGGCACCCTCCCATTCCTGCTCGGGCTGCCGCTCAGCCGGACCCGCATCTGGCTGGCCAAACTGCTGGCCGGCCTCGCGCTCGCCGCTTCCGCCGTCCTCTTGACCATCGTGCCCAACGCGCTGCTGATCCCAGGGGCGATGCGAGAGATGGGCCTGCGTGTCTACTTCCCCGACTACATCATCTGGGCGTTCCTCCTATTCTCCACCACTCTCTTCTGGTCAACTCTGCTTACGCGGGCCATGAGCGTGCTGCTCGCCTCACTCGCCGCCGCAGTCGCCTCCCTGGTCGGGCTGGTTGCGGCGTCCCAACTGGGCCTCAGCCTCCTTGGCTACGACGGCTTCCTCGACATCGGGCTCTGGGCGCTGGTCTGGGCAGTGGCCCTCTTCTTCGCCTCCTGGCTCACCTTCCGCCGGGCGGAGCTGCTGCAGTCTCGCCGCAAGTGGCCGCTCGCGTTCGTGAGCCTGATCGCGGTGGGTGGGCTGATCTCGTGCGTAGTCATCGCTGGCGTACGTTTCGCCGTCCGCTACCAGCGCACGGGGGTGCAACAGATGGAGGCCGTGTCGGTCCCGCCCGGAGGATCGGTGGCCACGCTCTGGGCCTATGGCGACCGGGTCGCGACCGGACGCAATGTGGGTCGGGGCTGGGGAAGATCCGGGAACTCCGCCTACCGCAGCAAGCACACGATCGCGTTGGACCTGGAGACGGGCCGGGAACTGTGGGTGGGGAGTGCCCTCGTTCAGGCCAGCGCCTCTCCGGACGGGCGCTACCTGGCCGCCGGGGTTGGCAGAGCTGCCGTCACGTGGAGAGCGTCTCGCCGGGACTTGCCGACGAGCGCGATCGAGGTCTGGGACCTGCGGGAGCACCGCCGCGTCTATCGGGGTCCGCCTCCGGGGCTGACGGACCGCCAGACGCGGGCAATCGGGTCACTGGCATGGTCCCCCAAGGGCAACTGGCTGGCCGTGAGGGCCGGCCTGACGGCCGGAGACGAGGCAGGAGGCGGCATCATCGAGGAGGCGCTTCTCCTCATGCGGCCGGACGGCTCCCAACCAGTAGAGGTCGTCCTGACCAAGCCTTCCGCTGTCTCCGAGGCGAACGACATTGCCTCCTGGGCCTGGGCCGCGGACGGTGAGGCTATGTACACGCTGAGCGCGGCTGGCGCACTCGGCTGTCGCGCGCTGCCGGGCGGGAGCGCGACCCGCATCTGGCGCGCGCCGGCCGTGCCGGAAGACTACCGGTGGTGGTTCAACCAGCTCGCCCCATCACCCAGCGGTCGCTGGATCGCGGTGAGCGGGTCCGCCCGACCGCTCGGCGAGACGGACAATCGAGTCATCATCCAGGCCACCTGGCTGGTGGCGGCCGACGGTTCGGGCGGCTTTCCAATCGTCAACGCGCGCGCCGACAATCTCATCTGGTCGCAGGACGGCGAGTGCCTCTACCTGCTGTGGCGCCCTGCTGACGGCTCGACCGGGCTGCTGCGCTGGCGCGAAGGCGACCTTGAGGCCTTCCCTCTTCACGTGCCCTTCCCGGATCTATCCCGGGCGGCCGGGGCGCACATGTGGCAGGTCCATCCAGTCGGCCTGCCGGACCGCGGTCTGTTGCTGTGGGGTCCTGGAGGCGTGGGCCGGGTGGACGCGCAGGGCCGGTTCTCCTATGCCGCCGCGGCTGTCCGCGCCTTGGTCCCAGAGTACCGGTTCGTCGCGCTTGACCGGCGGGGGCGAGCCATCGTGACCAGTGACCGGCGACTGCTGGCGGTTGACGTGGCGGCGGGCAGCATCACGACCATCTATCCCTGAGGCACCATGACATGAGATCACTCTTCCTGAAAGAGTTCCGCCAGGGCCGGCCCCTGCTGATCTTCAGCCTGGTGATGGCCGTGCTGCTCCCGCTCGCTTACGTCGCTGCGGACCGCGCCTTCGTCCGCGACCAGTACCTGCACGCCGATCTCCCGGTGACCTTCGCGGTAGTGCTGCTGATCTTCGCGCTGGCCATCCCGGTCTTCGCGGGCGCCGGACTCTTCGCGGGTGAGGCCGATCACGGCACGGTTCCAGTGCTGCTGGCGCTGCCGCTCTCCCGGCGGCGCATCTGGCTGGCGAAGATACTGGGCGGCCTCGCCTTGGCCCTGGTGGGCTCGGTCATCCTGCTCGGCCTGGATAGGCTGCTCATGCCTGGGGTCTGGCGCAGCCTCCCGGTGTCGGCCTACCTGCCGGACCTCTGCCTCTCGGCTGTGTTCGTCTTCGCCTCGGCCGCGTTTGTTTCCGCGATCAGCCCCTACGTGACCGCCGCCTTCGCGGGCACGCTCGTGGTCGCCGGGCTGCTTGCGCTGGGCCTCGGCCTGATGTGGTTCTACCTGGGGGCGCTGCTGCTCGGCTACAACCCGATCCTCGAGGTCGCGCTCTGGTGTTTCCTGGCCGCGCCGGCCCTGCTCGCCGGCTCGGCGCTTGCCGTCACCCGGGGCGAACTTCTCCAGTCCCGCCGCAAGGTGGCGTTTGCAGTTCCGGCACTGGTCATCGGTCTGCTGCTGACGGTCGTCGTCGTCTCGGCCATTGGCCACGTGGCCACGCGCTACTCGCGCTCCGGTGTCGTCGCCGTCGCGCCGCTGGGACCACTCACCGGCGGGCGCGCCATGGCCTTCCTTGCGGAGGCCAGGCCGGTGCCGTTCGAGCGGACGATGGCGGAGCTGCGGGGCTGGCGCCGCCGAGCGCTCGACTGGGAGCTGGGCCAGACGGGAGACTTGGAGAGGGGCCCTCTCTACCGGAGCAGCTACGGCGTGGTGCTAGACCTTCATTCCGGCCGCGAGCTGCTCACTGTGCGCCAGCCCCTCAGCCTCGAAGGCCTCAGCCACGGCCAGACCGGACCTCTCCTTGCCGTGTCGGGCGACGGCCGCTTCGCAGCCGCCGTCGTCGCGCCGGCCGGGCTCACCTGGGGAGCCAGGTCATGGCCGCGGGCCGAGCCGCAGCTCCGGGTCTACGACCTCCGCAAGGGCAAGTGCATCTATGCCGACGTTCCGGCGCCGGTGCGCGAGCGGCACTACGTCGCGATCAACGACCTCAAGTGGTCGCCCCGCGGCGACTACCTTGCCTTCACCACGAGCGGCACGGAATCAGCGCGCTGGCCGCTCTCGCTTCAGGTGATGACGCCTGATGGCTCATCGCTCCGAGAGCTCGCCATCCGGCCTGACTCCACGAGGTGGGCCTGGTCGCCCACCGAGGATGTGATCTATGCCCTGGGGCCTTACCAGCTCGACCGCCTCCCGGCGGATGGCCGCGCCCCACAGCCGATCTGGTCGCGACGACTCCCGATCGAGGTGTCACGCAACACCGTGAACTGGCGCATGTCCGGCCCGGAGATCTCGCCCGATGGCCGCTGGATCGCGTTCACTGACAGCTACGACGTGGGCGAAGAACCGGGGCCGCGGGCGGTCACCCACCACAACGCGGCAACCGTCGTCAGCAGAGATGGCCCGGAATCGTCCGTCATCTGGACGGCCCAGGGCCAGAAACACGTCTCCATGACCTGGTCTTCAGACGCTCGCGCACTCTATCTCCTGATAGGTCCCTCCGGTCCGCCCTACAAGTCGCGCGTGTTCCGCTGGCGGCCGGGCGAGAAGACTCTTAGCCCCATCGGGCCCTATCTGCCCCGTCCGTTCGGGACCATCGCCGCGCGGCCGCGCTCGCAGGAGTTGCTGGTGTGGCTCTACCCCGGCTGGCGGCAGAAGGCGACCGTGGGCCCGTGGCTGATGGATACCCGCGGTCACGTCCGCCCCTTCCCCGACGCCGCCAGCACGGTGCAGTTCGCGAACGAGAACATCTTACTCGGCTTCGATGACAGTGGGCGGTTGATCACACTCTTCGGCCCGCCGCGCTGGGGTGTGGTCCACGCGGTTGATCTCGATACGGGGCAGGTGAAGCGGATCTACCCGTGAGGGCCAGCCCG
>Ga0315295_10005875_pt1 | contig 10489 bp, 12 predicted proteins | sample YL17G14_0_MG_FD_204453 | JGI IMG/M metagenome (GOLD analysis project Ga0315295, IMG submission 204453) | Sediment microbial communities from Yellowstone Lake, YNP, Wyoming, USA - YL17G14_0 | ecosystem: Environmental > Aquatic > Freshwater > Lake > Sediment | place: USA: Wyoming | collected...
TTTTAACCTCTATTGACGGGCATTTCGAGCTTTTTTTTGGATTTCTTAAAAATAATTACACTTATTTAGAGTCTAGCGTGGGGTACGTATCCAATGCTCATTACCCTTATGCTGGAGACTAAGTAGTGAGATTACAATTAGCTTAAGCACAACTACAGGCGCATACAGTAAGAATTTCATACGATGTATGGTAATACCAAAATGTGCTATGCCAAATAGAAAGTAAAAGCAATATGATAATAGCGAAACGAAACAGATTGTAAGGATCGCTAATGAAAAAGTATCAGGTGATACTATGATGCAAAGAATTGCAACCATATTCGCAATGAAAAGTACAGATGCAATTAACGGTCGACTCAGAATAAACAGGGTCCATCCAGCATCAAAAAGAATCCATTGCTTCTTTTTACACCCCTCTAGCATTAAATTTAAAGCGTGTTTTTTACTTGCGTTAAAGTTTCCTCTCGCCCACCGCATTCGTTGAATATTGAGTTGCCTGAGTTGGCAAGGGAATTCTGATAATATGTATGTTTCATTAATAAATTGAATGGGGATATTGTTTCGTAGAAGATGTATAGTGTACTCAACATCTTCTGCAATAGAGTGTGCCCGCCACTCATACTGTTCTAAAATACTGCGATGGAATACCATACCTGTTCCTTGAAGAAATACTGTCATTCCTAATTGAGATTTGGGAGAGTAGAACAAATCTTTTTCTATTATATTTCCTACCGAGAGAACATAACTAATAACACTGCTGTCTGGATTTGATGGTAGAATAGTCGCTTGAAGCACGTGGTATTCATTTTCAAGATACTGGTTGAATATCTCTAGGGCTTGAGCATCAATTAAACAATCTGCATCTAAAACAACCACCGCATCGAATTGCTTCTGAAGTATTTGGTCAAAGGCCCATGCGAGGGCATATCCCTTTCCTTGATATGTCTCATCATTTCTTATCATACATTCAGCACCATTATTTTTGGCGATTTCAGCTGTATGATCAGAACAATTATCTACTATAACATATACTTTATATTTATCATTTGGATAGGAGAGCTTTTTACAAGAATTGAGTATAGTAACAATAGCTTTTTCTTCATTGTGTGCAGGTATGACTATTGCAAATGAACGCATGATATTCATTTTGGCAGGTGGAAGGGGTCTTCTTTTTTTCAATGAATACAATGCTAAAAACCAATAGTAACAACAGGCTAGAAAGGCAGGAAAGATAAGAATAGCACAGATAACTTGTAGTAACATATATCTGAATTTTCTTTTGTAGCTAAATATTTAATCGTTACTGAGATTCAGCGGTAGAGGAGTAATTTTTATTAGATCTGTTCCAACAGCATAGTATTTTTTCCCTTCAATTGAAGTCCTTACTATTATGTCCATATCTTCTTCATGGCTATAGGGTTCTACGAGTACCAGTGCAAAGAGTATATTTCCAAAACCAAAGCTTGCAAGAGGCATGATTCCTTCATTTGGAAGGAACATGATTTCAGAGAAAATATTAAAGAGTGTATTGTCTCCTAAAATCAGTAGAAGTCCGGGTATGGGTAGCCAGCTTGAGCTATAAAGTGTATCTGGAAATACCTCAAAGATAGTTCCCTGAATTTCTTCGGCTCTAATCTTAATTTTAGAAGACGCTGTCACATTATCATTAGTCCGGTCGACTACGCTTATCACATCAGTTGCTTCTATTTCTGTTACATTAAATCCCGCGGTATAAACACCAGTTATGTTATCAATAGTGCTTCCTATTGCACTCTCAAGTGACCACTCATATGCCGGTGAAGCACATTCCACATCTTCACTTTGTGTGGTTGCTATAAATTGTAAGGTATTGAATGAAGCAACTGAAGCAGATTGTGGATCAATGATAATTGTACAAGTAGGAGGAGGGGGAGTATTTCTTTTAACAGTTATATCAGCAGTACCCGTGATGCCACTATGAGCGGTGTCAGTTATTTCGATTGTTTCATGCGCATCTGAGGTAGTGTTGTTTGCTCCAGCTTGATATAAGCCAGTTATTGCATTGATAGAACTTCCTATATTGGCATCAGATAATAGTTCCCAATAGTATGATCCATCGACTTTCCCAATAGTACAGTTTGTAGTAGCATTAAATTGAAACGACTGAACTGATTCTAAGATTACTTCTGATGGACTGATAGTTACAAAGCAATTTAATTGATCAATTGTTGTGGTGGTAGTAGTTTTTTTTATGGTGGTAGTGGTTAGAATGATCACTGTGGTAGAGGTGGTGGGTATGCTGGAGGTGGTAGAGGTGGTGGGTATGCTGGAGGTGGTAGAGGTGGTGGATATGCTGGAGGTGGTAGAGGTGGTGGATATGCTGGAGGTGGTAGAGGTGGTGGATATGCTGGAGGTGGTAGAGGTGGTGGATATGCTGGAGGTGGTGGGTATGCTGGAGATGGTAGAGGTACCTGCATTCCACCCTGCAAGCCTCGCCATCATCCACCAGAAGGCTTTTCCCTTAATCTGACAATTCAAACAACGGGAGTGGGCACAGGAGCACGATGCACATTCACCCGGATGGACTGTACACCACTGATCTGCCCAGTTACCCCCGCTGTAGTAACACTCGTCATTTGCACCAAGATGTAAAAAATAGTTGCCGTCAGGATCGTAACTTTCTATATCAGCGAAGTCAAAAAGAATTTTATTATTGGCATTACAGAAGGTGCGAATCTGATTGTTTCGAATATTGAGGTTGCCTCCCTCACCGGTACCGTCAAGGTGACCAGTCATGTAGATAAAAGTAACATCGGGGAAATCAACTTCCAGTTGGTTCATAAGGGTAAGATAGATTGTAATGTCGGCTTCGGTAGCGTCAGATACTTGCCCGCACCAGGACCACATAATGAGGTTCCTATCATTACCTGGCGTGTTAAGAAGATCCCGGGTTCTCTGTGCCCAGGTAACCCGATCCGGATTTCCCAGGTCGCCTGAGGGCTCATAGTCGTGAAGAGAAAGTGCACCACTACTGCCGTTAAAATCATATAGGGTGCCATGCTGATTTTTCAAAACAGTCATTCCTGTTACAATCTGACTTCCGTGTGAGGTATGCCCATAAGAAATCTTGAAGTTGACTTTTGCTTCGTTTATCCAGTAAGTGGGTATTTGACTGATGTCGGTGCAGGTGTGGTCAATGATGAGAGGATCGGCATAAACCAAATAAGGTTTGAAGATTAGCATAAAAAATAGAGTAGTTATTTTGAATAGTGATGTTTTCATAGTAAGCTCTGTAAAATCAATTACCAATTACGAATGATGAATTATGAATTGAAGAGTCAAAAAAACAGTTGGCAGTTGTTAGGGTACAGCGATAAAATTTCAAATTTCAAAACCCAAATGACGAAAATAAAGTTGACAGTTAACAGTTATCAGGGATCAGGATAAAACCAGTTGTCAGTGGTCAGCTGACAGTAGCCAGTAAAACCGTAAAAGCGTGTTGATTGTATTTTTTTTGCTGAAAACTGTAGACTGTAAACTGATAACAGTAGTCAGGGTATAGGGTTCAGAAAACAGTTCATGCTTGACAGTCTACGGTAAAGAGCAAAGTTAAATGCCTGCATCACGAAATGCCTGTTCTAACAGATCGAAAATTCTCAATTCTAATGCCCAATAGTGAAGATACTTCTTGTCCATTAAGTCTCCCTGTACTTTCATTATCCCCACTACATCATGCCATTGCCTTTCAGATGATTCTCCTCCCATTCGAAACCACTCAAGTTTATTGAGAATAACATCTTCGGGAGATGCAAGATAAAATTCATCAGCTTCTTGTTCTTCATCCAAAGTATCTTTTCTTTTCCTCTGAAAAGCGCTCTTGTCATATAGTCTATCTCCAATGATAAAAATATCTACTTTGAGCATAGTTCCGAGATGTATAAGATTAAATGAAGAACGTCTTTTAATTGCATCTAAAATCATTTCCTTGTCTATGTAGTAATCTGATTCAAGCATTTCTACAAGAGAATGAACGTGTTGTGTTTTTAAGTCAGATACCAAATCAACGTCTAGAGTTGCGCGTGCAATCCCGTAGGCGGAACTAGCTACAGAACCACCAATATAATAGGGGATGCCTATTTTTTTAAATGCTTTTATTAAAGGATCTAATGCCACCAAGATATCAGGCTTTTTCATGTTGTCCTTCGATTCAAGTATTTATGGAACCGATCTGCTAGATCATTGCCATAATGATGTGCTACAAGCTTACATTGCAATTCATGCTTACTTAATTTCGGATTAACTCGCAAGACTGCCCTCCGAGAAAGCTGGATGATCGTCTGAGAAAGGGAACGCAACCGTGATATTCGTTCAGCTACACTCAATTGACGAATCAGTGAAATTTGCTTTTCCTCCATCTTAGGGTGGGTATCGTATGATTGTAACAATTGACAGTTTATAGTCCACAGTTGACGGTTGACAGCTAAAGCTAAAAGACAGTTGACAGTTTACAGCTTAGAAAAATCAATTATGAATTATGAATGGAAAGGTCAAAGGATAAAGTACAAAAGATAAAGTACAAATTATGAATGATAAATTATAAAAATGAATGACAAAAATACAGTTGTCAGGGATCAGTAAAAAACCAGTAATACAGTTGACAGTTAGCAGTTGACAGTAGTCAGTAAAACCGTAAAAGCGGTTGATTGTATTTTTTTTGCTGCAAACTGTAGACTGTAAACTGAAGTAAGTTGACAGTTGACAGTTATCAGTTGTTAGCAAGGGCATAGTCTTCATGAAACTACTAACTCAACAGGTAGGGGTTGTGGAATACCTAGAGTCTTCACAACATAGAGTTTCTCAATACCAATAATTTTTCCCTTCTTATTTTTTTTAAGAATCAATCCTTCTCCTACCTCTTCTGAAATATACTCGTCCTCGGGATTACCAAACCAAATATCCATAGTATCTGACTCTTTACTATAATAGATTATTACTTTATCCATATTCTCTCTCCTTCTTTGATTTTATCAGTAGGATATGCGGTGATTAAAAATCCTACTTCTCCAATGTGCTTGACCACTATGCAGTATATTCTATCAAATTGACGGTAATAAAGATATATATTATGATCTATTTTACTCCTATATAATAAATGTCAAATGTCAAAGCTCAAATGACAAAGATACAGTTTACAGTTGCCAGGGATCAAGGTTTGGCTGAAAACTGCAAACTGTAGACTGCAAACTGAAATCAGGATTTGGCTGACAACTGTAAACTGGCAACTGTAAACTGATATCAAAGGCCCAGCTTTGATTTTACCTGACTAATGATGCTTTCATCTTGTGGCGCTTCTATTTTTTCAATTCCTTCTTCTCTTGCTATAATACCTGACCTTACAAGACCGGCAATCTCGAATGAATAGGGGTGAAAACCATATTTGTCAATATGAACCTGATTTGCAAGGCTGTTTAACAGGCAATTAGAAGAATTAGTATCGGTGTCCTGTGGTTGTTTCCAGCCCAGTTCTTTGATTCTTTGGTAGATTGCCTCTTCGTTATAGTCAAGAAAGGCAAGGGGGTGAATATTGTACACACCCTTCCCTAACTTTTCGAAATCTGATTCATTGAGAAAATAAGGCATAATATCTTTTCCGGCTATTTTATAGAGGGGATCATAGAATGATTTTTGTGAACTTCTTATGAAATCTGCATTTACCTTCATTACCGATGAGTGCACAGGCGCCTGACCGGGTGACCAACCGTATCCTATAAAAGGTATATTTTTTTCAAGTGCCAGTTTCAGGGTAATAGATTTAACTATTCCCATACAGGAACTGCAAATAGTACTTGCCCTCTCAAGTGATTTTTTCGGGTAAAAATTATCTTTGATTGATGCAATGAAAATTTTCTTGAGCACATCAAACCAGGGTTTAAAAGTTATATGGTCAATTCCCAGCTTTTCGCACACTGTGTGCACATTATCCATCGTGTACGATGATAGGAACCCGTGGTCAAAGGTCACGGCGAGGACATTGAGTTTATAGTTATTTTTAAAAATATCTAGTGTATAGGTGCTATCTTTACCACCGCTGTAAGCCATGAGAACGTGGTAAGAAGAGGGGTCAGGGGGCAGGGGGGAGGGTGCAGGGGATGAAATACAGGGTGCAGGGTTCAGGGAGCAGGGTTCAGGGGATGAACTACAGGGTGTAGGGTTCAGGGAGCAGGGGGGAGGGGATGCAATACAGGAATCAGGGGGGAGGGGAGAAGGGGGAGGCAAAAGCTCTGTAAGAAGAGACTCAAACTTCTGGCGGTAGGTAGTTTTTAATTCCTCATTATGATCATGTCCTTTGTAGCTCTTACAGTAGTTGCACACGCCATCAGCATTAAATTTGATGCTGGGAAAGGTTTCAGGAAGAATGCATTGGGTACAGAGTTTCATAGAGATACAATTATAAATTATGAGTTATAAATTATAAATTACAAATGATAAAAATACCAATTATGAATTGTGAATTATAAATTAATTAACAAAAATATATTAAGTTCGTTTTTCAGCAGTTTTGACAATTGCAGTGAGAATTTTAATTAATTCATTTGCCTCGTCTATTAGTTTTTCTGTGGTCATTTTATTAGATAATTGTGAGTCAAAAATTAATCTGAGCCAGTATAGAGATTCTCTCGCTTCCTTCTTGGAGGTATTTACCTTATGTATAAAATCTTTTCTGCTTGAAGCACCAATGGCTTCTTCAATATTGGCACCAATTGAAGTCCCGGACCTAATGAGTTGTTTTCCCAACTCATACCCTGATGTGTTTTTTGGTAGCTTTTGGACAAACTTTATTATTTCAAGTGCAAAAACATAACTCCTTTCCTTGATTACATTATTTCTTTCATTCATGCTCTTAATTCATAATTACTATTGTAGGCTTGGAGGTAATTGGCGTAAGTGCCAGGTGGCGTTCTCCTTCGCTTTGAAATCTTTAAATGCTCTTCGTATCTGTTCGACTGAAAGCTGGAGCGTCTCAGCTACCTGATCTTCCGGGATGTGGCGCTCATAGGCATAGAGCAGGAGGTCAGCGAGCTCATAGGGCATACAGTAGTAAAATTGCTCATCGGTGACGGGCAAGCTGTAGGTATCAGGACTGGGAGGTCGATTTATAATCTCATCAGTCACGCCCAGGTATTTTGATAATTGATATACCTGCATTTTATAAAGATGTGCGATAGGCTCGATATCGACACCTCCATCACCATGTTTTACGTAGAACCCCTGAGCTACCTCTGATTTGTTGGTGGTACCCGCAACCAGATAGTTGTGCTTTTCAGCAACTCGATAGAGATTTATCATTCTGATGCGTTGCTTGGTATTCTGCGCTGATGAAATTTCGTGCCACTCATTTGAAGAGAGTCGTTTGCTTGTGGTTTCATTATTTGGAGATTGAATGGTAATGATGTGGTAGCTGATACGGTCTTTTTCCAATAGATTTTGGGGAAGAGTGATATGAAATTTATAGGAGTCGTCAAAATCAGGAAAGAGTCTTTGGAGTACCTCATTACGGGCACGATACGTACCAAGCGCTTCAATATGAGGAGTAATATCAATTTCTTCTAATGGAATTCCTAAACGCCCGGCATGGTCACGGGCATAGACTCTACTTATGGGATTTGATTCCTTTTCAGGAAGAATCAACCCTAGAACTTTTTCTTTTCCAAGCGCATTGACACATAGTGTACTCACCAGGGCAGAGTCGATCCCTCCGCTTAATCCCACTACAGCACCTTTGCACTTAAAATGCGAGAACACCTGTTCTCTGATGAAGTGTTGAACTCGCTCAGCTTCTTTTTGGCAATCGATGGATAAGATGGTTTTGTTAAACATTTTTCAGTTACCAGTTGATTTACCAGGGTTCAGGGTTCAGTAAAAAATAAAAATACAGTTGATAGTGATCAGTTAGCAGTTAACAGCAAATTCAAATGATAAAATGCATTTGACAGAGATCAGTAAAAAAATCAAAATGACAAAGCTCAAATGACAAAGATTGCCACGTCGTTCGCTTTTGCTCACTCCTCGCAATGACTTTCATAGTATTCAAAGATGGCTACTGCTGCCTTTAAATTATTTTCTGCCTTTAATAACCAGTCGTGATAATTCTTAGAATTTTTATTCATATAATACTCCCTGATTTAGAATTTCCTTTATAAAAGGGTTGCCTCTTTTGAGGCTTTGTTCGACTTCTTCGGGAGTATAGACAATAACATCAAGAGGAAAGGTGCGTTGGGAAAATATCTTTTGAACTTGACGTGCCCTCTCATCTCTTCTTAAATTGGATTCCATGATAAGAAAAATATCTATGTCACTGTCCTCAGTTGGTTTACCCCAGGCATACGAACCAAATACAATAATTTTTTGAGGATTGAAATGAGTTTTTATTTTATCAGTAATTTGAAGTAATTGTTTATTTTTGGTAATTTTCTTTTGCATTATTGTAAATAATCAGTTGCAGTTCATGATATATGATGCAGGATGCATGATGCAAGACAAGTCAATTCAAAACTCTAAGCACGAAATTCTAACCAAAGATATTTGAAATTTCCCCTCACCCCATCCCTCTCCCCACTGGGTCTGCCCGGCAAGGGGAGAGGGGCAATATTTGAGGGTATTGATACCGATGCTCTTCGCATCTGTTGAACTAACCCATACTGCTCAGCTTTAGGAAAGTTTTCAGTAGCTTTATAAGTTTTCAATGATAACTCATATGCCTTTTGATAAACAATTAAATCCTTATAGCTTTTTAGATCTTTTGACATCTATAATGTGTTTAGTTTTCCCTATCCCCTGATCCCTGACCCCAGTTATTTTAATGCTTTTTTGTCTATTTTCCCTGAACTGGTTTTGGGAAATGAGTCAATGAATGCAATGTATTTCGGTACCGCAAAAGATTCTAAATTCTCAGAACAGTATTTTAGAATATCTTTTTCTGTAAGAGTACTTCCATTGGTAGGAATAATGAATGCTTTTATGGCGTTCCCGAGGATTTCATCTGGGATTGCAATTACTGCGGCCTCTGCAACACCCTTGATTTCATGAAGTGTATTTTCAACTTCTTTGGGACTTACCCTTTCTCCCCTCGTTTTTATGAGATCATCCTTGCGACCTACAAAGTAGAGGTATCCTTCTTCATCCATCTTAAAGAGATCACCAGTATAGAGCACCTTTTCACCAGGATAGAGTCCTGGTTTAAGGACGTGATCAGTTTCTTCCGGGGATTTCCAGTATCCTCTCATCACATTTGATCCTCTGACTACCAGTTCTCCCACAAGACCTGGACCTGCGTGCTCACCTTTATCGTTAACGATATATACTTCTTCATTGGGCATGCCTCTCCCAACGGAGGTGGGCCGTCTGTCAATTTCCTCAGGTGGCAGGTAGGAGACCCGTTTGCACTCAGTGAGACCGTACATAGAATATATTTTCACGTGCGGGAAAATGTCTCTCAGCGCTTTTATGTGGTTTGCCGGAAGAGCGGCACCTGTATTGGTAATATAGCGCAAATGCTGAAAACTGTATTTTTTGAGATCCTTAAGTTGGAGCAATAACGCAAAAATAGTGGGGACGCCAGGGAAGCCGGTTACCCTTTCTTTGATCATCTTGTCTATTACTACATAGGGGTAGGCGAATGATTTTTCAAGCACTACGGTTCCACCAAATTTAAAAGCCATGATGATTTGATAGAGCCCATAATCAAAGGATAACGGTAGGACATTTAAGATGATATCGGTTTCTTTGTTTCCTAGGTACTGGGTAATGGAGGTTGCCGCTGAGACCATATTGAGGTGGGTCATCATTACCCCTTTGGGATTTCCCGTTGACCCAGAGGTATAGATGATATTCGCGAGGTCTACATCAATACATGGCATCTCCGGTGGTGAAACCGGCTGCGGGTGAATGAAGGTATCCCACCCGATGAAGCATGGTGCGGCAGCGCAGGCAGGTAATGGGTTTTTCTGCTCCCCGCACATAATAACCGCCTTGAGGGAGCTTATGCTGGTGACAGATTGTGCAACGATTTCATTTTTCTGCCAGTGGCTGATAAGGAAAGAGGATTCTGAGTTGTTGAGAATGTATTCGAGTTTCTTGGTTTTAAGCGTGGCACTGAGGGTAGAGAAGACACCCCCTGCTTTCAGCACGCCAAAGAGAGCAATCACCGTTTCAGGTGAGTTATCAAGAAAGAGTGATACACGATCACCTTTCTTGAGATCTGCGTTAATGAGGGCGTGGGCAAGCTGGTTAGCTCTCTCATCAATCTGGCGGTAGGTGAACCGCTCATTTTGAAATATCAGCGCCACCTTATCTGGAGATCGTAGTGCGCTCTGTTCGAGAAAATGATGGACTAGCATACGTAAAACCAGTTGACAGTTAGCAGTTGTCAGGGATCAGCAAAAAACCAGTAAAACCAGTTGACAGTTAGCAGTTGTCAGGGATCAGCAAAAAACCAGTAAAACCAGTTGAC
>Ga0315295_10005876_pt1 | contig 10489 bp, 7 predicted proteins | sample YL17G14_0_MG_FD_204453 | JGI IMG/M metagenome (GOLD analysis project Ga0315295, IMG submission 204453) | Sediment microbial communities from Yellowstone Lake, YNP, Wyoming, USA - YL17G14_0 | ecosystem: Environmental > Aquatic > Freshwater > Lake > Sediment | place: USA: Wyoming | collected...
TGGCGGACCGCATTGGAGAATGTGGTGTCCCATGCCGCCCATGAGGATGCTTCCCCCGAATGCAGCCTTTCCAGCTGTTGTGAGAGCTGCTGCGTGAAATCATTCAAAACGTTCTCGAAGTTTCCCTCCTCCCTCACCGGGACTGCCTGTTTAGTGCCTTCTTCGGTCCTTCTTTGGGCGCGCATCCATAACACCTTATATTAACGCGAATCGCCGATATATAAACATTATGGGGGAGGCTGGGACTCTATGGTCGGCCCTGAGGAGGGCTGCCCTGCGTTGGGGTTGACCACCCCTTCCCCGGGGATTGGGCCTCTCGCGTACCCGTCCACCAGTTTCCAGTTGATGTCGTTTGTCATCTCCCTTATCCGGGCCATGCCCATCTCCCTTATCTCCTGCGAAGGCAGGCCGGCGAGGTTGACGTCCAGGTTTATCACCAGGGTATCCGGATACCAGCCTTCAAGCTCATACGGAGATATGTTGCGGAGGTAGGAGCTGACCACCGAGGCGCTCCATTCCGGGCCCAGGCCGCGCACCTGGGACACATAAAGGGAATATATGCTCATTCGGAGGAAGTTGATGTTGAAGTACTGCTGCTCGTAGTAGGAGTTCATCTCCGAGCCGCGCACCGCGCGCTCCACATCCATTATGCTTAGGAGGAACCCGGGGAGGCTGGATGGGTCCAGCGGCTCCGCGCCCTCCACCATGAATTCGTTCAGGATGGGGGAATACATCTTAGTTATCCAGTCCAGGACCTGTGACCTGTCGACAACCCTGTCCTGCTGTGTCGTGCCGATCATGTCCGCCATCTCCCCGAAAAGGCGGGAGGAGAGGAAATAGTCTGTCATGTTTAGCCTGCCCACATACGAGGATGGGGGCTCGATGGAACCGTTGCCATAGTCGAAGCCTGAGGGAAAGGCGGTATACGGGTCCAGGCCGAGGAGCGTGTAATAGGCGTGCTGGCCTAGCCATTCTTCGTCAAGCCGCGCACCCCTTTCCTGGGAAAAGTATGATATCGCCACCGAAGTGAGGAAGCGCATCCTGTCCGTCGGGTTCCGGAAATCCGCGTTCAGGAAGCTGAGGAACTGGCTCTCCACGTCCGGATCGGAGAAATGTATCTCCCCTGCCTGGAGCTTCTCATCGAAATTTTTAGCGAAGAGGTAGGCGCGGGCCATTTCAACGGGCTGTATCGCGCGCGTGCAGCCGGGGAAACGGTACATCGCCCTGCCGAGAAGCTTGAAGAAGGTGTCCTCGCCCTCCTCGTGGTTGAAGAGCGCCTGCAGGCTGTTGTAGGCCTCCTGCGTCGCAACGTCCGAAGATATCATCTGGCCCGCTATGCCAAGGGTGGAGCCGACTATGAGCGGGATGCGGGCTCCCTGGCTGAGCTCGAGGGATATCCGTTCGTAGAGGGAATTCCCGCTGCGCAGCCTGTTCGCCAGCTCCTGCGTAAGCACGGAATCGCTTCTGAATCTTCCTTCGCGGGCGAACGCGCCCTCTGCGAAGCCCCAGGAGTCGTTCACGATTGCCTCGATCCTGCGCGCGGCCTGGATGTCCACGTTGAGGGTCGTGGCTATTTCCTGGGCGCTCTTGCGCGTGGGGCCGAACACTATCTCGGCAATGTTCGCCTGGAATTGACTATCGGCAAACCGCGCCTCGATTGCCGCGAGCTGCGATTCCGGCACGCCATCTATCAGGGCGCCCATGGATTTTTCGAATGTGCGGTCCGCGACGAGGAAATTGATTATCCTGGGCTTTGTGGTGGGGATCTGCAGGTAGCGCGTGCCCACTGACATGCCGAAGTCTATCAGCATCCCGAACGGGACCATCGAGCTCTGCATGTTGACGAACTCTTCGTTGAAGGCGCCGAGTATTTCGGTGATGCTGGCGTCGGGCTGCTCGAGCGCGCGCAGGAGCGCGCCGTATTCGAAAACTGTGCCAAATCGTATCTTCTGGTAGAGCTCATACACCGGGAGCATGGTGAATGCAACGCCCGTGAATGTGCCTGCCACGGTGTACGGGAACATGCCAAGCTGGATTACGCGGGGGATTGTCGCGGCGCGGATGCCTTGGTAGCCGCCTGCGATAACCGCGTCCTGCGCCAGGCCCGAGAGCTCCACGGAAACGGTTGTGCCGAACGCGCCCCGGTAGAACGCGTATCCGCCAAGGGCCATGAAAGAGAGGTCGGTTATGCCCATGAAGGTGCCTCCGAGGCCGCCCTGGCTGAAATCCTGGTAGGCGAGGGTTCCGCCCACCGCCATGGTCTCCACGCCAAGGGACATGTTGAGTATGCGCTCGGCCCAGGACGCGCCCCTCAGGGAATAGGAGAACGGAAGGAAGAACATTGAGAATCTCAGGTCGGACTGGGTGAATTCGTCCGTTTGTCCGGTCGCGGTCTCGTAGAGCGCCTGTATCCCTAGCGGGACGTTCGCAAGGCCCAGCGCGGTGCCGGCATACCTGAGGGCTGTGCGGGCCCCTGCGGACGCGCCTGCGCGGAACAGGCCGCCGGTTACGAGCGCCCTTCCGCCCCCAATCGCACCGCCCAGAAGGATTGACCCTATCAATATGGGGGTGCTGTATTCGTGGTCAAGGTACCTGCCTGCGGCGACCGCAAGGTTGAACACATCCCCCAGATGCTTGGGGAGGTTGTACCACTCCCCCTCGCCGAAAGCGTCCCAGGCGGTGCTTATCCCTGCGTAGAGCCTTTCATGCATGGAACGGTGTTCCTGCCTTGACGCGTGTTCGCGCATGGTGCTCTCGATATTGTCTCCGGCCCACGAGATGGTGGTGAATGCCTCGTTTATCAGGGAGGCGCATTCCCTCGCGTTGCCGGCGTTTATGCGCATGTTTTTTATCCGCTCGAGGCTCTCGGCAAGGGTAAGGATTGCCCCCCGGAGCGTGCCCGGCTCGTCAGCTTCTGAGAACGCCCTCACCACCTGCGGGTCCTGTGAGGCCCTGTCGAGGTTGGATATCATGAGCTCTATGTAGCCAATCGCATATTTCTGTATCTCCTTCAGCCTCTCGGCCTGGCCCTGCGGGATGGGCGGGACCTGCACTTCTGATGGGGCGTGTTCCGTGAAACGGTCCGTGCGCATGCCCCCGTCCGGCGCCTCATCCTCCCAATCCGACCTCCCGCGCTCGTATATGGCGCGCTGCTCGGAATTGAAGCCGGAAACCGCGTCCTGCGCCGAACGGATGCGGGCGTCCGTGTCAAGCCACTCCTGCAGCATAAGCCTTGAGGAATAGATCCTTGCCATCCCTCCTGTGAAGGAAAGCCTTTCCATCTCGGCGTCGAATCCCCTGAGCTGCTCAAGCTCCTCCTCGGTGGCCTCTCCGGCCAGGAAATGCTGGTACGCTGTCATGAGGGCCCTGACTTTGGTCAGGGATTCCCCGTAAGCCTGGGTGAAAGAGGCGAACTGCTGTGATTCCAGGGGGGAGAAATGCACGCGATGCCCCTCGTCGGTCAGGAAGAGCCCCTCGGAATAGTATTGCTGCACCGCATCCGCGAATTCCACGAAACCCTCGGAGTTGCCGCCCCGCATCACCTCGCCCTCATACGAGCCATCGCCGCCCATGGCGGTGTCCAGCAGCACAATCTCCCTTCTCATGGGCTCGTGCGAAGGGCGGGCCATCTCCTCGCTGAAGCTGGAGGCAAACCCGGAAACTGAAGAGTTCACGGACCGCTGCATCTCCGAAAGGTCCATCGCAAGCTCTGGGGAAAATTGCCCGCTTTGTATTAATGACCGGAGTGACTCCTCCAGCTTATCGATAAAGCCGCGCATCTCCGAAAGGGATTCGTCCAGCCTTTCCATCACTTCGGGGCGGAAGCCGCCCTCAACCATGGTCTCGCGCATCTGCGAGAGCATGCTTTGCTTGCGGGAATATTCCGCGAAACTTGCGAATATGTCGTTTGCCTGGAGCAGGAATACTATCTTTCCCATTATGTCCTCGTCAGTGGAGCCCCTGCCCAGCTGGTCCGGCGCCATAGCTGCGCGCGTGAGTAGGGCTTTCATCTCAGACTTCAGCTGTTCCGGCATGGGGATGAAAAAATTGTTCACGAGCGCATATGTGTTTTCGGAAAGCTGGAAGACCTCGAACGGAACCGCGGGCCGCACCGGCTCGCGGAGCTGCCTCCCGTCGCTGCTGCAGCCAGAGGCATCGAATCCCTGGGAATACATGCAGATGCTGTGGCGCATCATGTCGAGGGAGCGCAGATTGTCCCGGTTCTCCGGGTCGATGGTGAATATTACTGTTGCGGAGCCCCCTTCTAAGAAGGCTTTTACATCTTCCCCAGACAAGGAACCAGAGTTAGTAAGGGCGGTCAGCGCAAGTTCGGCCTCGCCAAACTGCGGGCCCCTTGTGCCGTAGGAGGGAAAATCAACTTCAACACTGAAAATGTCCGAGACAATCTCCTGGTGTACCTGGGCAAGCGTCTGTGCGCCGGCAAGCACGGTTACCAGCTGGTCGCGGCTAAGCCCCTGCAGGCCCCTCCAGTAGTCGCTCTCGGTCCGAAGCACGGGCACCTGGGCCATTTGCGTAGCCTGCGCCTGAGGATTATCCGGCTGAAGCTCCACCCGCTGTGGCGGAGGGTTCTCTTCTGTGGCATGGCGGCTGGATTGCATGGATGTACCGATAAATTACGCGTTTCGGATATTTATAAACTATACGCATGCGTGTGCGCGTTCGGAAGGTTTTAATTAATGCCCATTAATATATTAACGGGTATTAGTCAGTGGGTGTCGCTTATGGGAAAGATAAAAGTGGGCATAATCGGAGTGGGAAATTGCTTTGCCGGGCTTGCTCAGGGAATAGAATACTACAAAAGGAACCCGAAGCGCGAGATTGTGGGGATAATGCACGACAGGATTGGCGGGTATTCTATTCATGATATTGAGTTCGTGTGCGGATTCGATGTGGCGGATAACAAGGTGGGTAAGCCGCTCGCTAAGGCGCTCTATGTGGAGCCGAACGAGGTGCGCTGGGTGGATTCGGTTTCAAATTGCTCGGGAACGGTGCACGAATCCCCTGTGTTGGACGGCATCGGAATCTATATGCAGAACAGGATTGTGCCCGTGAAATCAACGAAAAACGAGGCGCAACTGAGGAAGGAGGCGATTGAAGAAATCAAAAGGACGGGAGCGCGGATTTTGTTGAACTACTTGCCGGTTGGCTCCCAGAAAGCCACGGAGTTCTGGGCGAACGTGGCGCTGGAGGCAGGATGCGCATTTGTGAATAATATGCCGGTGTTCATTGCGAGCGACCCGAAGTGGGCGAAGAAGTTCGCGGAGAAGAAATTGCCTGTGATTGGGGACGACATCAAATCCCAATTGGGTTCTACTATTGTGCATCGCGTGATGACGAAATTATGCGTGGACCGCGGGATAGAGATAGACAAGACTTACCAGATAAATGTGGGCGGGAACACGGATTTCATAAACATGCTGGAGCGCGAGAGATTGGAAAGCAAGAAGATTTCCAAAACAGAGGCGGTGCAGAGCCAGCTGAAGAAAAGATTGCCGGACGACAGGATTTATGTTGGGCCTTCGGACTTCATCCCGTTTTTGGGAAACAGGAAATTAGCGTTTATCCGCATAGAGGGGAAGATGTTCGCAGATGTGCCCTTTGATTTGGAGATGAGATTGAACGTGGACGACAAGGCGAACAGTGGAGGAACTACTATAGAAGCGATAAGGTGCTGCCAATTGGCGCTGGACCGCGGGCTTGGGGGCGAGATTAATTCCGCCAGTGCGTATCTGATGAAGCACCCGCCGAGGCAGATGGGCGATTCCGAGGCGCGGGATGCGGTGGATGCGTTCATACAAGGGAAGGGAAAGGATTGAGCGGATGCTTAAGTCCGGAGGGATGAGCGGGGGAATTTCCTCTTCCTTAGGAAAATATCTGGGATGGGTGCCGCTCAGCCCGAACCAGATTACTGTGCTTTCTGTATTGTGCGCGGTTGCCGGATTTGCATTATTCTATTTGGGAAATTATTGGTACGGGTTTGGGGCGTTCATCCTTGCATTCGTATTGGATTCTGTGGATGGGGCGGTTGCAAGGGCAAGAGGAGAAACAAGCAAAATAGGCGGGTTTTTGGACGGGGTTTCGGACAGGATGGTGGAGTTTTTCTTATTGCTATCTTTGTTGTTTGTCCCGCTGGGTATGCCTTTTCTTCCAGATGAGGTTTGGATAATCTCCGTTCTGTTCTTCGGGACCTGCATGACCGCGTTCGTGAAGGCGTATGCGAATTACCAGGGAGTGCTCTCAAAGGAGGAGGCGGACAGGATGCCGGGGATACTGGAGAGGGGGGAACGCGGGGCGCTCCTGATGGTTTTCGTGTTCCTTGCCTTGTATGGGTTCGCCTATGCGTGGGTTCTTTTTGGAATAATTGCGGGGCTCTCACTCCTTACTTTCGTGCAGAGAATTGTGTTCGTGGTCAAATAGCTTCCTCTGCTTTACGGTTTCGAGCGTCTTCCACTTATCCCTTATGTATGGCTTGAGAAGTGCAAGGGTTTCCTTGTCGCGGAGGGCTGCGCGGGTTTTTGGGTCGCCGGGATATCCGCTCCCGAAATCCATTGTCGATGCCTTTATCTCGGCTATTTTCTTGTCGCGCATCACCTTGGCGCAGATGGACGCCGCGGCGACTATGGGATGCTTCTCGTCCGCCTTGTGCTCCGCTTCGAAGCGCTTCACGCCGAATTTCTCCATCCTTTTGCGGAAGGTCCAGGAGTAGCGGTCCGGCATGTCTATCATCACGTCGCAGTCCCCGGATTTCTTTATGAGGTCCGCCATCGCCTTCGCCTCTATGTCGTTGAGGGACATCTTGTCCATCAGGTGGTTGAGCTCCGAGGCAGTTATCTCGGTGAATTTGAAGGTGCAGAACTTCTTCAGCTCTACGAATATCTCATCCCGCTGGTTCGGGGTTAGCTGCTTGGAATCCTTTGAAGCGAATTTCTTGAGGAGCTTGGTGTCGTCCCGGCTGCACCTGGCGCAGCAGACGACCAGCGGACCCAGCACCGGGCCCCTGCCCGCCTCGTCAATGCCCGCTATAACGTTCCCCATGGGTTAGGATTCCCTCCGAAGGTTTATAGAATTTGCCATTGCCGGGGCTGGGAATGGAATAAAAAATTAGAAATAGGGTTGAAAGGGGAAAAATTCAGGACTGGCCTGCCATTGACCTTTTCTCGACGATGATGAAGTCGCCGACCGCGAGTACGGAGTCGTACGGGCATAGAATGAAGCCCTCCTCGTCCTTCATAGCCTCGAGGTTCGCCTTGTCGGGGTTCGGGTCAACGACCAGTTCCTCGATCTTCCCGGTTATCTCGTTAATGTTAACGTCAACGAGCTTGCCGAATTCCTCGCCCTCATTCGTAATGACTTTCTTTCCAGTGAGTTGCCTAGCCAGGCTGTACTTTGCCATTGGATCACCTGCGTCCTTTCTTATAGTTAAAACATTTATAAAACTAGGGGTTAAGCCACTGGATTTCGAAATAGTCGAATTTGCTTCCGGGGAGATTTACTTTTTTTATTAGGTAATATGTGACGGAGGTTTCGCGGTCCGCTATTGCGATTACCAGCTCTAAACCGCGCTCCTCGCATTCCTCCAGAGCCTGGGCGAATTCCACCCCGCCGAGGTATTCGTCTTCGGTGAGCGCCAGCGCGAGGAAGGACGGCTCGCCCGTGCGCGGGTTTTCGCATTCCGAGCCTTTCCTATGGTAGAAGGCGAAATCGCATGTGCGCACCCCGCGGGATTTCTTCCCGGGCACCGCGAGTATGAATGTCTTCTTGACGGAATGGGCGAGGCGTATTGCGCGTGCCCACTCGGAGATGAGGAGCTTGCTCCTCCTCGGGAAAACGTGGAGCATGTGCCTGGAGTGTGCCCATTCCGCCCCCTTGGTCGGGGAGGCGCCGGGGAAATAGACGCGGAAATGGGAGCCGAACTTGAACCCCGTTTTGATTACGAAGCCCTTTTCCCTCCAGTCCTCGTAAACTTCGTACATCTCCTCGAAAAAATGTATTTGCTTTTTGCAGTGGGAAAGGATTTTTTTGAAATTTGAATTCGGGATTTTTAGTATTCCTCTCTTCAGCAGATATAATGTTTCAAATGCATCCAATTTTGTTATCGTTCCCTTGTGCGCCGCCTTGTATGTGCCGAACTGGCCGAACCATCCTTCTTCGTATAGTTTTTTTCCCTCGGAAGAATCTATCGTGGTGAGCATGTCCTGCGGGAAGAAGACGCCCTGGACCGAAGCGGCGGGCAATGCTGGGGCTGCATTTGGGTAATCCACTGCGGAACTCCTGCCAAATTTTCCCAGGATTTCCTTTGCGTCCCTCGCCACCAAGCCGCGCTCCCTCCAGTCCTTGAATACGAGGTAGCGGGCGAGCAATTTCGGGGATTTGGAAAAATGGGAGGCGAGCAAATTGAATGGGATTTGTTTTCCTTTTTCGTCCGTGCATTCCGCGTTCCTATTATCCATTAAGTAAAGGGCCTCCTCCGGGGAGACGAAAACTTTTCCGCTTTTCACCTTTCCGAAAAAGCCTTTTACCAAAGCGCTTACGCTCTCCGCGTCTTCTGCATATATTTCTTTTCCGTTGAAGATGAGCTTCACAGAGGTATTTCTTCGCATGCATTATAAATTCTTTTTGCGAACCGGAAGTATGAAAAGTGAGAAGGCGCCGGACGTGCAGGTGATGCTGGATGACGTGCTGGCACGCACAAGCCTGAGGCACGTCATCTCCCCGCGCATAATCTGCATGAGGAGCTTCGGGGCACGCGCGAATGCGTATGCGAGGATATGGAGCCTTCCGGCAATCTGGAGGGAGGCGCTGGAGATAAATCCGTTTTATGTGATTGAGGTTTTGAGCGAGAATTTTGACCCGCTCCCTGAAGAGAGGAAGAAAAAAGTGCTCATCCATGAGTTGCTGCACATCCCGAAGAGATTTTCTGGGGGGCTGGTGCCGCACGTGTGCGCCGGGAAAAGAATTGATGCGCGGGCGGTGGAGAAGATATATCGGGAATACTTGGAGGGATTATAAGTATTGACCGAAAGGCCTGTAAGCCGGGCCATAATTCGGAAGGTACATCCATCCAAACCCTAAAGGTTGCGAGGGGCAGGAGCTAACATATGCAGCTGAGCGAACTTCTTCGTCTTCATGTTTGTTTTCAGAAATCCTGTTCAATGTGGCGTATATCTTTTCTCTTAGGTCAGGACCCAAATCTATTTCGAGCGGACCAGCATTATGGCAGTTGTCCATTTCAAGCATGTGGCTGAGTCCCCTTACCGCTTCCAAACGAATGGCCTTTGACCTGTGCGAAGATGCCGCCCGCAGTATGCCTACAATCCTTACTTTCAGAGGCATTCCTGCGAATGGGTTTGCCGCAATGGCGGCAAGCGCATGGTAATCGTTGGCATTTTTGAATATGCCGACTATTTTTACCCTCAATTGGGGTTCTTCCCCGGCACTGGAAATTGCAATTACGTGGAGCACCCTTGAAGCTTCGGAACGGACACATTCGGCATCGTCATTGAAGGCAACCGCCAATATGTTGATTATTCTTTTTTTCAAACCCATTCCTGTTTTGTCATCTATGGCAATTCTTCCAAGTATGTCCAGAACTCCTGAACGAACATCGTACGTGCAATACACAGATGCCTGTTCCAGAATATCGACAATCTTTCTTGCCACGGGCTCGGAGACTCCTGCTCTGAGGGCGAGGCTAAATGCATACAGTGCATCACTGCGGATTTCTTCGTCATCACTTTCCAGGTTCTTTCCGAGCGCATCAAATGCTCCGGAGATTTCTCTTGTCAGCTGGAGTTCTGCGCCTTCATCTGCGTCTAATGTTATGGTACGGAGCGCTTTTGCGGATTCTGGGTCCAAATCATCTATTGGGCGCATGTAGCGCCCCTCCAGACTATTTCTTATCAACCTTCTCAATGCCGGGTGTGTTCGCGCGTCATTTATTAGTGCGACGAGGCCATCTGCTGCAATAGAACTGATATTGCCTGGATAGTCTAAAAACCCGCTCAAATCATGCACCATCGCTTCAAACAATTTTAGTTCTGTTCCCGGATCCATGGCGACTGCAACCAGACCCCTTGCTGCGATTGCTCCTCCTTCCGTGGCATATGGCGTAACACTCTTGAGCTTTCCTGCTACAAACCATCTCAGCGGCTGGTCATTGCCGCCTGTGGCAAACTTAACGAGTTTTTGCAGCGCATACTGAGCTGTGAATTCTTCAAAATTAGTGTCTGCACTGCCAAACGGGCCCTTCAGGGCATTCATGAATATCCCGATTATTCTAGTTCTTAGTAATGGCTCAGTTTTTTCATCGTCCGCAATGTCGCTGAGGTTGAACAATGTGATGGTGCGCACATTCTCGTCGCAATTATTCCAGTCCCTTTCAGCCATTTCGACAAGTCTTTCCCTTGATTGTGGATCTGCTGAAAATTCTGTCGGGATTTGGCACCTGCGGTCTAATTCGAATAGCTGC
>Ga0315295_10005877_pt1 | contig 10488 bp, 8 predicted proteins | sample YL17G14_0_MG_FD_204453 | JGI IMG/M metagenome (GOLD analysis project Ga0315295, IMG submission 204453) | Sediment microbial communities from Yellowstone Lake, YNP, Wyoming, USA - YL17G14_0 | ecosystem: Environmental > Aquatic > Freshwater > Lake > Sediment | place: USA: Wyoming | collected...
ATACCCAAAATGGAACCGTTGATCCGCTGGTTTTTTTAAGAATCGAAGTCCAGCCCAGACTATCCCTGAGACAAACCCATCTCCGATGCAATCGAAACCATTTGCGATAAGTGAAACACTCCGAGAGACGGTTTCCCCCAGTATAATCTGAAGTATGCCAAGACCCACCAATGATGCTGTTGTCACGAGAGCAATGGTTTCGGTACGATTGACAGCGGATTCTTGGGCAAGAGTCATTACACCAGAGAAAGAACAACCTATTATTAAGAATTATTATTTAGAAAGCAAAACAACAAAGATAAGAAATGATTTTCGTTTATTTGTAGAGAATTGACATAAAAAATCATGTTATGAAAAAGTATTTAAGTGGTGGTTTTCATGGCAGGATATTCCTAAAAAAACATCGTATAGTAGGGAGAATAAAAAAAACGAGGGAATATAATGGTAAAAATCAACATCACAATTGAAGGAGAAGATATTTCAGAAATCATCGATGAACTTTTGCATGTTGGTATTGGATTATTAAAGGCAAATAGAAAAGAAATTCGAGAAGTTCTAAAGATTGTTGCAGATGAATCCTTAGAAGTTCTAAATGAGAAGAAGACATTGGAGAAAGGTGCGGAGCTTTACAGGAAAATTAACTCTGAGATTAACTGGACCTACAAACGAGTGAAAGAATAAGCAACATGCAATCATCTATCCGAGTTCTCTAAAATCACGCGGGCTTTTTGTAAGAAGCTCCAGTCCATCTTTTTTTACGAGAATGTCATCTTCAATACGGACTCCACCGAATCCTGGTACGTACACCCCAGGCTCAACGGTAAGAACCATGTTTTCTTTCAGTTTCATACCGTTATCGGGGGAAAACCCAATACCATCATGCACCGCAAGACCAAGGCCATGACCAGTAGAATGAATGAATTTTCCTTTGAATTTTGTAGAATCAATATACGATTGGACTGCCTGGTGAACGTCACCTGCTTTCACCCCGGGTTTTATCATCTGAAAAGCGATCTGTTGTGCTTGAAGGACCGTTTCGTACATCTCTTTGTGTTTTTCAGTTGTTTTCCCAAAAACAAACGTGCGTGTGATATCAGAATTGTACCTCTTATAACATGCACCGAAATCACATAAAACAAAGGATCCGTTCTCGAGTTTTACATTACCATGTCCGTAGTGCGGTTCTGCTGAGTTTTTCCCAAAGGACGAGATAGTATCAAACGCTGGTTTTTCGGCACCAAGGCTTTGTAATGAATAATTGATTTCTGCAGCAAGTTCGTCCTCGCTCATCCCTTCGGTAACGATATCTGGGATTGCTGCCATTGTCTCATCAGCGATTTCACATGCTTTTTTTATCCGTTGAATTTCTTGTTCGTCTTTGGTGAGCCGCGCTTTGAAAAATCCATCGGACACATCAACGAATTTTGCATTTGGTTGAAGCCCTGTTAACTTGTTGAACTCGAAATACGAAAGACCACTCGCGTTCACACCGATTGTCGAAAAGGAAGAAAGAAGTTGTTTGAGTGCTGTGGAATATTCATCTTTTGTTTTGTAGATAATGAGACGTGCCGTGGATTTTCGCGCACTTTCTGCCTCGAGTTCAGAAACCAAGATATCAAGAGTACCGTCAGAATTAAGTACTGCACATGACCCTTCAAAAAGTCCTTGTTCGAGGTTCGTGACATAGAAGAAGTTATCATCGACGTACGGGATCGCCGCATTTTTGAGCACAATACAATCGACAGTCTGGTTGCTGCTACGAAAAATATTTTTGATTCTCTGTATCACGTACGAATCTCCCAACGTTCTTAAACGTACTCCTCACATTAATCGATTAAGAAGAAGCGAGGGGAATGGTGTGTTGAAGACTACTTTTCTATTGAAGTAATAAGGTTGTGTAGTTGGTCCAGGTCAGATCTAATATTCTCTACTTCTTGCATCTTGTCTTTTTCGAAGCTTTTCAGGATAGATGGCAAATCAGCAGTAAGCTTGTAGAGATGAACCGGTCTTCCTTTCCCTTTCTTTTTTTCATCGCGTTTCTTTGCCCAGCCTCTCCGGCGGAGTTCTTGCATGGCGACGCTTACTTCAGGTTGCCGAAGATCTGCTCCTTGTTCAACGTCTGCAGAGCGACATTCATCCACCTGAGAAATGTAGAGTAACGTCTTTGCGAGATTCTTAGGCATCCCAAGCTCTGAGAACAACTGGACTGCTTTATTTTCATTATCATCCAATACCATCGACTTTTTCCGTTTCATACATTCTCCTCGCGGAATAAATCAATTCTGAAGTATATATATTTTTCCAATTTTTTCATTTAAATTTTTATATCCCATTCTATTATTTAAATCTTTTTATTTTTAGATTGCTTTCACTCATCATTTGTTTTGCAAGCTCGTCAGGATACTCCCCCGCATAAATAATTTCAGTGACACCAGCGTTAATCAACATCTTCACACAGACGACACAGGGGGTATTGGTACAATACAGAACAGATCCTTTTATTGAGACACCAAAAACCGCTGCTTGGATGATCGCGTTCTGTTCTGCGTGCAATCCTCGACAGAGTTCATGCCGCTCCCCGGAAGGGATGTTCTGATTCTCGCGAAGACAGCCAGTCTCAGAACAATGTCTGAAGCCTTTCGGTGCCCCGTTATACCCAGTACTCAAGATATGTTTATCTTTTACGAGAATCGCACCGACTTTTCGTCGTAAGCACGTACTTCGCTTTGCAACCACATAAGCCATTTCCATAAAATATTCATCGTAGGACGGTCTGAGTTCCATAAAAATCCAAAATAAGAATGATTGTACAGCTTAATAAAATTATTATTTAGCACTATCCTGAGCATTACCATTCCGTATGAAAAATAAATGATCCCCCAGTACTGCCCGAAACACAGTCGTAAGAAGGGAGAAAACAAGAATAATGCCCCAGATGATTGGATCAAAGACAGGAGCAGTGGTGAAAAGAGTATTCAAACCAGGGACATAAATAATCGCAAGAATCATGAGGAATGTAAAAACAAAAAAAGATTTCAACAGTAAATTCTTCCGTTTGAACTTCTCGATAATATTTCCTTCTCGCAAGATGAATACATAGATCTGCGGTGAGAGCAACGTGATGGCAAATGCGACCGTACCAGCTATCATTCCTGCTTGTTCAAGATCGATGCCCTGCGTTTTTAGATATTCAAACGAAAGGATGTACCCCGCAGCGATGGACAATCCGAAGATGATCCCATCGACAATCATAATCATCCGCTGTTTCCGAGAAATAATAGGTTCAGACAACCTTGAGGGATTTCGCTTCATGATATCCTTATCAGCAGAATCAGTACTCACCCCAATGCTTGGGAATGATTCCATTATCACATTCGACCAAAGCAATTGTAACGGCATCAACGGTACAGGATATCCTAAGAGCGGCGTAATAAGAATACCCACAACCTTGCCGATATTGTTCGTAATAAGGTACCGGATGAGCTTCTTAAGGTTCTGATACACGCGTCGTCCTTCCTCAACAGCCTTGACAATGACAGAAAAATTATCATCAGTAAGGATGATGTTTGCTGCCTCCTGCGACACTTGTGTCCCCGCCCGGCCCATGGCGATGCCGACATCAGCTTTTTTCAACGCTGGAGCATCATTGACACCGTCTCCGGTCATGGCGACAATATGGTTTTTCGCCCGTAGTTTTTCCACAATCTTTAATTTATCAAGCGGCGCAACACGAGAATAGACACGAAGCTGCTCGACGCGGTTTCCGAATTCCACATCCGTCATTTGCTCCAGGTCTTTTCCCTCAATTGCCTGGTTAATATCAGAGGCAATGCCAACACTCTCTGCGATTGAAAACCCGGTTTTTATACTATCACCGGTAATCATCACAACATTGATGTTCGCATCTTTTGTCTCCTGAATCATCTGTTTTACTTCATCCTTAGGAGGATCGTAAATAGCGGCGGTAGCAAGGAATGTAAAACCTGTAAGATTATTCACATCAATCTTCTGTAAGTGATCTACGTTTGATTTTTTCACAAAACCAATGAGACGGAACCCTTTCTCAGACCGTGTGGACAGCTCTTTTATGATATGTTGCCGATGATGATCATCCAAAGATTGAATCTTTCCATCAAGATAATATGAGTCACAAAACGTGAGGATTTTTTCCGGAGCACCCTTGATATAGATATCATGTTTCCCTAAGCTATCCCGGGTGAGAATCGCTGAAAACATAAGCTCAGAAGAAAACGGAACGCTGTCAATAACGTTGTAAGAATCGAATTGGTCTTGTTTAAAACCATTTAAAATCGACGCTTTAATCAGTGCGATCTCAGTGGGATCTCCTAACTCTTTGATGGTGTTTCCATCCTGTTCGACGACCTGGGCAGTGGAACATTTCACCGAGGTTAAAAAAAGATCGTGCAGAAGAGAGGATTTTCCTTCCGCGATCAGCTTAAACACATCAGCCATCACGAAAAATCTCGTGCCAATGAAAAATTCCTTCACCGTCATATCATGCTTTGTGATAGTGCCTGTTTTATCGGTGCAGATATAATCGACATTTCCGAGGGTTTCTACCGATGAAAGCTGTTTAATGATGACTGAGTTTTTCGCGAGTCGCTCCATCGCTAGGGATAATGCGATGGTCATGGATGCTGGTAATCCCTCTGGGAACACTGCAACCAATATGCTAATAGCAAGTAAAATTGAAAAACCAAGGTCGGTTCCTCGCAGATATCCCATGACTAAGACAAGGATGAGGGCAACGATTGCCAGAACGACCAACGCTTTTACTTCATGGTCCATTTTCTTCTGAAGAGGTGAACGTTCGTCTTCCACCTCTTGAATATTCACTGCGATTTTCCCTATCTCGGTAACATTCCCTGTTTTTACGACGAGTGCCTTTGCATGACCGTTAAGAACTTTACTGCCAGCGAATACAATGTTTTTCATCTCGTAGAGTTTAGGGTTTTGTTCAAGTATTAGATTTACATTTTTCTGAATAGGTTCGCTTTCACCAGTGAGATGTGCCTCGTCAACTAGTAAATCCGTCGCCTCAATGAGTCGCGCATCTGTAGGGATAATATCTCCTGATTCAAAGACGATGATATCTCCAGGGACTAAAAATTTTGAGGCGATGACATCAATATTTCCATCGCGAATGACCTTACATTGAGGAGAAAGAATTTTTTTCAACTCTTCCGCTGCTTTTTCTGCTTTTCCCTCCTGGATTAAACCAATAACTGTGTTGATGAGAACAACGGCCACAATCGCAATAGCCTCAAGTGCATCTCCGATGATAAAAAACGAAAGAAGAGCTGCGATAATCAGAATAAGAGCCATGGGTTCGATGAGTGCCTCAATAATCTTTCGAAAAATGGTTTTCCTTTTTACCTTTGCGAATTCGTTTGTCCCATAGATGCGCAATCGTTCCTCTGCAACCGCTTCGGGAAGACCCTGAGGGGATGTCTGAAATACGGTAAATAAATCTTCCTTCGATTGGAACGAGAAATTTCCAGAGAGATCAATTCTTTGAGATTCCATTGTGTTTTTTCCGTTGATTGTCCACCTAAATCATGTTTTCTTTTAATTAGTTTTCATTTGTAGGAGAAAATCGCGATTCATCTGAGAAAAAACCATACTTTATTAAAGAGTTGAAAGATAAGGGATTTCAACACGGTATCATCGAGGGGGAAGCATGAAAAAAATCGGAATCTTAACTGGTGGCGGTGATTGTCCCGGGTTAAATGCAGTCATTCGCGCGGTAGTAAAAAAATCCTTGAAATACCATTGGGAAGTCATTGGAATTTTGGATGGATGGAAGGGTCTAATCGAAGGAAACATCCTCCTGCTCACCGCTCAACATATTTCTGGGATTTTACCAAAAGGTGGTACAATTCTTGGTACGTCTCGTACGAACCCATTTAAGGATCAGAAAAACGTCGATGCAGTTTTGTCAAATATGAAGAAATTCAAAATTGATGCACTCATTGTCATTGGCGGAGAAGATACACTAGGAGTCGCCTTGAAATTATATAAATTGGGGGTTCCGGTCGTCGGCGTCCCAAAGACGATTGATAACGACATCTCAGGAACTGACTATACCTTCGGATTTGACACCGCAGTATCTATCGTAACTGATGCAATAGACCGACTTCATACCACCGCAGAATCTCACCATCGGATCATGGTGCTCGAGGTGATGGGACGACATGCAGGATGGATTGCGACAGTATCAGGAATTGCTGGCGGCGCAGATGAGATACTCATCCCTGAAATCCCTTTCCATATTGAGGAAGTCTGTAAAAATTTGAAAGCACGACATGACAGTGGAAAGAAATTTAGCATCGTTGTCGTCTCCGAAGGAGCAAAACCAAGCGATACCGATCATTTTGAGACATTATCTGAAGAAAAAGATGAGTTTGGCCACGTGCGTCTTGGTGGTATCGGACAGCGTCTAGCAAAAGAAATTGAGAAACGACTTGGCGTTGAGACTCGGTTCACCGTCCTTGGACATGTGCAACGCGGTGGATCCCCTACGGCATACGACCGGGTTCTCGCGACACGATATGGTGTGGTCGCAGTTGAACTGGTAAAAGAGGGACTTTTCGGTAAAATGGTCGCCTTACGAGGGTATAAAATCGTGCCTGTTGATCTCACTGAATCGGTCACAAAACTCAGGACTGTTGACATGGACCTCTATAATATTGCGACAACCTTTTTTGCAAAACCTCATAATGAATAAATCAAATAAGATTCCTTGATTTATTTTTTTAACTTCACTTCAACTTCCTGAAAATCCTTTGGGACGTACGAATACGGAAACACACTTCGTGCTTCTTCTTCAAGTACATGAAAATCAAGATAGCGAGGGCTGATATGTACCAAGAACAGTTTTTCTACCCTTGCTTTTTTCGCTATCTCAGCTGCTTGGGAAGCAGTCGTATGTCCGTATTCCTTAGCAATATCCTGCAGTCTTGAATCAAAGGTTGCCTCATGAATGAGGATATCTGCATCCTCTGAAAACGCGATGATCTGATCACAAGGTTTGGTGTCACCAGAAATCACAATCTTTCTGCCTTTTCTTGAAGGACCCAGTATCATGTCTGGTGTAATTTTCTCCCCATTTGATAGCGTGATGGTGTGTCCTTTTTGTAATTTACTAAATAACGGCCCCTCGGGGATTCCTAGTTTTAAGGCTTTAGATTTATTAAACCTTCCCGGGCGTTGCAACTCTTTCAATCTATATGCGAGTGTGGGGATTTTATGGTTGACTTTTAATGCTGAGATACTGTAGTCATCGAATTTGATCTCCTGACCATCGTTGATCTCATGAGCAATAATTCTGTAGGATGGTCGAAAATATCCTAACGTCAGGAGTTGGTCGGTGAGTTCTGCTATCCCCTCAGGACCGTAGATGTGAAGTGGTTCATCTCGATCGTTTAACTGCATGGTTTGAATCAGACCAGGGATTCCAAGAAAATGATCACCATGAAAATGGGTGATGAAGATTTTTGATATCTGCATATAACTCAGATTGGATTGTTGGAACTGTCGCTGGGTTCCTTCCCCACAATCAAATAAAAGGATTTCACTGCCTCTTTTTACAGCTATGGATGAAACATTTCGTTTTACGGTTGGCCAGCTTCCTCCGGTTCCTAGAAAGATGATTCGTAATTGGGTCATAGGTGAGACTGATACTTCCTAAGGGGGTAAAAGCGTTTTGGTCAAGGCTATCATATCAAAGAAGAAAAAATGATAGGGAAAAAAATTTCCCTCAGTTGAATGATACGTTACATCTTGATATAGAACAAATAGAGTTTTGCTGATGTTTTTTCGATAATAGGTACTGCTTCAGCATTTTGGAGACTGACTGTTACTTCCACGTCGCCAAGCCCAAGAATCAAACCGGAAGAGATCGTTCGTTCCTCACCGATAGGCAGAGTAGACAGTTTCCCTGTTGTTTCCTTACCAAAGAGAACAAGGCCATTACCGCTAATGGTAATTGTCCAATCGACGCCGATGGCATCAGCTGTGCCCGTATTCGTGATGACTGTGTTGATTCGGAATAACCCTCCTGTGATATTTTCTATTTCAATCTTTGGTGTGGTCCCGATGATCACCCATACAACATACACTTTATTTCCAGCGTTGGATTCGATAGTGATGTGACTTTCTTGGGCGGAGCCCAGAGGAAGACCTGTCGTATTAATGGTGACGATAATCGGGTCGTGTTCACCAGTTGAAGAACCACTGGTTGGAGACACCGCCACCCAGCTTTCATCCCAGGACAAGGAGTAGGTAACGGTTCCTGTGCCGCTGTTCCAGATATCAAAGGAGGTCTCGTCAGTCACACCTTCCAATAAAATCCCAAAGTAATGTGATTGAGGGTAGACTGCTAACGCTGGATAGGTATGTGAAATGATATATACCGAGACGTTGAAGTATCCGGTCATACTAACGTTTGTCGTGATGACGATCGTGCAATTATAGATCCCTTTGTCCAACCCTGTGGTATCTATAGTGACGGTGATTGGCACATGTTCTCCGTTAGAAACACCACTCGTGGGAAACGCATCTATCCACGGGCAGTCCCAGGTTAAGTCAAATGACAGTTCACAACATCCTCCACTTGTCCATATGTCAAAAATAGTGCTATTGATTTCTCCTTCGAACATATCTCCAAAATCATGGGATTTTGGTTCGTATTCCAATATGCCAAGAGGCTGAGGATCATTATTCTTGGGAGTTACTCCTATTGATCCAACGGTTGAAAAGAGCAATATAAATAAAACACCGGCTCCAATTATTTTTCCACTGATTTTCATATTTCTTCCTCCAAAATCATATTTAAAACCTATTTATAGTATATATAGGTATCTAAGGAATTCTCCACATAAGGGCTTGTGCATGGAAACCAGTCTACATTAAGCCAGGTAAGTGAAAAGTTCCCCAATCGGATTTTTCCAGGGATAATATAGGGGAGGTATCGGGATTTACTCCAGTAGTTTTGGTACCAGTGATGGCGTCCATGTGCAAGAGACGTCCCAAAGTAGAAAGCGTTTATTTTAAAACTAAAAAAGGAATTATACGATATCGTCGCATCCGTGCTTGAAAAGAGTCGTACCCCATACACATTTTGTTGAATTGAATTCTTGGAAATGGTCACAAAACGACAACCATTCTGTACCGACACACCATGTAACCCACTATAGATGATATTTCCTGAGATGTTTACGTAATCTGAATGATTCACAAGGATATTGAAATGTCCGTTTTGAATGGTAAAATCATTGATTTTTATATAGTCAGCGATTATCGTTATGATATCTCTTGTTCCGTTTCCCTCAAGTATTGTTTTTGTTTTATCCTCACCGATTAACTGAAGTGGTTTGTTGATAAGGACCGCTTCATAATATGTGCCATTGAACACGAAGATGGTATCATTCTGTTGCGCATCATCGATTGCATCCTGGATGGAGCTATAATTGTTAGGACCAGTCCCTCCGACATAGAGGATAGTTTCAAGAGTGTTGAGATTTCTTAGACGGTCTGTCTGTGGAGGCTGGGCTAAAGGAGTCCAGTCGAGATTAAACCAGGAGATGGTGATTTTCTCTAATTTGATGCAACCTAGAATTGGGTACGGCAGCATCCGTGGTCGTTCCCAATAGTTCTGCTCCCAGATGTTCCGTCGATGGATGAGACTGTGAGCAACGAAGCAGGCGTTCATTTTGTAATTACGTAGATTATTGTTCTGGATGTGGTTCCCAGCGGAATCCTTCAGGTATACGCCATTGTCATTGTCCCAAAACGTATTATTTCTTACGGTGGTATCAAAGGAGGATTCAAGGAATAAACCGACATCGACATTGTTAGAAATCGTGTTCCCACTTACAATGTTGTCAGAAGAATCTTTCAGCCAGAGCCCGTACCATCGGTTCCATCCGATGGTGTTCGCGTTGAAGGTGACCTTTGACGAATTGAACATGTAAACCCCTTGGGAGTTGTTGACAATCCTATTTCCTGAAACAAACAGACTGTAGGTACTTTCCACATGAACACCAAGTCCTCGATTAGCAACCGTATTGTTCATGATTGTTGAAGCAGATGAACCGACAACGTACACCCCTTCCCCGTTACCGCTAATATTGTTAGCCAAAATAAGGGTTTTTGGGGAGTCGAAGAGATATACCCCATAGGAATTGTTACGAACTGTATTCATTATGATCTCTGTCCCTGAGGTATCAGGTCCGTGAAGAAAGATTCCAAGGCCCCCATTAGCCTGGACGATATTTGCTATAACGAGTACATTATTTGCAGTAGAAATTTCTATGCCTGCAGAATGCACATCGTCCTTCGCGTTCTGAATAGTGAATCCTTGAATTATGGTATTATCAGCGGAGATGGATATGACAGTACCAGACGCTCCGCCATCAATTATCGTTGTACTGTTCTCTATACTAATTAATTGAATTGAAGTCCTGA
>Ga0315295_10005878_pt1 | contig 10486 bp, 9 predicted proteins | sample YL17G14_0_MG_FD_204453 | JGI IMG/M metagenome (GOLD analysis project Ga0315295, IMG submission 204453) | Sediment microbial communities from Yellowstone Lake, YNP, Wyoming, USA - YL17G14_0 | ecosystem: Environmental > Aquatic > Freshwater > Lake > Sediment | place: USA: Wyoming | collected...
TAAACTTCCACGGCTCAAATTTTTTATCCCACGAAACGCCTTTACTGTCTACATTTGTCCACCCGCGATCAGAGGCCAGTTTGAAAAGTTTATCCGACTGACACACCATGGTATGTTCTGTAGCGACAGGATGATCCAACCGGTCATAATTTCGATAACAGGTCGGAAACGATATGCCGAACTGATCCATGTCTTTGATGCGCCACTGGTCTATCTGGCAAAGTGCCTTTGCCCGTTCATCCACGGTATCATCATTACAGTTTCCTGCTCCTCCTACCTGATTGTAGAGAGCGTCATACTCCAAAACCCAAGGTAAAAAATATGTTCGCGCGCTTCTCACAGGCGCAATGAGTACGTTTCCCGTAGAGATACCGCAATAAAATACCGCCATAAACCTGCTGATCCCGCCTTCGGCTATTGATTCATATACAATATCCGCAAACGAAAGCCCTGATTGAGGACGGGCTTCTTCATTATTTTCTAACATGACAGCCAATGGTCTTCGTTTATCCCAAATTTCTTTTTCCTGTTTGCTATACATCTCTCCATTGAGAGGACACATCTCGGTTCTCGGAACTGAAGGATCGCTTGAAAAATGCCGCTGGGGTTTTTTAGAAGGAACCGTAAGCGTTGTTGGGGTCGTTTTTACTTCTCTTTTCCCAAGGGAAGAAAAAAGTCCGTAGGAAATGCCGGTTGCGACAAGATATAAAGCGATCCCCACAATGCCAAAAAACAGGAACTGTTTTTGTTTCAAATTCATAGTCACTTTTTCTGCTTTCGGTTTCAACAACGAATCTTCTATCATACATGTACCCATTCCCTTTCATTTATACTTTTGCTTGTTTAATCGCCGCTTTTTCTTCACGGGACAGTTCAACATCCTTCCCGGATCCTCCCTTTATACTTTTAATATACCACCGGTTGCCGGTCCGCGCATAGAGTGACGTCATGACTACTCCATTATCCCCTTTATCCAAAAGTGCCATGGTAAAACTCTGGCTGCCGCCGGTATCGGAAAACGGATTAAACCGGACGATACCGATCCTTTGAAAATGCGTTTTTTCCTCTTCCTCAAGTTTTGATATTGCCTGGGCAAGCATACTGATATCTTTTTTATTTTTTACATACGTATCCAGTATTTTCTCAAGCGACTCCCTGAGCGAATGCGTCGTGACTCCTGAGGTTAAACGATTGTAATGAGATATCATCCGAAAAACAAAAACGGAGATTATGAGATTCCAAAGACCCAATATTATGATGTAAACGGTAATCGTAGACATAAAAGTGAACACTCTTTGTATGCATCATACTACGGGGTCATTCCCATTTTGTCAATGGCTTTTTGAGGCTCCTTCCGATTGACAAGGCTAACGAAGCTGTGATACGCTTCGAAGCACGATCGGATTGAAGCTATGCCAAAAAAAACGAAAAAGGAAAAAATCATAGCGGATTATAGGCGAAAACTTTCGGTGGTATCGGCTCGTGGAGAATCGGCAAAACCAATGAGAGAGCCTGTTCAAACAGACAATTCCCATACTTTTGTCCCGACATTTACTCTTACAAACAATCGTCCCAACAATGAACATCGTGACGCAGTCTCATTAGACCCTCAAGAATTCCTGGCAATTAAAAAAGATCTCATGATAACATTGGTATTAACGGGTTGTATTCTTGTCGGACAGATCATTATTTGGAGGGTGATGGGATGAAGCCCGCCTTGACTCACGTTTAAGCGAAGCAGGCAAGAAATTGATTAGCCCTCCTTCGTCCCGCTTTGCGGGACTACGGACGGGTTTAAGAAACACTACACTCATAAATTCGTTAAGTGTTTCTAAGAAGGAGGTGAAGAGAATCTATGGCAACAATGTATTGCGTCAAATGCAGAGCAAAACAAGAAGATCCAAATGCAGTAAAAGTGACCCTGAAAAATGGGAAACCAGCACTCAAAGGAAAATGTCCAAAGTGCGGAACCGGTATGTTTAAAATCGGCGGATAACTGACTCCGATTTAATCGGATCTGATCCCGATAAAATCGGGATTGAATTTTTAATTAAGAATTTTTCCCCAAGCATCTCTTGGGGACTGCCTTAAACCCCGTCTTTTAAAGACGGGGTTTAATTTTGCTAATATAAATTCAATTATTAATCCGATTCCAGCAAATTGTACTAAAAAAATAGAAATCTGCATTGGTATAAAATACCGATCAGAATTGAGAGGTAAATATAAACCGATAACGACAATAGATAAGAAAAAATATAGGCTTATAAACTGATATTCTTGATTTTTGTTTCTTTGTAACATTCTCATTGTAAGAGAAACGATTCCTAATAGGAACAATGACACATTGACGAAAAAACTTGACGTAAGATATCCCTTTTCAAACTGATTTCCACACTGAGGTTTTAACAAAGTACAAAAAACCGCTTGTACCTTTTTAGGAGTGTTTATAAGAGCGATTTCTGGAAAAAAGTGCTGCAAGATGGCAGATTGACGATTACGAAAAGAAAAATATTCAATGGAATGTTGAATCGGATTGCTATACAGAGCAGGATTGAAAAGCAACCAAAAAATGAAGATTCCTCCTATAACACTTCCCATCCGTATAAACAAATTAATTGTGTATTTCTGTGAAAAACAAAACTGTATCAGTTCAAAATAGATAAAGACAAGAATCACGATAAAACCAGTTAACTTTGCTGACACTGCCAGCGCAGCAAAAAAAGAAAATAGAATAAGTAGCCATCTACTTTTATTTCGTAAATAGTAAACATATACCAACACTGATAAGACATCAAATATCATCATATGGACGTCTGAAGTAGCCCGAAGCAAAGAATTTATAAATATGGGATTATGTATCAAAAACACGGGTAATAGCATTGAAAGCAGCCACTGTTTAAACAGAATAAAAAATAATAAAGATAAAGCGATAAGTGTTATAAAAACACAGACAACATTTACCTCTCTCATTATACGAATATACGGTGCAAATGAGGTGGTTTGAATATCTGATAACTTCGGGTTAAAATAAAAATTCCACCTACCCCATTGTTTTTCTAAAGCATCACGTGTGACAAATACTTTCTTATCTTTCATCCATAAATATCCTCCAAATATAAATTTGGAAAGCTGTGGATGATCATAGCTTTCATAAGAAGTCCAAAAACGGTTATCAAGGTCTTTATTTATAAACAGCTGTTTAAAAAACTTCGTGTGAAAAAACCAGGATATTTCATCATTTTGAAAAGGGATAGAAACGGCGCTACTTCTTAAGAAAATAAATATATAACTAAAAAATACAACTACACTAATAACTTGTAACCATTTAACTACTCTGCAGAAAAAAATCATAATAAATTAATACTATTGCATTGATCTGATTTTATAAACATCTGACCAATATCATTGTTTTCGTTATTATCATTGACTATTTGATACGTATGAAAAAGACGAGGATATCGCCCACTTACAATACCTCTGTTGAAAAAATGTTTTTCTGCATATCCAATATATTTGGTTGTTTTAATGATGAAATTTGCGGATACATAAATATAACACTCACAAATAAAGAAATAAGACAAAGAGAGATGATGTGTTTATTAGTTCTTAATAGATTTTTCATCATAAGATCTCTTCATTTGGACGATATTGAAGAGCCTCAGCTATGTGGGGGATGGCAATATCTCTGTCTTGAGAAAGATCCGCAATCGTGCGGGCAACTTTAATCATCCGATAATATCCTCGGGCTGATAAGGAAAATTGGGAGATTGCCTGGCGCAGAAACTTCAGGGTTTCATCTGACAAAGGACAGAGCTCTTTTACCATTTTATTGCTCATCTCTGAGTTAGATGGAATACCACTTGTTTCAAAACGCGAGAGCTGAATGTTTCGGGCTTTTTGCACGCGTTTCCGAACAATCTCTGACGATTCTCCTTTTTGAAATTTCGTTGTCAATTTTTCCGCAAGTACCGCAGGCACATGGACATGAAGATCAATGCGGTCTAATAAGGGTCCGGAAATCCGTTTTTTATACCTTGATACGGTTCCCGGAAGACACGTACACCGTTTTGTCTGTGACCCGAAATTGCCGCAGGGACAGGGATTGGAAGCTCCCACAAGCATAAATTTTGCCGGATAGGTGACACTTCCGGATGCCCGTGAGATCGTCACGATCCCGTCCTCCATGGGCTGCCTCAATGCTTCCAGGACGTGTCTCGGGAATTCCGGAAACTCATCCAAAAATAAAACGCCGCGGTGGGAAAGTGATATTTCTCCGGGTATGGGGTGGGCGCTCCCGCCGATAAGCCCGATTCTGGATGTCGTATGGTGGGGAGAGCGAAACGGCCGGTGTTTAATAATCGATTCTCCCGGCGGCAGATTGCCGGTCACGGAGTAAATTTTGGTCACTTCTAGGGCCTCTGTTTCGGTTAGAGACGGCAAGATAGAGGGAAGCGTCCGGGCAAGAAGCGTTTTTCCGGCTCCGGGCGGTCCTTTCATAAAAACGTTGTGTCCGCCGGCTGCTGCAATTTCCAATACGCGTTTGACCTGCTCCTGCCCCTGGATATCCGCCATGTCAAATTCAAAATGCTGGGACTCTTCAATTTCATCAAATGAAATATGCGGTATGGGCTCAATCTCAGATAGACCGTTCATGTGATGAAAAAGAGAAATAAGCGAATGAACCGGATAAACATCAATACCTCGGATAATTGCAGCTTCTTTGGCATCAACCGAAGGAACAAAGACGGATTTTATTTTTTCATCTTTTGCAAAAAGCGTGAGAGGTAAAACGCCATTGGTATGCTTCACTGCGCCATCCAACGATAGTTCTCCTATGTAAAGGACGTGTTCCTTTTGGCAAACAAGCTGTTCTGATCCAATCAGGATACCCAAAGCAATAGGCAGATCATACATGGGGCCTGCTTTTGGAAGATCAGCAGGAGCCAGATTAACTGTAATTCGTTTGGCGGGAAATTCAGCGCCGCTGTTTTTGATCGCTGCCCGCACCCGTTCTTTGCTTTCCTCAACCGCCTTATCCGGAAGACCAACAATGATAAAAGAGGGCAATCCTTGTGAGGCAATATCCACTTCGACCGTAATACCCACGGTCGTAAGTCCGACGACCGCCCCTGACTGAATTTTTGCAAGCATCTCTTACACTATACGAAAGAAAAAAGCGTTTGTCATCGTTTCCTTTTTACCATCAAACGAATAACCTCCTCATCCGGTACCTGTGGGAATTCATCATAATACGCTCCTACCGCACCTTCATAAAGAAGCGGCGTGTGAAGAGCAACACAGTCATATCCCTCTTTTCTTATTTCATCTGCAAAATCTTTAGGGCATACCGGAACAGCAACAATAATTTTCTTGGGGTTTTGATGTTTGAGTTCCAAAATCCCCACTTTCGCTGTCAGTCCTGTGGCAACACCGTCATCAACGAGAATCGCTATTTTCCCTTCAGCGGATATGGGGTCTCCTCCGGGGCTATACAAAGCTCTCCGTCTTTGAGCTTCTTTTCTTTTTTCACTCCTTTCATGCTGCAACCATACCTTATCTATCAAGGCAACTTCTTTTTCGTTATACAGAGTACATCCGTCCTGGGCAACAACTCCCACTGCATATTCTGGGCAATACGGGTGACCAATTTTGCGGACAATAACAAGGTCAAGCGGTGCTTTCAGATATCGTGCAATCTCGTAGGCCGTCACTACTCCGCCCCGGGGAAAAGCATACACGACAACATTTTTTCCTCTATACGCTCTCAGTGCGTGCGCTAATTTTTTCCCTGCTTCCGCCCTGTTTTTAAATCGCATACTTTAGGTCTATTTTACCACAAAAAATCGGATCGTCTGCGCGCTCTCAGTCTGGAATTACAATGGTCAGTCAGGAGGATTTTATTGGAGTCTTTGATTATTTCCGTACGGCAATTTCCAATTCTTTCAGCTGCTCCTCTGATGCCTCGCTGGGTGCGTCCATGACACTGGTCTGACCGGATGAGGAGGTAGGAAACGCCATCACCTCCCGAACACTGGGCTCACCTAATGCTGCCATAAGGAACCGATCCAGCCCCGGCGCAATCCCGCCGTGGGGCGGCACACCATAGGTAAACGCAGTCAACATATGTTCAAATTGTTTTTTCTGCTTTTCGGAAAAACCGATAAGATCAAACACTTTTTCCTGAATTTCTCTCTGGTGAATCCTAATGCTTCCTCCTCCGACTTCATACCCATTCAGCACTAAATCATGTTGTAGTCCCCGGACTTTCAATGGATCCGTTGAGAGGAGCGGAATATCATCAGGATGAGGCGCGGTGAACATGTGATGTGACGGCGCAAACTTGGCACTTCCCGATCCAAAATAAAAATCATCTTGTGACTGCTCTGTAAACAAAGGAAAATCTATAATCCATGCAAACGCTAGTTCATCTTTGTCATTTTTATCTTTCCTCAAATCCGGCTTATCCGAACCATATTTTGTTTTTGCTTCTTTATGAGGAATCCTTGGCCATGGGATTTGGCTGATATGCTTTTCCGGAAATATTTTTTTGACAAGCTGGGTAAACATCTCTTCGATAAGCTGTAATATATCTTTCTGGGTAATAAACGACATCTCCATATCTAATTGGGTAAATTCTCCGTATGCCCGGTCTTTCCTGGGGTCTTCATCACGAAAACATCGCGCAAATTGAAAATACTGCTCAAGTCCGGCCACCATGAGAAGCTGCTTATACTGCTGGGGAGACTGCGGAAGGGCGTAAAATTTTCCTTTTTGCAAGCGTGACGGCACTAAAAAATCCCGTGCTCCTTCAGGAGTGGTTTTGGTCAAAATCGGCGTTTCGATTTCCACAAAATCCAGGTGAGTCAAATAATTCCGGATAAACATGGTTATCTCTGACCGCAATCGAAGGTTTCTGTTCATTCTCGGTCTTCGAAGATCCAGATACCGGTATTTGGACCGGATCTCTTCATTGATGTCATATCCATCAGTGTCAATGGGAAACGGCAGTTCAGCTGATTTGGAGATAACGGTTATTTTTTTTGCCTCAACTTCAACCGTTCCTGTACCAAGCTTTGGATTGACCATTGAATCCGGGCGTTTCTTTACTAAACCAACAATCTCCACACAATCCTCAGGCTTTGGTTCGACCAGCTCTTTTGTGGAAACTACCTGGACAAGTCCGGACCTATCGCGAAGATCTAAAAACATGATTTTTCCGTGATCTCTCCGTCCGTTGATCCAACCCCGTAGCTGAACCTCCTGGCCAATTTTTTCGATCGTTTCTTTTGCAAGCGTCCGTGTCATAGGTATAGTATATCGTAAAAACTAAGAAAGAACAGATAACTATTCATCGTATTTCAACACATATCGCGTCTAAAGCTAAGCTTTGATGCAAAAGCTTAGCTTTTTTATCATCTATCTATAAACAGACTGAATGTGATCTTGCGCTGAAACACACGTAAGCCAGATTCTGTTTTAAGATCCTCATTTCTCTTATGCCCGCATACTTTGATTCTCGCGAATGGTAGCTCAAACGAATCAGTCGTCGGTTGCAGCAGGTGGGATTGCCAACGTTTCATACTTTTTCCATGCCCGAGAGTTTAGGAAAAAGGTCGTCTCTGTGGCTCTCTCATCCTGTCAGTTCAGGAATCGTCCCTTCTTCCTTTCAAAAGAAGAGCACCAGCCATGTACTAGAATGCTTGCGCATACAGTACATGATCACCCCTTTCGGGGAGTCCCCTTCCATTCAGCTGTCTGGACTTTCCTCCCCCCTCCGCTCCTCACTTCGTGTGGAGCTACGGGGGGCAAGGCCCTTCTTAATAAATCTTAAAGGGCTTGCCCGTCTGAAGCTCTTTCTCGGAGCAAAGAGCGAAGGAGGGCGAGGATCCAGTGCCTCAGCGCGAAGGCAAGTATACCATAAATAAGCTCAAAATAATGGGAGGTGCAATTTTTTATTTCTTCTCAGTATTGAAGTATTCGTGAAGAATCTCCTGGATTATAAGAACCACAGGGACAGCAAGGATAGCTCCGGAAATACCGGCTAATTTCCCTCCGATCATCAAAGCGATGATGGTTAAAAGCGGCGGCAGTCCAACGCTTTTTTTCATAACAAAAGGCACAACCACACCATTTTCTGTCTGATGGATAATGAAATAAACAAGCACAACTAACAGTGCCAACACCGGAGAGGTAGCCAAAGCTACAATAATTGCGGGTATTGCAGAAATGATAGGACCGATCGTTGGAATTATCTCCAAAAGCCCGGCAAGTATCGCAAGCGGTAATGCAAAGTCAATTTTAAGAATTGTAAGACCAATGAAACTGAAAAGTCCGATTATCACCATTAACAATAATTCTCCCTGCACCCAGGAACCCATCCTCTGTTCAATATTCTTCAAGACCGTGCTTACCTTCTTTGCCATATCTTCCGCCATAAAATTAGCCAACAACTGTTCCATATGCTTACGCTCTAAAAGAAGATAAAACGTAAACACCAAAACGGTCACTATCGTGATGATGTTGGAAAAAATTCCGACCGTCAGTTTTACGAGATTTTGACCCAATGGGGCTATCTGCTGGGAAAATGCATTCATATCGATGTTCCAATACGGCATAATCCGAGAAATGAATGACGGTAGGGCTTGCGTTAAATGAACAAATTGCACGATAAGTGAAGGGATTGTTCCGACGAGGGACACTCCAAACACTCCAAACACAAGGATATACATGAATAAAATAGAAATAACTGATGGAATCCTTCGTTTCTCAAGCCAATCAACGGTTGGCCGCAGTGCTGACATAATGATAAATGCAATAAAAAGAAGGAACAATATCTCGCGGATTTGAAAGATAAACCAAATAGCGGCAATAAATATGGCAATAAAAACGATCGTCTTATGGGATATCTCTATTTTGGACAGCATACGTGTCTTAAGTATACCATGAACCGACTATTGCCTCTACTTTTTCATTCCACGAACGAGAAGTAATATCAACCAACCGAATCCCCTTCATATTTTTAAACCACGCCATCTGACGCCTCGCATACCCATGCTCATCCCACTTCCACCGTTGGATAACATCTTGAAAAGGATTTACGCTCCATTCCCGGAATTGGGACTTCTTTAATTCCGGGAATGAGAATCCCGCTTTGCGGGATTGCGTAAATCCTTTGTTGAAATACTCTTTCCATTCCTTGTAGCCGAATGTGTTCATGGAGGGAAGATCCCATGAGTATCCTTTTCCCAAAAGGGATTTAACCTCTCCAACAATTCCCTGTTGCACCCGCTTTTCAACCCGATCATCAATCCGCTCATAAAGAACCGGATATGAAGCAGTAAGTCCGATGAGAAGCGTATCCTCATTTATGTCATTCCTGCGAAAGCAGGAATCTTGTCTTCTTTGAATCGGACGGGATCCCGGGTCAAGCCCGGGATGACGATAGAATTCGATTATCTCAATTTTCCTTATCAGCCTTCGGGGATTTTGGCTGTCTGACAGATTCATCAGATCCCATGTAAGAGAATCCTCTTTTCGCAGTCGCTTCTGAAGATCCTCAAGAGAAAATCGTTCCAATGTTTTTCGTAATTTTTTGTTTGGTGGAATGTGCGACGTCTCAATGGGGGAAAGGAGAGACTTGATATACAATCCGGTTCCCCCAACCACAATCGGCAGTTTTCCCCTTTTTCTTATGTCTTTAATAACAACAGTTGCAAGGTGTTGGTAATGAGCAACACTGAACTCCTCATCTGGATTGACCACGTCATATAGCCAAAGTGGAATTCCATCCATATCATATGGAATTAATTCATATTTTTTATTTTTAAAATTTTCAGGACGTACGCTCCATTCCCGGAATTGGGACTTCTTTAATTCCGGGAATGAGAATCCCGCTTTGCGGGGTTGCGTATGTTCTGAAAATTTTTTAGGTAGATCTTTCCCCGTCCCAATATCCATCTCCTTATAAATCTGTCTGGAATCAGCAGATACAAGCTCTCCATTGAATTTTTTGGCCAGTTGTACTGCCAAGGTGGTTTTACCAGTGGCGGTCGGACCGCAGATAATTAATGTCTTATTCATAAATCTACAAATCTACAAATTTCAAATCTACAAATCAATGAATTAATTCATTAAATGATCTAATCATTCATTTGCTTATTTGTAGATTTGTTTATTTGTTTATTAATGAGGTTCTCCAGTATCCCCCATCTTCGTTTTTTTTCCAGGTAGGGGAGTGTGTCGTGAAATTTTTTGTGCGCTTCAGTCATGGGTCTGTCTGAATACATCGCAATATAGGCTTTCACAAATCCTACTTTTTTACATAATTTTACCGTGTGTTGAAATTGCTCCTCTGTCTCCCCTGGGAACCCCACAATAATATCCGTAGAAAAAGTGACTCCGGGAACTTTTGCTCTGATTTTATGAATTAATTCCAAATATTCTTTCGCTGTGTACCATCGGTTCATCTTTTTTAGGATCTCATCAT
>Ga0315295_10005879_pt1 | contig 10485 bp, 8 predicted proteins | sample YL17G14_0_MG_FD_204453 | JGI IMG/M metagenome (GOLD analysis project Ga0315295, IMG submission 204453) | Sediment microbial communities from Yellowstone Lake, YNP, Wyoming, USA - YL17G14_0 | ecosystem: Environmental > Aquatic > Freshwater > Lake > Sediment | place: USA: Wyoming | collected...
AAACTCTCAACCGGCAAGTTTGTGAAAGTCTCCAGCACGATTATTCGCAACCTGGTCGCAAATGGCAGGGTAGCCGATGCCGCCGTTGCGTTGGGCAGGCCTTATCGGCTCGTTGAAAGAATTGTCCCTGGCCACGGCAGAGGAAGTAAACTCGGCTTTCCGACAGCCAATATGAAACCGCCCCGGCAGCTTATCCCCGCCGAAGGCGTCTATGCCGGCTTTGTCGAAGTTGCAGATACTCGGCAGCAGCTTCTCTCATCCAGCCGGAAAATCCCCGCCGCCTTTAGTATCGGCAGGCCGCTTATGTTCGCAGATGACAGGTCCTTGTTGATAGAGACACATTTATTGATGGAAAATGTAGGCCGACTCTACGGCAAGTGGCTCGCTATGGACTTTGTCGAGCGAATCCGCAGCCAGAAAAGATTCAAAACGCCCAAAGACCTTTCCATCCAAATCGCCAAAGACTGCGAAAAGATAAAACGAATCTTGGCGACAGATGCCAGCGGTTGAAATATATGTATAAATCTTTCGTGATGCGGTTATTGTTGAATCAGGTAGGCAAATTCGTATAATTCGATATATGAATCAAACAGATACAAGCCCGGAAGCTCGGCAGGTTTTGCTCGACATATATCGCAAAATGTCGCCTGCCGTTAAAGTCAGGCGGATTTTTGACACCTATCAGACTGGCAAAATGCTCGCAATGGCAGGATTGAGACAGTTACACCCCAACGCCACTGAAAAGCAAATTTGGCTCCTCTGGGCCAAGCGCCACCTCGGGGAGAAACTGTTTAACGAAGTTTACGGAACCGTGCCCGATGACTAATCCTCAGGAACTGACAATTTTAGAAGGTTTCACCAATATTCTTGAGCGATTAGGCATCGATTACGCCGTAGGCGGCTCGATAGCAAGCTCAGTATACGGTAAGGTTCGCTTTACTCAAGACGCTGATATAACCGTCGAACCATTTATGAGTCGGGCAGAGAAACTTTTCGAATTGCTGAAGCCCCAATATTATATTAGTAAGGAAGCAATATATCGGGCTCTGAGGCAACACAGCAGTTTTAACATCATTCATCTGGGGTCCGCCTTTAAGATAGATATATTCGTTCGCAAAGACACGCCTTTTGAAAAGCAGTTAATGTCCCGCCGAAGGTTATTAAAGCTTTCTGATTCGCTGGAAAAACCATTTTCGGTAGTTTCTCCGGAGGATATTATCCTGTTAAAGCTGCAGTGGTATCGTGATACCGGTCTTGGTTCAGAGCACCAATGGGATGATGTTATCGGCGTATTGAAAGTTCAGGTAGATAATCTTGACTTCGAATATCTAAAGAAATGGTCTGGCATACTGAGGGTAAATGACCTGCTGGAAAAAGCCATGTCCGAAACCGGATAGTCTTCAGCAATTTGTGATTTTAAGGCAAAGCGAATCTTGGCGACGGAGGCATGCAATTGACATACAGTAAACATGTGAATCTCTCGTAAGGCGGTCATTAAGGACATATACTTTTCCCGGGTATTTCCCGAAAAGAAAAAAGGGGTAATTCAGAATGAAAGAGCATCTAACAGGTCTGATAGCCGCACCTCATACACCTATGCATCAGGATGGCAGTCTGAACCTTGCTGTGGTTGATAGACAGGTCCAATGCTTGATAAACAACGGTATCAAAGCAGCATTTATATGCGGCTCAACGGGAGAAGGAATATCGCTAAGCACAAATGAGCGAATGCAGGTGGCGGAGAAGTGGAAGGCCGCGGTGGGGGACCTCTTGCCGATATTGGTGCATGTGGGTCATCACTGCCTGATAGAGGCCAAAATTCTTGCCGAGCATGCAGAAAAACAAATCGCAGCCCGTGCAATAGCTGCAATAGCACCGAGCTATTTTAAGCCCAAAAGCATCGATGATTTAGTTTTGTTTTGTGCCGGGGTCGCTTCTGCAGCACCCCAAACCCCATTTTATTATTACCATCAGCCGGCAAACAGCGGCGTATGCTTTCCTATGGTGGATTTTTTAAGGATTGCCGCAGACAAAATTCCGAACCTCGCGGGATTAAAATACACTCATGGAGACCTGGTTGATTTTGGGCGATGCCTCGATTTTGAAGGCGGCAGATTCAATATACTTATTGGTCAGGATGAGAATCTGCTGGCTGCTCTGGCTCTGGGTGCTCGCGGCGCCATCGGTGGTACCTATGGTTTTGCCGCTCCGCTTTATCAGCGTATCATTAATGCATACGAGGCCGGCGATATGCCTGCGGCGCAAAAAGAACAATCTCTCGCCAGAGAGCTTGCTGCCGTTATGGGTAAATTCGGTGATGCCCCGGCAATGAAGGCCGCTATGAAAATAATCGGCATCGATTGTGGGCCGTGTCGTCTTCCTTGGCGAAGCCTTTCAGACAGGGAATATCACCAGCTTCGGGCCGAACTGGAACGAATCGGCTTTTTCAGTTATTGCTCAAAGGTTATTACATAGTCACTTCCCCGTTAGAAATACGGCAGATTTCTAACGGGGCGTGCCGAGGATTTTCAGTGGTTGTCTGATGACGGGAAAGGCCTTTGTTGTTATCTGCGGGTCGTAGAAATCGCCGGTTACTTCCATTTGGATAACAGCCTGGCCGAGATTTTCGGTAAGGGACTGCAAAATCGAAGGGTCGGCGGTGGCAAGACGGCGGCCCCTGGCAGTCATAACCAAATCGACATTGTGGCTGGGAAGATTCATCCATCCTGAACCATAAAAGGCAAGGGCTTCGCCGGACAGGTCAAGCTTCCTGAAAAACAGACGCTCGCCTTTGATGTAAGAATCAACGAGCATCCGGTCAAAGGCAAAATCTTTTGGCTCCGTCAGTTTCAGCACCTGCAGGAGCTTGCCGAGTGGCGAGATCTGGCCGACTTTCATATCACTTATTGCCAGCCGGCATATACCCATGCGAGAAGAGCCATCATTGCTACCGGTGCTGAGGGTAAGTTCGCCGCCCATTTTACCGCTGGTATGTTCGGCGTCTGGAGTTTGCTTTAGCTTTGTGTCGGAAAGAAATTGCTTGAGGTCAACATTGTCGAAAGCAACCTGCAGCAGATACTGCAAAGTAGCGGCTGTGGGTTTCTTGAGTTCAAGTCTGCCTGTCAGCTTGCCGCCGTAACAATCGGCGATTAAGTTTTTAGTCGCCCAATTGTGCAGGTTGGGGTCATAACAAATATCAGCTTTCAGGCCGGTTAAGGATTTATCCTGAACGCTGAGAGTATCTGCAAGAAGACTCGCCTGGCCATTACAGAGGCCGACACCGGTTTTATACAAAGCTTTTGCCTTCAATACCGCATCCAGTCCGGCCCTGGCAGCAGATACATTAAAACTACAGCCCTTAAATATAGCAGCACCGGTGAGGTCAATGTATTTTTCGCCGTCGTCCGCATTAGAGATGCTTATATTCTCTAAATCCAAATCAAATTGGCCTGTAGGCAAAAGGTTGCGGTAAAAAGGCTGAACCCCTTGCGGCAGTGCGATACCGAGTCGCTCGTCAAAGAAAATATCTTTTGCGGAAAGTTGAAGCACCGCGCCATCGAAAGCGTTATCAGTCAAGGATATCTGGCCGTTTAGTTTTATGGCCGAAGAGCTGGCCGACATCAGGACGTTATCGGCTGGGGTCGCAGTAATATTCTGGAGCTTGATAGTGTCGCTTGTTATTGTTAGGGTACCGGTAATATCCTTCAGCGGGTAGGGAAACCGCTTAAAATTGATACTATCACCCAGGCAATCCATGGTTATCCTGTAAGTCGGATGAGTCGTACTGCCAGCGTTGTTTAACTTCGTGCTGAGATTTACTTTGCCATTCGGCTGAAGCTGCGAAACAATTTTCTTCAGCGACTGCGGCAATAGAGCGAACAAATCATCGTTTAACTGCGTCTCTCTGATGTTTACCGACAAATTATAGCGGAACTGCTTGACTTGCTGTCCTGGCTGGATTCGCCCCGTCAGGGAAAGCGAACCCTGGTTATACCGGCCGGTAAAGTTTTTGACATCTATCAAATCAGGGGTAAAAACGGCACTCGCTGATATATCGCAGATGCAGCTCGGAAATTTGTTCGACCTCAAAGAAGCATTTTTGAAAAACAAATCCGCAGTGTAATTTGTGGAGCTGGAATTCTGCTCGGATGTTGAAGCGTTTATACGGCCATCGACCAAACCGGTGAGGTCAAATTGACTGCATAGATGCCTTTCCCTGTCCGGCAAGGCCTGCATTAGTGTCGAATCCAGCGGAATATTATTTACGTCAATTAAGATATTATATATTGACTTATCGTCATTGCGGGTCGTTACTTTGCCATTCAGGGTAATCTTTTGCAAGTTCACCTGCGAAACCACATCGCAAACAATTATAGTGCTCCCATCGAAAAAGAGCGAACCTTCAAGGTTCTTTAATGGATAGGGGAAATGCCGGTATAGTGCCTCGGCGCCGAGCAGCTCGACCGCCAGAGTCTCTTCGCTATCGGTTTGTGACAGCCGGCTAATCTGGTAATCTATGGCTGCCAGGCCATGTGGCGAAAAAGCTGACCAGAGTTCTTTCTGCTTTATGTTCATTGCATCATAGAGGTCATTATCCAGAGCCATATTGTTACTTGTAACGCGGATTTGGTATTTCCGGTCCGGGCCGAAGTCGCGGGTCCAGCCATTAAAAACAAGTTCAGTATTACTGTGTTTGCCGGCAAGGTTATTAAATGTCACGCTGTCATTGGTGAAATCCACCTGGCCGGTTAATCGCTCTACCGAGTATGGGAAACCATAGTAGCAAATCGCGACATCCTTACAATAGACTTTGCCGGACAACGAGCTTTCGCTCAGCCGGTTCAAATCGCCGGAAACATCAAGGTCTAAATCAATCCGCCCCCAGGGCTGGTAACGGTCGAAGAATTTTTGCAAAGCAGTAAATGAGTCGGACTTTTCCAGAAAAGATGGTCCGACCAATGCGAATCTGTCTAAGCTGGAACTGCGTTTAGTTTGCAAATCTTTTATTCTTAACTTCAGCGAAAAGGTTTTGTTGTGGTCATACTTAAGTTCAGCCGCTAAATGGTCTATTACCCACGCCGTTTCGAGCGAAGGTATGTCTGTAGAGGAAACTCCGCCTGTAATTACAATGGTGCCTGGTTTCCAGTATCCCGTCAGGCGGCTTTTGCCGTAACCGCTGGCCAGCTTGGCCGTCGATATTTCGAAGCCGTAGCCATCCTGTGTTTCTTTGTCAAATCCGAGTTTTGCGGCCAGAGGCGCCTCGGCAGCGACCTTTACTTGGCCGTTCGAGATTTTGCTATATTGTAGCATTCCTCCCTCCAGAACGATAAGAGGCATCTGGCCGGAACCGCCGCCTTTGGGCACCTTGATTTTAAGTGCGGATAAATTCCACAGGCACCTGTCTATGTCGTACCGGGCGTTGAAGACAAAATCATTGACACTTATTACCTTCAGCCGTGGCCGCAGCAGTAATAAGCTGCCTAATCTGAAGCGTCCCCATAGGGTCTCTGCCTTCAATATAAAATCGTCGCCGCCTTGTTTCTCGTAAGGACTGACTACAAGGTTTTTAATAAAGACCGAGCCGTTGGTGTGGAAATCGATTGATTCGGCCTTGATTTTCGTGCCGGTCAGCTCCGCAATCTGACCTACGGCGATGCGGCACAATGCCCGGCCACCCAGAATGAAACCGACCCATAGAACGGCAGCCAAAACCAAAGCCGCAAGAAAGCAGCGAAAGATTCTTTTAGTGGTTATAGCCATGGTAGCAGAATCTCCGATTTTCGATTTGCGATAGTTGATTTATCCACCGAAGGCGGGTGAAAATTGGCAATCGACAATCGGCAATCGTCAATGATATTTTGTGCACTTTCTTATCGCCTTATCCGCAATATCACGGCGGCAATAAGCCCCTTCAAATTTTATTTTATCCACTGCCTCGTATGCTCTTGCTTTAGCATCTGCAATCGTTTGTCCGAGGGCGGTTACGCCCAGAACTCTGCCGCCGTCGGTAACGATATCTCCGTTTCGGCTTTTGGTGCCTGCGTGAAATACGATAACATCTTCAAGCTGCTGTGCCTCCTGTAGTCCGGTTATTTTCTTGCCCTTCTGGTAATCGCCCGGATAACCACCCGATGCCATCACGACGCAAACCGCAGGGCGATGGTCCCAGCGAAGTGTAATATCTTCCAGCGTGCCGTCACAGACGGCCAAACAAACCTGCAGCAGGTCGCTTTTTAGCCGCATAAGGATTGGCTGTGTTTCGGGGTCGCCGAAACGCACGTTGAATTCGAGCACCCTCGGCCCGCCGGGAGTAATCATAATACCGGCATAAAGAACGCCTTTATAGGGAGTGCCGTTGCGATTCATACTATCCACGACCGGCACGAGGATTTCGCGGGTAATCTGATTCATCAGTTCATCGGTAACAACCGGCGCAGGGCTGTAAGCGCCCATTCCGCCGGTATTGGGCCCAGTGTCGCCATCCCCGATGGGCTTATGGTCCTGCGAGGATTCCATAACGTAGATATTTCGACCGTCCACGAAGGCCAGTATTGACGCTTCTTCGCCGAGGAGTTTGTCCTCGACGATGATTCTGTCGCCTGCCGGGCCGAATATCTTGTCGCGCATTATTTTTTCAGCCGCCAGAATGCCGTCAGCGGGGTCATCGCAGACAAAGACGCCTTTACCTTTTGCAAGCCCTGCCGCCTTTATCACCACGGCTTCATCCCTGCTTGCGATATATGCTTTGGCGTCGCTGAATCTGTCGAAGATTCTGCCCTCAGCGGTTGCAATGGAGCCGGAGCGCATAAGCTGCTTTGCAAATGCCTTGTCGGCCTCGAGCTGTGCGGCTTCTCGAGTGGGGCCAAATGCCTTTATGCCGGCAGATTCAAACGCATCCACGGCCCCTGCTGCAAGCGGGTCTTCCGGACCGACCACAACAAGCTCCACTTTGTCTTGACGTGCAAAATCCAACAGCTTCGCTGTATCTTCCGGCTTGATAGGGACATTTTGCCCGCACTCTGCCGTGCCCGGATTACCAGGTGCGATATAGAGCTTGTCTAAGTCTTCCGACTGTGCCAGTTTCCAGGCGATTGCATGTTCGCGTCCGCCATTACCAATTAAAAGCACATTCATTCGCAAAACCCCGAATTTAGTCGTTAGTATTTCAGCAATCTGTGATATATTCCTGCGGCCAACAGGAACAAAAAAGCCAGCCCTGCCCACATCAACGCTATACCCGAGATGTTTTTAGAACTAATGTTTTCGGCAAGCTGTTTGCCGCTCATTATGCACACTATCAGGACGGCAGCGGGGATGCAACTGACACCGAAGGCGCTGAGCAGGTGTCCGCCCTTTTTAATAATGCCCAAGCCTATGCCTATCAGTATCATCGACACGCATCCTATTCCGAACACCAGCCGAGAATGCATCTCAGAATCTATTTGAACCAATGTTCTCTGTAATGTCCGCCGGAGCTTGTTCTGCAGAGCCGTCAGTTCGGGGCTTGGGTCTTTCCGAAGTGGTACGCCAAAGGCGGGCGAGACCAATCTTTCAACTTTCAGCAAACCATCTTCCGTCTGAAACCGGCTTATTACAGAGTCCACGGCGTTGGGTAGAATCAAGCCGCGTATGATGTGCCGCATCCTCAAATCCCCCGTCTCTTCGACTCTGGCATTGTAAATATCCATAGTCAAAGTTGGCGCAAGCTCATCGCCCTCAATGTACAGCGACGCCTTTCCATTTTTAGCGGTTCGGAGGGTGCACCTGCCTCTGGGGGGCTGCTTTGTGGCGGCATCAGACTCGGCCACCATAATATCTCCGGACAACTCGACTTTTTTCTCGTTTACGGTGACGTTACTTGCGGTAAATTCAACTAACTTTTCGCCGCTGTGAAGTTTGTAGCCCGCCAGGGGTGCCGAGGGCGAGTTAGTATCATTAACTATTTGAGATGCAATGTCCTGGGCCAACAGTTCCGTGGTAAATTGCGCGTAGGTCTCACGCGCCAGCTTTGCAATCGGGTAGAAACGCATCGGGTCGGACTTTATCTTTTTCATTTCGTCGATTTTCTTGAACTTTATGTCGTCACTTAAAAGCGAGCCGAACTCCGTCGTTACCGACAGATACTCTGCATAGAACCACGCCTGGTCCTCCGGGCCCATCTGGTCTGTCTTATACGCTGTTATCTGCACTTCGTTGAACCTGTCGGAGGGATTGAAGGTTACTTTGGCGCTCTGGGCGGTAATAATCTTTTTTATTCCGTCTTTTTTTACCTCGGTGACAACCACGCCGAAAAGGGTATTATTTTGCGGGTTGGCGTAGTCGGCATAAATCAGGTAGCGGCCATCGGGGGGCAGTTTATAATATGGTTTTCGCTGCACATTGCGGAAAAGTATCTGTTTTGCATCGGCTTTGAGAGATTTTTCCGCCAGGTGGACGAAGACGGGCATTATGTGGAAGCTCAAAATCAGATTGCAAATTGCCACGATAATCGCCAGTGCCAGTCCCGGATAGACCAGAGTCAACAAGCTTATGCCGCTTGCCCTGGAGGCGTCAAGCTCATTGTCGCCGGCAAGCCGGCCATAGACCAGAGCCCCTGCAAATAAAGCGGCCATCGGCAACACGAAGGTCAGCGTTATCGGCAGAAAGTAGAGCATAAGATGAAGCACCTGCCGGGGCCCGACGCCGTATTCCTGGACCGGCCGCAGGATACCGCCCAGACTTAAAATCACCGTCAGGGCCAGCACCGCTGGCACAAAAACCTTGATAAGCTCGCGAAATATGTATCTTTGCAGTGTAAAAATCATAGTTTCGTAGTGCGTAGTGCGTTATGCGAAAAGACGTATAATACCTAATACGATATACGCAAGATGAGATTACTTTGCAACAAAATTCCCCAACCGGCTTATCAATACCATGCAGATGTGTGCGATTGACCGTTTGGTAGTAGGGCGGTTTGACAGTTTGATGGTTCGACTGCGATGTCAGCGCCTACGTTCAAATATGTTGCTCCCTGCTGCTTCGTCTTTGCGAAGCAAAACGGCAGGGGTCAGGGCATCAAAGCTGCACTTAGTGCATTCGAGGCAGCGGATACAACGCGGGTCGTTAGGGCTTTTTTCCGGCTCTATGTTGTATTTACAGAAATTATGGCACTGGAGACATTTGGTGCACTTGTCGGTATTGAACCGTATGAAGAAAGCGGAGATGCGATTGAACAGCGAAAATATGGCACCGAGGGGACACAGGACTCGGCACCAGGGTCTTCTCGTAAAGAAAATGACGACCAGAAACAGGATGAGGATTGTCAGTTTAAGTGCGTTTGGCCAGACGATTTGCTGGCCTGCAATTGCCTGCTGAGCCATATCCGGCACGGCCTTTTCTAATGCGCCGGCAGGACAGACGCGGCAGATAAAGAGCGGGTGTCCCTCACCCAAAAAATAAGGGATAGCCAGCACTGTGCCGATAAGCACTACATAACGGAGATGTCCGGTCCATTTTGGCAGGTGAAACTTAGGGGTTGGAACTTTAGCGGCCAGGTCCTGCAAAAGGCCGAAAGGGCAGACCCAGCCGCATATAAGCGAACCGAATAAAGCCCCAACCACAACAAGGAATCCGACCGTCACAAATGGGAAAATATGAATTGCGCTGAACTGGGCGATGACGCCGATAGGGCAGGCGAAGGTCGCCAGAGGACAGGCGTAACAATGAAAGACGGGGCCGCACATATTATGTAATCGCAGGCCAATAGGGTCGAGCCAGACCAGAAGGAAAGCCGCCTGTATCCAGGCTCGTTTGGGAAGGAGTTTTGCAGCAAGATTACTTAATCTGGTTTTTTCGACCATGGCCACCACGGTCTGCTTTTAACCGCCTCAGGTCGGGCAGGCCTGAGGTGCCTTGCCTGTATATGTTTGTCTGAGATTGCCGGAGGTATCCCGCGTTACGCCGCCTATCGAAACCTCTTTAATAAGAGCAGGTTCAGACGCTGTGCGCACCGTAAAGTCGTCCCGCTGCTGGGGCAAAATATTTGTGGAATGAAAACATATTCCATAAACGAAGACAGCCGCCCCGAACAGAGTCAGCAGGCAGAAAATAATGATTTTTGTTTTTTTATCTGTAAAATCCATCGTCATTAACAAAATATTTTTGGTATCGCCTTATGTTTATATATCGGCAAATACGCTTTTGGCGTATAGTTTGTTCCAAACACCCCGTGGAAATAACGCTGGGTGGCAGCCGCAAGCGCAGCTTGGGGATGGCAGAAAGCAGGGGGTAGGGTGGTCTTTAGCCCACCAATCCTGTCCACAATGGCTGATTCGGAACACACACATTTACCTACAAACAACAGATGCGCCCTTCAAAAATGGCGGAGGCGAATGGGAATCGAACCCACCCGGGACCTTTTAGACCCCGCGCTGGTTTTGAAGACCAGGAGCACCACCAGGCGCCAGTCACCTCCGCAATTATTTTTCAACCTTAAACATTATACCA
>Ga0315295_10005880_pt1 | contig 10483 bp, 6 predicted proteins | sample YL17G14_0_MG_FD_204453 | JGI IMG/M metagenome (GOLD analysis project Ga0315295, IMG submission 204453) | Sediment microbial communities from Yellowstone Lake, YNP, Wyoming, USA - YL17G14_0 | ecosystem: Environmental > Aquatic > Freshwater > Lake > Sediment | place: USA: Wyoming | collected...
TGGAACAATCCTTCCAGCTACCGGTAACTATACTATTTTGGTAGGGGATAAAGAAGGGGATAACACTGGCACCTATCACCTGTACCTCCAGCGGACAAAGGACCCCGCAAAACCGATCCCGATCACTTACGGAGATACACTTAACGGGACTATCCCGCACCCGGCCTTGTGGAATACTTATACATTCAATGGAGCTTCCGGCGACTCAATCTATATCCGGTTGAGGACAAGTTGGTCTGACTACGGACAATTCGTACTTTATGCCCCGAACGGTACTCAGATAGCATATCCTTACGGGGTCTATGGGACTGTCTTTGAAACAATCCTCCTGACGTGGGATACCGGTAACTATACTATTTTGGTAGGGGATAAAGAAGGGGATAACACTGGAACCTATGACCTGTACCTGCTCCGCGTGGGCACAAACCGCGTGACTGCCGATTTCTTTGCCAACGTTACTTCCGGTTTCAAACCTCTTGCTGTCAAGTTCACGGACGCATCATCGAACTTCCCTAACAAGTGGAACTGGAGTTTCGGTGACGGGAATTATTCAACTGTACAAAACCCGGTGTATATTTATACGTCAGCAGGAACCTACAATGTGTCGCTGAATGCGACGAATGCTTATAACAGTGATATCCTGACAAAGTTACGGTATATCAATGTTACAGCACCAATCACTCTCCCGACAGCAGCATTCAACGGGACACCTGTTAAGGGTAATGCACCTCTTGGAGTAACATTTACTGACAGTTCCACGGGAGCATCGCTCACGAACTGGCGCTGGGATTTTGGCGATGGAAATATCACGAATTACGGAGTCCGTACCCACCCGTTCCACATCTACACCAGTGCCGGGTTAAAAAGTATCAACCTCACGGTTACCGGGAGCGGTGGGACTGACAGCGAAGTCAAGACGAATTACATCAATGTCACCACACCATCCACTCTCCCGACAGCAGCATTCAACGGGACACCTGTTAAGGGTAATGCACCTCTTGGAGTAACGTTTACTGACAGTTCCACAGGAACATCGCTCACGAACTGGCGATGGGACTTCGGTGACGGGAACATCACGAGTTACGGAGTCCGTACCCACCCGTTCCACATCTACACCAGTGCCGGGTTAAAAAGTATTAACCTCACGGTTACCGGGAGCGGTGGGACTGACAGCGAAGTCAAGACGAATTACATCAATGTTACCGAACCTTCATCAAATAACACGCTCACATTCCAGCCCGGCAGCGCAATGGTATCCCTTGGTTCGATAACTACCTACTCAATCGTACTGAATAACGCGTCGCATGGACTTGCCGGCTACAATATCACTGTTGTATCGGCTAACGCATCGATTGCAAAGATTGTCGGAGTAACCTACCCGGCATGGGCTTCCCTGCTTTTGAACAGTACTTTCCCGACGGACCGGGCATGGTTCAGAGCAGTTGACTTTACCGGTGCCTCAGGGACCCAGAACATCACGCTCTTTACCATCACGATACGGGGCGATGCGCCAGGTGCGACTACCCTGACTATTATCCCGCAAACAGTCGAAGACCGGGTGGGCGGGTGGTATACCGTGGACGTACTCCCGGCACAGTTCATTGTTGCATCCGTAAAACCCTTCCCGAATCCCGAGGGTGGATTCTTCCCGTTACCAACTGATCCCAATCACGACGGCAAATATGAGGATCTTGATGGCAATAAGGACATAGGATTCAACGATGTTGTCGTCCTCTACCAGAACATGGAGGATACCGACGCCGGAGTATATGGACCAATAATATTCTTTGACTATGATAACAGCGACTTTATCGGGTTCAACGATGTTGTCAGGTTGAATGAGATGATAACCTGAGGTTAGGTGAAGAGAACTTCCATTTTTTGAGGTATGAAATGCAGTTGTCTATAAACCTGCCCGGGAGTATTGCCATCCTCCTCATTTTTATCATTTCTGTCTCGCCGGTCAATGCCCTTGCATTTACCATTAATGGCGGGGATACGTGTATCCCGGTTGGATCAAGTACTGATCTCTCAATAGCACTCTCGGACCTTCCACAGGGGCTCTCCGGCTTGAATATTACGATCGCAATCAGCGATCCCGATGCAGCAACGATAACCAATGTTACGTTCCCTGCATGGGCTGATTTGCATACAACGTCGTCGCTTCCAGCGGATCAGTTCTGGCTCAGGATGGTGGACCTCCAGCAGAAAGTAACTCCAGGGGATATGAATGTTTCGGTATGCCGAATTTCCGTCCTCGCAGTAAAAGGTGGAAACAGCGTCATTACCGTTACCCCTATAAAAGTTGAGGATGATATCGGGGGTCGCTATATCGCGTCTCCAAAACAAAAACCGCTCTGCACTGGTTCAACGCCGAGTAGTTCAGTTACACCAACCCAGACATCAAATAGTATAATGATTACTCCTGCTGTTACTCCATCTCCTACCCCCACTTCTTTCCCACAAAATCCCGAAGCCCATCCGTCTGCACCACTTCTTCCGACGCAAACTATTGGTTCGAAAGTGACACCGGCTTCCACTGAGACTGTTTCGCTGTCCAACGTGACACCAGTGACTACAGTACATCGCCCTCCTGCAACACCCGCATCACTATCCCTGATGCTCCCCCTCATATCGTGTATTGTCTGCATCGCATTGATTGGATTGCGCAAGAAAATTGAAAAGGAATAATTATGAAACAAAAAGAAATCCTGGTTATTATCTGCCTGGTGCTTTGTCTTCTGGTACCGGGTGTGTATGCAAATACCGTATCGATCACACCTGCAAATGTCCAGCACCCGATTGGCGAGACACAGAGTTTTACTGTCATCCTGGACAGTGCCCCCGGGGGACTATCTGGATTCAATATCACGCTTGCCGTTCAGAATCCGGCGGTAGCCCAGATAATCGGTGTATCTTTCAATACGACATGGGCATCCATGCCGATAAACAGTTCAGTACCTGCGTCGAGCATCTGGTGTAAAGCGGTTGATCTGGTGGGAGATTCCGGCACGGTTAATATCACGCTCGTTACAATTCTTGTGCGGGCAGATAGTATTGGAACGACAGCTATCACGATCAACCCAGAAAGAGTTGAGGATCGTATTGGCGGACGGTATTCGCCATCAGTGGTGCCGGCCACTTTAACATGCATCAATGTCACGAATAGACCGTATAACATTGGTGTATTCCGGCCATCTAGCCATATGTTCTACCTTAAAAACGGAACAACAACAACGGCAATCAGTTGGGGAGCAAGCACCGATCTGCCGGTCACCGGAGACTGGAACGGGGATGGCAGAACCGATGTGGGAGTATTCCGGAACGCGACCCATACGTTCTACCTTAAAAACGGAACAACAACAACGGCAATCAGTTGGGGAGCAAGCACCGATCTGCCGGTCACCGGAGACTGGAACGGGGATGGCAGAACCGATGTGGGAGTATTCCGGAGCTCGACTCATACGTTCTACCTTAAAAACGGAACAACAACAACTTCAATAAATTGGGGAGTTAGCACTGATCTCCCGGTAACCGGAGACTGGAACGGGGACAGCAGAACTGATGTGGGGGTGTATCGTCCCTCAGCTCACACGTTCTATCTCAAGAATGGTACTACTACGGCAATCAATTGGGGAGTAAGCACCGATACTCCGGTCACCGGAGACTGGAACGGGGATGGAAGAACTGAGGTAGGAGTATTCCGGAACTCGACCCATACGTTCTACCTTAAAAATGGCACAACAACAACGGCAATCAGTTGGGGAATAAGCACTGATATTCCTGTCACCGGGAAATGGTGATACATTTTTTTAGTGATTGCTTAAACAACGCCGCTGTTCTAAACTAACCGTAAATGGCGAACAGGAGATGAAATTTTTGCGAACCGAGACAATAACGGAGCAGACGAGATTGGGGTGTTTAGACCTTCGACGCACCTGTTTTATCTGGATTACAGTGGAGACGGTGCGTGGAACGGAGCGTTAGTTGACCGGCAGTATAACTTCGGGATTACTGGAGACATACCAATATCCGGTGACTGGAATAATGACAGCAAATCTGAGATCGGCGTGTTCCGTCCATCAACCCACCTGTTCTACCTTGATTACAACGGAAACGGTGTGTGGAATGGAGCGTCAATTGACCGGCAGTATAACTTCGGTATAACCGGAGACACCCCGATATCCGGCGACTGGAAGGGAGATGGTAGTGCCGAGATTGGCGTCTTCCGTAATTCAACGCACCTGTTTTACCTTGACTACAATGGGAATGGTGTCTGGAACGGAGCGTCAGTTGACAGGCAGTATAACTTCGGTATATCCGGTGACAAGCCGTTATCTGGGAAATGGTAGAGAGAACCATCAATAATTATTTTTTTCTGGTGAATAGCCTACAGAAATGCAATAGCTGGCGGCTGGTCTTTGTTCCTCTAATTCTTGCTTATAGGATAATCATCTCACCGATGCCCCTAATCCTTCACTATCGCGTTCTGTTGGCACTTACCCGGAGTGGCTATGCCAATATCAGCGCTACGGGCGTAATAGTCGTTTCATCGACAAAAATCACCTGTACGCTTCCTATCACGGGTAAAACTGCAGGCCTCTATAATGTTGTTGTGCGCAATCCGGATGGTAAGGAAGGTGTGCTTACCAACGGATTTACAGTTACTGATGGTACGAGGCCGACCATCACCAGCATCACACCGGCGTCCGGTGCTAATACGACATCTGTTAGTATCACAGACCTCGCCGGTACCAACTTCGTAAACGGGGCAACTGTGCGACTGAGCGGTACCATCGATAGTATTAGTAACCCAATTCATAAAGGCAGCCTAATTAATGGTACAAATGGAGCTATTTTGGGTGGTCCAAATGAGGTTTTTGTTTCTGGGAACTATGCATATGTGACAAGTGGATGGAGTAGTGCTCTCGAGATTGTGGATGTCTCGAATCCCGCGAACCCGGTGCATAAGGGTAGTATATCTAACGGTACCGGAGGCGCTCTCCTGGCTAACCCGACGAGCGTCTACGTGTCCGGCAATTACGCTTATATTGTAAGTTCTGTCAGCAACGCACTTGAGATAGTTGATATATCGAATCCCGCAAACCCGATACATAAAGGAAGTATAACAGATAGTATTGGGGGAGCTCTTCTTAAAGGACCATCTGATGTCTTTGTTTCTGGGAACTATGCATATGTGGCAAGTGCAGGGAGTAGTGCTCTCGAGATTGTGGATGTCTCGAATCCCGCAAACCCGATACATAAAGGAAGTATAACAGATGATACCGGCGGAGCTCTTTTGAGTCGGCCTGCTAGTATTTATGTTTCTGGGAATTATGCCTGTGTGACAACTGTAGGAGGTGATCATCTCCACGCTCTCGAGATTGTAGATGTCTCAAATCCTGCAAACCCGGTGCATAAAGGAAGTATAACAAATGGTATTGGGGGAGCCCTTCTTTATGGACCTGGTGAAGTCTTTGTTTCAGGTAACTTTGCATATGTAGCAAGTGAGTATAGTAACGCACTCGAGATCATTGATGTGTCAAATCCCGCAAATCCGGTACATAAAGGAAGTATAAAAGATGGTACCGGCGGCGCTCTCCTGGAATATCCGCAGAGCGTCTTTGTATCAGGAAACTATGCATATGTGATAAGTCCTTTTCAAAACGCACTCGAGGTCATAGATGTGTCAAATCCTGCGAATCCGGTGCATAAAGGTAGCATCACTAATGGTACAGATGGAGCTATTTTGGAAGGTGCACGTAATGTTTTTGTTGCGGGCAACTATGCATATGTGGTAGGAGAACCCTTCAAGGTATATTCGTCGAACGGCTGGCTTGAGATCGTTGAAATAAATGGCGGGAGTAGTACGGTGAATGTATTCGGTACTGGTGTAACAGTCGTATCCCCGAATAAGATTACCTGCACATTCCCGCTCAATGGCGTGCAACCAGGCCAGTATGACGTTGTCGTGACCAACCCGGACGCACGGCAGGGTACGCTGGTCAATGGGTTTATGGTGACAGGTACAACGATCCCGGAAAAGATTGGAGTATTCCGGAACTCGACCCATACGTTCTACCTTAAAAACGGAACAACAACAACTTCAATAAATTGGGGCATAAGCACGGACCTGCCGGTAACCGGCGACTGGAACGGGGATCGCAGAACCGAAGTGGGAGTGTTCCGGTCATCTGCTCATACGTTCTACCTAAAGAATGGTACAACAACAACGGCAATCAATTGGGGAGTAAGCACTGATACTCCGGTTACCGGCGACTGGAACGGGGATCGCAGAACCGAAGTGGGAGTATTCCGGAACTCGACCCATACGTTCTACCTTAAGAATGGCACAACAACAACGACAATCAACTGGGGAGCAAACACTGACAAACCGGTTACAGGGGACTGGAATGGCGATGGTAGAACCGAAGTAGGAGTATTCCGGCCATCTGTTCATACGTTCTACCTTAAAAACGGAACAACAACGACAGCAATCAACTGGGGAATAAATACCGATCTACCGGTAACCGGGGACTGGAACGGGGATGGCAGAATCGATGTGGGAGTATTCCGGCCGTTAACCCATACGTTCTACCTTAAAAACGGAACAACAACAACGGCGATCAATTGGGGAACAAGCACTGATTTACCGGTGACCGGGAAATGGTGATAAATTTTTGGTGATTGCTTAATCAAAGCCACTGCAACAGAATATGGATACTGGAGGCACGATTTTGGGTGGAATGGACGTGAAAAAAAACACAGTCAACACAGTGTTATTTAAAAAAATTGGACTTATTACGATAATTTTACATCTCATTACGAGTATTCAACGTCCGAATATATCAAATCCTGATGAATCTGCCCGAAATGAACAAGGTAGTGGAAAAACCGGTTCCAGCATTGTCAATTATGTGTTATTAAAAATGTTTATATTCTAAAATAGTAAAAGAGGAAACGAAAGGAGAATTACAGATGAATCTTAAAATCTTGTTAAACCGGTTTTCCTTGATGATAACGTTTTTGGCAATTATTGGTATCCTTGTTGTTACTGTTGAAGGTATTGCCATAAATGATTCCAAACCACACAAAGAGTGGCGGGAACAGAAGGGTAATGATGTGTTAATCATCAATGATTCCGGGCACTATGTTGAGATCGTCAATCCCGAAACGGGAACACGGCAACTGTTGAATGTATCCCGCTCTAAGGATTACCAGCCAGCTGGAACCGCAATTACTTCTCTTCTACCACCCCGTACAACGTGGCCCTATCCTTCACAGAGAGAAAGCGCTGTTAATCAGCCAGAAGCATCCCCCATGGCTTCTCCTGTAATACAAGCCACTCCTATTGACTTATCAAATAAAGTGATCATTACCCAACCGGGAGTGTATGAAATTATCAGTAATTATTCCGGTAGTGATGATTGTGCCATCGACATACAGAGCTCGGATGTTGTCCTCATTGGAAACGGGCATCTCATATCGGGACAAAATTCAGCTATAGCATTTAATTTTGGAATTAAAGTCAACAAAGTATCGAATGTCACCATATCTGGTGTTAATATATCATCATGGGATTATGGGATAGAAATCAATGAAGCAATGAATTGTACAATCAGAGATTCCCAGATATTTGATAACGTGTTCTCTGGTATTGGAACACAAACCGGGGTTTATAACAAACCTGATAACACTGTAATTGAAAATAACCTGATTTATAGAAATGTCTACAGCGGAATTTCTTTATTCGGTACGGATGATTCGATCGTTCGGTTCAATTACATTGCTAACAATCGGGATATTGGAATCGATACCTTTGGTGCTAGGAATAATTCAATCATTTCAAACTATATCATAATAAATAAATACGGCATAGAGACTGGCGATTCGGATAATACGTTTATCAATAATTATTTCATAAATAATGAGAAAAATTTTTACAATCGGACAGTTGGGGGCAATAATAGATTTAATCTGACGGTTCCGCTTTCCGGCGAAGTCAATATCATCGGGGGAAATCTTGTGGGGGGGAACTATTGGGCGTTATCGGATAACACCGGATTTTCCCAGATAACAAATGATAACAATGATGATGGAATTTGCGACGGGACATATACCCTGTATGCAAATAATCAGGATTCGTTTCCCTTGGCACCAGGAAAAAGCAATACGATCCTGACCTTAGACGTCCCTGAGACGGTATATTGTAATAAAAATTTCCTATTAAATGGCAGATTAACAGATACCAGCGGCAATGGTATTGCGTCTCAGTTGATTTTTTATGATTTCGGGACTTCCGAACTTTTTGGGGCTGTAACAGATAGTCAGGGATACCATGAGGCTTCGACCTCTCTTCCCCGTGGGTTTCGGAATGTTACCGCAGCATTCCCGGGATGGGCGACATTAAAACCATCACTCTCGATAAAAAAGAGGGTGAATATCGTCAGTCAGGGAAATCCAATCCAAATTAGTCTGAATGCACCGGACACAGTTCAATCTGGACAAAAATATCTGGTATATGGATATGCCCGGTCAGACGGCGAAGGAATATCGGTTTACCTTACCCCGGAAGCATCATGGGATAATGTAACATGGAACAGAATATTCTATGGTTATCCTGCCTTCACATCAAATTTATCAGGATACTTCATTTGGAGCGAGACCTATTACACAAGTTCGGGCAATCACCGGTATCTCCGTGTTCGACACGATGCAGATTGTTATTATCCGAGCGAGTCGAGCCCTATAAAAATAATAACTTTTACAGGAAATACAAAGATCGGCGTATTCCGACCGTCAACCCATATATTTTACCTTAAAAACGGCACAACAACAACTTCAATCAGTTGGGGAGCAATCACTGACCTGCCGGTAACCGGCGACTGGAATGGGGATGGCAGAACCGAAGTGGGAGTATTCCGGAACTCGACCCATACGTTCTACCTTAAAAACGGAACATCAACTACGACAATCAATTGGGGAACAAGCACCGATACTCCGGTTACCGGAGACTGGAATGGGGATCGCAGAACTGATGTGGGAGTATTCCGGAACTCGACCCATATGTTCTACCTAAAGAATGGCACAACAACAACCTCAGTTAATTGGGGACTAAGCACCGATACTCCGGTTACCGGAGACTGGAATGGGGATGGCAGAACCGAAGTGGGAGTATTCCGGAACCCGACCCATACGTTCTACCTCAAAAACGGAACAACAACAACGGCAATTAATTGGGGAACAATCACGGATCTGCCGGTAACCGGAGACTGGAACGGGGATGGCAGAACCGAAGTAGGAGTATTCCGGAACTCGACTCATACGTTCTACCTGAAAAACGGAACAACAACAACGGCAATCAATTGGGGAGTAGGCACTGACAAACCTGTCACTGGAAAATGGTGATAAAATATTTTTTTTAAAGAAAACGTGAACTGCGCGATCTTAAAAAATCCAAAAATCATTTAGATCTAACCTTAAAAAAACACACTATGTTTAGTGTATCTTTTAAAAAAAAACATTGCTGAGAAAAATTATTCCTGCAGGGGTACCTGGTCAGGTTTTGGATTTTTGTAATGCTTCCACTTTTTATGCACCTGGTTCGGAAGATCCACAAGCCCTTTGGGTAAAAATATAATCACAAGAATAAGGAGTATACCGACAATGACATACCGGCTGAATGTAAGACCGGCCATTTTGAGCCCTTCCCAGAGAATGGTAAGAGCGATTGTACCAATAACCGGGCCGGCAAGGGTGCAAAGGCCACCTAAGATGACATAGGTCACCGGCAGGAATGAGAGGTCAACACCAAATATTTCCGGTGTGATGTACCCGATATGAGCGATCTCAAGCGCTCCGGCAACGCCGGCAAGGTACGCACTTAACCCAAACGCGAGCAGGCGGTAGCGTACGGGATCAACCCCCGCTGCACGAGCTTCGATCTCATTTTCACGGATTGCCGAAAATGCTAGACCTATCCGCGATTTCAGGATATACCAGATCAAAACGACAGATGCAATAGTGATCAGCAGAATCGAGTAGTATTCTATCAGCTGATACCCGGGGATGTCCGGGCTCACGAGGCGGGGAGACGCTATCCCGTCCCAGCCACCGGTAATCGGGGTGAGAATACTCACCGCTATTGTCTGGACAATGATCGCAAAACCAAAGGTGACCATCGCTAAGAACCATTCCTTGAGCCTGACGCAGGTAAGCCCGATCAGGATCCCGACAATTGCTGCCACAGCAGCGCCAAGGAAAATCGTAATGTAGGGGGTTATACCGCTTTTTACCGCAATAACTGTTGAAGCATACGCACCGATTCCAAAGAATGCAGCATGCCCAAGGGAACCCTGGCCGGAATAGGCAAGCAGGTTCCATGCCGAAGCAAAGATGATGAAAATCAGCATCAGGGACAGAAGGTTAAGAATGTACAGGTTACTGAGCAGGAAAGGTGCCACGACTGCAATGGCAAGCACCG
>Ga0315295_10005883_pt1 | contig 10481 bp, 10 predicted proteins | sample YL17G14_0_MG_FD_204453 | JGI IMG/M metagenome (GOLD analysis project Ga0315295, IMG submission 204453) | Sediment microbial communities from Yellowstone Lake, YNP, Wyoming, USA - YL17G14_0 | ecosystem: Environmental > Aquatic > Freshwater > Lake > Sediment | place: USA: Wyoming | collected...
CCTCGCTCCCCGGGAGCACGCCGAGCGCTGCCAGGCGATCCATGCGGTCGTGGAACTTGGGGGCGATGAAGACGATGCGGCCGGTCTCCCCCAGCGGGAAATGGGGCAGCCCGGTCACCAGCGGGCGGACGGTCTTGTGGAAGGCGCCGCAGCAGTCTCCCGGCGGGATCGACTTCCCGTGCGGGCAGGTGGGCGGGTGGCCGAGCAGCGTGCACACCGAGTCGGTGGCCTCGGAGGAGAGGATGTGCTCGAACTCGCAGGCCTGGCTCTCGGCCGCCCCCTCGGAGAGGTCGAGCAGGTCGCGGAAGAGCCGCTCGGCGAGCCGGTGGCGCCGGATCACCCCCCGGGCCCGCACATCACCGGCCTCGGTCAGCTCGACCCGATCGCCGTCGATGCGGGCGAGCCCCATCGTGGCCAGCTCCCGGAAGTCGCCGGCACCGGAACCCGGGGCGTGATCCCCCAGGCGGAGCATCACCTGCTCGAGCCCGCTCCGACCCGACTCGCCCTCGGCGAAGATCGCCTCGAGCAGCTCCTCGGCCCTTCGCCCGTCCATGACGCTCACCGTGGATTCTCCTTGCGCCGCTCCAGCCAGCCCTTGAGCCGGCCCGCCCACCCGCTCTCCTGCGGGAACGAGTACCCGCACGACGGGCAGCAGACCACCCGGCACCCCCTGGCCAGCGGGCAGCTGGGGCGGCACCCCTGCCCCACGGCCTCGAAGGCCTTCCCGCACAGCGGGCACCGCTCCTCGCCTGGGATCAGGGCCGGCACGTTCACCCCTAGAAGAACCGGCGCATGAGGAGGTTCACCCCGGCCCCCACGCCGACCGAGAAGGGCAGCACGAAGGCCGCGATGGCCAGGCCCGTCTTCCAGCCCCGCTCCTTCAGGATCATGAGGAAGTTGGCGATGCAGGGGATGAAGAGGGTCACGGTGACGAGCGCCACCGTCACCTGGATCTCCATGATCCGGGTCATGGTGCCGGTGGTCATGTAGGGCTGGTAGATCTGGAAGAGCCCGGCGGCGGCGTAGTCGCGCCGCAGGAAGCCCAGGATGAAGGCGCTGGCCGCCTGCTCGGGAAGCTCCAGCAGGCCCACCACCACCGGGGAGGCCGCCCGCTCCACCAGGCCGAGCATGTGGGTCCGGTCGAGCACCCAGAGGAGGAGCGTCCCCAGCACGAAGAGCGGCAGCGCCTCGCGCAGGTACCACTCCATCCGCGCCAGCGTCTTCACGAGCACGTTGCCGAGCTGCGGGATCCGGAGCGGCGGGAGCTCGAGCACGAAGTCGGAGCCGCGCCCGGGGATGACCCGGGCGGCGAGCCAGCCCACCAGGAAGAGCACGAGGAGGATGACGCCGGTGAACCAGAGGGAGGCCGCCAGCGAGAGGCTCCCGAGCATGGCGAAGATGACGGCGATCTGGGCGCTGCAGGGGACGCCGAGCGCGAGCAGCAGCGTGACGATGACCCGCTCCTTGCGGGTCTCCATGATCCGGGCGGTCATGGTGGCCATGGTGTCGCAGCCCAGCCCGAGCACCATGGGCAGGACGGCCTTGCCGTTCAGCCCCATCCACTTGAAGACCTTGTTCACCATCACCGCGAGTCGCGGCAGGTAGCCCGAGTCCTCGAGCACGCTGAAGGCGAGGAAGAAGGTGGCCACGATGGGAAGGACGATGGCCATGCCGTAGGCGAGCCCCATCGAGACGAGGCCGTACTTCCCGATGATGAACCCGTTCGTGTCGCGGAAGGAGCGGCCCGGGGGGCCGACCAGGAACTCCTGGACCGGCCCGCCGGGAACGAGCCAGCGCAGGAGCGCCTCCGTCCAGGGAACCACGTGGTCGTAGAAGATGGTGTTCTCGAGGAAGTCGACGGCGGTCTTCGCCCCGAAGACCCCGACGAAGAAGTAGGCGACGGTGAGCACGAGCAGCAGGATGGGGATCCCGTAGATCGGGTCGGTGGACCAGGCCCCGATGCGCCGCGCCAGCGTGCTCCCCGCCGAGATCCGTCCCCTCGTCACCACCTGGTCGTGAAGCCGGTCGGCCGCAGCGAGCCGCTGGCGGGCCACGACGTACCGCAGCGACTCCGGGTAGCGTGCGGCGAGCCGGCGCCGGCTCTCGTCGAGCCTGGCCAGGCTGGCCTGGGAGACCCGCGACTCGAGCCACGGACGGAGCGACTCGTCCCCGGCCAGCACCATGAGCGCGAGCGAGCGCCGGGAGAGCCGCTCCTCGGGCAGCAGCGGCTCGATCTCCGCGACGGCCGCCTCGATGGCCTCGTCGTACCTGGGGCGGAACCTCGAGGTCCGGGCCTCCGGGATGCGCTCGAGGAGGTGGGGCAGGCCGGTGCGCTGCACGGCGACGGTCTGGACCGCGTCGATGCCCAGCTCGGCGCTCAGCCGATCGACGTCGATGCGAAACCCGCGCGCCGCCGCCTCGTCGGCCATGTTGAGGGCCAGCGCGAAGGGCACCCCGGCCTCGGCCAGCTGCGCGGCCAGCAGCAGGCCCCGGCGCAGGTTCTTGGCGTCGCAAACCTGAAGGCACACGTACTCGGGCTCCCGCAGGAGGATGTCGCGGGTGACCTGCTCGTCCTCCGACATGGGGAGCAGGTTGTTCGTGCCCGGGGTGTCGAGGACGTGCCAGCGCCCTCCCCCGATCTCGGCCGAGCCCCGGGTGACCTCCACCGTGGTTCCCGGATAGTTCGAGACGGTGACGTACTTCCCGGTCAGGGCGCCGAAGAGGACGCTCTTGCCCACGTTGGGATTTCCCACCAGCACCAGGGTCCGGGGAGCAGCCACGATCTCCTTGTGATCGAGGGGCTGGATGCGGGCGGCGGCGGAGGACGGCGGGGTCACGGCCGAGCGCCCTTCGCTCCGGCGTCCCCGCGGCGACACCGCGCGCAGCGTCCGTAGAGCTCCAGCTTGTGGCTGTCGACCTCGAAGCCCTGGCCGTGGGCCACCCGGATCTGGAGCTCCTCGATCTTCTCGTTCTCGAACTCGACGATGCGGCCGCACCCGGTGCAGATGAGGTGATCGTGGTGGGAGCGCCCGCTGGCCGGCTCGTAGCGGGTCTGCCCGTCGTCGAACCTCCGGGGCACGGCGATGCCGCACTCCGCGAGCAGCTTCATGGTCCGGTACACGGTGGCCACGCTCACCCGGGCGTCGAGGGCTCGCACCCGGGCGACCAGCCCGTCCACCGGGACGTGACCGCCCATGTCGTAGAAGGTCTCGACGATCACGTCGCGCTGCCGGGAGTGCTTGAGGCCCCTCTCCTCCAGCCAGCTCCCCAGCCGGGCCAGGGCGGCCGCCGCGGCCGCCTCCCGGCTCCCCTCGCGGCCCGGGCGGCCGGTCTTCCGTGGTGCGCTCATATTGATAACGATTCTCATTATCCGAGCAGGGGCAGGAAGGCAAGCGCGAACTTCGCGCCCCCTGCCCTGCCGTGGACGGGATCAGGGCGGGAAGGCCACGCCCCGCTCGGCCCAGTAGGCGCGCCAGCGCTGGGGCGCATCGGGCCCCTCCCCCGCGGCGTCCCGACCTGCCATCGCCACCAGCGACGCACTGGCCTGCCGGCGCACCTCGACCGACGGATCGTCGAGCAGGACGACCAGGCGCGGCACGTAGCGGCGGGCGTCGTCCGGCAGGCGGTGGCGGACCAGCTCGGCGGCCATGGCTCGCGCCTCGGGGTCGGCGGCGCGCAGCTGCCGGGTGAGGTCCACCGGCGGCGTCGCTCCGGAGGCCTGCCAGCGCTCCACCGACCCGGGGATGAAGAGCACCAGCACGAGCCCGAGCAGGCCGATCTGGACGAAGGCCTTCCCGGCGTGGTAGCGCCCGGCTCGCACCAGGGTGTACCGGTAGGCGGTGAAGCCGATCGCGAACGCACCCAGCAGGAGCGGCGCGAGGAGCAGCTCCGGGCGACGCCCGGAGCCGGCACCGAAGTCGGCTCCCGGGCGGACGAGCAGGGCCGCCGCCGCCGCGCCGAGGAGCAGGAGGTAGAGCACCACCCGCGCGGAGTTGGCCGCCGGGGAGAGTGCCGGGTCGCGGGAGTCGAGGGGCATCGGGATTCATCTTATCAGCCCTACTTGACTGGGGCGCCTCCCCGTCGCACCTTGCCCCGCGATGCCGGAGATCGACCGCGAGATGCTCGACCGGGCCGTGCGCTGGTGTGCCCGGTCCGGGCGCCCGGCGCGCGAGGAGCAGGTGCGCGCGGTCCTCGAGCCGCTCGGCTGGGACGAGCTGCTGGCAGTGAAGGCCACGCTCGCCGCCCCGCCGCCGGCGCGCGATCTCTCCCCCTCCGACCTCGTCGCCCTCTCCCGCGCCGCAGCCCCGCCATCCCGACCCGCCGCTGGAGTCCCCGCCCCGACGGCGGCTCGAGCCGGCCGAGGAAAGGGCACCCGTGCCACGAGACCTGCGTCCGGCCCGCGCATCCGCCGGGCGCAGGACGTGGTGGCCTCGCCGGCGCCGGGCCCCGCCCTCCTCCCCCACATGGACGGGCTCTACCGCGAGTCCGGGAGGGCGGAGATCGGGCGCCTGGTGCGCCGCCTGGGCGCGAACCGGGTCGCCATCCTCTCGGACCTGGCCTCCCGCTGGTCGGACAGGGAGGGGAGTCCTCCCGGCGCCACCGACCTGGACCGGCTCCTCGAGCACCACGGCCTCGCGCGCGGCTTCGCCGAGCGGGAGCGGGCCCTCTTTCTTCACGCGGTGGGCAAGCACGGCGGCGTGGTGGTCCGGATGGCTCGCGATCTCGGCATGGCTCCCGAGGACGTGCGAGCCGCCGTCGACCGGCTCGGGCTCCGTCCCGCCGTCGAGTCGATCCGCGAGGCACGCCGGCGCCGGCTGGAACGGAAGGCGACGCTCTCCGAGCGGGCTCGCCTGCTCGACGAGGAGGGGGACGCGCTCGCCGACCTGGGTCTGCTCGCTGGGTTCGAGGAGGACCTGCGTCGCCGCCTCCCGGACCACCTGCGCGCCCTGGCCGTGGGCGGACGAGCCCCCTCCGCCGCCGACCTGGGGCGCAGCCTCTCCCTGTCGCGCAGCGCCGTGGACCGGCTGGTGGTCCGGTTCGGCCTCCGGCTCCGCGCCTCCCCTGCCGGGCGCCCGGATCGCCCGGTGCGGTCGGCGCGCGGATCGGCACCCCGGCGACCGGGAGCCCGCGACACCGCGCCCCGGCGCGCGGCGGGCTCGCGCCCGCCTTCGCGCGGCGGTCGCCGTCCGCTTTGAATAGCGACCCGTCGCCTCCTATGATCGGCCCATGCCGATCTACGAGTACCTCTGCGAGAGCTGCGGGAAGGTCAACGAGAAGCTCCAGAAGGTGTACGACCCGCCGCCGGCGCGCTGCGACGAGTGCGGGAGCCGAAAGCTCGCCAAGCTGGTCTCGCGCAGCGCCTTCCAGTTGAAGGGGGGCGGCTGGTACTCCGACCTGTACGCCTCGAAGAAGGAGAAGACCGCGGCCTCGAAGGACGGAGCGGACGCGGCGGCGCCCACCACCACCCCGACGACCACGGGCACGACCGGCCCGGCGGCCGGGTCCAAGCCGGAGACGAAGCCGGAGCCGGCAGCCGCGGCGGCCGCTCCTGCCGCGCCGGAGAAGAAGGAGAGGAAGGAGAAGAGGAAGGCCGGGGCGAGCGACTGAACCCGCTTCCCGGCCTCCCTGGCCTACTTGGCCTTGGGAGCCGGCTTGCCCTTCTCGAAGGCCGCATTGTCGCCGAACTTGGCGACGATCGCCTTCTTCGTCTTCAATCCGGTCTGCTCGATGACGAAGTTGGGAACCCGGCGGGCTCTCCGATCGGCCACCCACCGGTGAATCTCGGAGCGCGGCGCGGCGCGCCTGGCGCCCTTGCGGGCGCGCCCGCCCCTGGCGAGCGCCTTTGCCACCTGGGCCTTCAATTCCTGGTCGATGCGCGCGGCCATGACCTCCGAGATTGCCCGGGCGATCCCGACGGAGGCGCGCTGGACGACGGCCTCGACGGCCTGGAGGATGACTTCGTCTGCGCTGGTGCGGCCGGCTCGACGGGGCATTCGGGCTCCTTGCGGCAATAGGTGAATTGCGCGTGTCAATATCTCGAATTCCCCGATTGCGCAAATGGATCGGAGATCTGCTAGGTTGCCGGCGGGCCCTCTGGCGAAACGGTAGACGCGCTCGACTCAAAATCGAGTGGGGTCAACCCCCATCCCGGTTCGAGTCCGGGGAGGGCCATTTCCCCTTGCCGCAGCCGGCTGGCGCCATGTATCCATCCGGTTGCAGACCCCACGGAGCCTCCATGTACAACCTCCTCATCAGCCTGGCCGCGGGCCTCGCCGTGACCCTCTCGGTGCGGTTCGGGACGAACGTCGGCTGGGTGGGATCCATCGTTCCGGGCCTGCTCGCGCTCCTGGTCGCCTACTTCCTGCTCGCCCGGCGAACCTGGAAGCAGCTCGAGGCGCTGATGGGCGCCGTCCAGAAGGAGCTGATGGCCAAGAAGCTCGACCGGGCGCTGAAGACCCTCGAGGGTGGCTTCGCGCTCGCCCCCTGGCAGTTCCTGGTGGCCTCCCAGATCCACTCCCAGATCGGCGTGCTGCGCTACGTCCGGCAGGATTTCTCCGGCGCCCTTCCGCACCTCGAGAAGAGCTTCTCCCGCCACGGCGTGGCGCGAGCCATGCTCGCGGCCTCGCGCTACCGGAAGAAGGACATGGAGGGGATGCGCAAGGTGTTCGAGCAGGCGGTCAAGGACAACAAGAAGGATGGCCTCCTCTTCGCGACCTGGGCCTGGATCGAGGAGAAGGAAGGCGCCCACGACCGCGCCATCACCGTCCTGGCGCGAGGGCTCAAGAGCAACCCGACGGACGAGAAGCTCAAGGCTGCCGCCCAGGCGCTCCAGAACGACAAGCGTCTCAAGCTGGGCAAGCTCTACGGGGAGCAATGGTTCCAGTTTCACCTGGAGCAGATGCCGACCCAGATGGTCTCCCCCTCCGGCGGCCGCGGGGGAAGGCACATCGGTTACCAGCGTCGATAGCGCGGCGCCGCGCGCCGGTCGCCAGGGAGCAACTTGAAAGAGCATCGAGGCGCGGAGGGCGCGCCGGACGAGGGTGACGGGCGGGAGGCGAGCGGCGAGCGCCCCGCGCGGGCCTCCGACCCTTCCGCCCAGGTCGACAGGCTCTGTGCGGAGATTCGAGACCGCGCCCGCCGGCTCGCCGACAGGGCGCGGGGGCTGGGCTCCACCGACGCGGGCGTGGCTCGCCAGGCGCGAGCCCGGCTCCTGGAGGTGGACGCCGAGTCGATAGCCGACCTGGCCGAGGACCTCCTGCGCGTCGGCGCCGGGCTCGTCGCCCCGGGAGGCGCTCCGGATCTCCTCGGGACCGGAGCGACCACCGGCCCGGGGAGACGCCCTCGCATCCTCCTGGCCGAGGACGACACCGAGGAACGCGAGGCCATCGAGGCCGGGCTGGAGGCCGACTACGAGGTGGCGAGCGTCGTCGACGGCAACCAGGCCCTCGCCCGGGCCCGCCTGGCCGTTCCGGACCTGGTGGTCCTCGACCTGCGGCTCCCGGGCATGGACGGCCTGGGGGTCCTCGACGCGCTGCGCGCCGACATGTCCACCTCCGAGGTCCCGGTCATCCTCCTCTCCGGCCAGGCCGACGACGCGACGCGGGTGCGGGCCCTCGACCTGGGCGCCGCCGACTTCATCCAGAAGCCCATCTCGCTCGGCGAGCTGCGGGCGCGCATGGAGCGGACGCTGCGCCACACCCGCCGCCAGACCCACCTGCGCGCGCTGGCCCAGACCGACGTCCTCACCGGCCTCGCCAACCTCCGCGCCTTCCGCGAGCGGCTCGACGACGAGGTCCGCCGCGCCCGGCGCTACGGGGCGCCCCTCACCTGCATCATGGCCGACATGGATCACCTCAAGCCGGTCAACGACGCATTCGGGCACGGCGCGGGCGACCAGGCCATCGCCGCCGTCGCCGACGTGCTGCGCTCCCAGCTTCGCGCCACCGACCTCGGTGCCCGCTACGGCGGTGACGAGTTCGTCCTGCTGCTGCCCCACACCGGCGCCGCCGAGGGGCGCATCCTCGCCGAGCGCCTCTGCGCGCGCCTGGCGGCCACCGAGCTGCCCATCGGGGACCGGAAGGTCTCGGTGCGCACGTCGTTCGGGGTGGCCGAGCTCGAGCCGGGTGACGGCGAGGACGGGGGCGTGGGCCTGCTCCGGCGAGCGGACGAGGCCCTCTACGCGGCCAAGCGCTCGGGCCGCGGCCGGGTCGAGGTCCAGGCCGACGGGCCCAAGGCGTGATGCGACCGGCCGGCTACGCCGGCCTGGACGGGGTGTCCGAGCCCTCCGGGATCTGCAGCTCGACGAGCTCGATGCCCAGCCGCCTGGCGTGGTCGAAGATGCGCTCGTCCCGGTAGAATTCTCCGAAGACGATGCGCTTCGCGCCGGAGTTGGCGATGAGCTTGAAGCAGGGCCAGCAGGGCGAGGCGGTGGTGTAGATGGTGGCCCCGTCGATGCCCACCCCGTTCTTGGCCGCCTGGATGATGGCGTTGGCCTCGGCGTGCACGGTGCGCACGCAGTGGCCTTCCTCCATCATGTGCCCCTCCTCGCTGCAGTGCCCCAGGCCGCGGATGGATCCGTTGTAGCCGGTGGAGAGCAGCGTCCGGTCGCGGACCAGGACCGCCCCCACGTGCTTGCGGTCGCAGGTGGCTCGCGTGGCCACCATGCGCGCGATGTTCATGAAGTAGTCGTCCCAGCTGGCGCGCCGATCCATCCGTCCTCCCGGGGCCTGCCCGCGCCGGGAGGGCGCGGTGGCGGTGGCATGGTAGCCCACGAGTCCGACGCCGGAGCGCCCGCCGCGGAATTCCCGCCTTGCCCGCCCTGGTGTACGCTCGGTGCACCGTGCCGGATCCGTCTCGCGACACCATCATCGGGATCGACCTGGGGACCTCCAACTCCTGCGCCGCCGTGGCCAACGAGGCCGGCGAGGTGCGGCTCATCCCCTACAAGGGCGGCGACTTCATCATCCCGTCGATCTTCGCCATCGACGACAAGGGGAACGAGCTCATCGGCCACGAGGCCAAGCGGCAGTGGCAGCTCAACCCGCGCAACACGCTCTACGCCACCAAGCGGCTCATCGGCCGGTCGCCGGTCGACGACGTGGTCGAGACCGTCCAGCGGTCGGTCCAGTACCGGGTGCACGCCGGGGTCCGCAACGACGTCGAGCTCGACTGCCACGGCCGGACCTTCCAGGTCTCGGAGGTGGCCTCCCGCATCCTGGCCAAGATCCGCGACGTGGCCTCCGACAACCTCGGCTACCGGGTGGCCCGGGCGGTCGTCACCGTCCCCGCCTACTTCACAGACAGGCAGCGACAGGCGGTGAAGGAGGCCGGCAAGCTGGTGAGCCTCGAGGTGGTGCGCATCATCAACGAGCCCACCGCCGCCGCCCTCGCCTACGGGCTGGGAAAGAACCTGCGGGAGCGGGTGCTGGTCTTCGACCTGGGGGGCGGCACCTTCGACGTCTCCATCATCGACATCCGCGACCGGGTCTTCGAGGTGAAGGCCACCGCCGGCGACATCTTCCTGGGCGGCATCGACTTCGACAACGCCATGATCGCCTACGTCCTGGCGGACTTCAGGCGGCAGCACGGCGTGGACCTCTCCTCCGACCCGGTGGCGATGCAGCGCATCAAGGACCTGGCCGAGCGCACCAAGATCGACCTCTCGGCGCGCACCGAGGTCCCCTTCTCCATCCCCTTCATCACCATGACGCCGCAGGGGCAGCCGCTCAACATCGACATGCGGTTCGACCGGGTGCTCCTCGAGCAGCTGACCGAGCCGCTCCTCGACCGCGCCATGGAGATCCTGGCCCGGGTGCTGACCGACGCGGGCATCGGCAACGGGGAGATCGACAAGGTCATGCTGGTGGGCGGCCAGACGCGCATGCCCGCCATCCAGGAGCGGCTCACCTCGTTCTTCGGACGGCCTCCCTCGAAGGGCGTCCACCCCGACGAGGCGGTGGCCATCGGAGCGGCGCTCTACGGCTGGTCCCTCCTGGCCGGCGGGGAGCAGCGGCTCCAGCTCCTCGACGTCATCCCCATGGCCATCGGCATCGAGCAGGCCGGCGGGGACACCCACGTGATCTTCGGCCACAACGCGGCCATCCCCAACGCCCGGGCGATCTCCGCCACCAACTCCCGCAACGGCCAGACCGAGCTGGTGCTCCGCATCGTCCAGGGGGACCACGCCGAGGCCACCCGCAACGAGACCCTGGGCGAGTTCACCTTCAGCGGCGTCCGCCCCGGCCCGGCCGGCGAGGTCCGGCTGGAGATCCTCTTCGAGGTGAACATCGAGGGGATCCTCTCGGTGCAGGCCCGCGACCTGGACACCGGCCGCGAGATGAAGACCACCGTGCGCGTCACCCAGTCCTGAGCGGACCGGATCGAAGGCGCGATCAGGCGGACTTCTTCTCCTTCTCGAAGGAGAGCAGCGGCGGCTCGCGGCGCAGGATCACCCCGTCGGTGATCTTGCACTCCTTGACGCC
>Ga0315295_10005884_pt1 | contig 10480 bp, 8 predicted proteins | sample YL17G14_0_MG_FD_204453 | JGI IMG/M metagenome (GOLD analysis project Ga0315295, IMG submission 204453) | Sediment microbial communities from Yellowstone Lake, YNP, Wyoming, USA - YL17G14_0 | ecosystem: Environmental > Aquatic > Freshwater > Lake > Sediment | place: USA: Wyoming | collected...
AGGAATGTTGTGCTTGAAGCGAATGTGACCGCCTACTGGAACGGGCATACCTCCTATGGCGAGGTTGTGGAGAACGGCCTGTACCTGATAAGGGTCGTAAAAGACGGAAAACTGGTCGCAAAAGGCAAAATATTGGTGATAAAGAAGTGAAATTATTGATGGAATTTAACGATATATATAAGAGAGGGGAGATTAAGTAATTTAGGGGGAAAAAACTGATGAGTTCGCCTGGTGAGATAAAGTATTATTTGGTATTCGCAGTATGTCTTGCGGCATGCGCCTTCAGCATTACTCCTGCATCCGCTCTTACTGCAGATCCGATGGACCTCTCGGTAGGGGCAAGGTCAATGGGAATGGGCAAGGCCTATGTGGCTGTCGCGGAAGATGCGGAAACCGTGTTCGTTAACCCCGCAGGGCTCGGGACGATATCCACTCTGAAGCTCACCAGCATGTACACCAGCCTTCTTGACGACCTTAACTATACGGTCATTTCGGGCGTGTACCCGATGGACAACGATTCAGGCACGCTCGGGGCTGGCATTGTAAATCAGGTAGCAACCAACATACCCCTTTATGATGTCAATGATTATGGAACAGCCGAATCTAAAGGCAATGGCACATACGGAAGTAGCGTCCTTTTCATCTCCCACGGTTTTAATTTGAGCAAGAAGCTGCTTCCAAGCACCACTGACCTCTATGGTGGATACACCATAAAATATTTCACGAAGAGCGCATCAGGATGGGGCACTTCGGATATGACCGGAAGCGGTTATGCAGCTGATGTCGCCGTGTTATATAAGCCAAAAGGCGCTATCTCATACGGCTTGACCCTTCAGAACATACTCGCGAGCACAATGAGCTATGCAAGCGGACAGGAAGACACGATCGGCTCCGCCGCGAAGGTTGGGACAAAAGTGTCCCTTATGGGGGACACGCTGGATGGGGGAGCAATATACCAGAGCGATTCAAAGGTTGATGTGGCGCTTGATTATGACATGGGCATAAGTGAGAATATTCCCGCCACGTTCCATATGGGAGTGGAATATCTGCCCCAGATAGGAATTAACAACATAGACAAGATATTGACCTTAAGGGCAGGAGTCAACCAGATACCGACCCCTACGGGGAACATAAGCAATATCACCATGGGCGTAGGTATCAATTACCTGGGAGTGGAATTCAACTATGCTTTTTGTCCATCTTACGCCAATCTGCCGGTCAATGAAAACGGCACTCCACAAGATATGAATTATTTTTCTATTTCTTATGTCGGCGTGCCGACGCCGGTAAAGCCGATAGAGGAAATGAAGCCGCTTATCTCGGAAGTTATGCCGAACGACAAGATATTGACCAGGGAACAGGCGATCCTTATACAGGGCAAAGTGAACAACCCGGCAAAGATCGCGAAAGTGGAGATAAACGGAGCGGGGGTCAATATCACCGATGCGGGCTCTTTTGAGATGAACGTCCCGCTTTCAACTATCGGGAAGCATCTGGTGGTCGTACTCGCGACGGATATAACAGGAAAAACAGAAGAGCGCCAGGTAAGGGTGATAAGGCTTGTTAAATTCGCGGATGTACCGGAGAATCACTGGGCATTGACCCCGATAGAACAGCTTGCGACGACCGGTCTGATAGAAGGATACCCGAACGGGACGTTCCAGCCCGAAAGGGCGCTGTCCCGCGCGGAACTTGCCACGCTTCTCGTGAAAAGCAAGGGGATAGAGCCGCCCGCGATAACCGAAAAGACATTCAAGGACATGCCTCCGTCGCACTGGGCAGCCAGATACGTGAAAGGCGCGCTTACCATGGGGCTTGTAAAAGGATATCCGGACAAAACGTTCAAGCCGAACAACAAGATAACAAGGACTGAAGGAGTTGTGGTCCTTACCAGGTTCGGGAACATTCCTCAGCCGGCAGCGCTTACTGCGGGCCCGTACCCCGACCTTACGGCCAGGCACTGGGCCTCTCCGTTCATAGCCGCGGCGCGTACCGCGGGATTGCTTGACTATATCGGCGATAATGACTTTGAGCCCAAGAGAGAGCTTAATAGGGCGGAAGCCGTTGAGATACTTTCAAAAACGAGTTACGGCAGGGCAAGGCTTGACAGCCTGCTCGATTGGAACGTGGGCTTTGAACCCGAGATCGCAAGACCTGCGGTTGCGCCTGCGCCTGCACCTGCCCCTATCATCGGCATGCCTACAGGAGCGGTCAGTGCGGTCGGAAGGCCAATGATCGGAAAACCCGTGACCGGACAGGGTGCCATGGTCCCGCAGATAAAAGAATTCGCGGATGTGCCGGATGAATTCTGGGCGAATAATTCGATCAAGTATCTTGCGACTGCCGGCGTAATGGCCGGTTATCCGGACGGGAATTTCAAGCCGGACAGGATCGTAACAAGGGCAGAACTTGCTTCGATACTCGTGAAGGCAAAAAATATTGCCGTATCGGCACCATATACAACGGGATATACTGATGTTTCCAAGAAGAACTGGGCCGCGCCTTACATAACAGTTGCGGTAGAATCGGGATTCCTGACGGGTAGGAAAGGGAATATGTTCGAGCCGAACAGGGGAGCGACAAGGGCAGAAGCCGTCGCCGCTCTGGTCAAATTCGACAGCATTGAACTTCCGACGAGCCTCCGCGCAGGTCCTTTCCCGGACATGACCGCGAAGGAGTGGTCATCCAAGTACGTGGCTGCGGCAAAAGAAGCGGGTATGCTCGATTACCTGCAGGGGCAGGACTTTGAAGCGGAAAAATCCATAACCAGGGCAGAACTTGCGGAGATCATAGCAAAGACAAAATTTGGCCAGGCAAAGATAGAACAGCTGAAATCCGCGGGCGTATACGAGTAACTGAATAGATCCTGATTCCTAAGCACTAAACCCCAAACAGATCAGAATTCAAAATTCCGCTTGACAAAACATACCCCATACCTGTATAGTGTATATCAAGGTCATCAATATGGTGAGTAACGAAAAAGCAGATATCATAAAAAGGCTTAACCGCATAAAAGGGCAGGTGGAGGGGATACTGCGCATGGTGGAGCGCCCGAAACATGTTGTCGACATATTCCATCAGATAACCGCCGCAAAAAAAGCACTTGATTCCGCAGGAAGGATAATACTCGAGAATTATATCAGGGATAACCTGACGAGCGTCACAAAGTCAAAGGAGGAAAGCGATAAGGTTAAGGAGATCATCGAAATAATGGAAAAATTCTGATCTTAATTTGAGGTTCGGATTAATTGAAGGGGGTGTATGTGTATGGTAGAATGCAAGAAAATGAAAAGGTTTGAAAGGATCGTTCTTATAGGGCTGGTGGTTTTCATGTTCCTTACGAGGGGGGCTTTCGCGTTCTCATCGCCTCCTTCAAAGGACATGGCGGAAACGCCAATGGTGGCAAGTAAATTCGCCTTGCCTCCTGCGGAAACGGATTGGCCTGCATTCCACGGGGACGCCACAAGGAGCGGAAATTCCCCTGAAAAATACATCACTCCGCCGCTTTCGATCAGATGGGCGTTCTCTACAGGAGGGAATATCTGGTCTTCTCCGGCAGTGGTCTCAAAGACGCTTTTTATCGGATCATCAGACGGGAAATTATACAGCCTTGACGTTTCGGCCGGGGTCATGAGCTGGGCATTCAAGACAGGGAACGCCATATTTTCTTCTCCTGCTGTTGATAAGGGTTCCGTATACTTCGGCTCTTCCGACCATGAATTTTACGCCCTGGATGCCGAGACAGGGATGTTGAAATGGGCTTTCGAAACAGGGGATCCCATCACTTCATCACCCGCGGTCCTTGACGACTCGGTCTATTTCGGCTCATGGGACGGAAATTTTTACGCCCTTACGACCGGCGGCGCGCTGAAATGGAAATACCAGACCGGCGGATCCATATATTCGTCTCCCGCTGTTGCGCGCAAAAAGGTCTTTTTCGGGTCCTCTGACGGGAAAGTCTATGCTATAGACATCGATAAAGGATCGCCCATTTGGGAATTCCAGACGGACGATTATGTTTCCTCTACTCCCGCGATTTCAGGAAAGATAGTATATGTAGGATCCTGGGACGGGAACTTATATGCTCTGGGCAGCGAGGACGGAAAGCTTCTGTGGAAATTCAGGACAGGAGGCGGGATCTATTCTTCTCCGGCTGTGTTCGAAGATACCGTCATAATCGGTTCATATGACGGCAAGCTTTACTGCCTGGACAGGTATAAAGGGATATTAAAATGGTCCTATTACTCCAAAGATTCAGTGTACCATTCATCCCCGGTGGTGGCCAACGGCGTTGTTTACGTGGGGCTCGGGTACAAGAACAAGGTTCAGGCATTTAATGCAAGGACCGGCGAATATTTATGGAGCTATCCGACGGGTGCGTCCGTAGGCGCTTCGCCTGCCATTTCCGAAACGAACATGTACATAGCGGCGTCGGACGGGAAAATATACGCTTTCGGGGACATTGAGCAGCCCAATGCAAAGGTCAACTCTCTTAAGCCCGCCTACAATAAGTATGATTTTATCGTAAGCTGGGTAGGGGAGGATAAAGGTGGCTCCGGGATAAATAGCTATGATATCCAGTTCAGGACCGGGGCCGGCGAGCCGTGGCAGGTCTGGCTTACGAATGTGACGACAACATTCGCTACTTTCGGCCCGAACGATCCCGTAGAGGTCAGAGATAACACGGTCTATTATTTCCAGGCAAGAGCGCATGACAATGCGGGAAATGTGGGCGCTTTTGCCGGGGGGGACGGCGACACATACACGGTAATAGACCTGACCCCGCCAAGGATCGCGAAAGTGAGCATAAACAACATGCAGGTCCAGCCGGGGAGCTTCATAACCTCAAAGCCGCTTATACAGGCATCGATAAGCGATAACGTTTCTGTGGACCCGGACAGCATGAAAATATATATCGACGGCAAGGAATACGCGCCGGACAGCTTTGCCAACGGGCTGATGAAGTACAAGCACAAGGCCCCCCTAAGCCCCGGGAAGCACGACATAAGGGTTATTGCGGCCGATATCTCGGGCAACAAGGCGGATCCGTGGGAGGTAAAAGGCATCAGGGTTTCGGAAGGGATAGAAGCAGCTGACATCTCGATCTTCCCGACGCCTTTCAATCCGCTGGCGGGACCTGTTTATGTTTCATACAGGTTGAACGCGAATGCTGAAACGAACATTTTCATTTACGATAAATACGGGTCCCTTATCTATTCCATGAAATTCAACGAGGGGGCGAACGGAGGCAAGCGGGGGTGGAACAAGATAGTCTGGAACGGCGTAACGGGGTCCGACAGCATTGTGGGAAACGGGGAATACTCCTTTAAGATAGTGGCCAACAAGAACCTGGTCGGCAAGGGGCAGATAGTAGTCCAGAAATAAAAATCATTGGAAACCTGCGAATGAACTTCGCGGTTTCCAAAACATCTTTAGGAGCCGCGACGTTTAGTCGCAGGCATTAAATATAAAGGAACCGCATGAAATTCAATGAAAATGTTATTGCCAAGATCGCCAAACTCGAAGGAGTCTCGAAGGAAAAGATGTCTCAAGGCCTTCGCTCCGGAGAGATAGCCATCCCTTATAACAAGATACATTCCCCCCTGCATCCCATAGCGATCGGTACCGGGCTGCGCACAAAGGTGAACGCGAACATCGGCACCTCAAAGGAATTCAGCGACCTTTCACAGGAACTTGAAAAAGTCGAAGTTTGCCTGAAGAACAAGGCGGATGCCATAATGGACCTTTCTGTCGGAGGCAATCTTGATGAAATAAGGCAGGCAATAATAAACGCCTCGACGCTGCCCGTCGGCACTGTCCCTATTTACCAGGCCGCGATAGAATCGGGCTCAATAGAGAAAATGACCGCCGACAAAATGTTCAATGTCATCGAAAAGCACGCAAGGAGCGGCGTTGATTTCATGACCATACACTGCGGCGTGACCAGGGCGCTGATCAATAGGATCCGGGGAAAAAAGCGCATCATGGACATAGTAAGTCGCGGAGGCGCGTTCCTTTACAGGTGGATGACCGTGAGGGAAAAAGAAAATCCATTATATGAAGAGTATGACCGGCTGCTTGAGATAGTTAAGAAGTACGATGTCACATTGAGCCTGGGCGACGGGATGAGGCCGGGATCGATCGCCGATGCCGGAGACATGCTCCAGCTAGGAGAGCTTAAGGTCCTCGGAAAGCTTGCGCAAAGAGCCCGCAAGGCGGGAGTTCAGGTGATAATTGAAGGGCCGGGACACGTCCCGCTTGATGAGATAGAGGAACAGGTGAAACTGGAAAAAAAGATATGCAATAAAGCGCCGTTCTATGTCCTCGGGCCTCTTCCAACGGATATTGCACCTGGGTGGGACCATCTGACATCAGCTATCGGCGGGGCGCTGGCGGCAGCGGCAGGCGCGGATTTCCTTTGCTATGTGACGCCTTCAGAGCATTTAGGGCTGCCGAGCCTGTCGGACGTCAAGGATGGGATAATCGCGGCCAGGATAGCGGCTCATATAGGGGATATCGTTAAAGGCGTCAAAGGGGCAAAGGACTGGGATATCGAGATGTCAAAAGCAAGGAAAGCGCTTCAATGGGAAAGGCAGATCGAGCTTTCAATTGACCCTGCAACTGCGTCGGAGATCCGGGAAATGCGGTCAGTGCGTGAAAAGACGGATACATGCACCATGTGCGGTGAATTCTGCGCGATGAAAGTGGTTTCAGAGGCCAGAAAAAGGAAAAAATGAGGATATCCCGGCTCGGCGAATTCGGCTTGATCGATACCATAAGGAAAATGAATCCCGCGAAGAACAAGGGCGTTGTCATCGGGTTGGGGGACGATACGGCTGTCGTCAGGAACGATAAAAGCAGATACATCCTTTTAACGACCGACACATTGGTTGAGAACGTTCATTTTAATCTTCAATATTGCAAGTTCTTTGAGCTTGGGTGGAAACTTCTTGCCGTGAACCTTTCTGATATTGCGGCAATGGGGGGAATTCCCAAGTATGTACTGGTAACTTTAGGTCTTAAGAAGAATACGGATGTTTCTGAAATCAACCAACTTTACGCCGGCATCCGTTCGCTTGCCCGAAAAACAAAAGTAGATGTGGTGGGTGGTGATATTGTCAGTTCGCCGAATAATTTATTCTTTACGATGGACCTGTTCGGCGTCGCGGAAAAAGTCATCCGACGGAGCGGGGCAAAGCCCGGAGATGCCGTCATTTCCATCGGAAAGATCGGAGCATCTTCTGCGGGGCTATCGTATCTGAAAAAACACGGAAGAAAAGCCATGATATCGAATGTAGCTGCGCATCTCATGCCGACGCCGATGCTTAAGGAAGGGCGGCTTGCGTCAAAGTATGCGACCTCAATGATAGATAACAGCGACGGGCTCGCTAGATGCCTTATGGAGATCTGCCGTGAGAGTAATGTCGGAGCAAAGATCTACTTAGAACAGATACCGATCGCAAAAGGTGCAAATCTTGAACAGGCGCTTGACGGAGGCGAGGATTATAATTTGATATTGACCGCTCCTGCGAACAAGTCCCGATCCGTTAAGGGCGGAGTGGTGATCGGGAAAGTAACGAGATCGAAAAAGATAATATTGGTCGACGGATCAGGCAGAGAAAAGGAACTGAATGACAAGGGGTACGAGCACTTTTGATCAACAATAAAAAATTGACCGGACGGTTCATAAAATATGTGAAAGTGGACAGCCTTTCAAAAAAAGAGGCCAAATTCATGAAGCTTATCAGGAAAGAACTTGCTGCTATGGGCGTAAGGTCAGTCGAGGACAATGCCGGCAAACACATTGGAGGGGACTCAGGCAACCTTTACGCTTTCATTAAAGGCAACGTGAAAGACGCTCCGAGGATCCTTCTGAATGCACACGTTGATACAGTAATGCCGGGAGAGAACATCAAGCCGAGGATAAGGAAAGGGAAAATATTCAGTGACGGCACGACTGTATTGGGCGCTGACAATAAAGCTGGCGTCGCTGTCATAATGGAAGTGATCAAGACATTAAATGAGCGGAAGATCAAGCACGGCGACATAGACGTGCTTTTTACTGTCGCGGAAGAGCTGGGCCTTACGGGTTCAAAGTTCATTGACAAGAAACTCCTTAAAGCCGACTTCGGCTATGTGCTGGACGGCGGAGACGTGCACAAGTTGATCAATAAAGCGCCTTCACAGGATTCGATCGAGATCAAGATAACAGGACGCGCAGCGCATGCAGGGGTCCATCCCGAGAAGGGGGTAAATGCCATAAAGGTGGCATCTGCCGCAATATCAAGAATGAAACTTGGAAGGATAGATCGCGAGACCACTGCAAACATCGGGATAATACACGGTGGAGTAGCCACGAACATAGTGCCGGAAACCGTTGTTGTTAAAGGTGAAGCGAGAAGTCACAATATCAGCAAGTTAAAGCGTCAGGTCAGGCATATGAGAAAAGAATTTCAGAAAGCTTGCGTAAAATACGGGGCAAAATTGGCTTTTCATATTACACCTTCATACAGGGCTTTTGAAATATCCAGGAGGCATCCTGCGATGCTATTGGCAAAAAAGGCGGCACAGGATATCGGCATAAAACCGGATATCATTGCTACCGGCGGCGGAAGCGACGCAAATATATTCTCATCATTTGGATTGCCGTGCCTGATAATCGGCGTTGGCGCGGACAATGTGCACACGAAAAAAGAGAATATCGCTGTTAATGAGATGGAAAAAGGCGCGCAGCTACTTCTTAATATAATAAAGGAGAGCGTAAATTGTTCGAGAAAACGCTGAAGCAAAAAAGGATATACAAAGGCAGGATAGTCGGCTTGCGTGAAGACACGGTCAAGCTCATTAACGGGGTTGTGTCAAAAAGGGAAATAGTTGAGCATCCTGGGGCGGTCGCTGTCATCGCCATAACAAAAGACAAAAAACTGGTCTTGATAAGGCAATTCAGGAAGCCCGCGGGAAAAGTCCTTCTCGAGATACCGGCCGGGCTTGTACATAAAGGAGAAAAAGATATTGATGGCGCACGCAGGGAACTGATGGAAGAAGCCGGCTATAAAGCGGGCAAGATCCGCAGGGTTTTTGTCGGATATTCATCTCCCGGGTACAGCACCGAATTAATGAAGTTCTTTATCGCTACCGACCTGAAGAAAACCTCTCAAAATTGCGATGTTGACGAGATGATCAATGTAAAGCTCTATCCCTTAAAAGAATGCCTGAGAATGCTGAAGTCCGGCAAAATAAGGGACAACAAGACAGCGATAGGGATAATGGCGGCGAACCTCACCTCCGCAAAGGAAAATCTATGGTAGACAATGATACCTATAAACCTCGGGGTGAGGTTTGCGAAAAATTGATCGACGAATTCCTGGGCCACCTAAAATATGAAAGGGGATACAGCGAGAACACGACATCCTCTTACAAGAGGGACCTCGTCCATTTTGAAAAGCATCTGAAGCAGCTGCATATCAGCTCGGTCATCAGCATCACAAGGCCCATAGTGAGTTCATTTGTAACGGCACTTGTAGGGATGGGGCTTTATTCATCGAGCGTTGAGAGGCACATAGCCGCGGTAAAATCCTTTTTTGCATATTTGGTAAGAGAAGGGCAGGTAAAGATAAACCCGACATCCGATATTAGGCTTCCGAAAAAAAGCAAACGCCTGCCGAAGGCCCTGACGATGAATGAGGCGAAGACCCTGGTTGAAAGCCCGAAATCCATCAGGGACAAGGCGATAATGGAGCTGCTTTACGCCACAGGGATCAGGGCTTCAGAGCTTATCAGCCTGACATTGAATGATGTGAATCTTGATGTGGGTTTTATAAAGTGCTTCGGAAAAGGCGGAAAAGAACGGATAGTCCCGATGGGAGCGGCTGCCATATCTGCTATAAGGGAATATATAGATTCATCAAGGCCGAAAATAGAAAGCAATATCATTTTCCTGGATAAAAATAAAAAACAGCTTACTCGCCAGGGGCTCTGGTTCATCGTGAAGAAATATGTAAGGTCGTCAGGCGTCAGGGCAAGCGCCTCTACCCATACATTGAGGCATTCTTTCGCCACGCATCTCCTTGAAAAAGGGGCGGACCTGCGTTCCGTGCAGGAAATGCTTGGGCACAGTGATATTTCAACGACCCAGATCTATACCAGCGTCAGCAGAGAGCGCCTCAAGAGGATATACCATTCGGCGCATCCGAGGGCATAGATTATATGATTGAAATGATCATTTTTACAATTGTCATACTTTTTGCAATAACGATACATGAGTTTTCCCATGCTGCAACTGCGGAAATGCTCGGAGATCCCACCCCGCGGCTCGCAGGGCGTTTATCGCTCAATCCTATTAAGCATATCGATCCGATCGGCTTCATAATGTTTTTCCTGGTAAGGTTCGGTTGGGCAAAACCAGTTCCCATTAATCCTTATAATTTCAGGGACCCAGTCAAAGGGGAAATGGTGGTTTCATTCGCCGGCCCTGCGTCGA
>Ga0315295_10005885_pt1 | contig 10479 bp, 11 predicted proteins | sample YL17G14_0_MG_FD_204453 | JGI IMG/M metagenome (GOLD analysis project Ga0315295, IMG submission 204453) | Sediment microbial communities from Yellowstone Lake, YNP, Wyoming, USA - YL17G14_0 | ecosystem: Environmental > Aquatic > Freshwater > Lake > Sediment | place: USA: Wyoming | collected...
TCTCCTGCGGGTTCTTGAAGGAGGGGAATTCACACCTCTCGGAGACACCCGAACTCTGAAAGCCGATTTCAGAATCGTTGCGGCCGCCAACCAGGATCTCAAGAAGTTCGGCCAGGAGGGAGGCTTTCGGATGGACCTATTCTATCGCCTCAACGTGGCCGGGATTGCCCTCCCTCCACTCAGTGAAAGAAAGGAGGACATCCCTCTCCTGATTGATCACTTTATTCAGAAGTTCAATCTCATTAAAAAAAGATCCATACAGGGAGTCACGGAGGAAGCTCTGTCTTTCCTGATGCACTATCCCTTCCCCGGCAACATCCGGGAATTGCAAAATGTCGTCGAATACGCCTTTATCCGCTGCAAGGGGGACCTGATTGGCCTAGAGCACTTGTCGCAAGATCTCTTTGAAGGGATGAGCGATTTTGGTAACTTCTCAATAAATCCGGGAGCACTGTGGAACGCCGTGTTGTCTGGATTCCGGCTTTCGCCGGAATGACGTGCACTTGGACCTCTTGGTCATTCCGGCGAAAGCCGGAATCCAGAGAACTTACCCGGACTTATTGAGAAGTTACCGATTTTGGAGCTAATCCTTTGAAATCGGGCGTGTTGCCTGAAGAGAATGACGCTCAACAAATCCGCATTGCCTTGCAGCAACACCAGTGGAATAGAGACCTGGCCGCAAATGCTCTCGGCATGGGTCGAACAACTCTCTGGCGGAAAATGAAAAAATACAACCTGATGCCGTAAGAGAATCCAAGCCCAAGCTCTTCTCATATCGTTCCAATTCGGGGCTTAGGCACTTATTTCACCTTGCTCCTTTTCTTGGCAGCGCAGAAATGCGTACCCATATATCTGCGGTCTCTTCCCTCCATTCAAGGCAGGGAATCCTTATGTTGCAATCTGAACGTCACTGGGCGTGCCCCCCCGCTAAACTTCTAAATGGGTGAGATTTGTGACAGTGAAAAAAAGCTTGACACAACACTGACAGGGTTATATATATGTTTTTAACATATATATGGAGCTTTTTTTATTGTGTGCAATAGTAATGACCAATGTTGCGATAGTAACGATGCTCATGAGAAAACCTGTGAATGCTTTGAGGGCCGAGTTCCAAGGCATCTCCAGCCATTCATACTCCTTGCACTTAAGGAGGGCGCATCCCACGGTTATGAGCTGATTGAAAAAATACACGATTTTCGCTTCAACCAAAGCCCTCCAGACGCAGGATCTACATACAGAGCTCTGAGAAACATGGAAAAGGATGGATGGGTCAGCTCCCAATGGGACACCAAAGGGACGGGGCCCGCCAAAAGGATATACCGGATCACCCCACAGGGAGAAGAAATTCTACATGGGTGGGCAATCACCATTAGAAAACGGAAAGAGTCCTTCGAATGCTTCCTGGAAACCTATCGGGGTCTTTACAGGAGCGAATCCAAGGCATGAGAGGAGGTGATCATCATGTGTTGCGGAGAGAGAATAGCACATCATCCGCCGATTGGGCTTCACCCTTTTGTAGAGTGTTGTGGCCCGCACGGGCATCATTACCACTCTGCACAAGAAGAAAAGGAGATGCTTGAAAGTCTTAAGAGAGACCTTGAAGATGAAATCTCCAGAGTGGAAGCCAGAATAAAGAAAATTAAAACCTAATCAAATTAGCCCTGGCGTGATCCGGTATAGCATTAGGAAAAGACCTGAGCGCATCATCATCGCCTTGCCCCCTGCCCTTCCCGACTTCCCCCTTGAAACGTTTTGTTCCATCCAGAGTGGAATGAAACATCCCACCTGCCGCCATCACTCTTCTTCAAGACGGCAACCTTCTGATTTGCAATGGCATTCCAGATTGATCGATCCCTGAAGAAAATTGGCATTGCTCTTGCTCTTGTAATCGAACCGGAATGCAATGCGGTCAAACGCAGAACGTCTTCTGCTTTCACAAAACACCGCCTCCTGCACACCCTAAAAAAAATCCATCGGAGGGTCGCTCCATGAAAGAACGTTGGAAATTGCTGATCATCATCCTGAGTTTTGTTGCAGCCTATTATGTGCCCTGGGGGAATGAAACGATTCGAGAATCAGGGCTTGAGGCATTCATGATGCTCCAGGAGTATGCGCGGGAGCACGTGCTGACATGCCTGATTCCTGCATTCTTTATTGCAGGTGCCATCGCAGTCTTTGTTTCGCAGGCTTCCGTGCTTAAGTACTTTGGGGCAAGCGCCAAGAAAGTTCTTTCCTATTCTGTAGCATCAATTTCCGGAACCGTTCTGGCGGTTTGTTCCTGCACGGTTCTGCCTCTTTTTGCCGGGATCTACACGCGCGGCGCCGGAATCGGTCCTGCAACGGCCTTCCTCTACTCCGGCCCTGCCATCAACGTACTGGCCATCGTGCTCACCGCAAGGATCTTAGGGTGGCAGCTAGGTCTCGCCAGGGCGGTCGGGGCTGTTTTTTTCGCAGTGCTCGTAGGATTGCTTATGGCCTTCATTTTCAGGAAGGATGATGCATCGCGCACAGCAGGCCAGATGTATCTTCCGGACCAGGAAGAGAAGGGACGAAGTTTAACCCAGGATGCCCGTTCATGCTCACCATGGTGCTTATTCTTGTCTTTGCGGCCTTTGCGAAACCGACGGAAGGCGACTCAGGAATCTGGTCATTCATATTTTCAGCCAAGTGGTACATCACTGCTGCGCTGTTGATTATCCTCGCTTTCATGCTCAGGAATTGGTTCAGAGGAGACGAGCGTAGCAACTGGGTTCAATCTACCTGGGGATTCATGAAGCAGATTTTCCCTCTTCTGGCTGGAGGCGTGCTTGTCGCCGGCTTTATGCTGGGGAGACCCGGCCATGCGGCCCTCATCCCTGAACACTATATTCAAAGTCTGGTGGGCGGGAACTCCCTTGGGGCGAATTTGTTTGCCGCTGTGGCCGGCGCCCTCATGTACTTTGCCACCCTCACAGAGGTTCCGATCCTGCAAGGTCTTATCGGAGCGGGAATGGGCCAGGGACCGGCCCTCGCTTTGCTTCTTGCAGGGCCTGCGCTTTCCTTACCGAATATGCTGGTCATTGGCGGTATCATGGGAGTGAAGAAGACTTTCGCTTTTTGCAGCATCATCGTCATCCTTTCTACCATCGCAGGAATGCTCTATGGATGGATGGTCGGATGAGTAGTGGCTCAAAACCAAACCAAGAACACAAGAAGAAGGAGTAATAACATGGAAAAAGAAGAGCATGTACCGGAGAACGCAATCTTTTGTTGCTTTGGCTGTATGTCGAGCGCCGGCACTTTGACGGGCGTGGCAGCATTGGAGGCTTACAAGAGACTGGATAAGGAGAAGACAGGTCTCTTTTGTACCTCGGCCATAGCGGCCGGCATTCCGAAGCACCGGAAAACGACTGAGAAGGCAAAAACCATCATCGTCATCGACGGCTGCCAGAATAGATGCGCCACGAAAATTCTGGAAAAGAACGGTTTTAAAATCGACAAGAACCTCAATCTCCTGCAGGACCTCAAAATACCAAAGATAGGGCCGTTCAAGCCCTTTGATTACAAAGAGGAAGATCTGGAGAAGACGGTAACGGAAATCATTAGACTGTGTGAAGGGGAAACCAGGAAGGAGTAATTCATTGCCAGCAATGACCGCGATTTACAGGCACAGGGCATTGAGGGTATGATCATGGCAATGAAAGGATTGGGGCCTGGTTCAAGAAAAGAATGGATAGGAGAAGCAGGGGCATGGAGCAAGTCCAAGAAAAAGAAAGAGCAGATTTTCCAGAGTCCACCGGCGAGGAGTCTTCATCTCCTCACGAGCATGATCACTCGATAGAGGCGCATAGGCTCGACGGAGAACACACGAGCGGAGCCCGGCTTCTTATCACCCTTGCCATAAACCTGCTGATCCCTGCCGCCCAGGTCGCAGGTGGGATCTATGCCCACAGTATGGCTTTGATCTCGGATGCGGTCCATAATTTCAGCGACTGCACCGCTCTGTTGATCGCCTATTTCGCCTTTCGCATGGGGAAAAAAGGGGCCTCTCCACAAAACACCTTCGGATACAAGCGAACCGAAATCCTTGGGGCGGTGATCAACGTCGCCCTTCTGGTGGCCGCGTCCGCCTTCATCCTGTATGAAGCCTTCGAACGATTCAGGCACCCGCAACCCGTGATCGGTCAAATCGTGATCTACCTCGCCGCCGTGGGCATCCTGGGAAACGGCCTTTCAGCATGGCTGCTCCATCGGGATTCGAAACACAGCCTCAATGTGCGGGGCGCCTTTCTCCACATGGTGGGGGACATGCTCACATCGGTCCTTGTGCTTCTCAACGGCATCATCCTGGTCTTCAGGCCCTGGTACTGGCTGGATCCCCTGCTCTCTTTTCTCATCGTCCTCTTTATCCTCAAGAATTGCTGGACCATTCTAAGGGATGCAACAGGCATCCTTATGAATGCCACCCCCAAAGATCTGAATCTTGAAGAGATAAAAAACGCGTTGCAGACTATTCCGGGCATATGCGGTGTCCATTACCTGCACGCCTGGAACGTCAGTTCCTCCAGCATTGCCTTTTCCTGTCACGTGGAGGTGACGGATCAGCTTTTGAGCAAGACCGAACCCCTTTCTGAAAAGATTCGCCACGAGCTTTTCCATCATTTCGGGATCGATCATCCCATCCTGCAGTTCGAAACAGCACAATGCGGCAATGGGGGCCTGCTCTGCGAGTTGTCCTGCGGGATTCCAGGAAGCATGATCCATGGAGGAGGGAAATGAGTAAAAGGAAGGGTCCTCGGTAGTGTTCCAGATTAACTCCGTCGGCGGCGCTCGGTACTTCGCTGGCGTTCATGATGTCGGTGGTCGGCCTGTCTCTGCCGGAAATGATCATCCTTAAAAGGAGATTGCATATGCCGCAAGAAAAGCAATATGCCAAATCCAGACTCATTCTCTACACGGTCATGATTGGCGCTTTCATGTCCATGTTCGACAGCGGGGTAGTCAACGTCGGCCTTCCCGTGATTGCCGGGCAGTTCCGGACGGATATCAATGCGGTGCAGTGGATCGCCTCGGTTTATCTTTTGGTCATGTCGGCTTTGCTGCCGATCTTGGGCACTGTGGCTGACCACTTCGGCCGCCGTAAGATTTACAATACGGGATTTTTCGTGATCTCGATCTTTACCTTGTTCTGCGGTTTTTCGGCGAATCTGTCCATGCTGATCGTGATGCGGATCCTGCAAGCGGTCGGAGGAGCGATGGTAATGGCCAACGGGATGGCGATCGCCACCGAAAATTACCCGCCCTCCGAAAGAGGCAGAAACCTCGGGTTGTTGGTGACGATGATGGCCATCGGCAGCATCGCCGGGCCGCCGTTGGGCGGGATAGCGATCGGCCTCTGGGGGTGGCGGTCGGTCTTTTACCTGACCTTTCTCGTCTCCATCGCCGGGTTCATCGTTTCCTATATCTCCATTCCCCGCGACCGAAAAGCCCGCGAGGTCGGCTATCGATTTGACCTCGTCGGCTCTCTGTCGCTGGTCATCTCGGTCGTCACGTTCATCTACGGGTTTTCCAATGTCGCCGTCATGGGCATCCGAGATCCGTTGGTCTTCATGAGCATTTTGGTCTTCGCAGCGTCGTTCGTTCTTTTTATCGTCATTGAAAAGCGAAAGATGCATCCCGTGGTTCATCTGGACCTTTTTCGGAATTGGGTTTTTTCAACCTCAGTCGTCGCCTCATTGCTTTCCTTTGTGACGATGTTCGCCTCGGCCGTCTTGATCCCTTTTTATTATCAAAAAGTTCTGGGCATTTCGCCCCAAACGGCCGGTTTGTACATGATGGCGTTTCCGGTGGCGATGGCAGTGGTGTCGCCCTTCAGCGGCTCCTTATCCGATAAAATCGGTTCGGCCATGCTGACGACGACGGGTTTGGTCGTCAACGGAATGGCGCTTATATTGCTGGCGAATATCAATCTGCAAACCCCGATTGTTCTGATTTTGGTCTATGTGGGCCTCATGGGGCTGTCTCTGGGGTTGTTTCAGTCGCCCAACAACAGCAGTATAATGGGAAGCGTTCCCAAAAATAAACTGGGGGCGGCCAATGGGATAACGCAATTGATCAAAAATATCGGCATGGTTATCGGGATTGCCTTTTCGGTTTCCCTTTTTACCGCGTTTTTGGGGACAAGTCCCATTCATGACGGACCGGCGTTCCTTCAAAGCGCCAAGTATGTCTATTATATGGCTGCCGGATTGAGCTTCATCGGGGCAATGGTTTCGGCGGTCCGCAATAGAGAATTTAAGAAAGGCGCAGTGAAAAGTGGAGCAAAAGACATTTGATGGTGCGGAGGGCGTTATCGTGCGCTTGTCCCTTGAAAACTGGTGGCGACATGAGAGCTTTATCCTAGAAGATAGAACATCGTCTTCTAAAACGTGATATGGATTGGGAGCAGTAAAACTACTATAGGAGGAGACAGAAAAATATGTCTGAGAAAAACTTCATGAGAGATTTTTCCCCTGCGTGGTTCGCCTCCGTCATGGGTACCGGGATTCTTGCCACAACGAGTATGTTCTATGCTTCTGTTTTGCCTGTTCTCCGTTATGTAGCCGTCATCCTGTGGATCTTCAATATTGCGCTCTTTCTGGTGCTCCTGTACTTCTGGGTGATGCGCTGGATCAAGTACCCCCAAAATGCCATAAGGGATCTCAGCCATCCGGTGAATTCTCAATTCTACCCCACCATGCCCATAGGCTTTATTGTGCTGGCAAGCAACTTCCTCCAAATAGGCAAGCCCTACCTCCCGGCCTCCACGATTTTTGCAGTTGCGAGCGTTTTCTGGGTCATCGGGTCCCTGATCACGCTGATTTTTGCCTTTCTCCTCCCCTACCGGACCTTTGTCGGCACCCACACCAAGCCGGAGCACATCAACCCGAGCTGGTTTATCCCTCCGGTGGCCCTGATCATTCTCCCTCTGATAGGAGGGCAGGTGCTTCAGGGGTGGCCCTCCTCATGGCAAGGCCCGATCTTCCTTTTCAATTTGGTCTGCTGGGCCTCCGGCTTTTTTCTCTACATTTTCCTTTCAGCCATCGCTCTCTCCCGCTTCATCCTCCATGATCCCCTTCCCCCTCAACTCTTGCCAACCGTATGGATCAACCTCGGACCCATCGGCGCCGGGGTCATGGCCCTGCTCGTGATCGCCAAGAGCTCAGCCCCTCTCATCCAGATTCCAGCCTCGGGCATCAATGCCTTTAGCCTGATCTTCTGGGCCTTCGGCATCTGGTGGTTTGTCATGTCCGTTGTCATGACTTTTCACTACATCGGTCGCAAAGCACTTCCTTTCGCCATGTCCTGGTGGGCCTTTGTCTTTCCTTTAGGGGCCTACGTGGGGTCTTCTTACATGCTTTACACGGTGTATGAACTCAGCTCTCTAAATTGGATCGGGTTTGGTCTTTACTGGTTGCTGTTCTTCCTGTGGGTGATAACCGCTTGGAAGACAGCCGTTCACATGATTAGGGGGGACCTCTTTGTTCCCCCAAAGGGCTAAATCCTAAGAACCGAGCCATACAAAAGAACCGACGATCGGCAATGGATCGCTTATAGAGCAGATGGATGATTCCCTATCCACACATCAATCCTGATATTTTCAAAATCGGCCCTCTCCAGGTACGATGGTACGGCCTGATGTACGTGCTGGGCTTTCTCGCCTCCTATTTTCTCATCAAGCGGCAAGAAAAGAGCAGCCCCATAGGCCTCTCTCCCGGTCTGGTCCAGGATCTCATCTTTTACCTTGCCATTGGACTTGTTGCCGGAGCCAGGCTGGGATACATCCTTTTTTACCAGTACATGAATTTGGCGGATTTTGTTCGTGATCCCTTGGAAATCATTGCCGTCTGGCACGGCGGCATGTCCTTTCACGGCGGCTTGATCGGCACCGTGATTGCCGGATGGTGGTTTTGCAGGCGCAAGGCCTTTCCATTTTGGGCTGTTGGAGACAGGGTGATTGTCACCGCGCCGATCGGTCTTGGCCTGGGGAGGATCGCAAATTTTATTAACGGTGAACTCTACGGCAGGGTCACAGAGCTTCCTTGGGGGATGGTTTTTCCAAATGGCGGCCCCCTCCCTCGCCATCCTTCTCAGCTTTACGAGGCCTTCATGGAGGGGGCGGTTCTCTTCACCCTGTTGTGGCTCCTTCGCAAGAAGTGTTTTCGCGACGGTATGATTACAGGATTTTTCCTGATCTTCTATGGGGCATTCAGATTTTTCCTGGAGTTTTTCAGAGAACCCGACCTTCAACTGGGATTCGTATTGGGACCTCTGACCATGGGACAATTGCTCTCTTCGATCATGGTCCTGGCCGGACTTGTATTCCATTTCGTCTTGCGAACAAGGTGAAGTCGTAACGGCTAAACTGTTACGTGAAGTCTATTTTCTTCCGGTTTTCTACCTTGACACCATATCACCATGATGTTATGGTGGAAACAAGTCCGTTCCGGAGGTTTCTCATGTCTACAACGGTTGCAACAAATATACGGCTTCCCGAAGAGCTTTTGAAGGCCCTCAAGCATAGGGCCGTCGAGGAGAGAAAGAGTTTAAATCAGATGATCCGTGAAGCAGTCGAGGCGGCACTTCATTCTGCCCCTGACTCTAAAGGGACTGAAAAAGACACCTTTGAAGAGGTTATCGGAATCGGAAGATCAGGAATTAAAGACGGCTCATCGAAACATGATCAATACCTTTACGGGAGACAGGGATGAAGGTGTTCATGGACACAGGGGCTTTCATAGCGCTCACTGACGCCGATGATGAACACCATAAAACCGCCGCGTCCTTTTACAGAAATGCAAAAGAAAAAGGAGTACGGTTTGTCACCACAAACTTCGTGGTCTGCGAGACACTGAACTACCTCAGGGCCAGGGTTTCACATCGTGTCGCTGTTCTCTTCAGAGAGAAGCTGAAGAAAAGCGGCTTCACTGAGATTGTCACTGTTTCTCCTTTTGCTGAAGAAGTGGCTTTTACTATCTTTAAACGATACACTGACAAGGATTTCAGTTTCACGGACTGTACGAGCTTTTCTGTCATGAAAGCCCTAAAGCTAAAAAGAGCCTTTGCCTTTGACAAACATTTTGAGCAGATCGAAGGCATCACGAGAGTGCCCTGAAGCGCACGCTGGCCCTTTATCTCGTTGCCGAAGGTCATCGATCAAACTTCGATACACAGAAATTGCTTGCAATTTTCGCAGGAATCGTACATAAGGCAGAACATTCGTTTTGTATGCCTGCCGGAAAGTCAAAGGTGAAACAAAAACTTTTTCAAACCCTGCTCTGCGTTTCCCTGGTACTGGCTTTGGCTTCTACCGGGCTCTGTGCATTTCTCTCGCCCCATACAGCGACGCTCTATTGTAAAAGAAACCATTTTCTTGATCACGGCATCCTCGCGGCTCCATCGGGATCTTGCGAAGTGCTGCGGTGCGATTTGGTAAAGGCTGGCCCCTTCCTACTGCCGAATTCCTCGGCTGGGCACGTCAAGACAGAAAGCCGTCAAGTCCCCCAATCGATCAATGCGACTGCTATTCAGAAAACCCTCAAGCTGTTCCCTAACCTATCGTCAGCCGAGGCTCTGCGACACCCTCTTTTGTCATTCCCTCCTGCTCCCCTTTTCTCCCTGCATTGTTCCCTTATACGTTGAGAATTCTTTCAAGCCCGGCGGGAGTGCGTGTGACCGATCTTTACATCACCGCTCTCCGGCCAAGTTTTGTCCATGCAGTAAAGCGTCAGGCTTAATCTCCAAGGGCATTCGCTCACGATAAATAGAACATGGTCTTAATCGCCCGCACATTGATTTGCGTTGCTATATCCTATCTGGTTTTTATGACACAGGAGATTAGAACCTGAGCCGGTCATTATTCTCTTTTCAAGCTCTTGAACATGAAGAAGGAGGAAATCACGCCGCCATGAAAAAGTATCACAAGATCATTCTGGCTCTGTTGGTTTTGTTTGTTTGCCGGCCCGATACGGTTTTCTCTGAAAGCTCGCCTTCCTTGCCCTGGACTCTCTTGCCCAGGGTGGCGGCACTGGATGAAAACCGCAAGAATGAGCTCATGGACGTTCTTAGGGGTGAGCCCAATTACGGGAATTGCAAAAACACGATGTTCGAGTGTCTGGTCGCGGAAAAGCCTGACAAGACTGCCGTGCGATTTGCGAATTTCGGAGCCTACCTCGTTTCAAGGGGAGTGCCTGCTCGAAGCCTGGGATTTCTTGCCAGAGAACGCTCCAAGTTGATTTATGAAGAGACGCCGCAAGCCTTCACCTTCAAGGACACCCCATTTCTGGGAAACGAAAAGGCCAAAATCACCATCACAGAATTTGCAGAGTTCAAGTGTCCTTACTGCGTTACCCTCGGTCCCGTGCTGAAAAAGCTCGTGAACGAGTCCAATGGGCAGGTGCGTTTTGTCTTCAAGAATTTTCCACTGAAAATGCACCCAGGAAGTTTGTTTTCATCCAGGGC
>Ga0315295_10005890_pt1 | contig 10475 bp, 7 predicted proteins | sample YL17G14_0_MG_FD_204453 | JGI IMG/M metagenome (GOLD analysis project Ga0315295, IMG submission 204453) | Sediment microbial communities from Yellowstone Lake, YNP, Wyoming, USA - YL17G14_0 | ecosystem: Environmental > Aquatic > Freshwater > Lake > Sediment | place: USA: Wyoming | collected...
CTCGTTCAGAAGAAATACTGTCCGAGCTGCAACGAGCGCACTGAACACAAGGAGACGAGGTAGCCCACACGCGAAACAACGGACGGTGTCGGCAGGCCTGTAGCTCAATTGGTAGAGCACCGGTCTCCAAAACCGGGGGTTGCGGGTTCGATTCCTGCCGGGCCTGCCATGTCCTGAAACAGTAAAGGACGTCGATGGTCGAGAAAGTCAAAAGCTACTTGGCTGAAACGCGGGTTGAGCTCAAGAAGGTGACGTGGCCGAACAAGCAGGAGCTTAAAGACGCCACACGTGTCGTCGTCGTTGCCTCGATCCTGTTGGCGATTTTCATCGGAATCGTCGATCAGATCCTGAGCAGCATTATCAAGCTAGTATTCCGGTAGAGGAAAACCAGGTCCTTGAACGGATCGGGTACCGCAGATCGTATCCGTTCCCACCATTCGTATCGTGAGGCGAGAGATCACTATGGATGACGAAAAGAAAGAACCGGTGTCCGCGGAGGCGGAAGACGGGAAGGACAACGCGACCGAAGTCGACGCCGCAGAAGTCGGGGTGACCGAGGTTGATGTGGCCGCGGCGGCAACGGACGAGGTCAAGGTAGTGGAAGACGACAAGATCGCGGCCGACGAGACCGAAGTCAAGCCGGCGGCCCGAAAATCTGCCGGGGCGAAGACCTCGGCGAAGGGGAAGAAGACGGTGTCGGCCGCAAAGAAGAAGGGCACGGGGGCGGCGCGGAAGAAGGAAGCAGCGGGCAAAGCTGTTTCCGAGGCGATGGAAGAGCGGCCGGAGAGCCTGTTGCCCATGAAGTGGTACGTGATCCACACCTACTCGGGTCACGAGAACAAGGTCAAAGAGAACATTCTCAAGATGGTCAAGACATCGACCGTCAAGGATCAATTCGGCCGGTTGATCGTTGCCACCGAAGAGGTGGCCGAAATGAAAAAGGGGAAGAAGACGATCACCACACGAAAGTTCTTCCCCAGCTACATCCTCATCGAAATGTTCATGAGCGAGGACTCGTGGCACCTCGTCAACGGCATCCCCGGTGTGACGAGTTTCGTGGGAACCGGCACGAAGCCGCAGCCTTTGTCCGAGGGAGAGGTGGAACGCATCCTCGGGCGGATGGACAGGGACAGGGAAACCATCGCTCCCGAGATCCCCTTCACGCTCGGCGAGCACATCCGGATCAAGGACGGCCCGTTCAGCGATTTTACCGGCGTCGTCGACGAGATCAACGCGGAGAAAGGCAAACTCCGGGTTCTCGTCAGTATCTTCGGCAGGGAAACCCCGGTAGAGCTCGATTTCCTCCAGGTCGAACCTATCTGAGGACCTGGAGAAATCCGGTTCGTCCGGCGGATGGACGAACGCCGCGGGAAATTTTTGGATCACCGTTGTTGAACAGGAGACGACCATGGCGAAACCCAAGAAAAAAGTCATCAAGATGATCAAACTGCAAATCCCCGGCGGGAACGCAACACCTGCGCCTCCGGTGGGTCCGGCGCTCGGCCAGCACGGCGTGAGCATCATGGAGTTCTGCAAGGCGTTCAACGCGGCCACGCAGAAACAGATGGGTATCATCATCCCGGTCGTGATCACCGTGTACTCCGACCGGTCGTTTTCGTTCATCACGAAGACGCCGCCCGCCCCCGTATTGCTCAAGCAAGCCGCCGGCCTTGCGAAGGCGTCGGGAGAACCCAACAAGAACAAGGTGGGAAAAGTGACGATGGCCCAGGTCGAAGAGATCGCGAAAGCGAAGATGCCGGACCTCAACGCCACCTCGCTCGAGGCGGCGATGTCGATGATCGAAGGGACGGCTCGAAGCATGGGGATCGTCGTGGAGAAGTGATCGCGCCCCCCCGGCGGGCGGACAAGCGTCAGACCTTTGTGGACGCAACAGGTCTTTCAAGGAGCGAAGAATGAAACGAGGCAAGAAGTACGACGCGGCGGCGGAAAAGGTCGACAGGGTGAAGTACTACTCACTCGAAGAGGCTGTGCCCCTCCTCAAGCAGTTCGGCACCGCGAAATTCGACGAAACCGTCGAGCTATCCGCCAATCTCGGCGTGGATCCGAGACACGCCGATCAGCAGGTGCGGGGGACCGTTGTCCTTCCCCATGGAACGGGAAAGAAGATCAGGGTTCTCGTGCTCGCGCGCGGAGAGAAGGAGAAGGAAGCGGCGGAGGCCGGGGCGGACCACGTGGGGGCCGACGAATACATCCCGAAACTCCGGGAAGGATGGATGGACATCGACGTCATCATCGCCACGCCGGACTTGATGGGAGAGGTCGGCAAGCTGGGGCGCGTTCTGGGTCCAAAGGGGCTCATGCCGAACCCGAAGAGCGGGACGGTCACGTTCGACGTCGCCAAGGCGGTAAAAGAAGTCAAGGCGGGCAAGATAGAGTACCGCGTGGACAAGGGCTCGAACATCCATGTCCCCGTTGGAAAGATGTCCTTCGACGCGGAGAAGCTCCTCGAGAACGTCAGGGTGCTCGTGACCGAACTGCTCCGCGTGAAGCCCGCGTCGGCCAAGGGGCGGTATCTGAAGAGCCTGAGCCTGTCGCCGACCATGGGGCCTTCGGTCAGGCTCGACACTCAACAAGTCATCAATGCGGTGAAATAAGTTCAGTCTAGGAGGTCTGCGGGATGGCGCGCCCAGAGAAAGTCAAACAGGTCGAAGAGCTGGCGGAATTGTTCAAAGAAGCGCGTTCCGTCGTGCTGAACGATTTTACAGGGCTGAACGTCGAGAAAATCTCTGAGCTCCGGAGATTGTGTCGTGAGAGCGGTGTGGAGTTTCGCGTCGTGAAAAACACACTTGCTCGAAGGAGCGTCAAAGGGACACCGGCGGAAGAGTTGGAGCAGTACTTCGACGGCCCGACGGCTTTGGCAATCAGCCGCGAGAGCGAGAATCTCTCGGCCAAAGTTCTCGTCAAGTTCGCGGAGGAATTCGAAGCGCCGAAACTCAAGGCCGGTATCGTCGAGGGGAAAGTCATCGGCGCCACGGAAGTGCTGGCGTTGGCAAAACTCCCCTCGAAAGAAGAGCTGATGTCGAGATTGCTCGGCAACATCAAGGCGCCGGGCAACCGTCTCGTGTCCGTTCTCCAGGGGTCGCTGCGAAACCTTCTCTATGCGCTCAACGCTGTTATTGAGAAAAAACAGCCAGAGCCTGGAAGTGCGGGGACGCACGACGTCCAAAGCGAGAGTAGTGAGTAACCCTTGAAGTAAGGAGTCAGAGGGATGGCTACAGCAAAAGCGGCAGCGAAAGCCGACAAGAAAAGCAACATCGAACAGGCGATGGAGATCATCGAAGGACTTACGCTGCTCGAGATGTCCGAGCTCGTGAAAGCCCTCGAGGAAAAATTCGGCGTCACCGCCGCCGCGCCAATGGCGGCGATGGTCATGGGCGGCGCCGCGGGCGCACCCGCGCAGGCGGCTGTCGAAGAGCAAACCGAATTCGACGTGATCCTCTCGAACATCGGAGCGGAAAAGATCAAGGTCATCAAGGTCGTCCGCGCGATCACCAGTCTTGGACTCAAAGAGGCCAAGGATCTGGTCGAGGGCACGCCCAAGCCGATCAAAGAAGGCGTCTCGAAGGACGAGGCCGCGTCGATCAAGAAGCAGATCGAAGAAGTGGGCGGAGCTGTCGAAATCAAGTAGCGGCCGCGGCCGTTCCGGCGCGTGTCTTCCGATCGCGCCGTTTTTTGCAGTGACCGCGTGACGACTGTCGATACCATCGAGGTTGCCAATGATCAAGAAGACTGTGGAGAGCGTTCAGAACTACCCGAAGGATGCGAGCGGACGGATCTCCTTTTCGAAGATCCCGGACGTCATGGAGGTTCCCAACCTTCTCGCCATCCAGCTGGAGAGCTACTCGAACTTTCTCCAGGCGAACGCGGATCCGGAGAAGCGGAAGAACCAGGGCCTCGAGTCCGTTTTCCGCTCGGTGTTTCCCATCGAATCGCCGAAGGGCAAGTACATTCTCGAGTACCACGGGTACATCGTCGGCGAGTCGAAGTACTCCGAAGAGGAGTGCAAGGAAAGGGATCTGACGCACGCCGCTCCGCTCAAGGCTCGGCTTCGCCTTGTGATCAACGAGGAGGATCCCGAGACGAAGGAGAAGAAGATCAAGGACATCATACAGAGCGAGGTCTTCCTCGGGGAGATTCCCCTCCTCACCGACAAGGGCACCTTCATCATAAACGGGGCGGAACGGGTCATCGTCAGCCAGCTCCACCGGTCGCCGGGCGTGTTTTTCGGCGACGAGATTCACCCCAACGGAAAACGGCTTTTCAACGCGAGGATCATTCCGTACCGCGGCTCGTGGGTGGAGTTCACGGTTGACATCAACGACGTGATGTTCGTGAACATCGATCGGCGCCGCAAGATACCGGTCACGATCCTCTTGAAAGCGATGGGGTTCGACAAGAACTCGGCGATCATACGGCTCTTCCATCAGGTCGAGAACGTCAAGATTACGCCCCGGACGAGCAAGAAGGACGACGAGATCGTGGGCCGCGTGGCCGTCCAGGACGTGACGGAGAAGAAAACTGGCGAGATCATACTCGAAGCCGGTCAGCTGATCACGAAGTCGCACCTCGAGAAAATCCGCGCGGCGAAATACCAGATGGTCCCGTGCGTTCGCTACGCGGAGAACCTCAGTCCCGAGGAAGACGTGATTCTCAAAACGCTGGCCAAGGACAACTGTCCCGATCAGGAGACGGCGCTCAAGAAGATCTACAACCTCATCCGCCCCGGGGATCCTCCGAACCTCGAGACCGCCAAGTCGCTTCTCGCCCGTATGTTCTTCAACCCGAAACGGTACGACCTGGCCAATGTCGGGCGGTACAAGATCAACAGGCGTTTGAAGCTCAACGTCCCCGAGTCGAAAACGACCCTCGACCAGGCGGACCTTATCGCCGTTATCGCCTGCCTCCTCGATATGAAAGAAACCGACGCGGAGCCGGATGACATCGACCACCTCGGCAACCGGCGAATCCGCTCCGTCGGCGAGCTTCTCGCCAACCAGTTTTCGATTGGGCTCGCCCGCATGGCGAGGATCGTCAAAGAGCGCATGGCTCTCCAGCAGGAGAGCGAGCAGATCACGCCGTACGATCTCATCAACGCGCGGACGGTATCCGCAGTGGTCCAGTCCTTCTTTGGAAGCAGCCAGCTCTCGCAGTTCATGGATCAGACCAACCCGCTCGCCGAGCTCACGCACAAACGCCGGCTCTCCGCGCTGGGTCCGGGAGGGCTTACTCGCGAGCGCGCCGGTTTCGAGGTGCGCGACGTTCATTTTACCCACTACGGCCGGATGTGTCCGATCGAGACGCCCGAAGGGCCCAACATCGGTTTGATCAGTTCGCTAAGCACGTATGCGCGGATCAACCAGTACGGTTTCCTCGAAACGCCGTACCGCAAAGTGGTGAACGGGATCGCCACCAAGGACATCGAGTTTCTCAGCGCGGACGAAGAAGCCGAGTGCATCATCGCCCAGGCCAACGCCCCGCTCGATGACAACGGCAAGTTCCTCAAGGAGTCGGCGCTCTGCCGCCTGCGTGGCGACTTTCCGATCGTTACGCCAAAGCGGGTCCAGTTCATGGATGTGTCGCCGAAGCAGCTCGTCAGCGCGGCCGCGTCCCTCATCCCGTTTCTCGAGCACGACGACGCCAACCGCGCGCTCATGGGATGCAACATGCAGCGTCAGGCCGTTCCGCTGCTGCAGACTGAGGCGCCCCTCGTCGGCACGGGAATGGAGGGCAAGATCGCCAGGGACTCCGGGATTCTCATTACGGCGAGAAGCAGCGGCAAGGTCGTGTCGGTGACCGGGGAATCGATCGTGGTGAGCCCCCTGTCTTCGAAAGAATCGCTGGACGATTTCTCCCGGTTCGAGGGAATGGACGAGTATTCGCTGACGAAGTTCAAGCGGTCCAACCAGGATACCTGTATCAACCAGAAGCCTCTCGTCAAGGTCGGCGACCGGGTGAAAGCCGGCGACGTTCTTGCCGACGGCCCCGCCACCCATCAAGGCGAGCTCGCGCTCGGGCAGAACGTTCTCGTCGCGTTCATGCCGTGGTTCGGTTACAACTTCGAGGACGCGATCGTGGTGAGCGAGTCGTTTCTCAGAGGCGACAAATTCACCAGTATCCATATTGAAGAGTTCGAATGTCAAGTCCGGGACACGAAGGCGGGCATCGAAGAGATTACACGCGAGATACCAAACGTCGGAGAAGAGGCGCTCCGTAACCTCGACGAGGACGGGATCGTCCGGATCGGCGCCCACGTCAAGGCGGGAAACATCCTCGTCGGCAAAGTGACCCCCAAGGGCGAGACGGATCTCTCTCCCGAGGAGAGGCTCCTCAGGGCGATATTCGGAGAAAAAGCGGGCGACGTCCGCGACGCGTCCCTCAAGGCGCCGCCCGGGATGGACGGCATCGTTGTCGGCATCAAAGTGTTCTCCCGCAAGGAGAGGGACGACAGATCGCGCTCGCAGGACAAGCAGCGGCTCACGAAGCTCAAGAAAGAGAAAGAAAAGGAAATCGACCGGATCAAAGACATCCGGAAACGCAAGCTCCGGAGCGTCATGATCGGCGAGACCTGCGAGAAGCTCGTCAATGCCGAGACCGGCGAGCTCATCGCGAAGTCGGGCCGTAAGATCAATGAAAAATTCTTTGACGAGCTCGACGTCGACAACCTCCAGTGGGGATTGGCGATCGTGAGGGACCCGAAGGTCGACCGCCAGATCCAGGTCGTCATGGACACGGCGGCCAAGGCGATCGAGAGGGTCGATGTGCAGCACGAGAAGGAAGTCGAAAGGATCACGCGGGGCGACGAGCTTCCACCGGGCGTGTCCAAACTGGTGAAAGTATACGTTTTCAGAAAGAGAAAGCTCTCCGTCGGCGACAAGATGGCCGGGCGTCACGGGAACAAGGGTGTGGTGGCCAAGATCGTTCCTCTGGAAGATATGCCTCACCTGCCCGACGGGACGCCCGTGGACATCGTGCTCAACCCTCTCGGCGTGCCGAGCCGTATGAATGTCGGCCAGATCCTCGAAACACACCTGGGTTGGGCGGCGAAATTGATGGGCTACAAAGTCGCTTGTCCCGTCTTCGACGGCGCGTCGGTCATCGAGACGAAGCGCGCTCTCAGGGAAGCCGGTCTTCCCGAGAGCGGCAAATCGGTGCTCTACGACGGCCGCACCGGAGACCACTTCGACCAGGAGATTACCGTCGGCTTTATCTACATGATGAAGCTGTCGCATCTCGTCGACGACAAGATCCACGCCCGTTCGATTGGTCCTTATTCACTCGTGTCGCAGCAGCCGCTCGGCGGCAAGGCCCAATTCGGCGGCCAGCGGTTTGGCGAGATGGAGGTCTGGGCCCTCGAGGCGTACGGCGCCGCCTACTGTCTCCAGGAGCTCTTGACCGTCAAGTCGGACGACATTCAGGGCCGGGCGAAGATATACGAGGCGATCGTCAAAGGTGAGAACCCGCCCGAACCGGGTATTCCCGAGTCGTTCAACGTTCTCATCAAAGAGTTGCAGAGCCTTGGGCTGGATGTTGAGCTGGTGAGAGGCTAGTCCCGTTTAACGGCGCAAAGAGCCGTTAGAGGAGGATCTCAGTGTACGCAGGAACACTCGATAGGGATAGAAGAAAGCCCACCGACTTCAAAGCGATCCGTATACAGCTGGCATCGCCGGAGAAAATCCGTGAGTGGAGCTTCGGTGAAGTGTTGAAGCCGGAAACGATCAACTACCGTTCGTTCAAACCGGAAAAAGACGGCCTCTTCTGCGAGAGAATCTTCGGTCCCGTGAAGGACTGGGAGTGCAGCTGCGGCAAGTACAAGAGGATTCGATACAAAGGCGTGATCTGCGACCGGTGCGGCGTCGAGGTCACGCGCGCAAACGTCCGGCGCGAACGGCTGGGCCACATCGAGCTCGCCGTCCCTGTTTCCCACATCTGGTTCTTCAAAGGCCTTCCCAGCCGAATCGGCCATCTTCTCGATCTGACGATCCGGGATTTGGAGCGAATTCTCTACTACGAATCGTACGTGGTGGTCGAGTCCGGCGATTCCAGCCTCCGTGTGAGACAGCTGATTTCCGAGGACGCGTATGCGGAGCTTCGAGAGAAGGACAAAAAGCTCAAAGCGATGATGGGCGCGGAAGCGATTCGCGAGCTCCTCAGGACGGTGAATCTGGGCAACCTTTCCGAGAATCTGCGGAGCCAGATCCAGCTGGAATCGTCCGTGCAGCGGAAGAAAGATCTGTTGAAGAGACTCAAAGTCGTCGAAGCGTTCCGCAATTCGAAGAACAAACCCGAGTGGATGATCATGGACGTCATCCCCGTTCTTCCGCCGGAGCTCAGGCCCCTCGTTCCTCTCGAAGGCGGCCGGTTCGCCACGTCCGATTTGAACGATCTCTACCGCCGTGTCATCAACCGGAACAACCGGCTCAAGAAGCTCATCGAGATCAAGGCGCCCGAAGTGATTCTTCGGAACGAGAAGAGAATGCTCCAGGAAGCCGTTGACGCGCTTTTCGACAACGGTCGTCGTTCCCGCGCCGTGCGCGGCCAGGGCAACCGTCCGCTCAAGAGCTTGAGCGACATGCTCAAGGGCAAGCAGGGCCGTTTCCGCCAGAACCTTCTCGGCAAGCGCGTGGACTACTCGGGCCGTTCCGTGATCGTCGTCGGCCCCGAACTGAGGATCCACGAGTGCGGGCTCCCGAAAAGCATGGCCCTCGAGTTGTTCAAGCCGTTCATCATCCGCAAGCTCGAAGAAAAGAACTACGTTCAGACGGTGAAAAGCGCGAAGAGGCTTGTGGAGCAGGAAAGCCCCGAGGTGTGGGACATCCTCGAAGAGATCATCACCGAGCACCCCGTGCTGCTCAACCGCGCCCCGACGCTCCACCGTCTTGGGATCCAGGCGTTCCAGCCGGTGCTCGTGGAGGGAAAGGCGATCCGTATCCACCCGCTGGTCTGTGCGGCGTTCAACGCGGACTTCGACGGAGACCAAATGGCGGTGCACGTCCCGCTCTCCTACGAGGCGCAGCTCGAGGCGAGAACCTTGATGCTTTCCGCTCACAACATCCTCTCGCCGGCCAATGGAAAGCCGCTCGCCACGCCGTCACAGGACATGGTCATCGGAATCTACTATCTCACCATGGCCCACGTGGGAGCGAAGGGAGAGGGCAAGAGGTTCTACTCGCCGGAAGAGGTCCTCTTTGCCCACCAGTCGGGACAGCTCGATCTCCACGCGAAGATCGGGGTGCGGATCGACGGCAAAATAGTGAAGACGACCACCGGCCGTGTGATCTTCAACGGGATCGTTCCGGAAGCGCTTCGGTTCATCAACGAGGTGCTCGACAAGAAGTCGGTGACCGACCTCGTGTCGGCGTGTTTCCACACGCTCGGACTCGAGCGGACAATCGAGTTCCTCGACAGTCTCAAAGATCTTGGGTTCCAATACGCCACGAAGAGCGGTCTTACGATCGGCGTCGATGACCTCATCGTCCCGGCCGAGAAGGAATCTCTCGTCGAACAGGCGACAAAAGAGGTCGAGGAGATCACGCGCCAGCACGAGGAAGGCGTCATCACGGACGGCGAGCGGTACAACAAGGTGATCGACACCTGGACGCAGATCACGTCGAAGGTCGGAGAGGTGATGTTCGAAGGTCTCCGCAAGGACCGGGCGGGGTTCAACTCGATTTTCATGATGACCGACTCGGGAGCCCGAGGCAGCAAGGAGCAGGCGAGACAGCTCGCCGGTATGCGCGGTCTCATGGCGAAGCCGCAAAAAAAGATCACTGGATCGATCGGTGAAATCATCGAGATGCCGATCGTGGCGAGCTTCCTCGAGGGGCTCTCGGTGCTCCAGTACTTCATTTCGACCCACGGCGCACGCAAAGGTCTCGCCGATACGGCTCTGAAGACCGCCGATGCCGGGTATCTCACGCGCCGGCTCGTCGACGTCGCTCAGGACGTCATCGTCACCGGGTACGACTGCGGGACGATCATGGGTATCGACATCGGCGCCCTCAAGGAGGGCGAAGAGATCATCGAAGCGCTCTCCGACCGTATCCTCGGTCGCGTGTGCGTCGACGACGTTCTCGATCCGGTGAGCGGCGAATCGGTCGTGGAGGCGAATACGATACTCACTCTCGATGTCGCCACCGAGATCGAAGACCGAGGGGTCGACAAGGTCAAAATTCGAAGCGTGCTCACCTGCGAGGCCAAACGAGGGGTGTGCAGCCTCTGCTACGGGACGAATCTCGCCACGGGCCGTCTCGTGGAGATCGGAGAGGCGGTTGGAGTCGTGGCCGCCCAGAGCATCGGGGAGCCGGGCACCCAGCTCACTCTCCGGACGTTCCACATCGGCGGTACGGCGAGCCGAATCGTCGAACAAACGCAGAAGATTTCGAACCACTCCGGCAGGATAAGCTTCAGGAATCTCCGCGCCGTTATGAGCGAAAGCGGTCGGGAGATGGTCGTCA